>Ga0207710_10000262_pt1 | contig 43743 bp, 43 predicted proteins | sample KBSS24metaG_FD_184400 | JGI IMG/M metagenome (GOLD analysis project Ga0207710, IMG submission 184400) | Switchgrass rhizosphere microbial communities from Kellogg Biological Station, Michigan, USA - KBS S2-4 metaG (SPAdes) (version 2) | ecosystem: Host-associated > Plants > Roots > Rhizosphere...
CGGACGCAGGTGATTTCGCCCGTGAGAACCTGCCTACCAGAAGGCCGGGCCGGCGAGTAGCCGAAGGCGCCCAGTCCCAGGCCCGCCGCTGCCCGGCGGTCGGGATCACGCCTGGCAGACGTCCGCGCAGTGTTCCTGCTGATGACCCTCGAGTCCGCCTGCATCCCGATCCCGTGTTCTCGGACGTCGATCCGGCCGGCTGCGCTACCGGACTCGCCGGGTTCTCGGAAGTCGCGGCGGGAGTTTACTCCTGAGAATCACTCTTCTTGGAGCCGAGCGGGTGGCCGACGTCGGCGTAGCGGGCGCCAGCGTCCAGTGCCGCGCGGGCGGCCTGGTCGATCTCGGTGTCCAGCGCCGTCCCGGCGGTGTGGGCGGCGTGCAGGCGGGCCAGGGCGACGTCGACCGGCCCGGCCGCGGGGCCCGGGGTGGGGTGAGGGTGTCGAGGGCGGCGCGCACGGCGGCCGCCGCGGCCTTCTTCGGTCGGACAAACCTGGGTTGTCGACGCGGCGGGGGGTGGTGGGTGTAGGGGTTCGAGGGCGGCGTCGGCGGCCGCCAGGTCCACGGCGACGACCGCATCTGGGCCCTGTCGATCTGCGCCCTCTGGGCAGCGCGAACGGACTGATCATCCGGGTCGGGCGTCGCGTGTCAGGTGAGCAGGGCGCGGCCGAGGTGGTCGTGGGAGTCGCGGACTCCCGGCAGGACGAAGAAGTAGCCGCCGCCGGTGGGGCTGATGTAGTCGACCAGCGGTTCGTCGATGAGCCTCGTCTGCGTCGCCTCGAACTGCCGGACGATGTCCTGCTGGTAGCAGCAGAAGAGCAGGCCCATGTCGAGGTTGCCGTTGGGGTCGGCACCGCGGTCGTAGTTGTAGCCGCGGCGCAGGATGCGGGTGTTGTCGGTGGCCGCGGTGCGGGGGTTGGCGAGCCTGATGTGGGCGTCCGTCCGGATGATCGTGCCCCGCGGGTCCCGGCCGTAGTTCGGGATGTCGGTCTCGGAGGTGCCGTCGAGCGGCGCGCCGGTGTCCCGGCGCCGGCCGATCATCATCTCCTGCTCGTTCATCGAGACCCGGTCCCAGAACTCCACCAGCATCCGGATGATCCGGATCACCTGATAGGAGCCCCCGGCCGCCCAGGCCGGCTCGTCGCCGCGGGCCCAGACCAGCCGGTCCATCTCAGCCGCCGCGGTGACGTCCGGGTTGGCGGTGCCGTCCCTGAAACCCAACAGGTTGCGCTGCGTCCCGGACGGCCGTGGCGTGTTCTGGAAGCCGTCGACGCGCCACCGCACCTGCATCCCGCCGCGGGTGTGGCGGCTGATGTCCCGCAGGGCGTGCAGCACGGTGTCCCGGCTGTTGGCGCACAGCTGCAGGCTGAGGTCGCCGTGGCATTCCCGGGGATTCAGGTTGTCGTTGGGGAAGGTGCGCATGGCGGTGAGCCGGCGCGGCCTGCGTGCGCTCAGCCCGAAGCGGCCGTCGAACAGGGACGCCCCCACCCCCACGGTGACCGTGAGAGCGTCGGGTGGCACCTCGGGCCCGAGTATCCCGCTGTCCGACGGCGGGGCGGTGCTCCCCAGGTCGGCGGGGACTCCGCCGGAGGTTAGGAAGCGTGCACGCTCGGTAATTGTCCGGAACAGCCCGGTCAGGTCCGCCCGGTTGGACGCGATCACGTCGAAGGAGACGAAGGCCGCGGCGGCCGGCGGCGGCGTGAGGATCCCCGCCTGGTGCGCGCCGTGGAAGGGGACCATCTGCTGCGGGCCGGTGCCGCTGGCCGCCTGCGCGGGGGTGGAGACCGCCACGCCGACGGCCGCGCTACCCGCAGCGGCGCCCGCGGCGACCGCGCCGGCGAGGAAGGAACGGCGAGCGAATCGGCCGCCTTCGACGCGTGTGCTCACCCTGTGCTCCTGATCTCGAGGATGTCGGGGATGGGCGCCAGGGTCTCCAACAGCTGTCCGAGGCCGCCGTTCACGCGGCGGCGGTCGGTGGCGGAGATGTCGCCGAGGGGGATCCAGGCACCGTCCGGCTGGCGGAACGTCCCGACGAGGGTGCCGAACCCGTCGAGCTGACGGCTCGCGGTGGCGAGCTGCTGGGGTGCCCGGGTCCGCAGCAGCGGCGCGATGATCGTGAGCAGCTCGCGGGTGCCGTCCACGTTCGCGCTGGCGGTCGCGAGCTCGGTGCCGCTGCCCTGGTCGGCGAAGCCGTTGAGATCGAACTGGAGGGTGTTCTCCAGGATCTCGTGCGTGCGCAGCGCCAGGTCGCCCGGGTCGAAGTCCTGCGTGGGGAACGCCTTGCTCAGGCCCGCGACGTCGGTGGACAGCTTCGCCGCGGGCGCCGCCAGCGACGTCGCCGGCTCGCTGTGCCACAGCCCGTGCTCGATGCGGCGGAAGCCGGTGAAGGCCGGGTCGTCGACTCCCCCGGCGAGGCCCGCCGGCCCGCCGTTGATCGCGTGGTCGAAGTCGCCGAACGTGCCGTACGCGGCGCCCAGACGGGCGTAGCCGAGGTGGGCGGTCAACCAGTCCCTGCGGGCGGCGCCGAGGTCGCCGGCGTCGATGTCCCCGCGCAGGGCGTCGACCTGTCCCTGCAGCGCGGTCAGGCCGCCCGTGACATAGGCGCGATAGGTGGCCAGCGGTGTGCCCAGGTCCCGCTCGCTGACCGCGGTGAACGTCACGCCGCTGGCTGCCCCGCTTACCCGCTGGCTGGCCGACACGACGCGGCGGGCGCCGTCGGGCAGGCACTCCCAGGCGTAGGTGCCGCCGCCGATGGTCGCCGACAGCGATCTGCTGGTGCCGGGCGCGAGCATCTCGACCTCGGCGTAGATCCCGCTCGTGGCCGGGTTGATGAGGCGGACCTCGGCGGTCTTCGGCCCGCTGTTGTGGAGGGTGAAGGTCTGGCGCCCGGGCTTCGGCGCCGGCCATCCTGCGGCACACGAACCGTTCGCCACCTCGATCGTCGACCCGCTGGCGTCGTCGGATGTACCGAGCGCGAGGATGGCCGCGCCGGCGGCGACGCCGGGGACGACGACCAGGGCCACCGGAACCGCCCAGCGGGGTACGCGTCGACGGACCGACGTCCCGCCCACGGGGGGAGCCGGTGGCGGCGTGGGAGCGTCTGGGAGGCTGGGCGGCTCGGTGGCCGGCGGCGCAGACGCGGTGGATCCTGCGGCGCCGGCGGTCCGGGCGGCGAGGGTTCCCCGGACGAACACGGTCATCACGATCCCCAGGTAGACGAGGTACCCGGCGACCTGGAGCACGGTCATCCGCGTGGTGATGTTGAAGATTCCCTCGACGAGCCTGGCGTACCAGGAGCTCGGGTCGAAGGTCGTGCTCACGTCGAACGCCAGCGACTGGGCGCCGGGCAGCGCGCCGCCCTCCTGCAGGTCACGCAGCCCGTACCCGGCGACGCCAGCCGCGATGACGATGAGGCCCACGCCGGTGTAGGTGAAGAACGTCGTCAGGTTGATCTTCACTGCCCGGCGGTACATGGCCGTGCACAACGCCGCGGCGAGCACCAGCCCGGCGGCGGCGCCGATCAGCGGGCCCACCGACTCGCCGGCGCCGCGCGTCGTCGTCCAGAGGAACAACGAGGTCTCCAGGCCCTCCCGCGCGACGGCGAGGAAGGCCGTGAGGACCAGGACGCCCGGCCCCAGCGTGAGCGCCGTGGTGACCCGGCTCCTGATGTCTCCGGACAACGCCCTGGCCGACCTCCGCATCCAGAAGATCATCATTGTGACGAACGCGACCGCGATCACGCTCAGCACGCCGCTGAAGTTCTCCTGCGCCGCGGTCGACATGGACGCGGCCGCGAAGGTCAGGACCGCCCCGAAGCTCACCGACAGCGCCGCGGCGCCCAGGGTTCCCATCCAGACCAGCGGTAGGCGGTCACGCCGCTCGGCGCGCACCAACGTGGCGACGAGGATCGACACGATGAGGCCGGCCTCAAGGCCCTCCCGCAGGCCGATGAGGAGGTTGGGCAGGAAGTCGCCCCACACGTCTGGCACCTCCAGCTTCCGTTGGCACGTCAGCGGACCGTATCAGGAGATAGGTTAGGCTAACCTATTTTCAAGCACACCTAACCTTCATAACCGCACCGGCGCCACGGGCCCTCGCGCGGACCGGGGGCTCACGCCGAGGACGGACGGCGACGCTTCCCAGCGACAGACCCTGCACGCCAGATGAGGCTCCCGCCCGACTGGTGAGCTCTCGTAATCGACTGGCCGGAGTTCTCCGGGGCATCGCGAGGCTTCGTCACCCACGGTGGTGTTCCCCGGCCGTGGCGGCTCGGCGTTCCGTGTCGTCCTGCTGCCTATGGCCGTCCAGCTGTGCACGCTGCCGTGGTTGGGGTTCGTGCCTGACTACCCGCGGGCGGCGCCGGCCGCTGCGGTGGGCCGGCTGTCGCAGCGGTTGGGCGTGCCGATGGGCGAGCTGCGTGGGTATGGGGAGCGGGAGCAGACCCGGACGGATCATCTGCGTGAGGTGATCGCCTGCGCCGGGTGGCGGACGATGGACGCGACGGGGTGGAAGGACCTCGACGAGTTCCTGTTCGCCCGGGCAATGGAGCACGACGGGCCGAAGCTGCTGTTCCGCCTGGCCTGCGAATATCTGGTCTCGTCGCGGGCGGTGCGCCCGGGCGTGGTGCACACCCGCGGTCGCCTGAATAAACCAGCAGGGTCCTTGAGGCCGACAGAGCCCGCCTACGCCGCGCACTCGCCGAGGCGGCTGCCGGGCCTCTCCCCGCAGGAGGCACGGCAGCCGGCTTGATGGCCATCCACGGTCTGGTGGCTCGTCAGCCGCCCAAGGACGTAGATAGTGCGGTCAACGCCTGCTTCTCGGTGGCGGGGTCAGGGTGGGATGCCCGCACTGCGCTGAGGGCGTCGTCGATCCGTCCGTCGAGGAACGTCCAGGCGTTGCTGTCCATGGGCTTGAGCGTGGACTCATCGTCGTCCCAGGTCGTCTCGAGACCCTTGATCCGGGTCCTGGCGCCGCTCTGGTCGCCCGCGTTCACCTTGGTGAGCGTGTCGTCGACGATCGTCTTGAGGCTGGCGACATCGGCCGCTGGGAAGTGGGCGACCGCCTGGGCGGGTGTGAGCTGGATGGTGTTGGAGGCCGATCCGCTCTCCTCCGCCGCGATCGGAGAGGTGTGCGGGGTCTGCGCGGTGTGGTGGAGCAGAAGCCCGGCCGCGAGCGCGGTCACGGCGTAGAGGCTGAGGGCGAGTCGCTCTCGGCCGGGGCCCGCGCCATGGACGCCGGTGTCCGGCGCCTCCGACTCGGGGATGACGTCCGCCTTCGACCAGGTGAGGTAGAGGACGGTGGCCCCGATGGCGACGAGGAAGATCACACTGGTGAGAGCGGTGCCCAGGCCCAGGCCCTGCTCGGATCTCGGGTCGCGAACCAGTCGCCGATGTTGGCGCCCAGCGGCCGGGTGAGGAGGTATAGGCCAGCCAGAAGGCGAGCACCGGCTGCCCGCCGAACCGCCAGGCGACGACGACGATCGCGATGAGGGCGGCCGGGAGCAGGACCGCCTTGCCCGGGCCCCAGCCGCTGAGTTCGAGGGTCCAGTCGCCGGCGGCGGTACCGAGCGCGAAGGTCACCAGGACCGCGAGCCAGTAGAACGCCTCGCGGGGCGTCGATGTGATGCTGTGGATCGACAGGGTGCGCTCACACGCGTACCAGACGCCGAAGACGACCGCCAGGAGAACGGCGAAGATCGTGGTGCTCACCTTCAGCGGAACGCCCTGGCTGTCCGTGAGGATGTCGGTGTAGAGCGTGCCGGTGATGCTCACGACCAGGACGGTGAGCCAGTAGGTCGACGGCACGTATCGGCGGAGCCGTATCTGCACGTAGAGCACCGCGGCCAGGACGGCAGTGAAGATGAGCGCCGTCTTGGTGAGGCCGACGCCGAGCGTCATGTTGATCCAGTCGGCGAAGGATCGACTCGACGGCGAACGCCGCGGTGTCGTGGTCGGTGCCCACGTTCACCCAGCCGGCGTTGGCCGTCAGGTCGTAGATCCCGTAAGGGATGGCCTTGCCGAGCGCGGTGTCGGGGAAGTCGTGGGTGGACACCTGGGCCGGCTCGCCTTCGGGGCGCCACTCGCGGCCGCCGTTGCGCAACGTTCCGATGTTCTCCTTCTTCTTGGTGTCCACGCTGATCACCGGGTCGCCGCTGGCATGGTGAGCGCCGGCCTGCTCGGCGATGTACCGGAACTGGCCGTCGCGGTCCGGGTGGCGCTGGCCTTCGAGCGTCCTGGCGTTGCCCTGCAGGCTGAACTTCTCGGCGCGCAGCAGGTCGGCGACGGTGTCAGGGCCGACCCGGTGGCCCTGGCGGGTCAACTCGGTGGCCAGCGCCCGGGTCGACTTCGTCGTCCACCGCAGCGGCGACATCGAGTCGCCCCGCTCGTCGGGCTCGACCAGGGCCAACAGCGCGGGGCGTAGTCCTGGATCGAGATCGGCGGCGCGTCTACGCCCGCCGCCGGGCCGCCGTGCCCGCCCCAGCGGCTCGCCACCGACGTCCAGCTCGTCGACGCCTGCCGACACGGTGGCCTCCCGCACACCCGCGGCAGCGGCCACCAGCCGGATCCCGCCGTGTCCAAGCGCCCGCGCCTCCGCGGCCATCAGCAGCCGCCGCTGCCGCTCGTCGAGATGCGGAAAGATCGTCTCGAACTTCGCCGCCAGCAGTTCCCGGGTGACCGCAAACCCGCCCATACCAGAGGATCATGCCGCATCCTCGGAATCCACGGGTTATTTTCCGGCAAGCCCTTATCGTGGTGCGTTAGGTCCACCATCACGGCCTTACTCGAACACTCGTCCGCAAGGACGGTGCTCAGCGAGGCGGTGGTAGTGAACCCCAGTGAAGCGGCGTCCCCCACCAGGGAGGCGCCGCTTTCGCGTGCCGGGGCGACGCGGGCTGCCCGTTCCGCCAGCACGTCGTCGATGGCTTCTCCCAGACTCCAGGCCCGCCGGGCGGCTACGGCCGTGGCGAACGGCTCGTTCAGGTCCTCAGCGGCGACCACAGGCTGGGCATGGCCCTTGTCGAGGTACAGCCGGGTGAAGATGGCCTTGTTGAGGACTTGCCTGCCGCGGACGCCTGAGCGTAGGTAGAGGGCTTGCGGATCTTCCAGCAGCCGGAGCACGGTGGTCATCACTTCATAGCCCTCATTGAGGGGAAGATCCTGTTCGGACAGCCGGGTCTCGATCCGGCCGCGTTTCTCACGGATGGCCAGCATCTTGGCTGTCAGCTTGTCCTTCGGCCAGTCCGGATCGCCCACCAGGTCGAGCAAGCCGTCCTCCCGGGCGTTCAGCTCCTTGAGCTGCCGCTCGTACTGGGCGTGCAGCCGGTGGGTACTGTCCGTGGTGCTGGACAGGGTCTCATCGAGGCGGGCTTGGACGAGGCTTCGGAACTCGTCGGACAGCCGCACGGTGGCGTAGTGCCGCTCGGTGGCGTCCTCCACGTCCGCCACCGCCAGGTAGGGCAGGTCACAGGAGCGGTCCTGCCGCCCTCGGCAGATGTAGTAGAAGTAGGTCGCCCCGGTCTTGCTCTTCCCGGGTGTGATGATCGGCCGCTTGTGGCAGCGGTCACACCAGACCACGCCCTTGAGGTAGTGGTTGTGGACGCGCTGCCGGGCCCGGGCCCGCCGCTCGGCGTACAGCACCCGCTGTACCTGGTCGAACAGTTCCTGTGAGATGAGCGGTTCGTGCCGGCCCGGGTACTCTTCGCCGTTGTAGGTGACCAGGCCGAGGTAGTAGCGATCCCGCAGCATCTCGCCGATCTTGTGGATCGACACCGGCCGGGCACTCCAGCGCTTGCTGGGTTTGGTGCGTAGGCCCGCTTCAGTCAGGGCGTCACGCAGCGTATGGAAGTTGTACTTGCTGTGGCATACAGCTCGAAGGCCAAGACAATCAGGGGCGCACGTTCCGGGTCGGGCGAGCCGCCGTCACTCGGCTCGCGATGCCCCGACCCGACCCGGCCCAGCCGCCGGCTCCGTGCTGGCCTGGTCCCCGTGGCGACGCCGACACCAGACACGCGCACAAGCCAGCCGCCGGCGGCGCCGGGCGTCGTCATCAAGCACCTTTCGTGGACGGGAGAGCAGCTGGTCGTAGGCCGCCAGAGATGGGGGACTGATCGAACGCGGCGCAGCTGTGCCGGACGAGTTCCTGCAGCGCGGGACTTTTTCTGGTGGTCCAGATCAGCGCCAGTACAGCGGAGGAATCAATATCGTCAAGAATCAGAACGCTCAGATCGCTGGGACAGACGACAGCCATCGACTCGCTGAGGATCCCGACGCCGAGCCCACGAGCGGCAAGGTCCACGACGGCACCCGGGGCACTCGCCTGGAGCGCGATAGTCGGTTTCACCCCCATGGCCGAACACGCCTGGTCGAACACCGTGCGGATCCCTGTTCCCCTGGGTAGGCACACGAGAGGGAAGGCTGCGGTGTCGGCCAGGGACACCCCAGGGCGTCCAGCGAGCGGGTGATCCTGCGGGAAGATCGCTACGAGCCGATCACTAATGATCGGTAGCGTCTCCACACACGCCAGCGGCGCCGCGTCCGTGCCGACGAGGGCCATGTCAGTCGTTCCGGTCCGAACACTTTCGATGAGCCGGTCCGAATTGTCCTCGAACAATGTGATCTCGACGCCGGGATGGGCCATGTGAAACGAGGCGAGCGCGTCGAAAAGCGGAGTGACGGTGCAGGCTGTGACCATTCCGACCACAAGCCGGCCCCGAATCAGGCCGTTCACGTCGTCCACCGCCTGCCGCAGAGCGTTGATCGACGCGAGCGCGTCACGGGCGTGTTCGAGCGCAGCCGTGCCGGCGGTGGTCACCGTGCACCGGCGCCCGGATCGGTCGAGAAGGGTGGTTCCGAGCTCGTGTTCGAGCTGCCGGATCTGGGCACTGACCCCCGATTGGCTGATGTGCACACGCTCGGCCGCACGGGTGAAGTTCGCCTCCTCGGCCACTGCGACGAAGTACTCTAGCTGCCTGAGTTCCATATCTGTGGATTCTAGCTCCAAGAACTAGCAGCTGTTGGACTTCTAGCATGAGCTCGTGTTCACTGGGGGTGAACATTCCCTGACTTCGCGTTGAAGGACTGCTTGTGTCAGACAAAGAGAAGGCCAGAAGGCCAGAAGACCTCACCCGCCTCTTCGTGGAGCGCGCCAACGAAGGCGACGCCGCAGGCATCGCGGCGCTCTACGAGGAGGACGCGGTCATGGCCTACCCGCCTGGCAGCCAGACGATCGGCAGGGCTGCTATCCAGGCCCTGTGGGAGAAGGTCCTGGCCAACGCGCCCCGCTTCGAGCAGGAGCCACTCACCCTCGCAGCCGACCTCGAGGGATTCCTGTCACAGCTGAGCGGGAACGCGAACAGCGCCCAGATCGTCGACCGGCAACGTGTCCTGCGACTGCTCGTCAAGAACGTTCTCATCGGCCCCGAAAAGATCACAATCCGTCATCGCATCCCACTTCGCCAACGAGCATCAGACCACAACGCCCCGACCGCCAGCACCGACACCGAGGGTGACAGGAAGACTAGTTGCCAAGTGCGTTGGGGGCGTAACTGCACCGGCTCGGACTCACCTTCAGAGACCTCCGAGGTCTCCGACCGCCGTCCGCCGACCGGAGAGGGCTTCTCTCATTGGATTCCACCGATCCCCGAAAGCATCTCTCTGATCTCACGAGTCAGGTAGCAGGGCGCGCCGTAAAGTCGCGTTTCCGCAGCTCGACGGCACTTTTTCGCTGATCCTGGCGCGCTCGGCGCGGGGTCCGGCGGCGGCGGATTGATCAGCAAGTTCGGCTGCGTGGGGCGCTGAGGGACAGGTTGTTCGTCACCGTCGGTAAGGGTCGAGGGTGCGCGGCGGGCATGGCTCGCCCCGCGGCGGCGGTAACGACATGTGACGAGTAGGGGTCGCGGACCGGGCGCGTGTGAGGGATCTGCCGGATTCGCCGAGCGTGGGGTGAGCGTGTCGGCCAGGTGAGGGCAACGGGGTCCCGGTAGGACACGGGGACTTCCTAGATCACCTGCCTGCGGGAGGCCCCGTTGCCCGTCCAGCTTCGCATGCCCGCGCTCCCGGCCAGGACGCGTTCGGCCTCGGCGCGGGCACGGCCGCCGTCCAGCGGCGGGAAGAGCGGGCGGGCGGCTGCGGCAGCCAGGCGCGGTGGCGGCCGGCCGGCGCCGGCCGGCGGGTCCCAGCCCGCGCCGTCGGCGTAGGCCAGGCAGGTCGCCCGGGCGCAGAAGAGCCTGGACGTGCTGGCCGCCCGGGCGCTCGCGCTGCGGGCGCAGGCGGGCGCGCCGCTGCCGGAGTGTTTCGCGACGGTGCCAGAGCCGCGGGACGCCCGCGGGATCCGCCACCCACTGCCGGTCGTGCTCACCCTGTGCGTGGCCGCGGTGCTGTCCGGGGAGACCACGGTGATCGGAGTCGGCGTCTGGGCGGCCCACGCGCCCCAGGACCTGCTCGCCGCGCTCGGTGCCCGCCGCGACACCGCCGGCAGGTATGTGGCGCCGTCGGCGCCCACGGTGCTGCGGCTGCTCGCGGCGCTGCCGGCGAAGGTGCTCGCCCGGCAGGTCTGCGCCTACCTCGCCGGCCGCCACCGCCGCCCGCCGGCGCACAGAACCGGCCGGCGCGGCGGCGCGCCCTGGCCCGGGTCGGCGGCCCGGCGGCGCGCCCGGCACTCGCGGTCGACGGGAAGACCATCCGCGGCGCGGCCGGCGCGGACGGGATCGCCCCGCACCTGCTCGCCGCGGTCACCCACGGCCACGGGGCCGTGCTCGCCGAGCACGAGATCGGCGCGAAGACCAACGAGGTCGGCTGCTTCCGGCCTGGTGGGCGTCGAGGTACTCGACGAACTGGTCCAGCAGCGCCTCGGCCCGGGCCAGCCTGAACCCGAGGGCCCGGCGGACGGTCAGATAGTCCGTGAGCGCCTGGCGCAGCGGGGCTGTCATCGGGCACCTGCCGGCCAGGGCCGGGCGAGCGGGCGCAGGCCGTCGAGGTCGACCTTCGCGTAGATCGCGGTCGTCAGCGCGTGGCGGTGGCGCAGCACCTGGCCGATCTCGACGAGCGACCCGCCGCCACGCAGCATGCCGGTAGCCGCGGTGTGCCGCAGCCGGTGAGCGAAGAGGACGCCCAGACCAGCGCGCCGCGCGGCGCGCGCGACAAGCTGGGTCACCGCACCGCGGGTCATCGCTCCCCGCGGCAGCCGGACCTGCACGAACACCTCCCGGCCAGCACCGACGGGCCGGCCGTCGGTCAGGCAGGCCACGAGTGCCTCGCCGACATCGCAGGGCAGAGGGAGACGCTCACACCGGTTGCCCTTGCCCCGGACCGTGACCTCACCGCGGCGCCAGTCGAGGTCGTCGAGCCGCAGCCCAGCGACCTCGCCGGCACGCAGCCCCAACCGCACGAGCACCGTCAGGATCGCCAGGTCCCGCCGTCCAACCACCGTGTCGCGGTCGCACGACGCCAGCAGCGCGCTGACCTGGCCGGCATCCAGCGCTTTCGGCACGCCCGCGAGTTTCCAGGCCGCGGCCGGCGGCACCGCGTCCACCAGCGACTGTCCGATCAGCCCCTCGACGTGCAGGAAACGTAGCAGCGACCGCAGCGCGGTCATCGCCCGAGAGGCGGTCGCGGCCGGCTTGGCCTGGCAGACCGCGAGCACGAACGCCGTGACATCACCGGCCGACATCCCCCGAAGACCATCATCACCAACCGCCACCCGCGCCTCAAGGAACGGGCGACGAGAGCCACGTTGCGCTCGACCGTGCCCTTCACGAGGCCGCGTTCCTTCATCAGGTAGCGGGCATAGCGCGCGAGCAGCCTCTCCACCCAGGGCAGTTCCGCCTCACAGACAGCCGATGGCCCGGCCACGCCCTGACGCCGCAGATAGCCCAGAAGCGGTTCACCGCCCTGCCACAACGGTGACGGGCATACCCGCCGCCCGCCGCTCCGCGACGAACGCCGCGACCACCCCCGGTGCCAAGCCAGTGCCGTCCAAGCCCCGGCCCTCCAGCCACCGGCTCAGGTCGTCCATCAACCACAGCTGCAATGCCGTCGTATCCCGCCCGTAGCCCAGCTGCGCCAGCTCACCGCGGAATCCCTCCGCATACGGCGCCAACGGTCCGGTCACCCGGACCCGACTCGGATCTCTCATGATTGCTCCTTCCTTCACGCCCACCCCGGGCACGAAGGAGAACGGCGATCAACACCCGATTATCCCGACCTCACGGCCGTGGCCGCCGCCCTCACCAGCAGCGACCACGGCACGTCGGCATAACGAAGACATCGACATAAGACGCCCTGCACACCCCCCGCGAGCACGCCGAGCTGATCGCCGCCATGACCTGGGAAAATAGGTGGCCGATCCGACTCGGAAGGTTACTATCGGTGAGATCCGCCGCCTGGCTGGGCTGGCCCAACCCTCGGACCTCATCGATCTCTCTGACCGGCCCTACCGAACCGTCGACCCCTCGCGACCCTCGCCGCACTCGCCCGCACCCACCGACGCAGCCCGACTTCCACAGCCCGGACAGAGGCATGACGACGCGGGGTGCTACTTCCTCTGTGTCGCTGGCGTGGTGTAGCGGTGTGGGTCGGCGTCGAAGCTGGCCGCGCAGCGCGCCGAGCAGAAGTGGTAGGTCGTTCCGTCGACGTTCCGGCTGGTCGCGGCGGTGTCCGGGGAGATGGTCATGCCGCAGACCGGGTCGACCGTGGTGTGGACGCTGCTGGATGGGCCGGGTGTCTGGCTGTCGGCCGGGGTCGTGGTGGTGAGGCGTACCTGTGGCGCCGTGGGGGTCGGTGTGTCGTGCGGTGGTGGGGCGGGTCGCCAACGGCGTAGCCGGCCGGCGTTGGTGACGACCGACAGCGAGGACAGGGCCATGGCGGCGGCGGCGATGACGGGCGAGAGGCGGATGCCGAAGAGGGGGTAGAGCAGCCCGGCGGCGAGGGGGATACCGACGGCGTTGTAGACGAGGGCGAAGAACAGGTTCTGGCGGATGTTGCGCATCGTCGCCCGGGACAGGCCGATCGCGGTGGCGACGCCGGTCAGCGAGCCGGAGATGAGGGTGATGTCGGCGGCTTCGATCGCGACGTCGGTGCCGGTGCCGATCGCCAGTCCGATGTCGGCCTGGGCGAGGGCGGGGGCGTCGTTGATGCCGTCGCCAACCATGCCGACTCGGGCGCCGGAGGCCTGCAGTCGCTGGATCTCGCTGGCCTTGTGCTCGGGCAGGACCTCCGCGAGGACGGTGGGAATGCCGACCTGGGCGGCGATCGTGGCGGCGGTGCGCCCGCTGTCACCAGTGATCATCACGGTGGACAGGTTCAGTCGGTGCAAGGCGGCCAGGGCCGCTGCGGAGTCGGGTTTGATCGTGTCGGCGACCGCGAGGACTCCGGCCGGTGTGCCGTCGACCGCGGCGAGGATCGGCGTCTTGCCCTCCTCGGCGAACCGGGCGGCGATCTGTGCGGCGGCCGTCACGTCCAGTTCGACGTCGGTGAGGAGGCGGGCGGTGCCGACGAGCACCTCCCGGCCGTCGACGGTGGCGCGTACTCCCTTGCCGGTTATCGAGGAGAAGCCGGCCACCGGCAGTGGCGGGAGGCCGCGTTCGGTCGCGGCGGCCACGATCGCGGTCGCGAGGGGGTGTTCGCTGTCCTTCTCCGCCGCGGCCACCAGGGCCAGCAGGGTGGGCTCGTCGAAGCCGCCCAGGGTGTGCACGTCGGTAAGCGCGGGCTTCCCGGCGGTGATGGTGCCGGTCTTGTCCAGGACGATGGTGTCCAGCCGGTGCGCGGTTTCCAGAGCCTGCGCGGAGCGGATGAGGATGCCGGCCTGGGCGCCCTTGCCGGTCGCCACCATGATGGACAGCGGGGTCGCGAGGCCGAGCGCACACGGGCAGGCGATGATCAGCACGGCGACGGCGGCTACGAGCGCGAGGGTGAATGCCGGCGAGGGGCCGGCGACGAACCAGATCGCGAAGGTGGTGATCGCGATGGCGATGACCGCGGGGACGAAGTAGCCGGAGATCGCGTCGGCGAGGCGCTGGATGGGTGCCTTGGATGCCTGGGCCTGCTGCACCATGCGGATGATCTGCGCGAGCATGGTGTCCGTGCCGACCTTGCTGGCGCGCACGAGCAGGGAGCCGGTGGTGTTGAGGGTGGCGCCGATGACGAGGTCGCCCTCGTGCTTGGTGACCGGGATCGGCTCGCCGGTGATCATTGACTCGTCGACCGGTGAGCTGCCGGACAGCACGGTGGCGTCGACGGGCACCTTTTCTCCGGGGCGGATGATGATCTCGTCGCAGACGAGGACGTCCTCGACCGGGACCTGCGATTCCAGGCCGTCGCGGACGACGCGGGCGGTGCGTGCCTGCAGGCCCAGCAGCGCGCGGATGGCCTCGCCGGTGCCGGCCTTCGCTCTGGCTTCCAGCAGCCGGCCGAAGAGGATCAGGGTGATGATGACGCCGACGGTCTCGTAGTACACGTCCCGGACCTCGGCGGGCAGCAGCCCCGGGGCGAGTGTGACGAGCAGGCTGTACCCGTACGAGGCGGTGGTCCCGAGGGTGATCAGGGAGTTCATCTCCGCCGCGCGGTGGGCCAGGGCGAGCCAGCCGATGCGGTGGATGGGCCAGCCGGCGTAGAACATCACCGGTGTGATCAGCGCCAGCTGCAGCCAGTGGTTGAGCAGGATGCCCGGCACCCAGGTGGCGTGGAACAGATCGTGGGCCATCATCGCGACCAGCACTGGCGCGGTGAGGACCGCCCCGACCGTCACCCGCCGGGTCAGATCGGAGATCTCCGCCCGCCGTTCGGCCAGGTCGGCGGCCTCCGCCTCGGCCGCGCCCACCTCGAGAGTGGGAGCGGTGGGTGCCGCCGGCGCGCCGGGGCCTTCGTCGACCGGGTGTTCGGCAGGGTCGACGACGAGCGTTCCGTGGATCATGTTCATGCCGCAGGCGAAACCGAACGTGCCGGCACGGGCAGGGAACAGGCGGACCGTCGTCGTGGTGTGGGCGGGCAGGCCGGCACTGACACCGAGGTCGGCGAACACGACCCGGTTGGTGCACTCACCGGACTCCCGCCGATCGAACTCGATCTCCAACGGGACACCTTGGCGGACGTGGATGAGGTCAGGGCTGTAACCGCCCTGCACCGTCACCGCGATCTTCTGCACGTTGTGGTCAAGCTGCGCGGTGCGGCCCTTGCGGGGGGCAAAGAAAAACCAGCCCAACCCGGCGATGGTCAGCGCGGACACGGTGAGAACGGCGATGTCGGTCCCGCTCATGGATACCCCCAGGCGCGAAGCTGTCTCCATCGTTATACCCCCGGGGGGTATGAGATATCAATGCGCTGGTGGGGGATCCGCTAGATACCCCTGCCCGGGTAGTTCCTCGTCATGGGAGGTGTGCGCGTCAGCGACCGTCCGACCACACGGGTGGTGACCGGTGATGGCTGGCAGGCGCCTGCGAGTCAGCTCGCGCCGCTGCGCGCTCCAGCGCAACGGTGGGCGGTCCCTGATCAGGGCCGCCCACCGTCGGCTGCGAGCAGCGGTTCAGACATACCCGGTGGCGCCCGGCCCGAGGTCAGGCAGGCCGGGCAGCGGGCAGCCCACAGGTCAGATGGTCGTCAGCAGGCCGTTCATCTCGGTGATCTCGGCGGTCTGGCTGGTCCTGATGCGGGTGGCGAGCTGCTTGGCGGGGCCGTACTGGCCGTCGCGCTCCTCGGCGGTCGCCATGGTCACCGCGCCCCGGTGGTGGGCGATCATCATGGTCAGGAACATCCGGTCGAAGTCACGCCCGGAGCTGGCGGCCAGCTTCGTCATGTCCTCGTCGCTCATCATCCCGGCCATCGGCGGGTGGCTCGTCGTCGACGGAGTCGCGGTCGCCATCGGCATGCCGCTCATGCTCATGCCGCCGCCCGGCGTCCCGCTGGCCATGGGCATGGTGGAGGCGCCGCCATGGTGCATTCCGCTCATTCCACCCATTCCGGGCGCGGCGCTGGGTGCGGGGGTCGGCTCGTGCCAGGCGTTGAGCCAGCCGGTCATGGTGGTGATCTCCGGGTCCTGGGCCTTCTCGATCCGGCTGGCCAGCTCCTTGACCTTGGGCGACGAGGCCCGGGTCGCGGCGAGGCCGGCCATCGCGATCGCCTGCCGATGGTGGGTGATCATGTTCTGGGCGAACATCACGTCGGCGGCGTTGTGGCCGGCCCCGTCGGCCTTCGCGCCGCTGCTGCCGCAGGCGGCCAGGGCCACGGCCGCCAGCACGGCGGCAAAGATCGCAAACAGTCGCTTCATCAGGCTTCTTCCTCGGTAAGAGGTCTGTAGGCCTCGCGGGGAGGCAGGACACGTCAAACCGCCCGCGCGGCGCAGAAGCACGGTGCGGGACAGGGACGGGTCGGTCTACAGGCGAAGCACGCAGAGCGACGACAGAGCTGGGGGCCGTGGTGGATGCAACCACGCAGGTAGCCCACGCCGCCCAGGCGACGACGCAACCTCGCCAGCATGACTGCGGCACACGATGCCGACCAGGCCTGCCAGCAGCACCAGGCCTGCCAGCAGCACCGGCCCGGCCTGGCGGAGGTAGGCCAGGCACATCTGCCCGCCATGGCCGCCGCAGCCCGCGTCGTCGCACCCGAACCGGGACGTGATCCGCGGTGCGGCAAGCTGGCCGAGATCGGTGGGCACGGTGTCCGACATGGCTGGTGCCGACCGGTCCCCCACCCCGGTCATGTCGGTGGCAAGGCGCGCGGCTGGATGTGGGGCCATGGTCGCGGCGGCAGCGGGAGCAGGACTCGGATCAACGGACAGGCCGCCGTGCATCAGCAGGATGCCGAGGAGCACCGCGCCGACCAGCAGCAGGGTCCGCACCCACGCGAGGACCCGAGCGCTGGAGTCATAACGGCGCGGGCTCACCACGCGGTCAGTATCCCAGCCTCCGTTCCGGACGCTCGGCGGAGCCCACATCACACACCACGTCCGGGCCTGTCCCGTGAGTCATCACGGTGCGGGAGCCTCGTCGCGATCGCCCGAAGGCTGCAACCGGATCTACTATCGAGGTGGATGGAGGGGGGACCCGGCAAACGAGGGGGGACCCGGCAAACGATGCGCGCGGCGTCCGCCAACGCTGTGCCCGCTGATGCACGAGGGGCGGGCCCGCTGATGCGTGCGCACGGGACGGGCCGGGGCGGCTGGTCGGCGTCGATGGGCGCGCTCGCGCGTGGCCTGGCGGTTGCGGCGTTGCTGTGCGCCCTGATCGTGATGCACGCCGGCCTGGCTCCGGCGATGGCCGGACATGCCGCCATGGCCACGGCGAGCGGGGCCATGCCTGCCGTGACCATGCCAGACCACGCCTGGGTTGACGAGATGGCATCGACGGCGGGCGCGGCGACGTGGCCAGCCGGCGGGAACCTCGCGCCGGGTCCGGCGGTGTCGGTGATGGCCTCGTCGGTGGCGCCGGGTACGGCGGGCGCGGGTGGGATGCCCGGCCATGTCGGCGGTGTGATGTGCCTGGCGGTGTTGACGATGGTCGCGCTGTCGCTGGTGGTGCCGCTTCTGCGGCGGTTCGTGCGGAGGCTCGCGGGGCCGCCCGGTGGCGTGGTGGCGCCTGGCATGCGCGCGGGCCGGGCCGCCGATCGGCCACCAGAGCCGTCCGCCGCGCTTGCGCGGCTGTGTGTCCTGCGGACGTAGAAGCGGATCTCGGCCTTTCGCTGCCCTGATCCTTCACCCGGCATCTGCCTGGACCGGTCCGTACTCCGGTCAGGCCCGGGTTTCCTCGTCTGGAGAACCTGCATGTCCTCCCATCCGTCAGCCCCATCGAGGGCTGTCCCCGGTGCGCCAGGACGCCGCCGGCTGCTGGCCATCTTCCTTGTCGCGCTGGTCGCCGTCGCCGCGGTGACTGCCGGAGTCGTCATGCGCCTGACTCGCGGGGGCGACGGCGGCCAGCTGGTGGCGCCTTCGTCGGCGGCCGTGCTCGCCGCCGAACGGGCACGTCCCACCAGCGGCCGGACCGTGACCAGGACCATCACCGCCCGCCCCGCAACGATCGACCTGGGTGGCAAGACGGTGACCACCTGGACGCTGGACGGCACCGTGCCCGGCCCGCACCTGCGGGTCCAGGTCGGTGACCGACTTCGCCTGACGCTGCGCAACCAGCTTCCGGTCCAGACGTCGCTGCACTGGCATGGGCTGGAACTGCGTAACGACATGGACGGCGCACCGGGAGCCACCGGCTCGGCGATCCCACCCGGAAGGTCGTTCACCTACGACTTCATCGTGCCGTCGACCCCGGGTACCTACTTCTTCCACAGCCACGTCGGGACCCAGCTCGACACCGGTCTGTACGCGCCGCTCGTGGTCGAGGACCCGGCGGTGCCGCGTGACTACGACACCGACGCCGTGCTCATGGTCGACGACTGGACCGACGGCCTGGGCCGTACCCCTGACCAGGTCCTGGGAGACCTGCAGGCCAGGGGCATGGCCGGCATGGCAGGAGGGCCGGGCGGCATGTCCGGGATGGGCATGAGCGGCATGGACAGGGGCGGCGGCGGGATGAGCCCGCTCGGAGCCGACGCCGGTGACGTCGCCTACCCTGCCTACCTGGTCAACGGCCGGCTGCCGGAACAGCCCCAGGTGCTGTCGGCGCGGCCGGGGCAGCGGATCCGCCTCCGCCTGGTCAATGCCGGCTCGGACACCGTCTTCCGGTTCGCGGTCGGCGGCCACCGGCTCACGGTCGTCGCGGCCGACGGACGGCCGGTGCGACCCGTGGACGTCGACGCGCTGCTGGTCGCGATGGGCGAACGGTACGACGTGGAGATCACCGCCGGAACCGGCGTCTTCCCGCTGACAGCGGCCCCGGAGGGCAAGGACGGCGTGGCTATGGCAGTCCTGCGCACTGCCAGCGGCCCGCTACCGAACCCGGCCGAGCGACCGGCGGAACTGAACGGCCGTCTGCTGACCTACGCCGACCTGCACCCCACCGCCGCCGACGTCCTACCCGCCCGCAGGCCCGACCAGGTGATCACACTGCGCCTGGGCGGGGACATGACCGACTACCGATGGACGATCAACGGCAGGTCCTTCGACGACTCCGCCCACGACCCGACCGCCAACCACCCGCGCGAACTGCGGGTTCACCAGGGCCAGCGGATCCGGCTGGTGTTCCAGAACGCCACCATGATGGCTCACCCGATGCACATGCACGGGCACACCTTCGCCGTGCTCGCGCCGACCTCGAACGGAGCCCGCAAGGACACCGTGCTCGTCCCGCCGATGGGCACTGTCACGGTCGAGTTCGACGCCGACAACCCCGGCCAGTGGATGATCCACTGCCACAACGCCTACCACGCCGCGGCCGGGATGATGACCATCCTGTCCTACGTCACCTGACACCGACCCGACCTCGGTTCGGCGGGCCGCCCACCGGCCCGCCGAACCACGGGCCAGCTGGCAGAAGATGTACTGCCTTGGCCAGTACTCCAGATGAAGCTCACCCGAGCGGGGCACACGTGCAAGGACGAGGTCAGCTGTGGGTGTCGGGTGGGGCATTCGGGGCGTCGAGGTTGGGTGCTCCCCAGATGGGAAACCAGCGGGACAGGTCGGGTTCGATGGGGAGCTCACCTGCCAGAACCTCCCGTATCTCCAGTTCGGCGGGGTTGTCCCGGCGCTGGTCACCGGCCGGGACGAACGGGTACCAGGTGCCGCGTTTGTACAGGTAGATCAGTCCCATCCTGTGGGTGCCGTCGGTGAAGGCGACGACGGTGCACAGCAGCGCCGCGCCGAAGCCTGCGTCCCGCAGCGTGGCGTTCGCCGCGTGCAGATCGGTGACCAGGCCAGCCAGGTCCTGCTCGGAGGTCCGCCGGACCAGCCATGTGTAGCCGAAGCCGTCCGTGTGCCGCTCGTACCGGTCTGTTCCGTCGATGCTCGGCAGCCGGTCGATCTCCTGCGTCACGCCGGCGAACGCACCACCGGACGCGGGTTTGGCGCAGACCGCCCCGGCGCCGGCCGGTCGCCAGGAGGTGGCGGTCTGCAGGGTGATGGCGGCGGCGGGCAGCGCGAACAGCCGGTCGAGGTCTGGCAGGACGGCCCGGGTTCTTCCGAGCAGCACGTCCAGGATCCGCATCGTCGGCCTACCCTCCACGCTGGTTCTACACAGACTCGCTGAGCTCGGCCGACAGCCGGGCGAGCTGGGCCAGCCGGGTGTCCAGAGGCGGGTGGGTCGAGAACACCGAGGACAGGCTGAAGCCGTTCGCCAGTGGGACAGGGCCCTGGTCAGCAGGAACGACAGCGCGTAGACAGCGGCGGAGACGACCACCACCACAAGCACGACGAGAGCGCCGCTGTCCTCGTCATCGCCGTCGTCGGACCGGCCGAGGCCGCCGACCATCCCGGAGTACAGGGCGAATCTGGTGGCTAGCCCGGCGAGTACTCCCAGGAAGGATGCGACGGTCATGACCGCCACGTCCCGGTGCGCGACATGGGACAGCTCGTGGGACAGCACCCCCTCCAGCTCGTCGGCCTCCAGCCTGCGCAGCAGCCCGGTCGTCACACAGACGACGGCCCGTTTCGGGGTCCGGCCGGTGGCGAACGCGTTCGGCAGATCGGTGTCCGCGACCGCTACGGCGGGTTTGGGCAGGTTCGACAGTGCGCAGAGCCGGTCCACCACGCCATGCAGCCGTGGCTCCTCCTGCGGGCTGACGATCCGCCCGCCGGTCGCATACAGCGCGATGCGGTCGGAGAACCAGTACTGGGCGGCGAGCAGCCCGCCGGCGAGCACACCGACCAGGACCGGTGACACCCCGACGGCGATCAGGACGGCAATGAAGGCGACGTAGACCAGCCGAGCAGGAAGACGGTCAGCACCATCCGGGTCGACAGCCCCCGGTCCGGAGCGAACCGTCGCCGCGACCGCGCAGTCGTCGACATCATTATCACCTCATCGGCCTGGGTGACCTCGTCAGCCGGGGATCAGGCCCGCCTCGCCGAGCAGCCCGCGGACCTCCGCGGGCGTCGCATCGGCCGGCGGCAGCACCGCCTCGGAGGGTTCCAGCCGGTCGGCGGGCACCGGGGCGCCGCGGGTCCGGACACGGTCCAGCAGATCGGCCAGGGCGGCCTCGAACGCCGTCTGGTCACCGTGCTCGACCGCCGCGGCCAGCTGTGCGTCCAGCTCGTTCAGTGCGTCCACATCGCCATCGGGGACGTCGAACTGCCCCTCACCCAGAATTCGGACGATCACGGCGTCTCCTCAGGCCGGGTGCCGCTGTCCGGCGCGGCGCCTTGGATCGCGCGCAGGGGCCCGGCGCCCTTGAGCTCTGCCAGCTCCCGGTCGATGTCGACCGTGGCGGACAGCCGGTCCAGCTCGGCCTGGATGTCGATGTCGACCGTGGCGGACAGCCGGTCCAGCTCGGCCTGGATGTCGTCGCGTGGGCCGCCGGCCGCGGACTCCAACGCCCCGGAGGCAAGCAGGTCGTCGATCGCGCCGGCCCTGGCCTGCATCTGCGTCGTCTTGTCCTCCGCCCGTTGGATCGCCAGGCCGACGTCACCCATCTCCTCGGAAACCCCGGCCAACGCCTCACCGATCCTTGTCTGCGCCTCCGCCGCGGTGTAGGTCGCCCTGACCGTCTCCTTCCTGGTCCGGAACGCCTCGACCTGGGCCTGCAACCGCTGTGCAGCCAGCGTCAGCCGGTCCTCCTCGGCCTGCAGCGACGCATGCTGGTGGTCCAGATCGTCCAGCTGGGCGGTCACTCCCGCGCGGCGCGCGAGCGCTTCCCTTGCCAGGTCGTCCCGGCCCGCTGCCACCGTCTGCAGGGCCTGCTCGGACAGCCGCTCGGCGGACCCGCGTAGCTACTCGGCCTGCAGGTCCAGCCGCTTGCGGCTGGTCGCGACGTCAGCGACACCGCGGCGGACCCGTGTCAGGAGGTCCAGCTGCCGAGAGTAGGAATAGTCGAGTACCTCACGCGGGTCCTCGGCACGGTCCAACATCTTGCTGACCTTGGTCCGGAACACCAACGCCAGCCCGCCGGCTCAGGCTCATCTGCGCCTCCCCGTTCCGATCATGGCTGGTCAGCCAGCCTTGGTCAGATCAGTGGGGTCATGGTGCCCGCGCAGCACGTCCAGGCGGCGGTGGTACTCGGCCTCATCGATCTCGCCGCGGGCGTAGCGCCTGGCGAGGATCTGCTCGGCCGACCCTCCGCTGACCCCATCTCTACCGTGCCCTTCAGCCGACTCATCCTGCCCGCTGGCACCGCTTGTGCGCAGGAAGGCGATCAGTAGACCGATCACCAGACCCCAGAAGACGACCATGCTGAGCGACATCAGCAGCCAGCCGCCCCAGCCCCAGTCGTGCCCGTCCCAGACCATCATCGTGATCTCCTTCGCTCTCGCTGACCTCCGCGGCCTGTCATTCCTCGACACCGATCCCGTACTGGCCGTGGAACGAGAGCCATTCCTCCCACCCGGCCTGCGCCGACAGTCGGTCTGCCCTGGGAGTGCCCTCGACACCGCCGGCCACACGACCAGCGGAGGCCCTGCCCGAGCCTGGTAGTCACTCGACTACCAGGCTCGCCCTTCGACCTGTCCGCTACCGATGGGTGTGCGGGGAATGGCCATCGTGATCTCTGTCGTCGTTCCCCATACCGCCCATACCGCGCATCATGAAAAACATCATCAATGGGCAACCGGCAAGGAGCAGGAGGGTGAACAGCGCACCGCCCGGCACCCCGGCGATGACCAGACCGGCGATAACGATCGCCGCAGCCAGCACATAGACCGGAATATTCTTCCTCATCAGGACCTCCTTGTTCCCTCCCGTCACAGTCTTTCCCCGCCCGCCTCTACCCGTAGCGGACCTTCCGGCGCCGCTGCGGGGGCGGATGAGCAGGCCGGTGGGGGGCGAAGGACCTACTACGGTCCTTCGTAGATGCGGTATTGGCTGCATCCCCCACCCGGTCCGTCACGCTGGGCGGTGACACGACCAGGTACGGTGGGTATGAGACCTGGTCGGATACGCCCACCGTCACGTTGGCGGTGGGCTCTCCGGACGAAGCGATCCCGGCCAGACGCCGTGTATCGGCCCGACCTTGGCCGCGGTGCTCAGTCTGTGGTTCAACACCGGGACGGCGGAGCGGGGGGCACTGCTGTCCTTCGCATACAGCCTGGGCTTGGCGCTGCCGTTCATCGGCGCTGGGCACACGCCCTCCCCGGCTACGGGCCGGACCGGATCATGCTGGACGGTACGCTCACCGCCGACGGCTCGTGGGGGCGGCCCACGGGCGAGAGGGGGATTCTCCGTGCCCGTGGGCCGCCGTCTGTGGGGGTTACGGAACCCGGCTGACGTAGTAGGACGACGTCCAGATGGTTTCGAGCTTCACCACGTCGCCGCTCTTCGGCGCAACCCACATTTTCCCGCCGCCGGCGTAGATACCCTCGTGGTAGATCGACCCCGGCTCGCCGAAGAAAATAAGGTCTCCGGGCTGTTCGGACCCTTGCGAAATCCGGGTGGTGGCCGCGAACTGCTGGTCGGTGGTGCGCGGCAGCGACTTGCCGAGCTGCTTGTAGACGTACTGCACCAGCCCGGAGCAGTCGAAGCTGTATGGCCCCTCGTCGCCGTACACATACGGCTTGCCGGCCTGCAGAGACGCGAGGTAGACCGCCTTCTCCCCGATGGTCGTCGCGCCCGTGGTCGTCGCGCCCGTGGTCGTCGCGCCCGTGGTCGTCGCGCCCGTGGGCGCCGCGGCATCCACCCCACCCCGCAACGCCGTCGCCGTGGGTACCGGTGCGGGGCGTATCCGAACAATCGCGGGATCGGAGGTGACCGGATCGAGGCTCGCGCTTCCGGTGAAGACCGCCCTGACCTGGGTGGTGGTCAGGATGCGCGCCGTATAGGCGGCATAGCCTTGCGCGTCGGTCCGCAGCGCCTTGAACGTGGTCCACCCGGCCGGCAACCGAGCCTGGAGGAGGATGTCCTGGTCGGCAATGGCGCCTCCCGTGCGGGTGGTCAGGCGGAAGCCGACGTTGATCGGCTCATCGGCGTTCGCCGTGACATCGGCGTTGGTCGCCGCCAGTGATACTGGTGTACGCAGCGTGAGTGCGACGCTCCGCGCCTGCCCGTCACCTGCTGGCCCGGCGAGCGTCGGAGCCGGAGTGGTCACGGCACCCGCGACCGGCAGGGCCACGCCCGCGGCGATCGTGGTCTCGCCGGTCTCGGGCTCGTGCCCGGCGGCGCCAACCGTGGCGGTCAACGCGACCCCGGACACGACCACCGTGCCGGTGGTGATCATCGCGATTGTGGTGCGGCTGGAGGTGGAGCCGGCAAGCGACCGGGGCTTGTGGCGGGCGCGATGGCGTCCGTTCCGGCCGCTGCTGGCGGTCGGATATGCGGGTAGTTGTGGTTCGCGTGCTTGCACGTGAGACCTTTCCCAGACGCCTGCGAGGTGAGCTGTCGGGTTCGGGCTGGGTGCCCGGCCGGACGCGGGGTGCGCCTGGCTTCACCCCAAGGGCGCCGTCGTTGCCGACGTCGCCCGAAGGAACGTGGTTCCCCCGCTCCTGCCCCGGCTGCCGTTGGAGGGGTCCGCCGGACCGGGGGCAGGACTCGGCGTTTCGGTCCGGCGGCGTTGGCGAGCACACACTAACCTACTAACCGACCTAGTAGTCAATGGGGGGCATTACGACAAGGCATGCCATGCTGTCCACATGTGGCGACGCTGCGCGACGAGACGTCCTCGTCGCCGTCAACGCCCTTCTACTCAAACGCCTACGGCTGCCCCGCTCGTTGAAGGACGTTTGACACGCAACCTGCCGCCCGAAGCGAAGTCCACCGAACCCTGGCACCGTGACGAAGTCCGCCTCCGGCTGTCGGAAAATGGCCAGGAAAGATCATTCGGGGGAGGGTGCGTCGGTGGGGATAGGGCAGTAAAGGGCGTGCCCCAGCCCCAACAGCGGCCCGATAGCAATCACCATGGGGAGGACGAGCAGCAGCACGGCAAGGGCGCCGCCGGCCGTAGTTCGGGCGGGGCCCAGCGGGTTGGCGGGTGCCAGCAGGCGGTGCATACGTTCCAGCGAGGTCGGCCCGCCGGCGGCCAGGCCGACCTTCTGGGGGCCGCCGCCGGCGAGGACCGCGAGCGCTGCGGCCACCGACAGGCGTGGGTGCCGGCGGGACGCGGCGTCGTCGGCGGCCAGCTCCAGCAACCGGGCGATGTCGCTTCTGGCCGCGCCGTACAGCCTCACCATCGGGAAGGCCCGGGCGAGCGCGTCGGCACCGGCGAGGATCAGGTGGTGCCGGCCCGCCAGGTGTGCCCGTTCATGGGCGAGTACCGCGGCCAGTTCCTGTGGGCGCAGCGCCTCCAGTGCGGCGGTGGTGAGGACGACCCGCCGACCGCGTCCCGGGAGGCAGTAGGCGGCAGCGATGTCGTGGGAGATGACGAAGGCGCCGAGCGCGGGTGCCGGCCGCGCGAGGATCGCCAGCTTGCGCGCATGGTCCCGGCGGGCGCGGCCGGCCCGCACCAGCCCCGTCGTGGCGCAGTAGCCAACCCGGGCGAGCACGGCGGCGACCACGACCAGACCGCTTCCCGCCGCCAGGGCACCGCCAGGGGTGGCATACGAGTCCCGCAGCGACACCACACACGCATGCAGCATCGCGGCGACGTCGGTCGTCACCGGGACGGACGGAACCGCCAGCGCCAGTCCGGCCAACACGGCAGCGGCCAGGACAGACAGCGACACTGCCTGCCACAGACAGACCGCCAGACGAGGCGCTCGCTCGGACCAGGTTCCGCGGCGCAGCAGCGGGGGCGCCCCGAAGGCGCCAAGCGCAGCGTAGGCCAGTAGCGCCGTCGCGACGGTCACCCTCGCCCGCCTGTCGGCCTGTCTCCATCGCACTGCCGGTCGTCATCCCCGACCTGGGCGCCGTCAGCGCCGTCAGCGCCGTCAGCGCCGTCAGTACCCCGGGACCGCGCGAGCGCGTCCCGCAGCAGTCGGGCCTCCTCAGGTGACATCCGCTCCACAAAATGGACGAGCGTGGTCGCGAGGTCCACGCTGTCGGCGAGCGCCTCGCCCATCAGCTCCGCACTGTGTTCCTCCCGGGAACGCACAGGCTCGTACAGATAGGCACGGCCGACCAGTTCTCGGCGCAACCAGCCCTTGCGATGCAGGTTGTCCATCACGGTCATCACCGTCGTGTAGGCGATCCGTCGCTGCTGGCGAAAATCCTCGAAGACCGCCCGCACAGTCCTCGGCTCACCCGCCGACCACAGCAGGTCCATCACCGCGGCCTCCAGGGCACCCAACCCACGCACGACCGACCTCACCGCCTTCCGCCCGCGAATACGGACAACCCTAGAGGACCAGCCTGACCTCCCTGGGGCGTCAACCAGTCGTCGCCCATAGACCCGGACGTCTGGTCAACGCGGAACCAAGTCCCGGTCCGGTCTGGCCACCCTTGCCCCCTTCGTACCAAGCGTCCTGGTACTACTACTATCTCGCATAGTTACTGACTGGCGCGTCCGAGGATGCGACGAGGGAGGAGACGCGGTGCCTGCTCAGAGCGGCGGCCGGCGGTCCCCTGACGGAAGATCGCCCAGGTATGACGCGGGCGTGGGACCGGGACCGGGCGAGGCAATCAAGGGATTCCTGCGCCGCCGGGCAACCGAGCCTCGGCGTCGGGCAGCCACCGTCGCCCTCCTGGCCAGCGGATCGTTGGCGACCTCGATGACGGGCTTCGCCCTGGCCACCTCGGACGCCCCGAGCAGCGGCCAGCCGACCGTCGACCCTGCTCTGCAGGCTTCCACGCTCGGTGCCTTCATGCGCGGCGGCCAGCCGGCCTCGGCGGACGCGCCCGCAGGCGTGGCGCCACTGGCAGCGGAAATCGTGAACCCGACGCCGCAGTTCACGACCCTGACCATCACGCCCGACAAGACGACGATCAGCCCCAACGACCAGGTGACCTACACGGTCCACGCCGCAGCGGCGACAACCGGCGCACCCGCTGCCGGCAGGCAGGTCAACATCGTCGTGGTCATGGGCGGCCACTGGTCCACAAGCGCAATCCTGCGGACCGACGACGCAGGCGAGGTCCGCATCAGCACCCGCCTGCTGAGCACGACCACGATCACGGTGGTCTTCGACGGAGACGCCGCCCTGCGCCCCTCAGTGGCCGGCGCAGCCACCGTCGTGGTCCGCAGCCCCATGGCCGGCCCAGGCTCCGGGCCAGGAGGCAGGCTGACCGCCACGGCGATCCCCGGCAGCACCATCGGCACGAAAGCCGTCTACCTCGCGTCCCTGCAGAAGGGCAAGCCCTATGTGTGGGGCGCGACCGGCCCCAACGCCTTCGACTGCTCCGGCTTCGCGCAGTACATCTACAAACAGCTGGGACGCTACCTGCCGCGCACTGCCCAGCAGCAGTACAACGCGGCGATCCACGTCCCGCAGTCCGCCAAACAACCCGGCGACCTGATCTTCTTCGGTACCCCCGACAACATCACCCACATGGGCATCTACGCCGGCAACGGATATATGTGGGCCGCCCCCCGCAGCGGCGACGTCGTCAAGTACCAGCCGATCTACACCAGCCACTACTACGTCGGCCGCGTCCTGTAGGCCGGCCGCGTCCTGTAGGCCGGCGGAGATCTGCAGGACAGACCCAGGCCGGAGCGCTGGTTGGCGTGCCGGCCGGCGCGTCACCGCAGCTGCGCATGGCGGGACCGAGCCTGGCCCCAGGCCGCGTAGAGTCGAAAGCCGATATCGGTTCCGTCATGGACTGCCCGGTGTGGGTGCACCTCGGCTGCGGCGGCCGCCGGGAACAGACGCCGACGGGACGGCATGGAGGTGTGGCAGGGTGCGTGAGTTCCAGCGGGGCGCGATACGGCTGCACATCCTGCACCATGCGGCCGAGGGCGAGATCCACGGCGCGTGGATGACCGAGGAACTGGCAGGGCACGGCTATAAGATCAGCCCGGGCACCCTGTACCCGACGCTGCACCGGCTGGAGGCCGACGGGCTGCTGGTCTCCGAGCAGCAGGTGGTCAAAGGCCGCGCGCGCCGTGTCTACCGGGCCACGGACGCCGGTCGCCATGCCCTCGCGGAGGACCGCCGCGCACTGGCCGAACTGGCCCGCGAGGTACTGGGCCGGCACGAGGCCTGATCCTCGCCGGTTGGTCAGGCGCGGGCCTCGGCGCGGCGGGGCAGCGTCAGCAGCCGGTGGTCACGGGTGAACAACCGGCGGACCAGGCCGAGCGCGACCACGGCGGTGGTCGTTGCTACCGCCCCCAGAACCAGGAACATCACCACGACCTGTACCAGTACGGCCTGGGTCGGGGAGACTCCGGCGATGATCAGGCCGGTCATGGCGCCCGGCAGGAAGACGAGACCGGTGGCCTTGGTCGTCTCGATCTGGGGAAGCAGTGCCGATCGCAACGCGGCCCGCACGTACGGCGTCGCCGCCCGCCGGGACGGCTGGCCGAGAGCGAGGCGCGCCTCCACCTCGTCGCGCTTGTCGCGAAGCTCCTCGACCAGCCTGCGGGCGGCGAGCACGGTGGCGGTCATCGAGTTGCCGACCATCATTCCGGCGATCGGCACCAGGGTCCGGCTGGTCAACGGCAGGACACCGAGCCCGAAGACCACCCCGAGGGTGACGACCGCGGCGGCCCCGAACGCCGCCACCGTCAGCGGCACGATCCGCGGCACCTCCGGCGCCCGCCGTCGCGTGACGTCGCCCGCGTAGCCGATCATCGCCGCGACCCACAGCCAGGACCAGCACAGCGACCGGCCGGGCTCGACAAGCAGCGCCAGCAGCGCCCCGACCAGCAGCAACTGGACGAGTGCCCGGGCCGCCGCCAACAGCACCTGCCGTTCCAGGCCGAGCCGCCACCGCAGCGACACCGCCGCGGCGAGCGCCACCAGAGCCGCCGAAACCGCCAGGCCACTGACGCTCACCAGGTCCTTCACGACTCAGGCCCCTTCGACTCAGGCCCCTTCTCCGACGGCCGCATCCGGCGTCTCGGCGGTCTCGGCGCCGACGATCGCCAGGCCGCGGCTTCGCCCGTCGGCGACCCGCAGGATCCGGTCGGCGATCCGGGCCAGCTGCGCCCGGTCATGGCTGACCCACAGCGCCGGCACCCCGGAGCGGGCCAGGTCGCGGACCGCGCGCTCGATCACCCACGAGGCCTCGGCGTCCAACGCCGAGGTCGGCTCGTCCAGCAACAGCACCTCGGGTTCGGTGATCAGCGTCCGGGCGAGACACACGCGCTGTGCCTCACCGCCCGACAGCACGGTAGCGTCCCGCTCCAGCCAGGAGCCATCCAGCGCGACCCGTTCCAGCGCCACCGTCATCCGTTCCCTTCCCGCGTCCGCCACGGCGGTGCGCAGGTTGTCCGCCACGGTGCCCGGGAAGAGAGTGGGTCGTTGGAACACCATGCCTACCTGACGGCGCAGCCGCAGTGGGTCGAGCCCCGCGACGTCGTGGCCACGGAACAGGACCCGCCCGCAGGTCGGTACCTCCAGCCGGTTACACAGCCGCAGCAGCGTGGTCTTGCCCGAGCCCGACGACCCGGACACCGCCGTCACCCCGCGGCTCGGCACACCCGCCGAGAACCCGTCGAGTGCACGCCGCCCTGCGCGCTCGACGACGACGTCCTCGAAGGTAAAGACCTCAGCCTTCCGGGCCCACTGCACCTCCCGACGACCGCCAACGACCTGGCGAACCATATCGATACTCGATATCGGAAGCCGATACTATGGGGTCCCGGGTCGGCGTGCCAGACGAAGAAGGACGATCGCTGCCGATGAATCATCCTGAGCGTGACTACGGCGGGTCCGGTTGTGGCACATGGCTGTGGAGAAGGGGCAGGTCGATCCCGCCTGGCTCGGTGCGCGGCGGGACGCGGTTTCAGCCGTCGAACTTTCCCCGCGCGTATCGGAAGAGGACGTTGTTGACGAACCTGGCGCCAGAGCCGTCGATCACGGCCCGCAGATAGCCGTGTTCCGCCTGCCCGCTCATCGCCTTCTGGTGTCCCACCAGATCAAACTCGGCGAGCGGAATCCAACGGCCGCCGACCAGCACCAGGGCCTTGTAGCCGAAGTCGTAGAGGTACTCGATGGTGGGAGCGGCAGGAGAGCGGGCTTCCTCGATCTCGACCAGCAGGTTTGGGCGCCATTTCTGGATGATGCCTTCGGCGCCGTGAAGCGCGGGCAGCTCGTGACCCTCGACATCGATCTTGATAAGTCCGACGTCGTCGAGTTCGAGGTCATCGAGGCGGAAGGTCTCGACAGTGATGGACCGTCCACCCGGGAGCGGCCCGAGGGACGCCCGACCTTCGGTACCACGCCCGCCGGCGGGTAGGGAGAGCGTGGCCGTTCCGGCCTTGTCGGAGGCCGCCTTGGCAATCACGGTGACATTGGGGGAGGCCACCCGCTCGATGAACGCCGCGAGTTCCGGGTTGGGTTCGACGGTCACCACGGTATCCGCGATACGTGAGAGCCAGAAGGTCCACGGACCATACCATCCCCCCACGTCCACCGCCGTCTGACCGGGCGCCACCAGGGATCGAATCTGACCGAGTACCGGTTCGAACCTGCGGTGCGCCAGGGCGATGGCATCTCCGAAGGCGCGATCGGGAATGAACCCGGCGACGACGCTCGCGACTTTCATCTGAGTCGTACCTCTCTGTGATGTCGCCCAGGTAGGCCCGGTCAGCCAACCGCAACGGCCGAGCATCCGGCGACTATCAGCCACTGCGATAGCCTGGCGGGATGGTACACCCGGTCAAATGGGCTTCTGCCAAAGGGGTGCGGCAGCTCAGCTGGCTGTGCCGATAGCGGATCGGATTGCCCTCTCAATGCCCGCGCCGGACGCCCCGCGCAGATCCGTCAGTTGGCAGAATACCAGGCGGGTTCCGGTGGCGGACATCGGTGGTGTACGGCGTGCTCGGTATCTCGGTGCCTGCGTTCTGTCGGCCAGCTCGATCTCCAGGTGGTCATCTACGACGCGGGCCCACCGAATCTGCTCCCAGGTCAGGGTGAAGTTCTCAGCAGCGCATCGGTAGCTGATTCCGGCCGGTTCGATCGACAGGAAGTCGGGCCGACTGAACAGATAGGCGAACGCGATGGTCCAGCAGCCGAGAAAGGCCGACCAGAACAGGGCGGAAATCCGAAGCCAGTCGGGGAGGTTGACGAAGATCTCCGCCGACCAGGGGGCCGCGGCCACGCCGGTGGAAGCGAGAATCAGCAGGAGGCCGACAGCGCGCCCCGCCCGCGCCTCGCCATGCCACGCCCGCTGCGCCGGTTCTGGTACCGCCGCTCCGACCAGTCTGGTGAATTCGTCGCCCGCGTCGCCATGGTCGGCGGTAGCCGGCGCGCTGACCTGGCAGGGTGAGCCGTCCGCCGCTTCGGCCAGCCTGCTGCGCGCCGCAGGCGCGGAGATGCGGGTCAGCGGATTCTTGTCGAGCATCGCCAGAATCGTGCCGATGATCTGGTCGGTGTGGGCCGCCGGCGGCGGATGCTCGTGGAGCACCGCGGCGACTGTCTCGGCGTCGGTCGCCCGCGCGAAGGGCGACCGACCTCTCACCGCGCAGTACAGCGTCGTGCCGAGGGAGAAGACGTCGCTTGCGGGCAGGGCTCGCGCACCCTGGAACCGCTCCGGTGCCATGTAGGCAAGCGTGCCGACAATACCCTTCGTGATCGTCGGATCGGAGGTGATTGCGGCGACGCCGAAGTCGACCAGCACGATGCGATTGTCGTCGGCGATCAAAATGTTCGCCGGCTTGACATCGCGATGGATGATACCCGCGGAGTGTGCGGTGACGAGGGCGTCGAGGACGGCCAGCCCGATCCGGACGGTCTCCTCCCGTCCAAGCGCGCCGCGTTCCTGGAGTACCTGCGCCAACGACGTGGAGGGCACCCACTCCATGACGATCCACGGCAGATCACCGTCGCGGACCACGTCGAGGATGGTGACCACGTTCGGATGCTCGCGCAACTTCGCGACGGCCCTGGCCTCGCGTTCCACCCGCGTCACGAGGTCGGCGGACGCCTCCTCGCTCTCACCCGCCCGGATTCGTACCTCCTTGATCGCGACGCTCACGTCAAGAAGATCATCGACCGCTCGCCAGACGGTGCCGTAGGTGCCGGCGCCGATTCTGTCCAAAAGCCGATAGCGACCGGCGACGACCCGGTCCCCTGACTTCTCGCCTCCGCTCACACCACTACCTCGAAAACACGGCCTTCCCCTCGTCGGCCACGATCGCCCCCGCACCACGGACCAGCATGGTGAACCCGCGCTCCGCACGAGGACGCACAGTAGCATTATGGCGTGAAACGCGCACGTTCGTCATCAGACCAGAGCCTGGGTCGCCGCCTGGTCCGGCTGGCGATGGTGCGGGTGAGACGAGCTACGCTGATCGTGTTCGGTGGCACGGGACGGTCCTTTCGGCCCTGGCCGTTCCTTGCGGCGTTGGTCATCATCGCCGTACCGGCGATGACCTGGTGGAACGCCAGTGGTAGTGATCACCGGCTGGGTCCCGGCGCGGCGGTCCTCGCCGCTACCGAAAGCACCCCCGAATTCACGTCCGCGTCGGCCGGGGAGGCTCCCGAGGTGCCGGGGGCCACGGCGGTTCCTGGAGCCACGGCGGTTCCTGGGGCCGCCTTGCCCACGAACCCGCCGGACGGCACGTCACCCATGGCACGCACGTCACCCATGGCACGCACGTCACCCATGGCACGCACGTCACCCATGGCACGCACGGCAACCGGCGAGGCCTCGCCGGCCCCCGCCATGCGGGGGTTCATCCCGCCGCCGGCTACGGGGCTGACCGCGTCCGCGGGGGACGAGCAGGTGCAGGTGTGCTGGAATGCCGCTCCCGGTGCCACCGGCTACGTTGTCTACTACCGTGATCTCACGACGGGAGCGCAGTGGGTTCGTCTGCCTTATCCCGCCGAAGGAACATGTAACACGGTCAAACTGCTGGTCAATGGCCACAGCTATGCGTTCCGGGTGCGGTCCAGCAATGGCAATGGTGAGGCCGACTACTCCAACACCGCCACCGTCGCCCTGCAGGTGGCGATTCCGCCGCCGGCTACGGGGCTGACCGCATCCGCGGGGGACGAGCAGGTGCAGGTGTGCTGGAATGCCGCTCCCGGTGCCACCGGCTACGTTGTCTACTACCGTGATCTCACGACGGGAGCGCAGTGGGTTCGTCTGCCTTATCCCGCCGAAGGAACATGTAACACGGTCAAACTGCTGGTCAATGGCCACAGCTATGCGTTCCGGGTGCGGTCCAGCAATGGCAATGGTGAGGCCGACTACTCCAACACCGCCACCGCGGTTCCGGGCTCCTAGCCCGAGTTTCCTGACCGGCGGGTAACTTGGACCCCGCTGGCCATGATCGACGGTCTGGTGCGTACCGGTTGACCTGCGCCGTTGCGTGGGTGGCTTTTCCGCCCAGGGAGGTTCTACGTCGGGCAGGCGTGCGGTGGCTCGGTCGTCGGGGGGCCGGTGGGGAGAAGACGGGGGACGGCGCGGACGTAGACGACCATGCCGACGACCTCGACGAGGGTCTGGGTGACGACGGCGACCGGCGCGACCGCGAAACGGTCGGGCAGGGAGAGCGCGAGCGGGAGGACGACGAGTGAGTTGCGGGTGGCGCCGGTGAACACGATCGCGCGGGCGGCGGGCACGTCGAGGTGGAACAACCGCGCGACGGCCCGTCCCGCGAACGCCATGACCAGCAGGAACGCCGCGTAGACGGGCGCGACTCGGGCGAGGTCGCCGAGGTTGCCGTGGAGCCTGGGGACCTGCGAGGCGACGACGGTGAGCAGGGTGGCGATCATCAGCGGCACCATCGCCCAGCCGGACGCCACCTGCACGGCCCGACCAACCCGACCAGCCCGACCGGTCCGCAGGTCCCACCTTGCCTGGTCCTGGGCGGCCAGGGCCTGCACGCTCCAGGCCAGCGCGAGCGGGACGACGATGAGCAGGGCGAACGCTTCGAGGAACGGTCCCGCATCGATCACGTCGGCGAGCCCGGAACCGAGGAACAGCCACAGGAACACCGGCAGCACCAGGATCTGCGTGACGAGCAGCAGCGGCGTCGCGGCCAGCAGTTGCCGGTTGCGCGCCCCGGCGAGGCCGCTGAACACGATGACGTAGTCGACGCAGGGACACAGCAGCACCAGCAGCACGCCGAGCCGCAACGCCCGATCGTCCGGCAGGACCGGGACCATCGCGGCGATGACCAGTGGGACGACGGCGAAGTTGACGGTGAGGGCCGCGCCGAGGAACCGTCCGGCGCGCAGTGAGCGGACCAGGTCGCCGGCGGGGACCTGCAGGAATGTGACGAACAGCAGCGTTTCGAGCACCGGGTTGATCGCGTGTTCGAGGCCGGGCCCGGCACCGGGAGCAGCCCAGCCGACCAGGCCGCCGACCGCGATCGCGGCGAGGTAGATCGCCACCTGATGACGCTCCATGGCCGAGGGGCTGGGCGTCGAGTTTTCGATCACGGTGTGTCCGGGGATCCGCGCCCGACCTGACCTGCCGATGAGGCCGTCGCTTCGCCCGCGACCCGGGTCAGGATGCCGGCCCGCGCGGCGGCGAGGACGACGGACACCGCCCTGTCCGCGACCTCCTGTCCGACCGGCTCGCCGGTGACGAGAAGTCGGAGGTAGATCGGCGCGGCCAGGATGCGCAGCAGTTCGAGGGCGTCGGTGCCCGGGGGAAGCTCCCCTCGCTCGACGGCGCGGGCGACCACGGGTTCGGCCCGGCGATACCGGTCCTCGAAGACGCGCCGTCGGGCCTGGGCGATCTCGGGAAGTCGGCCGGCGTCGGAGTACATGGCGCTCACCAGCGCGCGGCCCACCGGGCCCGTGACGCCCTCGGCGAGCGCGCGGGCGAGGGCGAGGAGGTCCGACTCGACGCATCCGGTGTCCGGGGCGGGGATGTCGCGGGCGAAGTGCTCGGCGAGTGCGTCGACGACCAGGCTCTCGCGGTCCTTCCAGCGCCGGTAGACGGTCGTCTTGTGGACTCCCGCCCGCGCGGCGACCGCCTCGACCGTGAGCGCCGCGTACCCCCTGTCCGCCAGTTCGGCAAGCGTGGCGGCGTGCACCGCGCGCTGGACCTTCGGCCCGCGCCCGACCACGGCGCGTCCAGCCGGCGACGACTCCATTGCAACTCCAAGTTGCGATAACGGTGCGGATGTAGCAGTCTGACACTATCGCAACTTTAAGTTGCGATAGTGCGATCTTCGGGTCGCCCGCGCCCTCGATCGTCTGGAGACCCGACATGGGCCCTGACAACCACGCCTTCGCTCGTCCGTCTGGCGGTGCTGACGGATGGAGCCTCGCCTCCATCCCCGACCAGTCCGGGAAGGTCGTGATCGTGACCGGTGCGAACAGTGGCATCGGCTACGTCACAGCCCGCGAACTGGCCCGACGCGGCGCACGGGTCGTCCCCGCCTGCCGCAGCCAGGAGCGAGGCGAGGCCGCGCTCTACCCGCGGCAGCCGACGTCGACAACCTGCGCTTCTATCAGCGGCGCGGGTTCCGCCTACGCTCGGTCGAGCGCGACGCGTTCACCGAGGTGACCGGCTACCCGCCGGGGATCGTCGTGGACGGCATCCCCCTGCGTGACCGGGTCTGGCTCGACCAACCCCTGCCCTCCGGCCGCATCGCCGCTCCGGCGGTGCCCTGACCTGGCGGCACGGAGAAGGGAGACGGCCAGGACGACGATCGCGGCGACCGCCCAGGAGCCGACCCGCAGCGTCCAGGCGTCGCCAGGGACGTCGGTGAACAGGGAGATGTACAGCGGGTAGGCGGCGGCGGCCGCGGCGATCCACTCCGGGCGGGCGGCGACGATGGCGAGCGCGGCCAGCACGATGCCGTACCAGGGCTGGGCCGGCGTCGCCGTCAGGAACGCGGCGCCGAACAGCCACAGCGCCGCCCGCTCGAGGGGCACCCGGTCCGGGTCGGCGCGCAGCACCGCGACGGTGACCGCGGCGAGCACGCCGACCGCGGCGGCCCGGGCGGCCGTCCCGTGCAGGCCGAGCCCGGCGAGCAGCAGGAACCGGCTGCCCTGGTCGTAGCCCTCGACGTTGAGGTACTGCGGGAGGAAGCCGATCACGCCCGTCCCCACCGCCAGGACGTGCGGCAGATAGGAGAGCGCGACGACCGCGACCGCCGCCCCCAGCAGCTCGACCCGCCGGTGGCGGCGCCCACGCCCCAGCATCGCGAGCAGCAGCAACGCCGGGTACAGCTTGACCGCCACCGCTGCCCCCACCAGCACGCCGGCCACCAGCGTCCGCCGCCTGGACAACGCCATCCCGGCCGCGACCGGCGTCACGCCCCCTGACGTCGACATGTCCGGGGAGGACGGGGCGCCTGCGGCGGACAGGACGTGTCCGGCCGGCGTCAGGACGGCGATGGCGCCGAGGGCGAACAGGGCGCCGAGGACGTCGACGTGCGCGTCGGAGCCGACGTCCAGGCCGGCGAGCGGCGTCAGGGCGTAGAAGGCGGCGTGGCGCGGATCGCGGCCGCGTCTGGCCAGCATCCGCATGAGCAGGCCGACCAGGGCCAGCGAGCACAGCGAGGCGGACAGTTGCAGCCGGTGCTCACGCGGCGGCCCGGGCAGCAGATGCACCGCGGTGAAGTAGGCCTGGGCCACCGGCGGGTAGATGGTGTGGGCGCGCGGGTAGTTCAGCCGGGTGCAGTGCCGGCGGGGATTGTCGGCGGTGCAGTGGGCCGAGTCCGGGAACAGCCAGTCGTTGCGGACGTGCTCGAGCTCGGGTGCGAGCGGTCCGTAGCGGTACGGGTCGATGCCCGCGGACTGCACCGTGCCGTCCCAGGCATACCGGTAGAGATCGTCGGAGAGCCGCGGCCCACCGGTGAGTGCCATCGCCTGGATGGCGACGGTGGCGCCCAGCAGCAGGGCGAGGGCGAGTCGTCGAGGGGCGGCGAGGACGAGGAGGGCGGCCGTGGCGAGGCCGAGCGCCCACCACAGCAGCGTCAGGTACAGCAGGGCCGGGCGGCTGACCAGGTAGCCCGGCTGGTGGCGCACCGCTGCTTGGACGGCGAGCAGGCCCACGAGCCCGGTCGCCGCGCCGACCAGCGCCACCCGACGCGCCGGGCGTACCCGACGTGCCTGGCCTGCCTGGCCTGCCTGGCCTGCCTGGCCTGCCTTGCCTGGACGTCGTCCCGACCGCTCGTCATCCGATGGCGGGTGGACGGCCTGGCTGTCGGTGGTGGCGGCGGTCGACATGCCTTCGAGGGTGGCCGGCGGACCGGCCGTGGTGGCCGCGGTGGGCCTGGTCTTCTCCGTTCCGTAAGGCTTCCGCGCCCGATATGCCGGGGTGGCGGACCCTACGGTGCGGGGGTGCGCGTGCCTACTGGACGACTCCCGCATCCCCCGGCGGCCCTGCGGCGCGGGCCGCTGCGTGAGGACGCCTTCCCGAGCCGGCTGCACGATCCGCGGGTCGCCGCGCTACTCGGCCTCTGGCTCGGGGTCACGTTCGGCGTGTGCTTCCTGACCGGCCTGGTGTCGCACTACATGCAGCACCCGCCGTCGTGGCTGGCGTGGCCCGCGCGGCCGGTCTGGCTGTACCGGGTGACCCAGGGCCTGCATGTGAGCACGGGCATGGCCTGCGTGCCACTGCTGCTGGCGAAGCTGTGGACGGTGTATCCGCGGCTGTGGGAGTGGCCGCCGGTGCGCTCGGTGGCCCACGCGCTGGAGCGGCTCACGATCGTGCCGCTCGTCGCGGGAGCCCTGTTCCAGCTGGCGACCGGCATCGCGAACGTCGCCCAGTGGTACCGGTTCCGCTTCTTCTTCACCGTCACGCACTACTGGGTCGCCTGGATCACGATCGGCGCGCTGTTGGTGCATGTCGCCGCGAAGGTGACGGTGGTGCGGGCCAACGTCGGGCCGGGCCGGGACGCCCGCGCCCACCTCACCGACCGGCTTACCGAGCCGGAACCGCCGGGGGACGGGCTGTCCCGTCGGGGCCTCGGGATCGCCGTCGGCACCGCCGCCGGTCTCATCACCGCCACCAGCGCGGGTCAGTGGGTGCCCGGCCTCGCCCCGCTCGACCTGCTGGCGCCGCGTCGTCCCGACATCGGCCCGCAGGGACTGCCCGTCAACCGCAGCGCCGTCGCCGCCCGGGTCGTCGCGCTGGCCCGCGACCCGGACTACCGACTGGAGGTCGTCGGCCCGCGCCCGTTCACCCTCGGGCTCGACGAGCTGCGGGCCTTCGACCGGCACACGGTGACGTTGCCCATCACCTGCGTGGAGGGCTGGTCGGCCGACGGCACCTGGCACGGTCCGCGGCTGCGGGACCTGCTCGACGCCGCCGGCATCCCACCGGACGCCACGGTGCGGGTCGAGTCGCTCGAGGCACGCGGGGGCTATCGGGCCAGCGAGGTGCGCCCGCCGCACGCCCGGGACCCGCTGACCCTGCTCGCCACCGGCCTGAACGGCGCCGACCTCGACCTCGACCACGGCTACCCGGCCCGGCTCATCGCCCCGGACCGCCCCGGGGTGCTGCAAACCAAGTGGGTGCACCGGGTCGTGATGGTGTGAGAGGAAACGTGCTGGTCGTGGGGCTGCGCTGGCTGGCGGGGCTGCGCTGGCTGGCGGTGGGGATGGGCCTCGCCGCGCTCGGCTATGGCGTCGACGGACTGGTCACCATGAGCCGGGCCACGCATCCGCCGCAGGCGGCGCGCTGGCTGATCGGCGCGGTCGTGCTTCACGATGCCGTCGCCGTTCCGGTGACGGCCGCGGTGGGGCTGCTGGTCAGCAGGGTCGTGCGCGCGCCGTACCGGGCGGTCGTGCAGGGCGCGATGCTCGTCAGCGCGGCCGTCGCTCTGGCCAGCCTGCCGCTGTGGCGGGGCTACGGCGGCTCGCCCGACAACCCGACGGTGAACCCGCTGCCCTACGGACGGAACCTGGCGATCGTGCTCGGCGCCGTCTGGGCGGTCGCGGCCGTGCTCATCGCCGTCCGGGCCCGGCGGGCACGGTCCGGACATGCGGTGCCAACAGTGCTGGCGGGCTCAGCGGAGCTGGCGGACTCGGCGGACTCGGCGGAGCTGGCGGACTCGGCAGGGTGAGCGGGGCCGGCACCCGGGCCGAACACGTTCCACACCGCGCGCCCACGACGTCACCAACCACGTCCCTCCCGGCCGGGTTCCCTCCCGGCCGGGAGGACGCGGCGGCGGTGACTGTCCGGAGCTTGCGAACCTATGGTGATGATTCACTCACGGTCGGTGTAGCATCGCGAAGCCGCGGCCCGCGTCGTGCCAGGTGCCGGCAACGGCGAGCCCGGCGGTCGAGGCGTGCCGGAAGATCTCCCCGGGCCCGACGAAGGCCCAGGGGAAGGACCTCGACAGCCGTCCGTCCGGCCGCTCCAGGCGAACGAACAGGGTGCCCGACGGACGCGGCCGCGACGGCGACCGAGCCGGCGACGGGGAGGGCGACGGCGAAGGGGCGGGCGACGGCGACTGGGCCTGGGCCTGGACCTCGACGAGCACCCGCCCCCCGGGGCTGACCAGCTCCGCGGCACGGGTGAGCAGCCGCCCCGGGTCACCGCCGATGCCGATGTTGCCGTCGGCGAGGACCAGGGTTGACCAGCGTCCCTCTGCCGGGAGGGGACCGAAGACGTCCCGGCACAGCGCCGACCCGCCGGCGCGGCGAGCCAGGCGTACCGCCAGCGGTGCCACGTCGATGCCGAGCGCGGGTACGCCACGGGCGGCGAGGGCGGCGGTGATCCGCCCTGGCCCGCACCCGACGTCCAACGTCGGACCGGCGCACCGGCGCAGCAGGGACGCGTCACCCGTGACCAGACACCCGCGCCACGCCGACACCGGGAGCAGTTCGCGTCGCCCGTCGGGGTGGCGTGCCCACAGCCGTCCGTCGGATCGCAGCGCCGCCTCGTACAGCGCGGTTGGACTGCCTTCCCCGCGTGGCGCGTGGCGCGGAGTGGGAATCACCCCGCCCGAGGCCGCGTCCGGGCGCGTGTCCGCGGTGGTCGTCACCGCTCGGCCAGGGGACGGTCGGCGGCCAGGGGACGGTCGGCGAGGAGGGGACGGATGACCGGGGGACGGTCCGCGGGGGGACGGCGACGGAAGCGGTCAGGAGCCGTCGTGGTGCCGGTGAGGAGGGGGCGGACGGCGGCGGCGAACCGGCCGTGGGGGGCGAGCCGCGCGACGATCGCGGCGTCGGCGGCGGTGTCGACGTCACGCAGCACGGGCAGCGTCGACACCCGCAGGCCGGCGTCGGTGAGCCGGGCGTGCTGGCGGGCACCGGTGTCCGGCCGGGAGGTGGCGACGCCCCGCAGCAGTCGCCCGTCCGGGTGGCGCAGCCCGAGCGCCCACCATCCACCGTCGGCGGCGGAGCCGAACACCGCGTCGGCACGCATCAGTGCGCGGCAGGCGTCGGCGAGCAGTTCGGGGGTGACCTGGGGGGTGTCCATTCCGATCAGCAGGGTCGGGCCGGTGGCGGCGTCGAAGGCGGCGGCGAGGCGGGCGTCGAAGGGGCCCGGTGCCTGCGGGACTGTCTCGATCGGCGTGGCCAGCCAGGGGCCGATCTCGCCGTCGAGCACCAGCACGGTCCGGACCGGCCCGACGCCGGGACATCGGTCCAGGCCGCGCACCGCGAGGACGGTGTCGGCGATGGCCGCCTCGGCGACGGCGGCGGCCTGCGCCGGGGTGAACGGCGGGGTGAGCCGGGTCTTGACCCGGCCAGGCGCCGGCTCCTTCGCCACCACCAGCACCGTCACCGCCGGACCTGGCACCGCCGGACCTGGCACCGCCGGACCTGGCACCGCCGGACCTGGCACCGCCCGACCTGGCACCGCGGGAACCGGCCTCATCGCAGACTCGCGAGGGTGGCCGTCATGTCCCGGACCGCGCGGGCCGTGCCGAGCGGCGTCCCGGTCACCTTCGAGCGGCCGACCCGGGGGTGGTAGTCGACGGCGGTCTCGGTGATGCGCCAGCCGGCCTGGGCGGCGCGCAGCAGGAGCTCCAACGGGTAGCCGAAGCGGTGGTCGGTGATCGGCAGCCGGAGCAGGTCGGCGCGACGGGCGGCCCGCATCGGCCCGAGGTCGTGGACGGGCACGCCGCGCCGGCGCAGTCGCTGGGCGACGACCGCGTTGCCGAGACGGGCGTGTGGGGGCCAGGCGCGCGCGGAGGTCGGCCGGCGTCGGCCCAGGACAAGGTCGGAGCGCCCGGCCGCGAGCTCCGCGACGAGCAGGGGAAGCTGCGCGGGGTCCAGGGACGCGTCGGCGTCGCAGACGCAGACCACCTCGGCCTCCGCCGCGCGCAGACCGGCCTGGACGGCCGCGCCATAGCCGCGCCGCGGCGCGTCGACGACCAGGGCGCCGCGCTCGCGGGCGACGCGCGCCGAGTCGTCGCGGGAGCCGTTGTCTGCGACGACGGCGCGGTAGCCGTCAGGTATCCGATCGAGTACCCAGGGCAGCGCCTCGGCCTCGTCCAGGCAGGGGAGCACGACGTCCACCGACACCGGCTCCAGGTGACGTTGCGTGATCATGATCGTCACTCTAGTGAGCGGCGGCGGGCGGAGACCCTTACCAAACAAGGAACTCCGCGTTTGCGCGGCCCGCGGCGGTGAGCGTTCTTACGAACCTGTGACGGCTGGCCGGACACTCGTCCGCACCGGCGGGTGGCGCCTAAGGTGGCGGCGTGGCCCGTGTCCTCGTGGTCGACGACGACGCCACCGTGGCCGAGGTCGTCGACAGATACCTGCGCAACGCCGGCTTCGATGTCGACCGGGCCGCCGACGGTCCGGCGGCGCTGCGCCTGGCCGAGACATGCGCCCCCGACCTGGTAGTCCTGGACCTGATGCTGCCCGGCCTCGACGGCATCGAGGTGTGCCGCCGGCTGCGCGAGCGGGGCCCCGTCCCGGTGATCATGCTGACCGCGCGCGGCGAGGAGGCCGACCGGGTCGCGGGCCTCGAGTGCGGTGCGGACGACTACGTCACCAAGCCCTTCTCCCCGCGGGAGCTGACGCTGCGGGTCCGCTCGGTGCTGCGGCGGGCGAACGAGACGCCGCCCGCCGGGTCGGGTGTCCTGCGCGCCGGCTCCCTCGTCGTCGACGCGGCCGCGCGTACCGTGACCCGCCGCGGATACCCGCTCGGGCTCACCGTGCGCGAGTTCGACCTGCTGGTGTTCCTGCTGCGCCATCCCGGCCGCGCCTTCACCCGGGCCGAGCTGATGGAGCACGTGTGGGGCTGGACGTACGGCGACCCGTCGACCGTCACGGTGCATATCCGCCGGCTGCGCGAGAAGATCGAGGACGATCCGACGTCGCCGCTCCTGCTGGTCACCGTGTGGGGCGTCGGCTACCGCCACGATCCGCCGTCCCAGTCCCCGCTCCCGCTCCCGCTCCCGCTCCCGCTGGCGCCGGTGCCGGAGCTGGGATCGGAGCCGGAGGTGGGATCGGAGCCGGAGGTCGGCGGCTAGGGCCGGGGCCGGCCCGGGGGAGGAGACGCTGGCATGGCCGCGGACCTGCAGGTCGTGGGAATCGCCCTGGACTGCTCGGCGGTGGCGGCGCTGACGGGGGTGCCGCTGCTGCGTGTGCTGCGGACCCGTCCGCTGTGGGCAACCGCTGTCGCGCTCTGCGTCGTCCCGATCCTCGCGGTCGCCGCCGGCGTCATCGGCACCGCCCGGGCGATGTTCCTCTCCCACCATGACCTGCGGGTCGTGCTCATCGTCGTCGCGGTCTCCGCGGTGGTCGCGACCGTGACGGCGATCCCGCTGGGCCGTCCGGTCGTCGTCGCCACCGGCGCCCTGACCCGAGCGGCGGACACCCTCGGTGACGCGGCCTACCAGCGGGCCCGCCGCGTCCCGACCGCCGAGCTGACAGCGCTCGCCCGCACCCTCGACGCGACCCATGAACGTCTCGTCGAGGCACGGGAGCGGGAACGCGCCCTGGAGGCCAGCCGGCGTGAACTGGTCGCCTGGATCAGCCACGATCTGCGCACGCCGCTGGCCGGGATCCGGGCCACCGCGGAGGCGCTCGCCGACGGGCTGGTCCCGGACGCCGGCACGACAGCGCTGTACCACCAGCGGATCCTCGCCGACGCCGAACGGCTCACCGGCATGGTCGACGACCTGTTCGAGCTGGCCCGGCTGCAGGCCGGCGCCCTCGCCCTGACGCTGGAGAAGGTCTGCCTCGCCGACGTCGTCTCCGACGCGGTCGCCGCCGTCGACCCGATCGCGCGGGCCCGCCGCATCGTCGTCACCGGCCGCGCGGACGATGCCGTCTACGCCGACGCGGACGCCGGCCAGGTCAGCCGGGCGCTGATCAACCTGCTGGTCAACGCCATCCGGCACACTCCCGATGACGGCACCGTCGAGGTCCAGGTAGGGCGGGACAGCGGCGAGTTCGATGCCGCGGGCGTGGCCCGGGTGGACGGGACGCGGGTGGACGGGGCGCGGGTGGCTGGACGCAGCTGGGCGATCGTCGCGGTCGCCGACCGGTGCGGTGGCATCCCCGCCGAGGACCTGCCCCGGCTGTTCGACCTGGGGTTCCGCGGCGAGAGCGCGCGCACGCCTGGCCACGGCGGGGACCATCCCCACCAGCCCCGGGTGCGCGCCGGCATCGGGCTCGCGATCGTGCGCGGCATCGTGGAGGCCCACGGTGGCGACGTCACCGTCCACAACCACCACGGCGGCTGCCGTTTCGTGGTCGCCCTCCCCGCGGCCTGAGCCCGCTCCCACTGCCGAGCCCGCTCCCACTGCCGAGCCCGCTCCCACTGCCGAGCCCGCTCCCACTGCCGAGCCCGCTCCCACTGCCGAGCCCGCT
>Ga0207710_10000264_pt1 | contig 43414 bp, 25 predicted proteins | sample KBSS24metaG_FD_184400 | JGI IMG/M metagenome (GOLD analysis project Ga0207710, IMG submission 184400) | Switchgrass rhizosphere microbial communities from Kellogg Biological Station, Michigan, USA - KBS S2-4 metaG (SPAdes) (version 2) | ecosystem: Host-associated > Plants > Roots > Rhizosphere...
GATGGCAGCGGCGGAATCTGGTGGTCGGATGAATTCAAAGATACGCATCGAAGTCCCCTCCCCTTGCTAAGCGTTTTTTCGAACCTGTTGGATCGCTGCGACGATATTGGCGTACGCGCCGCAACGGCAGATGTTGCCGCTCATGAGCTCCTTCACCGCCGCGTCTTCAGGACCGCACGGTTCTTTGAGCAGCGCCACTGCCGACATGATCTGTCCTGACGTGCAGTAGCCGCATTGATAGCCGTCGCAGTCCAGGAAAGCCTTTTGCATCGGGTGTAGCGAGTCCGGCGTACCGAGTCCCTCGATGGTCGTGATCTCGTTTCCATCGTGCATGAGCGCAAGGTTGAGACAAGACAGCACGCGCTTGCCGTTAACGTGCACCGTGCACGCGCCGCATTGCCCGTGGTCGCAACCCTTCTTCGTTCCGGTGAGCGTAACCGTTTCGCGAATGCAATCCAGCAACGTTGTGCGTGGATCAATATTTAATTTGTGATCCTTGCCGTTGATGCGCAGCGTGATCGGCACCGCACCCTCGATCGTTGGACCACTGACCTCGCTTTCGTGCGTTGGTTCACCAGACGCGTGTGCAGGCAAGTACGCCGAGATCACACCCGCTGCCGCAGTTGTTCCGCTCGTCAGTAGAAACTTCCGTCGCGACTTATCGACCTGATCTGAATTTACATTGTCTGACATGTTGGACCTCTTTAACGATCATTGGTATGCCATGGATTCTTCGCCGGTACGAGACCGAGTCTGACCGCTGTCTTTACCAGATCGGCAACAGAGTTGGCCTGCATCTTCTGCATCACTTTGCCGCGGTGGGCCTTTACTGTGATCTCGCTGATCCCGAGTTTCAAACCGATTTGTTTATTCAACATTCCTGCTACGACTAGTCGCATCACATCCTGCTCGCGAGGTGTGAGAGAGTCGAAACTGTCGCGCAGGTCGGTTATTTCGGCTTGCTCGTCGAGCACCGCCGCGCTGTGTTTGAGGGCGTGCCGGATCGCACTCAAGAGCACCTCGTCGTCGAAGGGCTTGGTCAAAAATTCGACCGCTCCGGCTTTCATAGCCTGGACCGTCATGGGAACGTCACCATGACCCGTGATGAAGATGATGGGCATGTCGACGCGATCGGCGCCGATTAGTTTCTGGAGTTCAAGACCATTCAAAGCCGGCAGCGACACGTCCAGGACGAGGCAGCTTGGCGTTGCAGTTCGTGGACGCTCCAGAAATTCCTCTGCTGACGCAAATGTCTCAGGCTGCCAACCGGCAAATTCGATCAAAAGCTCGAGCGATTCGCGCACTGAAATATCGTCATCAACGACAAAGACGATTGGTTGCTGCTGCGACTTCGGTGCTGCTGACGTCATACATTCAACGCGCGCCCAGCGCGGTGTTAAGTGCCTGCAAGAGATCAGTCGGCTCAAATGGCTTGAAAAGACACTCCACGGCGCCCTGTGCGATCAAGCGCGGCCGCACTGTCGCGTCCCGGTGGGCGGTGATAAAGACGATCGGGATCGATTGTTCACGAAGTTTTAGCTCTCGCTGTAGATCTGGTCCAGTCATACCCGGCATCGCCACATCAAGAAGCAAACAATTAGTATCCGCAACTGCCTCAGACTTCAGAAACTCTTCCGCGGACGAGAATATTTGCGCCGCAAAACCAAACTCGTTCAGAAGATCAGGCAGCGACTCGCGCACAGATTCATCGTCATCAACTACAGATATGAGGGGACGAGCAATCATCAGCTATGCCTCGCACAGTTTCAAACAGTCAGGGTGATTCAGAGAATGCCTCTCTGTGACGCGGATGTCCATCATACTTTGGTATCGATCGATACCTTCGTCCAATAGATTCGCTTTGTTGCTCGTGCTGTACTCCACCCAATGATGAAACCAAGTAATAGATCACGCCGCAGTTTTCTTAGGATGAGCTCGATATTGGGCCTGGCGGTCGCGTTCAGCCCGCGCGTCCTCCGCGAGGCTCTTGCACATGCAAGATTTCAGACTACGCGAAAGGAAGACGCCATGACGTCAACTATTGCTACACAACAGAGTGACAAAAGTGCGATTCGTCCATTCCATTTTAGTTTTACCGACGCCGAACTTGCTGACTTGCGTAAACGCGTCAACGCGACTAAGTGGCCGGAACGAGAGCTCGTCAACGATCCATCGCAGGGTGTGCAGCTCGCGACGATGCAGAAGCTCGCGAGCTACTGGGGAAAGGATTACGACTGGCGCAAGGGCGAGGCGAAACTGAAAGCCGTACCGCACTTTGTCACTGAGATCGACGGCCTCGACATTCATTTCATTCACGTTCGTTCGAAACATGAGAATGCGCTACCGGTGATCATCACGCACGGCTGGCCCGGCTCGGTCATCGAGCAGCTCAAAGTCATCGATCCGCTGACGAATCCGACAGCGCACGGCGGCACTGCTGCCGATGCGTTTGACGTCGTGATTCCCTCTTTGCCCGGTTACGGTTTTTCAGGCAAGCCTACGGCGACTGGTTGGGATCCGATCCGCGTCGCTCGCGCGTGGGTGGTGTTGATGCAGCGACTCGTATACACGAAGTATGTGGCGCAGGGCGGCGACTGGGGCAATGCGGTCACCGAGCAGATGGCGTTACTCACGCCAACGGGACTGGCCGGCATTCACACAAACATGCCCGCGACCGTACCGGACGAGATCGCGAAGCTGCTTCCGGGTGGTCCACCGCCGGCCGGTCTCTCAGCCGACGAGAAATACGCATGGGACCAGCTCAGCTATTTCTACTCGCACGGTCTCGGTTATGCACAGGAGATGGCAGGCCGACCGCAGACGCTGTACGCGCTCGCGGACTCGCCCATCGGTTTGGCTGCCTGGATGATCGATCACGATATCGCGAGTTATAAGCTGATCGCGCGCGTTTTTGACGGTCAGAGCGAGGGTCTTACACGCGACGACATCATCGACAACATCACGTTCTACTGGTTGACGAACACGGCCGTCTCTTCAGCTCGTCTATATTGGGAAAGCAAGCTCGCCTTCTTTGCTCCGAAGAACGTACAGGTACCGACGGCGATCAGCGTCTTCGCAGACGAGATCTACGCCGCTCCGAAGAGTTGGACCGAGAAGGCGTATCCGAAACTCATCTTCTACAACCGGCACGACAAGGGCGGTCACTTCGCCGCCTGGGAGCAGCCAACAGATTTGACTGCTGATTTACGCGCCGCGTTTAAGACTTTGCGATGAAGAGTTTCTCTGCGTCCTCTGCGTATCTCTGCGTCCTCTGCGTTAAGAGCTATTTCAACACAGAGGCCGCAGAGATACGCAGAGGACGCAGAGAAATCTCAAATTACCGATCTATGAATCCTCAACCGTACACGGAATCGAAAATGAGAACGTCACACCTGGGCCATCGTTCGCGGTGGCCCAGAGACGACCACGATGGTTCTCGATGATCGAGCGGCTGACGGAAAGACCGATTCCCATACCGTCCGCTTTGGTTGTGTAGAATGACCGGAATAACTGCTCCAGAGTTTGCGACTCGAAACCCGTTCCCGCATCTCGCACACTCAAACACACACAGTTAGATTCGTCCACCTCAGTTCTGAACAACAATTCGCGTGGACGATCATTAACGTCGCTCATCGCGTCGGAGCCGTTTCGCAGTAGGTTAAGGATCACCTGTTGTAACTGCACCCGATCACCGGTTACCAGCGGTAATTGATCAGCAAGCTGGGTTCGAGTAATGACGCGGTTTCGCTCCAGCTCGGTCCGCGACAGCGCAATCACTTCGCGAGTCGCTTCATTCAGGTCCACCAATTCAATAGCTGCATCCTGCTTACCAAACAGCGCGCGCAAGCGTGTGATCACATCAGCGGCGCGACGGCCATCGCGAATAGTGCGTTTCGCAGTTTCCCGCGCACCGTCGACATTAGGCGGATCAGCGTCCAACATCTTCACACACGTGCTCGCGTTGGTAATGATGCCCGATAACGGTTGATTCACTTCATGCGCAATCGAAGCCGTCAAAGCGCCGAGACTCATTACCCGCGCCACGTGCGCGAGTTCTGAGCGCGCTTTGTCCAGCGCCTCTTCGGACGACCGGCGTGCCGTGACATCCTGAACTGCCGCAATGTATTCCAGCTCACCAGTCCTATCCTGTATCGCGTGCGCGACTGCATGCATGTATTTGACCGATCGATCGGGCATTAGCAAACGATACTGCCACTCAAAATCATCGCTGCCGTTTCGTGCCTGCTCGACCATTTTCTCGTACAAGGTGAGATCCTCAGGATGAACACGTGTGCGGATCACATCGAGCGTGATACTCGTCCGCGGATCTAGCTCGTAAATGCAGTATAGCTGCTCTGACCAGGTGATCTCGCCGGTGGCGACGCGCCACGAAAAACTGCCTGTGCGACTGAGTCGTTGTGCTTGAGCGAGAAACGCTTCGCTCCGTCGCAGTTCTTCTTCAACTAACTTTCTGCGCGTGACATCGGAAGTGAATCCCACTACTCGCACCGGCTCGCCGGCATCGTCAAAGAACATTCGCCCGTTGGTTGAAAGCCAATGCAGCGTCCCATCGGGCCACACGACACGATACTCGACAGTTACCTGTCCTCTTTGCTGCGCATGCTTAATCGCATCGACAACGGTGGGCCAGTCAGGCGCATAGATCATTTTCTTCCACGACTTGAATTTCCCGTCGAAGGTACCCGGAGCCAGGCCGTATAGAGTTTCCTGTTCCGGCGATAAGTAGTTGATCTGCTGCTGAGGATACCAATCAAACGCCATCGCACCGGCGGATTTTTGCGCTAGTTCGAGGAGATCCTGATTGGCCTGCAACCGCTCGAGTGCAAGCTGTCTTTCGGTGATGTCGATGTTTATTCCATACCATTTGACGACACTACCTGATTCGTCGCGCACAGGGTTGGCGCGAAAGAGGAACCAGCGATACTCACCATCATGCCGGCGCAAACGCGCTTCACCCTCGCCTAACTGCTCGGATGCCATGATGGCTTGCCAGGTGAGCACCAAGCCCTCGCGATCGTCCGGGTGAACTGCCATGGTCCAACCCCAGTCGCTTGCCTGCTCTGCGGAGAGTCCGACGTAGTCGAGAAAATGCTGATTGAAGAACTCCGCGCTGCCATCCGGACGCCCCGACCATGCCAGCGCCGGGATCGTATCGACGACGAGTTTGAGATCGCGTTCACTGAGCTTTAGAGCTTCGGCCCGCATGGCGTGAGGATGCCCTCATTCCGTCGCAAAGGCAATTGGTCAACGCCGTTGCTGGATAATACGAAGGTATCGATCGATACTATAGTCCAACGCTTTAGTATGCATCGACAGAGTATCATTTTCGTCTCGTTGCTAATCATCGTCACAGTTGTGATCGTGGCGATTAGTTATGCAACGGGTGCGGGGCCGTTGGGCGTTTTGAGTATGGGTATTTCACGTTTGACGGCTGGAGAACAAATGATCCCTTCTCGAACTCTGACTGAAGAAACTAAAGCGCCAACTGCGCCCGAGTTCTCGAACGGACTCTGGATCAATTCAGAACCGCTTACGCTCAAGAGGCTGCATGGACGCGTGGTGTTGATCGAGTTCTGGACGTTCGCCTGCTACAACTGTCGCAACACCTTGCCTACAGTAAAAAAGTGGGACATGCAGTATCGTGACAAAGGACTAACGATCATCGGCGTGCACACTCCGGAATTGGACTATGAAAGCAATATAGATAACTTGCGGCGCGAAGTTGCAGGATTGGGAATCAAGTATCCTGTAGTTACTGACAACGACTACTCGACGTGGAAAGCGTACAAGGTCGAAGCCTGGCCCACGCTGTTTCTGCTGGACAAACAAGGACGCGTGCGTTGGACGCACGTCGGCGAAGGCTACTATGACCAAACCGAACACGTGATTAAGAAGTTATTAGCTGAATAGTGTTTGAGTCTTTCTCTGCGTCTTTGCGTCTTTGCGTCTTTGCGTTAAATATTTCTCTCAAAAACTTAACGCAAAGACGCAAAGACGCAGAGACGCAAAGATCCCAGAGTGGTTGTTTACGGCTGTTTGTAGATACCGTAGTTTGGATAGTTTGAATATTTTCTACTCGTCGTAATGTTTTTCACGGCGAAATCAGAGTGATCCTCCCACCATTTCTGCCAGCGCTCACTCGAATCTTCGGGTGGCTCAGTCTGTACGATGCCACCGCCGTGATGCCAGATGACGTCGGCCACCGTGATGTTGGTTAGCGCAATGTTCGCCGCCAAATTGATCTGTCTGGAATTCGGAGTCGACTTCAGGTCCTTTTTCTGAATCATAGCTTTGATGATTGGACCAACAGCGCGCTCGTCCCCGACGCCTCCCAACAAAATGATCACCTGATCTTTAATCAAAGGATCGTTGATGTTATCGATCAACTCCTGTTGCGCCGGAGCTCCAATCTCCAAAATCTCGCGCATTGGCTCAGTCAGGTTCAGATCCCACAGAAGCGGACTCGCTACCGCGGCAGGTCCTACCCAGCGATGCTGGTGCAAGTCACGAATCAGTTTGCTCACATTAGATTCCTGGCCCGCCACGTTCACTGAAAAAGCCGCCGCCAAAATCAAAGTCAGTACAAGTTTCATATAAAAACCTATCCACAGATTACACAGACTTTGCATCTGTGTAACCTGTGGATGAAAGAGACGTCAATTAGGGCTGCAAGTTCCACGTCAAAGGCAACGGGCCTATCATGCCGATCTTCTCTCTTCACAGTGCACAAGTTGCGCGGTAATCTTTCCGTTCTCCTGGTCAACATTGGAGCAAAATCGTTAGGAATATCGCATACTGATTACAGACCGGTCGCTTATGAACTACTCCGTCGAACAAATCATCGCGCTTGCGCCGGATGCTGCTTCTGCAAAAGCCGGGAGAAGTTTGGCGACAGCGAGTAAGTGGCAGAACGTGGGACAGGATGAGCGCGCGCTCTGGGGCGAGTGCCAGGGCAGCGGAAGCAAGCCTTACCAAACCATCATCGACTTAGGCGAGCCCGCTTTCAAATGCAGTTGTCCGAGTCGAAAGTTTCCCTGCAAACACGCGCTCGGTTTATTCCTGCTGGTCGCGAACCAGCCTGCCACGAACCACAACGTCCCCGACTGGGCCAATGAGTGGCTGGCTAAACGCGATCAGCAGGCGCAACGGAAAGGCGAAGCGGCAAAGAAAGCCGACGAAGAACCCGACGAGGCGACGCTCGCTCGCAGAGCTTCGCAGAAAGCCAAACGCTCGCTCGATCGTGAGGCCAAAGTCGTGGCCGGCCTGAAGGAATTGGAGCTCTGGCTGCGCGACCTGTTGCGTCATGGTCTGGCCGCTGCGCAAACGCGGTCTATTGATTACTGGGAACAGATGGCCGCGCGTTTGATCGATGCACAAGCGCCGGGACTCGCGCGACGAGTGCGCGACTTATCACGTGTGACGCAATCCGGTGAGGGCTGGATCGAACATTTGTTGGCCCAGGTAAGCGCCATCTTCCTGCTGTTAAAAGCTTACGAGCGCATCGAAACACTGTCTGCTGCCACGCAGGCAGACGTCCGCACCGCGATCGGTTGGAATTACAAAGAAGACGAGCTACCGGAGGAAAATGTTGTCGCTGATGAATGGTCCGTGTTGGGCCAACGCACTACAGGCGAGGAAGGACTACGCGTGCGTCGCACGTGGCTGTGGGGCCAGCGCACCGCGAAGGGCGCCCTCGTTTTGGACTTTGCGGCGCCGGGCCAGCACCTTGCCCTGGATTTGCTTCCGGGAACAACAGTCGAAGCCGAATTGATCTTTTATCCAAGCAACTACCCGCTCCGCGCTGCTGTTAAGAAGCGCGCCAACACCTCGCGATTGCTAAAAGAGATCGACGGTTATGCAACGGGGGAGCAGTTGTTGATGACCTACGCCGGTGGGCTCGCGCTCAATCCGTGGATCGAGGCAATGCCTGCTCCGATGCAAACAGTTGTGCCATTGCGTCGGGGCGAACAATGGTTCGCGAGAGATAGCAATGCCAGTCTCTTGTCGCTCAGAAGCGACTCAACTTCCGGTTGGAAGCTGTTGGCCCTGAGCGGCGGCGCTCCAATCATGATCTTTGGCGAGTGGAACGGCCGCTCACTTTTACCGGTCAGCGCCTGGGCTGATGGCAGACACGTAGAACTTTGTGGAATTTGAATCTACTCTCTGCGACCTCTGCGTACCTCTGCGTCCTCTGCGTTAAATACCAAAGTTAACGCAGAGGACGCAGAGGTACGCAGAGGTCGCAGAGAAATCCTGTAATCAATGCAACCCTGGAAGGATATTCTGGCGACCGCCGTTGTCGGCACTGAGCAACGTGAATTCAAACTCGCGCCGCGCGAGGATGAGCTCGGAAGTTTGCTTGCACAAATAGACAACACAGATCGCGAAGGTTCGTTATTGACTGCAGCTTCAGTTGTGGCCCTGTATCGCAGCGCCGGTGTCGCGCCGCCCGCTGATACCCACGCGTTACTCGAAGCTGCGGATCATGACGACGCAAGCCGCGCCAACGCAGCTTCAGGTCAACATCTTGCATTGATGCTGGCCGGAGAATTTCGAGACTTACTGCCGGAATGGCTGGCGGCGCTGAGCAGAGCCGGTAAGCGTGTTCCGGAAGAACATTTGCCCGCTTTGCTGGATCTTGGGCGCGCGGAGACTTCTCTGCGCCGCATGATTGTGGCGGTGATGGGCCGGCGCGGTGAGTGGCTAGCGGCGCAGAATCTTGATTGGGTCTACGCGACTCAAAGAGAAGAAAAAGAATTGTGGGAAACAGGAAGTCGCGAGGAGCGGTTACTGTTGCTGGAACATCTGCGCACTGTCGATCCGGCGAAAGCCCGCGAGCTACTCGCAACCACGTGGTCGCAAGAATCAGCAAGGGACCGGACCGCGTTTCTCGAGAAGTTCGCTATTGGCGTGGCCCCCAGTGACGAGCCGTTCTGCAACGAAGCGCTAAACGATCGCAGTGTGGAAGTGCGGCGCGTAGCTCGCACTTTACTCGCCTCACTACCAAACTCCGAATTCTCGCGACACTTGAAATGGCTCGCGAATCAGATCCTGAGTTTTAAGAAGCCACTGATCGGCAAAGCCCGAATCGAAGTCACCTTGCCGGAAGATCCGGTCGCGTGGCTCAAGGCAAACGGAGTCGAGATCGATAATCCACCCCCTAATGCGAGCAACAAGCTGGGACCAAAGGCCTGGGCCTTGAAAGAGATGATTTCACTAATCCCGGTCACTCACTGGAACGAGCTCTGGAACAAGACTGCGACCGAAATAGCCCGTGCAGCCGACGAGAGTGAATGGCGAGATTCGCTTAATTTGGGTTTCGTGATCGCCACCCGGAGAGATCGCGATCCCGATTGGATTGAAGCGCTACTCCAATTCATGTCGCGCGATCCAACCTATCCGCAGATGATTGCGCTGGCGGCTTACTTGTCCGCCGTTCGACTCGAAGCTTTGATCCTGGATGCGCTCAGATCTGAGCACAATGAACTCAGCGCCATTCATGCATCTCGTCTGTTGAGTGTTCATCGTAGTAGCTGGAGCGATCAGTTGAGCCGGGCCGTCGTTAATAGCGTCAAGAAACAAAGCAATCTCGTCCGAGACTTGAAACAGTTTGCCCGGTATGTTTCGCCGGCTTTGTATGACGAGTTTGCATCCGGTTGGCCCACGGATTCTGAATGGTGGTCAAGCTGGTCCAAAATCATCAACGACTTTCTATCGCTGCTCGCCTTTCGCCGCGACATGCATCGTGCAATTTTTGAAAAGGAACAAAACTCATGAGCGCAGTTTTGCGTCAACACGCTGAACAACAATTTGCGGAAGAGCTGCAGGAGCTCGGCCGCGCTGACTCGCGACCGCGACCGCCAAACTGGCAACTGTCACCCTGGGCGGTAGCGAAATACATTCTCGGCGGCAAGCTCGACAGCGGATTCGAAGTCACACCGAAATACACCGGCAATCAGCGCACGATCGAGATCGCCATCGCCACGCTCGCCACCGATCGCGCGCTGCTGCTGTTGGGCGTGCCCGGAACGGCGAAGACGTGGGTTTCAGAACATCTGGCCGCAGCTATCTCCGGAGATTCGACGCTCATCGTGCAGGGCACGGCCGGGACTTCCGAGGAAGCGATTCGCTATGGCTGGAACTATGCACGCCTGCTCGCGGAGGGACCATCAATGAACGCCCTCGTTCCTGGTCCGGTCAAACTCGCGATGCAGGCCGGCAAGATCGCGCGGGTCGAAGAGCTGACGCGAATTCCTTCCGACGTGCAGGACACATTGATCTCGATCTTGTCAGAAAAGTCTCTGCCGATTCCCGAGCTGAACAGTGAAGTGCAGGCAGTAAAAGGATTCAACCTGATCGCAACTGCGAATAATCGCGACCGAGGGGTCAACGAGCTCTCGAGTGCTCTGAAACGACGCTTCAATACAGTCGTACTTCCCTTGCCCGAAACGCTCGACGAAGAAGTTGAGATTGTCGAGCGCCGCGTCGAGCAGATTGGCCGTGCGCTCGAGTTGCCTGCCGAGAAACCCGCGCTCGAAGAGATACGCCGCGTAGTAACAGTTTTCCGAGAGTTGCGCAGCGGAGTGACACTTGACGGAAAAACAAAGCTCAAATCCCCGACCGGCACGCTCAGTACGGCGGAGGCGATCTCGGTAATCAATAACGGCTTGTCACTCGCTGCTCACTTTGGCGATGGACGGCTGCGCGCGCCCGATCTTGCTTCCAGCGTCATCGGCGCAATCGTCAAAGACCCGGTCCAGGATCGGGTCGTGTGGCAGGAGTATTTGGAGACAGTCGTGAAGGAACGCGACGGTTGGAAAGATTTGTATCGCGCCTGTCGAGAGTTATGAGCGTCACTGTTTTCGGCATCAGGCATCATGGTCCAGGTTCAGCACGCAGCCTGCGCGAAGCACTGCGCGCGCAGAATCCGGACGTCGTTCTGATCGAGGGTCCACCGGATGCGAACGACTTGATCGCGCTGGCCGCAGACGCGCAGATGAGCCCGCCGGTCGCGTTGCTGATCTATCTGCCGAACGAACCTAAACGCGCGGTCTATTATCCGTTCGCGGAGTTCTCACCGGAGTGGCAGGCGATCCAGTATGGTCTGGCGCGGAACGTTCCGGTGCGTTTTATTGATCTGCCACAGTCTCATCAGTTTGCCCTCGACGCCGGTAAGAGCGATGAGTCGAACCTTCCACCGGAGATTCGCCAGGATCCTTTGCGCTGGATTGCCGAGGCGTCCGGGTACAGCGACAGTGAGCGCTGGTGGGACCACATGATCGAGCAACGGCGCGACAGCACCGAGTCGTTCCACGCGATCATGGAGTTGATGTCAGCGCTGCGAGAAGAAGTAGCGAAGCTTGATGCGCCGGAGCCGCGTGAAGACTTGCGTGAAGCGTACATGCGCCAGAGCATCCGCGCTGCTGAGCGCGAAGGCTTTGAAAGAATCGCCGTGGTTTGTGGTGCGTGGCACGCGCCGGTTTTGCAAACGATGCCGGCGGCGAAGGTCGACGCCCCGTTGCTTAAAGGGTTATCGAAAGTGAAAGTCAGCGCTACCTGGGTGCCATGGACCAACGGCCGGCTGACTTATTGGAGCGGCTACGGCGCCGGCATTGAGTCGCCCGGTTATTACCAGCATCTATGGTCCGTGCCTGACGACGTGACGGTGCGATGGATGATTCGCGTCGCGCAACTGCTGCGCGGGCAGGATCTCGATGCTTCATCGGCGAGTGTCATCGAAGCTGTTCGTCTCGGTCACTCACTGGCTGCTCTGCGTGATAGACCGGTTCCGGGTCTGTCTGAATTCAATGACGCGGTGCGAGCGGTGTTCTGCTTCGGTGACGACACGCCGATGCAGTTGATCGCCGAGAAGCTGATCGTCGGCGAGCTTTTGGGCCAGGTTCCTGAAGCAACGCCGAGTTTGCCGCTGCAACAGGATCTGCAACGCGAACAGAAACGATTACGTCTGCCACCCGAAGCCACACACAACATACGCGATCTCGATCTGCGCAAGCCGAATGATCTCGACCGCAGTCGACTGTTGCATCGCTTACGTTTGCTCGACATTCCCTGGGGAACGATAGAACGCGCCACCGGCAAGGGAACATTTCGTGAGATGTGGCGACTTCAGTGGCAACCAGAATTTTCGGTAGCGGTTATCGAGGCCAACGTCTGGGGCAACACTGTTTCGAGTGCGGCGAGTGCCCGGGCTCGATCCGACGCAGATCGTTTACAGGAGCTGCCGGCATTAACAGCACTGGTTGAAAACGCATTGCTGGCCGACTTGCCCGAAGCCATCGATCACATCATGACGCGGCTGGAGCAGATCGCCGCGCTGTCGAACGATATTCCACATGCGATGGAGGCGTTGCCGGCGCTGGCTGGTGTGTTGCGATACGGCAACGTGCGACAGACTGAGACCGCGATGGTCCAGAAGGTTGTGAACGGGCTTGTGACCCGCATCGTGATCGGGTTGCCAAATGCTTGTTCGGCGCTCAACGACGAGGCGGCTGAAGAGATGTATGACCGTTTGACGCAGGTGCACGGTGCGCTGTTGACGCTTCAGGACGCTGATCTAACATCAGACTGGAACCGCGTACTGGTCCAACTTGTCAACCAGCAGGATATTCATGGAGTGATCGCGGGTCGGTGTTGTCGTCTGCTGTTCGAGCAAAAGCTGCTGGCAGCGGATGAAGTCGAACGAAGAATGGGACTGGCGATTGCGCCCGCAGTCGAGCCGGCAAAGTCGATGGCCTGGATCGACGGCTTCCTGCGTGGTAGTGGTCTGATACTCCTGCACAACGAAGAGCTCTGGCAGATATTGAACGCGTGGGTCTGTTCGGTAAAGACTGAGATCTTTCCACAACTGTTACCATTGCTGCGTCGCACTTTCTCGACCTTCAGCGCCCCCGAGCGGAGTCAAATCGGCTCCCTCGCCCGGCGTGGCGCCGGCAGATCAAATGTTTCGTCGACCGCCGACAGTCTGGACGAAGATCGCGCGCGCAAGGTTTTGCCGTTGGTGGCCCAGATTCTCGGTCTGGAAATCTGAGATTTCTCTGCGGCCGCCTGCGTATCTCTGCGTTCTCTGCGTTGAAATAACCCTTTTATCGCAGAGCACGCAGAGATACGCAGAGAGCCGCAGAGAAAGCAGTTCAAATATGAGTGCTAACGAAGAACAATTGCGCCGCTGGCGGTTGATACTCGGTGCTAACGACAACGATGGTACGGGCTACCAACCCGCGGGGCTTGATCTACAGATGGACCGGGCCCTCGAGGCTTTGTACGACTCGGAACGCAGTGGCAACCTCAGTGGTTCTTCACCAAAGATTGCACGCTGGCTCGGCGACATCCGGACATATTTTCCAAATTCAGTCGTGCGCGTCATGCAGCAGGACGCCCTGGACCGACTCGGCCTCAAGCAGATGTTACTCGAACCCGAAATGCTGGAGGCCGTTGAACCCGATGTGCATTTGGTAGCCACACTGCTATCGCTCAGCCGTGTGATGCCAAACAAGACCAAAGAGACTGCGCGCATGGTAGTGCGAAAAGTTGTAGACGAGCTCGAGCGCAAATTAGCCAACCCGTTGCGACAAGCAGTAACCGGCAGCTTGAATCGTTCAGTAAAAAATCGCCGCCCCCGTCATAACGAGATCGACTGGAACCGTACCATTCGCGCGAACCTCAAACACTACCAACCGGATTACAAAACCATAATTCCCGAAACACGACTCGGTTTTGGACGCCGCACGACGGCACTGCGCGATATCATCTTGTGCGTGGACCAGAGCGGATCGATGGCTGGCTCGGTGGTCTATTCGAGCATCATGGCAGCAGTGCTGGCGTCAATACGTTCGGTCAGGACTTCGCTGGTGGTGTTCGATACGTCGGTAGTCGATCTTACGGAACTGCTCGAAGATCCTGTCGAGGTATTGTTTGGAACACAGTTGGGTGGCGGCACTGACATCAATCGCGCGCTCAGTTACGTGCAGAGCCTGGTACGAGATCCAAGCGACACGATCCTTGTTCTGATTACAGATCTCTTTGAAGGTGGAAAAGAGGACGAGATGTTGAAACGGGCGGCAGCGCTGGTCAGCTCCGGTGTTCAGTTGATTACGCTGCTCGCGCTTGACGACGAAGGCGCGCCTGGATTCAATCAGCGCCTCGCCAGTAAGTTGGCTGCTATTGGTGTTCCGTGTTTCGCGTGTTCTCCGGATATCTTCCCCGACCTGATGGCGGCTACAATCGAACGACGAAATATCATTCAATGGGCCGCAGAACAAAGCATCGTCGTAGCGCGATAAGCCTTGCAATCTCAGGGAAGGCGAGATAAGGCGGCTACCTGGGATGCCGTCAATGCTCCGTTATACAACCTAATTCGTGCGACTGAACCCGCCGAAGCCTCAAATGTTCCGCTGTTATCTCGGAAGAAGCGGAGCGTGTTGCTACTAATAACTCCATGACTGCTCGTATCCGAGAACTGGAATTGCTGCACTCCATCGACATACCCGGTCACCGTGCCGGTCTGATCCCGAGTGAGTACAACTTGCACCCATGTGTTCGCCGGAATTGAAACCGGAGTACCGGCGGCAGATGGATAAAAGTTCAGGCGTCCGCTCTGAACGTACAGGCCGTTATCGCTCGCGGCATTCTTGAAATCAATCAGGCGTCGATAACCGCTCGTCGTCTGAAGTGAGAACAGCATCACTATCGTGTAGTTGTCATTCGGAACAACTCCACTCGTAGGAGTAAGAGATACTCCGTCACCCTGGCTGAAAGTGAGCACCGTAGTAGAAGTGCCGTCCACCACCGCTGAGGTGAAACTGTTTGTCCCCAGATCTGCAAGCGCAGCCGCAGTGCCAACCGAACTGTTGCGCGTGTTTTGGAATTGATAGTCGGCCTGCAGCGTACCACCGCTTGTTACCTCGTTCACCGCCACGGTGATACTGCCAACGCTCGCTCCACTCGGATCGATCTTTATGGAATACGTACCGGTTGTAGGTAACGTCTGCGTCGGAAGACTGAAACTCGATGAGTTTGAAATAGTTGAAGTTAGTGACGTGCCGTCCGGTTTGAGTAGTGTCACCGTCACCGTACCCATAGTGTTATTCGTAAAGCCGATTGAAACTGGCTGGCCGGTTGTACCGCCAAAGATAGGCACGGCGTTTTGGCCGGGCACGGTCGTTGTCAATGAAAGAGATGGTCCACCGACCGTCAGAGTTCCGGTAGCATCCGCCGGCACATCATTGAGAGTGACAGTTACAGTGCCTGTGGCCGTATCCCATGGGTTGATAAGAATCGTATAGGTACCGGCACTGGCGAGGACCAATGTATCGAGAAATCCGGCGCTGCCAGTTGCGTAAGTATTCCAGGTCAGTGTTGAGCCGTTTGGCGCCACGATCGAGATGGTGGCCCAGTTCTGTGAGCCACCCGTCAGCGAGATGCTGTTAATGTTCAAACTTACACGCTGATTGGCGGTCGCCGTGAAAGTAGCCTGCGCGTTTTGCCCTGGTACAGTGTTCGTCAGAGTAACGGGACCGCCACCGGGAGTAATTGAAACCAGGTTATCGGCAGGCACGTCATACAGTGTCAGAGTCACGTTTGCTATGGCGGTATCCCACGGATCAACCACCACGACATAGGTCCCGGTTACGGGCAACGTTTGGACGTCGATAAAGCCGCCGGAACTGGCGAAGGTACTCGATGTCAAAGTCGAGCCGTCGGGCTTCTGGATAGAAACGCCGATAAAGTTGCTGGAACCGCCCGTGATTGTAGCGTCACTAACCTTGAGACTGACTCGTTGATTAGCAGTACCTGAGAACGTGGCCAGCGCCCTTTGCCCGGCAGTCGTGGTGGCAACAGCAACTGGAGAGCCTCCGGGCGTGATGGACGTCACAACATCCTCGGGCACGTCAATCAACGTCAGAGTCTGACTTCCGATTGTAGCTCCAAATGGATTGATGAGAATCGTGTAAGTTCCGCTAACTGGCAGCACAACAGTGTCCATAAAACCCGACGCGCTGCACAGGTTTGTCGAGACCAAACTCGTTCCATCGGGCTTCTTGATCGCATCGTTAACTGCCAGACAGCCGCTGTAAGTTGAGTTCGTCAGGATCAAGGCCACTCGCTGTCCGCTACTACCGCTGAACGTCAAAGTTGCATTCTGTCCCGGAACCGTCGTCGTGACAGTCACGGCAGCGCCGCCGGCTGTAATCGAACCGGTGGTGTCGGCGGGAACGTTATAGAGTGTCAACGTCACACTTCCTATGTTGCTCCCTTGTGGATCCACCAGGATTGTGTATGTGCCCGTGACGGGTAGCGTAGTGACGTCGATAAACCCACCGCTGGAATTGATGAAATTCGACAAAACCAAAACCGTTCCATCCGGCTTCTTGATGGAAACATCAACGTAGCCGTTGCCGCCAGATAGCGACACACCACTGATCTTCAGACTTACACGTTGTCCTGCATTGCCATCGAAGCTCACCAGAGCGTTTTGTCCGGCAGACGTCGTTGTAACCGTAACGGCATTCCCTCCGATAGCGATCGTATCGAGGACATCGGCGGACACATCATTCACAGTCAGCGTGGCGCTGCCGGTACTTGAGTCCAGAGGGTTAACCAGAATTGTGTAAACGCCCGTTGCCGGCAGAGTTTGAGTGTTGATGAATGCTCCGCCTGAATTTACGAAATTGGCAGAAGCCAGCGTAGTCCCGTCGGGTTTTCTAAGGGTGACGTCAACGTAGCCGCTACCGCCAGTGAGAGTAACACCTCCGATGTTGATCGTTACGCGCTGACCGGTCGTACCGTTGAATGACAACAGCGCGTTCTGCCCCGGTACAGTCGTCGTTTCGATGAACGGCGTGCCGAGAGTCACGTTGCCGGTGACGTCAGCGGGAACATTGTAGAGAGTCAACGTCGCGCTACCTGTGCTGCTATCACTTGGATTGACATACACAGTGTAGGTTCCGTTCGAGGCTAGTGTCTGCACATCAATGAATGTTCCCGCAGCGGTAACGAAGTTCGCGGATGTCAAAACAGAGCCATCGGGGTTCTTGATACTGACCTCGACGTAATTACTGCCGCCAGTCATGGAAACAGAACTCACCTTCAGACTCACGCGCTGGCCCGTAGTGCCTGCGAACGTTAGCTGAGCGTTTTGACCTGGCACAGTTGTCGTAGCGGTCACCGCAGCGCCGCCGGGAGTAATTGTCGTGGTGAAGTCGGCAGGAACGTCAAACAGAGTCAGCGTAACGTGTCCGGTGTTAGCTGCCTCCGGATCAACGACGATGGTGTATGTCCCCGCGACCGGCAATGAGACGGCGTCAACGAATCCACCGGCAGTACCAAAGTACGCCGGATTAACCAGATACGAACCGTCCGGTTTCTTGATCGAGATATGAGCACCACAGCACGAGGAACCTATATTTACGTCAGTCAATTTCAGGCTGACTCGTTGGCCGGCCGTGCCGTCAAAGGTCAGGAGGAAGTTTTGTCCGGCTTCCGTTGCAGTCACCGTCAATGGTGGACCATCCGGCGTGATCGAGCCGTTGACGTAAGTCTCGGCGAAGACGTTCAGAGCGGCCACTTTGGTCACCGCACCGAGGGTCGCGTTGATGTTGACCGCGGTGGTGGTTTGCAGAGACGGATTGGTATTAACTGTGAACTCCACACTTCTCTGGCCCGCGGGGATGACAGCGCTGGCAGGAACAGTAGCCACTCCAGCATTGCCGCTTGAAAGCGAAATCGTCGTGCCGCCTAACGGCGCTGCGCCGTCGAGCTCCACTTTGGCCGCGGTGGACATCCCAGCCTGAACTGCCGGGAATGAAAGCGTCAAGTTCGCCAGCGAACTGGGGTTGACGGTCAACGTGGCAGACTGGCTCGTCGCACCAGACGTTGCCGTGATCACAACCGGAGTTGTGGCGGCGACGCCGGCGGTGATGAGATTTACCTCCGTAAAGTTCTGCCCCGCCGGAACGATCACATCTGTGGGAATTACGGCCGCGATGGCGGCGGGATTGTCACTGCTGATCAGGACTTTCGCACCGCATGTCCCTGCCGGCTCCGTAATGTTCACGCGTAATCTGGTGGAATTACCGCCGATGACGGTAGCAGGAGTGAGCGACACCGATTGGATCGACGGTGGAACAGCATCGGAACATTCAAAGTTGCTGACGGGAAATGCCTGCGTCTTCACTAACTCGTCTGCGACCCCGGACGCCTGTGAGCTGTACAGCATCACAGAGCTTAGGGTGAATGGGCCAGGCTTCCCGTTCTGGGCGATCTTGATGCCATTAAAATTAAAGGTAATGACATTTACGCCCGCGGTAAGTTCAGCCGAGCTGCCGACAATCTCAATTCCTTTTCCAAAAGAATCTCTCAGCGTACCGTTCCAATTATGAAGACCTCCCGCGAGCACGTTGACTTCCGCTTCAATTCTAAGAACGTCGAACTTCCCGTTCGCATTGGTATCGATACCAGTCACAGTGTTGTTGCCGGTAAACTGAATTGCAGCGCGCTCGAGTGAGGATAAAAGATAAGCGGACGTGGCGCCCGCATCCTCAATGAATGCCGTGATCGGTTTTTCCGCGTCGTCCTCCGCATAGAGGGTGGCGCGTTTGCGGTTATACGGTCCGTCAACGCCAAGGCTGCGGACGCTATTAGATGGAAAAGAGACCGAGATCTGCTGTGTGCCTTGTGCAAGTGAGGACGACGTACTGGCGTTTATTGTCGCGCCGTTGCTTGAAGACAGGTCCAACGTGAAACGATAAGTTCCCGCGGTTTGCACGTTCACCGTGGCCGTGACGACGACGCGATCCAGCAAACTGTTGCCATTGTCATCGACGCCCGCATCGCTGAATGAAATGAAATTTGCAAGTGAAGTCAAAACGCGAAAAGTTGTGCTGGAAGTGCGCGAGTAACTCAAACCAGAAGATGTCCCCGTCGCACGAACCTGAGCGGTGAAGTCACCGGCATTGCCGGCCGTGAACGAGCCTGTATAAATCCCGTCGCCAGTCGCTTCGTCATACTGACCAGAGTCTTGCAAGACTACGCTTACCGGAGGGAGCGCGGACTGTGATACGTCACCAATCGAAGCCGTAACGGTGGCCCCTGTAACCGGTGTGGAGTCGTTAAAAACAACCGCCGATACGATGACCGTGTCTCCAACCCGGTACGTGGCTGCGTCGGTTACGGCACCCACTCGGACGGGAGACGATGAATAATACGAGGCGACAACTGCGTGATCCCCCGTGACGTTGCTGCCGTCAATCTTGATTTGATATGTGCCCGGAGGTGAAGAAGCTGGAAGCCCTATTACTGTGTGTGTACCCGGCAGTTGAAAAATGGGTGCAGTGAGAGATTCCTCCTCGTCTCCAATCGTTATCACGTCGAAGGAAAAGCCCTGGGCCTCGGCATTGCCTGCATTGATTTCCGCGCCGCCCGGTAAGATGAGGCTGATAACCGCCTGCGGGTGCGACGACACGACGTCGAAGAAATCACTGCCGCTGCCTCCCGGATCGACTGTGAATTGAATCGGAGTCGAGACCGCGCCAACTGGTATGGCGGCCGCACGGGTGTCGAAATTCGTCAGCGGCAGTACACGCTTATCAGTGCTAATTACCTGTGCAGACGTGGTGAGAACAAGCAGGAGATTCAACGCGCCCGCTAACATCAAACGGCGAAGAGATACCATAGAACCCTCACTTACTGGGTAGCGTTAGCAGCAGACATTTTCGGGAATTAAAGTCCAGCGGAATTACGAAGTACCGGTCCTCCACCCACACCGAGGCGTCGAAGATAGCAGAGGGTTGGTCGGAGAAAGGCTGTTTCCCTGCCAACACCTTTTTTCCTGTCGCTGGATCGTACACGTCGACATACATCACTCCGTGTTCAGGTTCGCCGCCTTCGTCCATAACGCTCCGGTACTTTCTCCTCTTTTGCGGACTCGTGTAGCTGAGGACAGCCAGCCACGTCCCATTAGGTGAGAGTACTCCCACGGTGTCTCCCCAAGTCCGGCCGGATCTCGCAAAGACCTTGCCGGCGTACTTTATGCCTGACGGGGAGGTTGTTTCATTGAACACATCAATCTTTTGGTCGTCCGCACTTATATAACGATAACCATTCAAAACCGGCTCACCTCGCAACCTCTCCTGCTCCGAGACTTTTCGGACGCGAGGACGGCTGCCGTTGGTGCTTACAGCGTAGAAGTTCATGGCGTAGGATTTACCAGGCACCTTCGGCATTGCCTCGGACCACTCTTGCTTAAGTGGTACGCCGCCGTAACCGATCGTCTGGCCCTCGAGTCCCTGGATCGCAGCACCGAACAAAAGCTGATCGGGGCCTGTGCCGGGCAGTCTCCAAATCTTGTAAATCATGGGCATCAGAGACTCTTCACGTCCTGCACTGTTAATACGGGTCCAGTCGTCGGGAAAGCTGAGAACGTCGATCCTCCCCTGCGCGCTAACGATGGCAGAACTGCCGTAGTGAATGGCGAACAGCAACGCCAATTGGATGGTCCATCTAAGGAGTGAATGTGTGTTCGACAACATTCTTTACCTCGACTGTGAAGCCTTGATAAGAGGGATGACCAGTATTCCGACCTCCGGACCCATAATGGTGGCGTGGTTAAGATCCAGCGTCTGCTGAGCTGCAAATTTTTCAGGCAGATGCGCGCTCGTCACCGTCACAAGGTAATCGTTGTCCTCGAATGCGCTCGTCTGCTCGATGTTGATTCGCTTGAAAATCTTCGCAACCCTTTCCACCTCCACGATTTTTGTGTTCCCCAGAAATCGATAAACCTCCGTCATGATCTTGGTGCTGCGGCCAGTGCCAATAGTTTCAAACTGCTGGATGGTTGGTTTACGAGGGTTGTTATTTTCATTACTGTTGTCGATGTTGGCATCAGCCGCAAAAGAGAAGTAGTTGATTGGGTGAGTCTCGCCACTGACCGTGAATTTATCCGGGAGCTTCGGAAGATTTTCCGGGTTAAAGTCCTCATCAAGAAATGAAGTGGTGAGACTTCTCCTGCCTTTATCTACACTTTGTAGAAACCGGGCGATCAAAACGTTTCGAAGCTGGTCAGAAAGTGGCAGCCCAATAATGTTGGCCTCCCTGGATCTGACCACTATGTCAGCACCGACGCTGCCATGATGCGGCGTGGCCAGCGTAATAAGTGAGAGAACACCCAAAGAGCTATCTCCATCGGAGTCCTTGGGTATTCTGGTTAGAAATTCTCTGACGTCGAGCCCACCTTTGCTGTGGCCCACTATATGGATCCATTTTGCGCCGAACTCTTTCGCCCTCTTGGGTATTTCGGTTAACAGTTTTTCACTGTTCGCTTTTATAGAGTTTGCAGGCCGCATATCTATAGTGTTGTCGTAAGGAATATCCTGGTCTTTGAAGGGCTGAACCAAACCGGGGCTGACAACGGTGCTGTTACAGAAGTAGTGTCCTTCGAAGAACTCACTACACTGGCCGTTTCCGGCAACCATGATCACGGGAGCCATCGCCTGGAAGCTGAGTTCGGCCCAATCAATCTGGGTGCACCAGAGGTCTTCGCCGTTCTCAACATTGGCCTGGTCAATCAGGATCTCAATCTCATTTTCCCCGCCCGTAGGCTCGTTACCGTTCGTGCCTTTCTGAGCGAAGCGCACAAGGTTGATGGGAACCTTGAACTCATTCATGATCCACGTGTTATCGATGCCTCTAAAGTAGCCGTCGCCTTCGAGGTTGCCGATTGGGACTCCATTAAAAAGTACCCGATCCCGCTCCGGGTTATAGGGTGGGGATACCGGGGTGTCAAAATCTACGTCCTTGGCCGGCATGCGCAGTGTCGCAAACTCGGATACGACGCCGTTATCTTTTAACTTTTGTGGATTGGTGAGAGTTCCGTCGCCGTTTATTGGTCCAACATAACGTTTGACGGCAATCTTGAACTTCAGGGAGCCTTGCGAACGGTAGGTGCAGCCGGTGTCCAAACCGGCATAACCAGAGTCGACGACAAAGCGCGTGTCGGTTGGTGTGGGCGTCGGAAACGGCGACAGGCCAATGTGGGAGCTCGCTGCCAGACCAGACGACGAGGCGGAAGCACTGATCCCCCACCGCTTCGCGTCTCTCTCTGTTGACTGCCGGTCACCAAGTGTACGCTCCTGCGCAACTGCGTAAGAGACCGTCAGCACAGAGATTGCACATGTGATTAGAAGTACGATTGCAGAAACAGACGATATTCTCTTCATCACTGCTTCCTTTGTGTAAATCAAAAAACGGTTCGCCGTATGGCAAAAGATCGTGACACCAAGCGAGAAAAGCCGCACAACTTGGAAGTTCACTTTAGGACGAGAAACCAGTTAGCCCTGTGATCGTTTTCGTTTGACTTAAATCTCAGGTCGGGAACTGAGAAGATTAAAGAACTCGCCAGTTCGAAAGAAGATTCGTAAGGAGTGTCAAAGCGAACATACGCGGAAGCCACGAGACATGTCAACGACAAAATTTGTCACTTGGCGCACAGGCCAGTAAACCATTCAAAAGCCAGTCTGACGTGTTTGAGAGTATTATCTCCAACATGGCTGACACGCTTCAGTTTCTCGTCAAGCACGGTTACGTCGTGCTTTTCGTCTCCGTGCTGGCCCAGCAACTCGGCGTACCACTGCCGTCCACACCTTTCATCATCGCAGCGGGCGCGCTCGCACATTCGGGTCAGTTGAGTTTCGCTGCTGCTCTCGTGCTCGCATGCAGCGCGGCGATGATCGCGGATCTTGTTTGGTTCGAGATTGGCCGCCGGCGTGGCGCCCGGGTACTTCAGTTCTTCTGCCGCATCTCACTCGAGCCTGACTACTGTGTTCGACGCACCGAGAACTCTTTCGCGCGTCACGGCGCGACGACGCTCATCATAGGCAAAATCGTCCCCGGAGTAAGCACGCTTGCCACGCCGATGGCAGGAATTTACGGCTTGTCGCGTTTGCGCTTCTTCATTTTTGACGGACTGGGAATCCTCATCTGGATCGGCGCGTTCGAATTGCTCGGCTATTTGTTCAGCGATCAGTTAGAGGATGTCGTGGGCTATGCGTCGCGTTTCGGAGGATTGCTATTCGGACTTGTCGTCGCCGGGCTTGTGGGTTATGTCGTATGGAAGTATGTGCAGCGACGCCGGTTCCTGCGTTCGTTACGCGTGGCGCGCATCACGCCGGAGCAGTTGAAGGTTGAGCTGGACCAGGGTGCAGATCTCGTCATCGTTGATCTTCGACACGCGATGGATATCGAGGCCGATCCGCGAATGCTTCCCGGCGCGCTGCAACTGCCCGCCGAGAAACTCGAAGAACGTGGAGTCGAATTACCGCGCGGCAAAACTCTGGTCCTTTACTGCTCTTGACCAAACGAAGCCACGAGCGCCCGTGTGGCGCTTGCCCTCAAGCGACAAGGAATCACAAACGTCCGACCACTCGCCGGCGGACTGCAAGGATGGCTGGAACGCGGCTACCCATCAGTGTCGCAATCCCGTTGAGGTTACTTTCCCTCGTATGCCCTTCGTAGTGTGGCTAGATCAAATTTCTTCATCTTGAGAAATGCCTGCGTAACTCGGGCCGCTCGCTCAAGATCCGTATCCTGCATCATCTTATCCATGTCAGCCGGAACGATCTGCCACGAGACACCATATTTGTCCTTGAGCCAGCCGCACTGTTCAGCTTGCGGAACTGCCGAAAGTTTTTCCCAGTAGTAGTCGATCTCGCTCTGATCGTTGCAGTAGACCATTAACGAAACGGCTTCATTGAACGCGAAATCGTGCTGGTGCGCGGACTCCATCGCCGCAAACCACTGACCTTCGAGCTGGAAGTCGGTGAACATCACTGCGCCTTCCTTGTCTGGTTCCCTTCCCGCCGGATAACGAGCGATCGTGCCGCGCTTCGTGTCTTTGAATACGGAGAGGTAAAAATCAGTCGCCTCCTCGGCCTTCCCATAAACATCCTGGACGAATAGAAAGAACGGCATGATGCGTGGACGTTCCTCGCCTTCCGGATTCGTGAAGATGAGCTGCCATGTCAGCCCGTACTTGTCTTCCACCCAGCCGTAGCGTTCGCTGAACGGATACTTGTCGAGTGGCATGAGCACCTTACCGCCGTCCGCGAGTTTCGCCCACACTACATCGATCTGCGTCTTCGCGTCAGCGTCCTTTGATGGGTCGAAATTCACCATGAAAGAAATGGATGGATTGAACTTGAACAAAGGGCCAGCGCTGATAGCCATAAACGACTGTCCCCAAACAGTTAACGAAACAACATCGCAGTCGCCGGACGGCGTGTTGTGCAGCGTGGTGACGTTCGTGATGCCCGAATCGGGAAAAATAGTGCCATAGAAGTTCGCCGCTTCTACTGCTTCCCTGTCGAACCACAGGTGCGGAACGATCTTTTGCTTAGTCACTACAGTTGTATTCCTCCTTCTCTGAACTTTACAGCAAACTGTAGGGGCGGCCCTCCGTGGCCGCCCGCTTTTTGCGGAAAGCGCCTGTTTATTAATAACGGGCGGCCACGGAGGGCCGCCCCTACAGTTGTTCTTCAACTGTGAGTCGAATGGTCACCGCTCAGATCGACAGTTAATGAGAAAATTCAGAGTTTGTGTCGCGGATCCTCTTCCGGGTTAACGTATTCAACGCCCAAAGGCCCGATCGCCGTTACCTGTGCAATATAATCGCCCGACTTCGCCCAGTGGAAATGGGATGTATTGCCGGGCAGAAAGATCACCGTGCCTGGCGGATAGGCCTCTAGTTTGTCAGCATCGAATTCGTCGCCCAGTCCGACATAAAAGACGCCGGAGATGACCGTGTATATCCGATCTTCGGGGTGGCGATGCGGCATCAACTTCACGTCGTGCGGTACCTTGACTCTGATCGTGTACAGTCCAGGCTCTGATGGGCGGCCCGTAACGACCGCAACGCGCACTGGCAAGCGAAACGCGGGAAAAGGCTTGAAGTCTATATCCTCTGATAGGGTTGCTTTGAATGTTTCGGTCATACACCCTTCCCTTTTTCACGCACAATACGAGAATAGTCTCCTTGTCACACCCCTCAATCGAAGGCTTACGAGATAACACGATCGGGTTAAGATTGGTTACTGCCTCAGTTTGAAATTTAGATGAATACGCCGAAGGCGTTCGCTAATTTGAGCCCAGGGTTGGAGCGCCAGCGACAACCCTGGGAGTAGGTCATTAAATATATTGAACCCTGAAAGGGTTCGGCGGTTAACGAACCCTTTCAGGGTAAGAACGCCTTTTAGATAATGATCCCAGGGTTCTCGCAAGCTCGAACCCTGGGCTCGAATTAGCGAACGCCTTCGGCGTAATTTGATCAAGATTTCAAACTGACGCACTACTTAGGATTGAGATGTGCCGGAGTGAAAAGCGATGCGACCGGGAACTACGAGCGTGATAACAGTGCCTAAATTCGGAGAGCTGGCCACAGTGAACTTAGCGCCGATGCGCTCAGCACGCTCTCTCATGCCGCGCAAGCCGAAATGGCCCTCCTTGCCTTTCTCAACGACTTCCGCTTCGATGCCGGTTCCGTTGTCACTCACACGCAACGTGAGATCGTGCGCGTATTGAAGTGTTAACTCCAAATGGTCACCGCCGGAGTGCGCGCAGGCGTTTCGAATCGCTTCATAACCAATCCGGTAGATTTCATCTCGAACCACGGGATGGATCTCTCTGGCGTCCCCATTCACTGAAAACGAAATGTCGTTGCCACTCGCTCGCACACACTCGTCGATCGCGCGGCGAAACGCTTCGGCCAGATCGTTCTTTTCCGTGGTTGAGGCTCGGAGAGAGAGTAGCGCGGCGCGTCCTTCTTCTGAGGCCTGGGCCAGCCACGTCGACAACTGTTCCAAAGCCCGCACCGCACGGGTGTGATCCGCAGAGTTCTTCAATGCATGATCGGCAACCATCTTGCTTCCCTGCACCGTCTGCAACAACGTGTCATGTAGCTCGCGTGCGACGCGCGTGCGCTCCGCCAGACGTTCATCAAAACGAGCGCTCAACATGCGTGAGATTTGCGCCACTCGCAAACGATAAATGATGACCACGAGCAGCACTCCGAGTGCGATCATCGCAGCAATGAACCAGCGTGTTTGATAGAAGTAGGGTTGCTGCGTGATGCTGAAGACAACTCCCTGTCGATCCCAGATGCCATTCCGATTGCAAGCGCGAATATGGAGCGCATGAGTCCCGACCGGGATCTGGTTGTAGATCGCATTCGGATTATCCGGGGCGTCCAGCCATTCGGAATCAACTCCGTCCAGCCGGTATTGCAGGCGAATCTTTTCGGGCGCGGAGATTTCGACGGCGGCGAAATGTATCTCGGTGTGACTGGTTCCCGGTGGCAGGATGATTTCGCCGCCGGCGCGTTTGCTTTCTCTGCCAATAGTCACGTCTGTGAGATAAATCGACGGCTTCGCGTTCGTAACCGGCAAGCGACGAAGATCGAACAGGGCCAATCCTTGTAAAGTAGCTGAGTAGAGTTTCCCATCAGAAGTTAAAGCGAGGTTGCGAGTTGGGCCAGCCGCGCCTCGAGTTGCCAGACCGTCGGCAGTCGTAAATTCTTCAAAATCGAGTGGCTCATCGCGTGGCCGCGTCTCCGCAAAATTGCCCGGCTGCACTCTCCCGAACGATTTGCCACCGAACCATAGTTCACCCTGTTCAGTTTCCACCATGTCATAAGCCGCGATGTCCTTAACGGTATCAAGGCGATCTTTGTAGAGCCGGCGGGTATAAGCCCGCGCCCCGACCTCGACATTCATGAAGATGCCACCGTCTCGATCTTCTCCAAAAGGAATGGCGACGCCGTTCGGTGCAGACGCTAAATTCTCGAAACGATCGCCGGCCAGCCGGAAAACTCCGTTTCGGGTAGCGAGCCAAATGTTTCCCAGCCGATCCTCATACGCTCTGATGATCGCAGTAGATGTAAGCCCGTCGGCTTTGGTGTAGGTGCGAAGTTGTCCGTTAAGCAGACGGGTAACGCCGCCACGCGTGACGAACCAAATCGAACCGTCGCGCGCTGCGACTATGCTGGTGACACGATCATCTGCCAGTCCCTGGCTCTTTGAATATTGAGTAAAGCCGCCGTCGTGAAAACGAAAAGCGCCGCCGCCCCAGGTACCGATCCATAGATCGCGATTCAAATCCTCGGCGATTGCATAAACACAACTATTCAGCAGACCGTCCTTCTCGTTGTAGGTTTGAAAATGCGTTCCATCAAAGCGCGAGATACCACCGCAGTTCGCGCCGGTCCAAACGGCGCCGTCGTGCGTCGCGATCACCGTCATGAGCAGGTTGTTTGGCAGTCCATCCGCGGTCGTAAACATTCGCACCGCACGGTCTTTGAATCGATAAAGTCCATCTCCATTCGTACCAACCCACAAGTTGCCATCGTGATCGCTGGAAAGAGAGCGTACCTTCATCTTGTCAGCCACTAATTCGAGTCCCGCGGATGTCGCGCGAAACAGACCTTCATCCTTTCCGATCCACACGTTTCCCTGTGCGTCCTCGTAAGCGAGAGAGGCGGCGTGTCCGATTGGGCCTTGAGCTCCAGGCTTCTCGATTCGTCCATTTGCCTCACGCATGACTCCCTTCGCAGTGCAGTACCAGGTGTTGCCTTGATGATCTTTCAGAACATCGAAGATTTCGTTGTCTTTCACTCCCAGTTGAGCTGCGAGTTGCGGGTGCGGCACAACCTCAGTGCCGGCTAATTCGATGAAGCCTGCTGAGTTCATTACCAATAGATGTCCATCGGGTGCTTCCCGGATTCGGCTTGTCGATACTCGTGGTCCAACGGCAAGAAACTGATTCCCGTCGTAGCGAAACAGCCCATCATCAGTTCCCACCCACATTACGCGAGTGCTGCTGAAGCGAAGACAAATAATACGGCTCGCTTTGCCGGGACCGGGTTTGTAGGTGGTGAGTCCATTGAGGGTGAACTGATTGAAGTTAGATGGTGGTATGCGTACCAGACCTTCAAGCGTGCCAACCCAGAGATCTCCATCGGGTGATACGGCAAGTGTTTGGGGCCTCGGATTGTCGAGAGTATAGAAATTCTTTCCGTCGAATCGGATGAGGGCGCTGCCGCTAACAATGAGCCAAAGAAACCCATCGTTGGTTTGCCCGATTTGATCTACGACCGCGCCGGGCAGACCGTTGTCTACGCCGAAATGAGTGCGAAGGAAACTGCTCGCTGGTTGATTGGGATCAAGCGCGTAGACAGAAATGCCCAACAGCAAAACCCAGAGGGTCGCGAGTAAGAGGTCTCTGATCTTCTTTGCAATCTTCACGAACTGACCTGCCGGTGCAGACTTTATCTCAGGCAGATCGATTGAAAACCATCAGTCTCTGTAGCCATGGCACCACAGTTTTCTGTAGGTATATTAGAGCGGCAGCAATCCACGACGGACCGCAATCGTCACTGCGTGTGTGCGGTCGTTTGCACCCAGTTTCTCCACGATATTCTTGAGATGAAAATTGACAGTGTTCTCGGAAATCGAGAGTCGATTGGCGATCTGTTTGTTCTTGTAGCCGTCGCGAACCAGTTGCAGCACCTCCAATTCGCGCGGTGTCAGGTTCTCTTCACCCAGATGCTCCGCGAGCAGGGCCGCAACTTCTGCCGGAACCTGTCGTTTGCCACCATGAACCGACCGGATCACCGCCAGCAAGTCGTCCTGAGGCATGCTTTTGAGAACGTAACCTGACGCTCCCGAGCGAAGCGCACGCTGAATCTCGCCGTCGCTGTCTGAAGACGAGAGCATGATGATTCGCGCATCGGGAAACTCGCCGCGGATGGCAATTAAGATGTCAGTGCCGTTAGTGCCGGGCAGGCGGAGATCCATCAGCGTGACATCTGGTCGATGACGACGAAATTCGGCTATTGCCTCAACCCCGTTAGTCGCCTGGGCCACCAGGACCATGTCCGGTTCGGTCTCGATAATTGTGGCAAGACCCGCACGAAACACCGGATGATCTTCGACGCTAAGAATGCGAATCTGTTCGGAGTGGGCCACGCTGCTCCTCCAGTTTTATCGCAGTGTAACTCTTGTGGCGTTGCGCCACAAAAAGGCACAGAAGAAAGTTAGCCACAAAAAAGCACAAAAGACACAAAAGGGCCTTCTGAGAGGTAAGGCGCCTAATTCACCTACGCGAGAATCAGGCGCCTTAAATGTCTAAGAATCTTTTTGTGTCTTTTGTGCCTTTTTGTGGCTGACTTTCTCACACTCCCGCGTAAACCAGACGAGTGAAGAATGCTCCATTGATAACATAGCCGCCCCACTTGTCGTCATAGGCGGCAGTGGGTTTGGCCGCGACTACTTCCTTGATTGATTTGCCCTGTTTCTTCAGTCGCGAAACGTTCTCGCGGATCGCTACCAACATATCGCGGAACTCGACGAGTTGGGTGCGGTTGCCGACTGGTCCATGGCCGGGGATGACGATCGTCTTGCCTGTCACGCTCGGCAGAGACGTATTCACCCAGCGGATCATTCCGTCGATGCCTCCGCCTACGCCGTTGTCTATGAACGGATAGTAGCCATTCCAAAAAATATCGCCGAGCGCCAAAACGTCCGCGTTGCTGAAGTAGACAGATATATCGCCGTCCGTGTGGCCCGGGCCGTAGGTTTTGAGCACGAGAGCTTCGCCATCAAAATTCAGAGTCTTTTCCGTTTTGAAAACGACAGTCGGACGCCCGCCGGTGGGCCAGGGCTGAAATGTGTAGTTCCAGTCTTCAACGCGCGTAGTGCCAGAGAGACGCTTTAGTACATTCTCGTGTGCGATGATCGTGGCACCGAGACTGTGTACCCACTCGTTGCCGTCTGTGTGATCCCAGTGCCAGTGAGTATTGATTAAAAACTTTATTGGGCCTTCGCTGATTTGATCGAGGGCGGCCTGAACCCTGGCTCGGGAAACAGCGATACCGGCGTCTACCAGCAGAGTTCCGTCCGGGCCTGTAAGAACGACGATGTTTCCACCTGAGCCAAAGAGAACGCTGATGTTTCCCCGTAGCTTCTCGACGGTAATGTCGGCTTTCGCAGCCGCCTCGTTGATCTTGTCGACAGGACTCGTAGCTTGCGCGAAAACAGTTGGACAGATGATGAGAAGACTAATCGCGAGCGCTGGTAAGCGACTCGAGTTAACTAGCGGCGGTTTATGATTACTCATAATCGCAGCATGTTAAGGGACATGTCGCGATCCTTCTTTTAGGTTCTTGCTCGTATCGCTCCGAACTTGCTGATTGATTAAAGCTCGTGAAGCGAGCTTACTGAGAAATTTCGAGCCATGTCATCGCACTGCCCGTGCGACCGGTTTGACGATCTCTGACAGCGACTCGCACCTGGTATAGACCCGGCGGCAGTGACAATGCCTGAGTCCAGTTGATGAAGCGACCGTCTCTCCTGAGCACGACCTCGCGCGGGATGTCGAGTTTTTGCTTGAAGCTCGCGAACCGCCCGCGATCGTCAACAGCGATTCCCAGCACATCAACAATCGCTTGCTCTCGTTCACCAAAACTCAGACTTGCGCCATCGATCTGCATCGACGCATTGAGCACCGTTCCCTTGCCTGCGGTAGTCGCAAAACTCGCAGAGACAGAGATCGGCAAGTCGCGACGAGGATAAAGAGATCCGAGCGCGATCTTGAGCTCATCGTCAGGTGTTCTCGGCGAGCGTGCAGTGGTTTCGACCCTCGTGTTTTCTCTGAAATCGAAGAAGTGCTGACGCATTCGCACTCGTAAATCCGGCCGATCCTTTACCACCACCTTGAGGCGAGACTTTCCGGACCGTTGATTCTCGCTGTCCGGCCGCCAGGCCAGCAGGTAGTATGCAGAGCTCTCGGTTAAGGCTTCGCCAACTCCATCGTCGAGCGCACTCGCATTTAAATATGAACGGCCGCCAGTTTCCTCCGCCAGAGTTTCCAACGGTTCTTGCGGCAGCTTGCTCTCTGCAAGTGATCTGCCTGCAGTTCTCGGGGAAAAATCGGGATACGCATTTGTCGAGACGTCAATGCCAGGTCCGAGGATATTCGGGCGCGTGCCCAAACTGTAAATCACAACACCAACCCGCGCCGCTTCGTTGATCACGCGCCGCATCACATCTGAACCATTCGACCGCTTCGCATCCACCACAAATCCATCGGAAATGAAGAACAAGAGTTTGCGACCCGGAAGCGGAACCGTCGAGCGCACAAAATTCTCCAACCGCGAGAGACTGTTAATCTCGGAGAGCTTCGATTGAGCGTTTATCTGACGAACGCGATTGGTAACAATCGTGTAGGCGTTAAGCGCATTAGTTTGAAACTCCTTCATCGTCGCTTCCATCAGATACGCAAACAGACCACGATCACCATGATTCGCAACGAGCGTGGCGTCTACTTCACTGATCGGAACCTGGCTGGCTGTTGTCTCAGGATTGAATTTGGAGTTGAGCCGACTGATGGCTTCGCGCAACACGGCTTTGTTGTCAGTGAGCTGCTGCAGGAAACCGATCTGGCCGCTGGTCGAGATGACGGCAACCCGGTCCTTCGCCGTCATCTTGTTTTCGACGAAATGAGTTATGACTGAACGGGCGCGAGTGAGGCCTTCGCCCGTCAGGTGAACATCATCGACAAAAAAGAAAACTACACGACCGCGATCGGTTGCTGAGTCCGGTGTTCCCTTCGCCAGCGCAGCCTTGTCACCCTTGCGGGCAGCAGCCAGTTGCTTTTCTTCGTCAGCACTACCTGCGGCTACTTCTTCAAAGAAAGAAAGCGATTGAGGTTTGGCGTCCACTCGCAATTCAAAATCTTCGCCACGCAAACCGTTAACAAAGCGTCCGCGCTTATCAACAACGGTTACGTCAGTCTGAACCAGCTCCGTTTTGACGCGAATAACATCGTCATCAGTCGTCGTCTGAGTCTTGACCTGCCCATACGACTGCTGAGCCGCGACGAGGCAGATCAGGAGCACGTTTAGGAAGGTCAGATGCAAAGCAATTGATAGCCTGTTCGTCATCGGGTCGCTTCCGGCTTCCGCAATATAAGATCCAGATATTCCTGCAGGAAAGCTCGGTGAATGTTTGGTACTAACTCGCTGAGAAGCGCGATATAACGTTCTGACCGCGCGTCTTTGTTCAACCACCCTCGATCAGCCAGGAATTCGTTTTTGTAGCTTACCACTTCGAAGGCATCAATTTCGCCAAGCGCCACATGTAACTCGTGGAAACTGACGCCTCGTCCCCGGCGGTGGAAATGCAACCAACGATCATCAGTCATTTCGTCATAGCATTCGCGAAAATTCGTGCGTTCGCTAAACCGCGCGTATTTGAATGCCAACTCATCCGGCAGCCAGTGGAAAAACGGCAGCAACGCAGTATGCGTGTCCGTGTGCCAGAGGCGGTTGGGCGTCTCGAGCACACACCAGAGATCGCCCGAGCGCAACATGGCCCATGTATCGGCGATAGCCCGCACCCGCTCCTCATGCATCATATGTTCAAGCGATGCGGAAAAGATGATCAAGTCAAACGCAGTGTCGCCGAACAACTCCGCGACATTCGTCGCGTTCGCCAAGTGGAGTTCTGCAGCGACGGCGTGCAGGGCGCAGCGCTTGCGCGCCACTTCCAAACCACCCTCGTCCAAATCAATGCCGGTGACGTGAGCTCCCCGCTCAGCCAACGCCACCAGGCTCGAACCTGTACCGCAGCCGATCTCGAGCACGCGTGCACCACGCAAAGATCTGATCGACTCGATCCACGGGACGACTTGAGTTCTCGCATTTTGGAAACGGTTCGTCAGGTGATTGGTTAAGTCGCCCAAGCCCCGCTCCGTCTCCAGGTATCCGGGTGGCTGCCGGTTGAAGTAGTTCGTTCTGAGTGACTCTTCCAACTCTGCTAATTGGTAGGAAGGCAAAGTCGCGGGTGGAGGAGGATGAGTTGGGCCAACCTTACCGGCCAGTGCCGCGAGCTTTGTGTAAATCGTTCGGTGGCGTTTGCCAAGTCTTCGCATCGCTCTTCTCTGTGCAACCTCTGTGTTCTCTGTGTCTCTGTGGTTAAATTAATTCAGCCAATAACTCACCACAGAGACACAGAGAACGCAGAGGTTGCACAGAGAATCTTACTTCATCACGAGTTCAATCTCCTCATGCAAATTGTTTCCCTGTGACTTTCGCTTGATCTCGATTCGGCTCACGTCCGACGCAACGTTCAACAAGCTGCTGATATTGCCGGAAAAGAATTCCTGTGAGTCTTTGACATCTGCTCTACTTGCCTGTTGATGCTTGATCGCCTCGGCGTCGAGCACGTTGACGATGTCATCAAATGATTCCTTGCGCCTGTCGAAACGAATAATTGTCAGCTCATCAACACCTGCTGAGACGCTCGACTGTTTCTCATGAGGTTCCAGCACGGCTTTCATCAGCTCATTGCTGTTGGAAAGAATCAGCATGTTGTCTTTGAGCGCGTAACAGATTTCCCAACCCAGCATCGGAAGATTCAGGGAACGCCATTCATTCCGTGTTTCCCATTTCGGTTGCGACGCGGAACTGACGACTGTCAAACGACCTTGCGCGCCCTGCGCCACTGTTTGTTCCAGCAACTCATGTCGCAAACTTCCCGGCGATTGCAGATTGAAAATCGCGACTCTGCGAAACTCTACAAACAGCGGCCCTTTCGTAGTATGTGGCGTGGTTGCGACTGCAACCGCTGAAGGGCGCGCCGGGCTCAGAACGTTTTGCAGGCCGGTCAGGAATTGTTGTTCCAGTTGCGCAGCCAGCGGGTTTCGACCTGGTTCAACTCTTTCACTGACACGCGCGTCGTAAGGATCGTTAATCGTCCGGTCGTAGCTGTCGTCGAGATAAGAGTAGCGGTCGTATGAATCGTAGTCGTCGCCACTCGTCGGATAGAAATCTTCGGAGCTATACGAATCCCACGACCATGATCGGCTGCTGCTATCCTGCTCGACAGGACTATCAAAAAGCGTGTCGCGGATGATCGTGCCCGAGAGCGCAGGATTATTTACGAGCGAGCGAAACCTGACGAACGGAGCATCGTCGGGTGTGCGCGAGTACAACTGCCGCAACTCGGCCGCTTGCATTTCGGAATTACTGCGCTCTGCTGTAGTCAGAAACTCCCGCCGTTCGATCCATCTCGACTGCTGCTGTTCGAGATCAAAAATTCCTGCGCGAATAGACTTCAGCTCGGCGACGTTCTTCATCAACCAGTAATGCTTGAAGTAGTAGTCGGCGTTGAGTCTCGACTGGTCCACCCAGATAGTTGCGAAGTGAGGATTCACCTTCTGGCTCAAAGTCTTGAACGTCGGATCGGCGGCAATACTGTCGTTTGTCGCGCCCTTCTTGATGTTGCCGAGCGCGCGCAGGAACAGCTTCTCGTTTGTCCCGAGGAGGAAGCGCCCGTTCACAGTAGCGAAGGCGAGCACCTGCTTCTGCCGGCCGCGATCGGCTTCCACTGCGTGACTGTAATAAGGAGTGCCATCCGGCGTTTCGAGTTCTTCAAACTGATCTTTGCTCTTGAAAAACCGCGTCAGCGCGAATTTCTCGTCGCTAATCGGCGCGACGAAGAGGAGGTCAACTTGTCCGATGTCATAGACGGCGATGGCGGCGGCACGGTCAGTCGAAGAACCGATGGTGGCGAGGTCGAGCGGAAAGCCGAGTGCGTTATTAAGTTCCTCCCAGCGCGAGATCAATTTCATCGCGAGGTGACGGTGTTGGAGTTGTTGATAGTTCGTGCTGCTGAGATAGCGCTCCTTGAGCTGCGACTGCTCCCATTGTTTGATGAGCTCGGGAAGATTTTGGAATTGAGCATAGACCAACGCGCCGCGCGGCAAGTCTCCGGCGAGACTGTAGGGATTCTTGCTTGACCGAGTCGCGCGAGCGTAAACAAATAGCGCGATGCAGATGAGCACTACTGATGCAGTAATCCATCGAATTCTGTATTTCCTGATCATTTGCCGACAAACCTTCCTTCGCTCGCGCGCCAAACCAACCACGGTTCTTTGGTAACGTTCAGCACCTTGAGCGTTGACGAAAATCTCGCGTTCCAATTTCTTTTCTTTGTGTGCCAGGTGCCGTCGGTTTCTAACCAATAACTGTAAGACGGTATCGGCCCGCGCAGTTTGATTAACGATGTCGTAGTTTCGATCTGGATTGAGGGATTCTCACTCGCCGAACCGGGAGAGAAAGTGACGTAAGTCGACTGCCTCTGCTTGACGTCGTTCCAATCATGGCCCACATATTCTTTTGCGGGTTCGAGAATCTCTTCATCGAACTCGGCAAGCTGTGCGAGGTGACCGTGGTCCAATCGCAGCAACCGGGCTTTGCGAAAGTAAAGCGTTGCGTCACCATTGCTCTCGCGAACCAGCAGCTCGTGAATGCCGGGCTTTATCGTCTCAGGAAGAGTAAGCCAATTTTCATAAGGGTAATCGTCAAAGCGCAGCCAACTGCTTAGCGCGGTGACGAGTTTCCAGCCGCACGATTCTCGGCTGAAGATCAGGGCCGTCGGGTGTTCGAGACGCACGAAGGTAAGTATCGCTTCTGTTTCGGGTGTGTCATCGAGTTGCACGTACTCCAGCCGGACGCGATCGGTGCGCTCGGGATAATCGAGGTCACGCTCGTAGTCGTAATAGACGGTGGCGATATCGGGTCGTAGCAGCAGGCGTTTGAACATCTCGCGCCGGATAGACACTTCGTCGCTCTTGATCGCGGTCATGACGTCTTCCGGTCGATTGAAATAGTCGTCAGTTTGACAAGGCGCCAGTTGTGGTTGATGGTATCGTTGCCGGAGCAAGGTGGTAACGATGATCGCTACCGCCAAGCCAATAGCGAAACAAATTGTGAATGCCGTCAGGCGTGATTTCCAGCGCATAGTGATCTCTTTTCTTCTCTGCGTAACCTCTGCGTTCTCTGCGTCTCTGCGGTTATAGGCGTTCATTAACCGCAGAGACGCAGAGAACGCAGAGGCTACGCAGAGAAATTCAACCAGATCCGACGAGTCTTTGGTCTATAACGAGCGACAACTTCCGTGGTTGTGCTCCATTTCGAAGTTCACGCAAATGATCGAGTCGCGCCTGCGCGAGATCGCGGTCAGGCTGCTTGATTAAGAGCGCCAGCCTTACTTGTTCCAACTCGTAGGCACGGTTCAAATCACCGAGCTGCTCGGCCGCGTTCGAAAGCAGCTCGAGTAGATTCACATGCGACGCCCGCCTGCGTTCCTCAGCCCGTTGTTGCAGCGTTTGATACTGAGCTACAGTCACTTCAACTTGACCATTTTGATTCGGCTGGAACGCTGTCACGCGCTCTGCCACTTTCAATGCCGCACGCGGTTGGTTCTCCTTTATATATAGCGCCACGAGCTGCTCGAGTGGCTCGTCTTCCACGAATGCGAACGCTTTCCACGCACCCGGCTCGCGCGACTCAACCAACGCGCGTGTGAAGCTATTCCGACTCTCTGCATAGTTCCCCGCCCGCTCTTCAATGATGGCCCGAAGACTGGTTAGGTATGCATTAGGAGCATCGTCCTCTGCTCCTGCGAGGGGCTTCACGGAATTGAGCGAAAGAGATTCGAGCGCGAGACTCATCTCTCTGTCGTTTGGAGAAATGCTACGTACACGATCGCGCAGCTTTTCCCACTGCGAAGGATTCTGCGCGACCAGCTCCGGTGCGAGCCACACGGCCTGCCAGCGCGTGTTCCTGGTCAGCATGCGATTACCGATAATGTCTGCGAGCCGCTGAATCGCATCATCTACCTTTCCGTTCGCACCGAGTAAGCGCACCAGCTCAAGCTGGTTCTGTTCGTCATCTGGTGACACGACCAGGAGTTGCTGTCGAAATCCAAGCGCGACTTCAAGCTCTCCAAACTCACCAGCCATCTCTGCGGCCAGTTGCAACGCTGTTGCCGGATCGAGCTGAGCAGGTTCTCCAGTTGCGGTAGTTCCTTCCGAATACTTCGCGACGGGCGGCAGCGACGCGATTGCAGCAGCGGTCTCCTGCTTTCGATCCGGGTTCGTCAGATCGAGCATCAATTGCAGCCATCTCAAAGCCTGAGCTTTGTCTCCGCGTTCGAAGGCGATGCGCGCTAACCCAGCGAAATACGTTGTCTCAAACTGTTCGAGCGCCAGCTCTCGCGCATAAGCTGCTTCGAGCAATGAGCGCGCTTCTTCGCTACGTCCTTCGTCGCGAAGGAGAGCAACCGCCTGGTTCAAACGCTCAATACTCGGCGATGAGGTTTTACTCGAATTGAGATTTGTTTTTATTCCGACCAGCCGCTGCAACTCAGCGACGGCTTTAGTGACATTTCCTTCGCGCACGTCCAATCGCAAAATCGCAAAGCACAGCCAAACCGGACGCGCGTAGTGCCACTTGAGATCAGCTTCAATCGACGCAATCAACTGCCGCGCGGGCGCCGTCTGCCGCTGCTCGATCAGATAATCGAGATACTCTCGCTGCCATTTGACCTTATCGTTGTTCGGTTCCTCCCGGTGGTAATCGGTCTCCTGATCGAGAGCATACTCAACCACCGAATCGTCAAAACTTTCATTAATCAATCCGGAATAGGCATAGTCGCGCTCGTAGGTTGATATTCCCTCACTACGCTTAATTAGCATTTGGTAGAACTGCCCGGCATCGTGACGCGACACGATTGAGTTACGAAGCAGAAACTCCGGCAGGAAGCGGTTGTCAGGAGCGGCGGCACAAAGCTGAGCGAAGAACTTCGCCTTCTTTGCCTCTGTCGCGGGAGCGAGTTGCGCTTCCGAAGAATCAGACGCAGAGAATGATCGAGCAAGAGTCTTGATGAGGTTTCCGAAAGTGGCGAACTGCTGCTTTCGTTTGGCGGAATCGTAATCCTGTTCCGCCTGGAGTTCTTTCTGCAAGGTGGTCGTCACGAATTTCGTCACCCGAAGACGAGCCTGGTCATTCAATTTGTGTTTGACCAGAGTCTCGAAATAGAGCAAGTGATCGGCAATCGAATCGCTCCCGGCGATGATCTCGTCCCACAGCTCGTTGGCCTTGCGTGCGTCTCCGCTCAGGAAATAGGCAGAACCGAGATCTGCCAGGATCGTCTTGTCATCAAGTTTCGCATCATGGGCCAGAACGAGGTGATCTTTAGCCACGCCAAAATCCTTCTGCTCGAGATACCAGCGGCCGAGTCTTGCCTGCTCATCCGAGTCGGCAGGCCGGTTCTCAATCATCGCGGGCAGGAATGATCGAGACTTCAACCTCTGCTCCGGTCGGGCAGTCAAATACAACCAGCGACCATACTGCTGCGCCAGTTGGAACCAGTCGTCACCAACCAGTTGCTCTTTGGTATTCGGTGTTTGTTTGACGAGCTCACCGATGGGCCGAAAGTTCAGCGCTGCAGAAAAATACTGCTCGCCGCGCTCGTCCAACTCATTCAGTGCCAGGCTCGCTTCTGCGTTGCGCGACGACTTCCAAACAGCCGTTAAAGGCGAGTTCTCGATGGCGACATGGGCCAATTCCTTGTCTTCGTTGCGCAGCAGGAAAGCGATGAGCTGGAGTTGATGTGGCGTTGCGTGTTGCGCGCAGGAAAGCAACTCGCTCCGGCCACGCTCACGATTTTCCCAAAGCAGCTCGAAATAGCGTTCAACGAGAGGATCCGGCGACGTTGCGAACTGAGCCTGAATTGGCTTTTGATAATTCTCTCTCAAAGCCTGCAGCTCACGTTCGTGGTCTCCCAGAAGACGCGCATTGGTCGCAATCAAACTCGCAAAGTCAAAATCGGCAGCGTGCGGTTCGCGCGCGTGTTCAGCCTCGAGTAGATTGAGAATTGCCTGGTAAGCGCCACGTTCGTCATACAGGTCAACGATGCCACGTAAATGAGTTTGATAGGCCGGCCAGTCGCGCGCTGCATAGTCACGCTCTTTAAATGTGATCAATACTTCTTCTTCAATCGATCCAAATCCGGCCTGCCTGCTGAGATTACGCATGAGCGCCAAGGTATCGCCATCTTTGTCTAACGAGGTCTTTGTCTGCTCCTTGATGAACTTAAACAACGCCGCCAGCTCATCACTCGTTGCTCTTTCCGCAGCGACGCCGCCAACTGCTTCAACGATCGCGCCGTCGAGCGTCGCCCGCAACTCCTTTGCTTTACCGGCGTGAGTGGCATTCTCACCTTTGGCCTCCGCTGTCAGGCGGCCACGCAGCTCCCACAGCCGCAACATGATTTGATCGAGATGATCTTCCGCTCTAACAGTCTGCACATAGCCGACAATGTCTGAAGCTTTCAACTCATTCTTGAACGGGTCGGCAGCAAACGCGTTGAAGGCACTGCGATAGTTCTCAACGGCGATCTTCAGATTTGTACCGCGCTGCCGCGCCGCTTCCGCGAACTGGTCACTGACGGAAAGCTTTTTGGTTTCCTCCGGCGGCAACTTACGTCGTTCCGCTTCTGCTTCCTGGCGCCGGCCGGCCTTCTCGAACAAAGCGATTAACGGCTTGACGTACTGCGGATCATCGCCCGACAGCTCCTGTGCTTTCCGCAGTGCGGCGATTGCCGAGTCGTAGTCTTTTGCGTGTGTATAAACATCAGCAAGCGAGTCGTAGAGCTCAGTCATCTCCGGCTGGTTATCGAGAGCCATGTGATATTGGCGCGCCGCATTGGCCCAATCGCCCTTCGCGTCGTAAATCCGCGCGAGCACAACGTTCCAGCGATAATTCTTGTACGCTTCCCGCGCGACGCGCTGGTAATAATTGACCAACGTGTCGCCACCGCCATGCCGGCGCACGTAATTGATCGCTTCGTCGACTTGTTCCTCGTCGTCAGGATCGCGATTGATAATCTCGATGTGTTGTTCCACTGCGGCTGAATAGTCTTTCAGGAGAGTAAAGGCTTCGATCATTTCCTTGCGCAGACTCGCAACCTGCGACCGAATCTCCCGCGTATCAAGATCCTGCTTCCTGATAGCCTCAATGTTTGCGTTGAACGCTGTGCGTAGCTGCTGCTGTTTTCCGGTGCGCACATAAACCTTCGCGAGCTCGTGGAACACTTCGCTGTTCAAGCGGTCTTCGCGGTTGAGTTTTTCGAGCACCGCCTGCGCAGCGCTGAAGTTCTGCATGTCTACGTGACGCGCCGCCAGCTTCCGCCCAAACATATAGTGGAACCTGCCGATGCCGCGTTGCATGCCTGATTGCAGAATCGCGATCGAGTTCGAGCGCAGGCCGAGTCGCCAGCAAAACTCGGCGCTCTCGGTCAGCACGCCATAGTTCGTCGGGTACTTTTGGACCAACGTGCGCAACACTCCGGCGGCTCGATCAGGCTCGTTGTTTTTGCTGTAGACGTCAGCGAGACGCAGGCGGTATGAGATTTCGGTACGACGAGCTGTTGAGGTGGCTATTAACCGTTGCAGCGTCGCCACCTGTCCAGTGACTTCGTCGTGATCTTCGAACATGTTGCGCGCGCTTCGCAGAAACTCCGGCGAGTTGCTACGGGCCAACTCATCGCGTAACAGCCGCGAGGCTTCGGGCCATCGCTTTACATGGTCCAGAAAGTCAGCATAGTCCAAAACAAAGCTGTCGCTTCGAACGCGCTTGCGTTCCTGGATAAAAGCCGCGGCAATCTGGTCAGAAACACCAGGCCGCCTGGAAAGCGTGACGAGGCGGTTTCTGGCGCGGTAAGTGTCCGGGTCGTAATAGCCTGTCGAATCCAGCGCTCGGACATACTCGTTGAGCGCGGCGCGGAGTTGATGTTTGTCTTCGAGAATAACTGCGGCTTGAAAAGCATAGAGCGTTTCGTCGTTCGCTTGTTTTCTCAGTGCGTGGATCGTGCGTAAAGCATCGTCGTATTGATAATAGTCCCAATAGATCGTCGCCGTTTCGAGGTAGATATCGTGGTCGCCGCGCGCGAGTGGAATCAGTTGTTCCCATTCAGCACGCGCTTTAACGTAATCGCCGAGTTCCGCCTGCACTTCACCCGCGCGGGTTCGGTAAGCGGTGACCGACGGTGATGCATCTGCCAGCGATTGCGAGATCGCGGCGGATTCCTCGAGGAAGCGGCGGTTGTGCTGGCCGAATGATCGGGTGAGATTGATCAGTCGCTCAGCAAACTCGGGTGAATTTGGATAGAGCCGGTTGAGCTCGCGATAAGCGTCAATGGCTTCTTCAAAGTTTGAGAGTTGTGCGGCGGCATCAGCGCGAAAGAGTTTGTACGGCAGCAGGGCCTGGGAATCGGTTGACTGGTTGAGCGTCGTACGAGCTCGATTTAGATATCCTCGCAGCTCGTTGTGACTGGCGAGATGGCCCAGGAATTGATCGCGGCATTCTCGCGATTCAAAGTAGTACTCGGCAATGAGCGAGCGCCATTGCGGCCACTGTTTGTGTTCGCTGTAGAAATTCAACAGTCCTTTGACGAAATTCAGGTTGTGCGGAAAGCGCTGGTGCGCGACGGAGTACAGAGCGAAACCCAGTTGCGAATCAAAACTCGCAGCCTTGCTGTCGATGAAATCGCGTAGAAACTTTTCAGCTTCGGCATCGTCGACCTTTGCTATCACGTCGCGCGAGAGGGCCTCAAATTCTTTCCCGCGCTGCTGTCGCACATACCAGCGCGCCAGGCGATCGCGCCACGTGGTTGAAGGAAACGCACGCAATGCTTCCTGATAAACACGCAGTTGCTCGTCCACGAGGTTGGTTTGCCCGAGCCATTGCAGCATCTGCTCGTACAAAACCTGCTCACCCGGATGCTTCTTAATCTCACTCGCGTAGAGCGCTAAAATGTCACTCGTGCGATTGTCCTTCGCGAGCGAGGAAACGTAACGCTGCAAGACCGTCTCGTAGTCGACCTGGTTCGCGTCGTCTTCCTCGGATATTGCGAGCTGGTCGGAAAATGACGAGTGAGATCGATAATCGCCGGCAGACTCATCATCTGCCGTGTAGTTGACTCCCGGATTCGAGATCGGCGGATAAGCGATCACCGTGGGCTTGACTGTGGTTGGTTCTGAAAGTGCACTCAGGGCTTGTGTCTGTTGATTTTGATCGGCGCTCTCACGATGAATGAGCGGTCTGTCCTTAGCGCGATGCTGGCCCAGGAAATCAAGAATGCGTACGTAGATTGCGCGTTCCGCATCGTACTTTTTAGTCACAACGTAGGCATCGGCGAGTTTAAGTGCGACTTCGGGAAACTCGGGCGCATCTGTGTAACGCTGCTCGAATTCGGCAAGTGTTTCTGAAGCGACGTCTAGGTCTTTGCTCTCGGTGTAGAGCCTGACGATATCGAGATACATCTGGGCCAACTCAGGCGCTGTCGGGTTCTCCTGCTTGTAGGCGTTGAAAATGCGATACGCGGCAGCGCGATTGAAATGCGAAACGGCGCGTTCTTCTTCAACACCAAACTCGTATTTGGGATCGGTGTCAGAAAGGATCAGTGAGAGTATTCCGCCCATCATGCCGGGATGTGGATCAGCAGTGGCGATGTCCTGATAAAACTTCAAGTCACCGCGGGTGAGCGAGAGTCGTTTATTGCCTGCATCGCTGAGTATTTCGAAAAGTTGATAGAGAACACGGGCGCGCAATTTACTTCCCGGCTTCATGTCGCCTTGCAGATAGAGCGTGTACAGGAAACGTGAAGATGCTTCGCCATAACCTTCAGCGAGCAGGAGTCGAGTGATCGTAATCAACTCGTCCTGAGTCCAGTTGATGTGTCTAGCTGGTCTCGTTTTTTCGAGTTGCACAAACACGTCCGGGCGACTGTCTCCTGCATATTTTGAGTAATCGAGCAGTCGCAGCGCCGTCTCAAAATCCGCCGGATTGCGCTGGAAGGCTGCGCGCAATTCATGACCGTAGGCGCGAAAGCGATCGTTGCTCTTGAGGAAGTCGTAGAACTTTTCCGACAGCTCGCTGGACCAGAATGGATCGAAGGCTTGCTTGTAAACCTCCTCCGCCTGCTTCACGCGGCCCATATCCTCGAGCAGCGAAGCCTCTTGCTCGATCAGTTCATCGTGATGTTGCGGAAATTGATCTCTGTTCTGGCGTACGAGGGTGAGTGCTCTGTCGTAATCACGGTTGTCGATCAGGCTTTGCTGGTACTGCTTGACGATTTCATACGCCGAGGGGTTCTCGTTGATCGTCTGCTCGTAGAATTGTGGGGTGAGATATTTTTCGAGGACGTGCGTTTGTGCCAGGTCCACCAAACGACGAAACACGTCGACGCGTTGCTCGGGTGGGGCGACGTGCAGCATGCGTTCAAGCGTTTCCGCCTCGGCTGGAAACTGCGTGCAACGATGTAAAAACTGGGCCATCGTTTCGAGTGCCTTGAATTCATCGGACTCGTGTTCGACGAAGCTTTGCATTTCCTGCAATGCCAGTTCTTCGTTTCCGAGCTTTTCGTCAAGCTGAGACAGTTTCAGATAGATCTGCGCATTGTGGGGATACTTAGCGAGAACATCT
>Ga0207710_10000265_pt1 | contig 43298 bp, 17 predicted proteins | sample KBSS24metaG_FD_184400 | JGI IMG/M metagenome (GOLD analysis project Ga0207710, IMG submission 184400) | Switchgrass rhizosphere microbial communities from Kellogg Biological Station, Michigan, USA - KBS S2-4 metaG (SPAdes) (version 2) | ecosystem: Host-associated > Plants > Roots > Rhizosphere...
TCGGGGGCGCGGACGGCCCGGGACTCGAGTCGGGGGGCGCGGCCTGGCTGGTTCGGGGGCGCGGACGGCCCGGGACTCGAGTCGGGGGGCGCGGCCTGGCTGGTTCGGGGGCGCGGCACGCAAGGAGAGGGCCTGATGCCTTGTCGGCCCCTCCATTTTTTCGGCCTTTCCCGACGGCGCTTGGCTTTAGCGGAGTGGTGGGTGGGTCAAGGGTCATCCGAAGGATGATCGCGTAGCGACGCGTAGCGCCCTTGACGTGCCCGCCGGTCCGTTAAACGATTCTGCGCCAGCGGGAAAGGGGGAAACCCACCGCCAGCGACCGACGGGGACTCTCGGGGCTGCGACCTTTGTCGACCGCGCTGGATCCGCCGTCGCGGTGTGCACGGTTGTCCGGGTGTTCCTGGCGTTGATGGTGGGCTGTGACGCTCCGACGCGTCGACACCCCGACACACCCGAGGGGCCGCCGCTCCGGCGGGGTGGCCGACCAGCGGGAGGCCGGGGCCCCGCCGTGTGCGGCGTGCTCCTCGGGCGTGGCGCGTGTGGCGGCGCGGCGTGTGCGGCACCGTCCGCGGCGGCCCGAAGGGCCGCCCTTGAACTGGTACAGAAAACTTGCGACAGATCTTGATCTGAGCTGTCGATGCTGGTCAGACCGCTGCGGAGTCGATGACGCTGTGGAGATGGTCCGAGAGGCCGTCCGCTCCTGGATGGCCGGTCGCGCTGACCTCGTGGCAGAGCTCTGCGACTCGGGCGCCAACGATGCCGGACTGAGCTTGTGCGGCTCCCTCGACGGCCTCATGTCCCAGGGTGATCGCCTCGTCGGTGTCACCGGAGCGAGCATAAGCAAGTGCGAGGATGGCCCGGTACGAGGAAAGGTCCCGGGGAAGTCCGGCCTTCATCTGCTCCACAGACTCGCGCAGATGCGGAATTGCCGATTGCGCATCGCCGATGTGCAACAGGGCCTCGCCTGCCGCGGAGGCGATCGTAGAGGTAGATGCCCAATAAATGTAGTCCGGGTCCTCGTCCGGCTTGCGCTGCTCAATCGCGTGATATGCGTCATCGACTGACTTCCGGGCCGCGTACTCGTCGCCGAGACGACCATAGGAACGGGCAAGGCCAGCGAAGATGACCGCATCCTCGGTGGCGGTGAGTCGGCCGTTGGCTCCCGTGCGCGCCGACCGCAGCAGCGTGACGGAGGTTGCAGGATCGCCGGTCGTGCGGGCCTGGTGCGCCATGCAGCGGAGGATATTGGCAGCGATGCCGGGGTTGTCGGCCTCGTGGGCCGCGCGCAGACCTACCAAGTAGTACCGCTGCGCGGTGCTGTGCTGCCCAGCGTCATAGCTGGTCCATCCGGCCATGCGGGCAAGTTCCGCGGCGATGCCGTGGAGGGCCTGCCCCTCGGGCTGGGTGTAGCTGGCGCTGCGCAGGACGCGGACGACAAGCCGGAGTTGCTCGGCAACCATGCCGTTGACGGCCTTGCCACCGAGCTTGTCATCGAGGCGGCGGAGCGCGTCCATGGTGGTAGTCAGGTCAGCTATGACGGCGGCGTCGGCGCGGCGTCCGGCCAGCGCGGCGGCGATGCGGGCGGGATCGGCCATGAGCCATTCGTGGGCGGCGCCGACAAGCGCCAGGCCGGATAGGGCGGTGAACTCGCGGCGGTCGATGTCGATGGTCGTCACCTTCTCCCACGCGCCGGACAGGCCGTGGCTTCCCCAGAGCTGCCGGATCCACTCATCGTCGCTGCTGGGCGTGCCCGAGAGCAAGACAGGACGTGTAACGACGGTCGCGCCGTGGGTTTCGCGGATGCAAAAGCCCAGGTCAACGCGGCTGAGGTCCATGGTGTGGGTGTAGGCGGCTTGCCAGTCTTCGCTGGGGTATGCCCATCCTCGTTCATGGCGCATGATCGTCTGTTCGTTGGCGATCGGTGGGGTGAAGGCCACGTCGCTGCTGGAGATCGCGCGGATTTTGCGGGCGAGGGTGGGGCGGCTCCACCCGAGTGCCTGGCGGGCTTTGCGCAACCGGTGTGGTTCCCATCCGGGGTGACGGGCGAGCAGTGTGCGGGCGCGTTCCTGCTCGGCGGTGACGGTTCGGGGCCGCGTGGTGTGCATCGCTTCTCCGCGGGTGGGTGTTTGTGTGCGGTCAGCGTAACGGGTCGGTGACCTGTTTCCGGGGGCTGTGTAGTGGTCCGGCGGGTGAAAGACACTGACTCTTTCCTGACCCGTTCCAGCGTGCGGCGGGTACGGGCGGGTTAGGAAAGAGTTAGTGGCCTCTGGCGACGGTGTGGACGATCCGTGACGGGACCGTGGTGGAACGGGGTTTTTCGGTCCACGCTGGTCGTGTGGCCCTGGGGCGGACGCTCGGGGGCCGATGTTCCTGCCCTACCCGCGGCCCGTAGGCACGCCCGGTGCGGGTTCCGCTGCCTGCCCGGTGCGCGGTTCCCCCTGCGAAGAAACCCGCGGGTAGGGCAGCCCTCAACCTTCTGTGGATGGGAGTGATGGTGATGGTGGAGGTGTTGTCGGCGTCGGCGTTCGGGCTGGTGCCGTCGGACCAGTTGTTCGCGCGGGAGTTGCACGCGGCGGGCAAGCTGGGTCTGTCCGAGTTGCAGGTTCAGATGCTGGTGGAGTCGTGCAGGTTCTACACGGCGGACGCGGACACGCTCATGGTCCAGATGGCCGGCGACGTCTCCGGGATTCAGCGGATCGTGTACGGGGAGAAGCTGCCCGGGAAGACGGACCTGGATCGGGTCGACAGGCTGCTGGTGGGCTGGTCGTATCGGGCGTTGGAGCTGGGCCGTACCTGGGTGCGTCACCGGGTGAACGGGCTGCGGGAACTCGACGCCGACCAGGTCCGGCGTGTCTCGGAGGTGCGTCAGGGCCTGACGGTGGCGCTGGCCGGCGCGGTGCGTGAGGGCTCGTCGGACAAGGCCGTCGAGGGCTGATTTCCCGAGCGGCCTGTCTGCCCGTGCCTTCGTGAGCGTCTGCGGGTGTGGGTGGACAGGTTCCTGACCGTGCGGAAGGAGAGTCGTGCCATGGCGGCTGTGTCGGCGCGGACTCGATGTGCGGAGTCATCGGCGGGCAGGTGGGCGGACCGGTTCGAGGACAGCAGCAGCTCGGCCGCGAGTGCGCCGGCGGGTTCGGTGGTGTGGGGTGTCGCGATGCTCGACGCTGGCCAGCGGGTGACGGGCATGATCGGCCCGTTCGCGTCGGCGACGGCAGCGGAGGATCACGCGCGGGCGCACTGCCGCGGGCCGTGGACGGTCGCGCCGATGCTGTGCCTACCCCTGCCGGACGGAACGCAGGTCCGATGAGCGGGGGTGGTGATGCGCCCGGCGGCTCGACACAGAACCGTCGGACCGTGGGCGCGGCGGACATCTCGGCGTCGTCTGTTGCACGCCTCGGCCTGGCCGTGGCCGCGCAGATCGCGACCGACCGGCCCGACGTCGACCGGGACCTGATCGGCGACGTCGTCGCACGCACCCTGGCACTGCTCGTCGGGGCGGCCTCACTCACCCACACCCACCCGAGGACGGGCCCGTCGGCAGGCGTCACGCTGACGGCGGCGCGGCTGCGGGCTGCCAGACAGGCCGTGGACACCCCCTCCGCCACCCGAGACACGACGCTGTTCCCCCCGCTGGACGGGCAGGAACCCCAACGGCCGTCGGGCTGCTGACGGCGATGGTGTGAGCTGGCGGCGGGACAGAGCCACGGCTTTCCCGCCGCATCCCGGAGAGGAACCCGGCCCGTCCCTTCGTCCAACGGGACCGGGTGCCTCTCCACCCGGGTGGCCGTCCCCGTCACGGCCACCCCACAAGGGCCCCGGATCGCAGCGAAACCCCCGGCTGCGATCCGGGGCCTTCTCACGTTCACCGCCGTCTCTGTGCACGGCTCGTCTGCGGCGGATTCTCCGTTTCCACTCCGGGTGTACTCCGGTTCTGTTCCGGATAGCGCGCCCCGGTTCGGCTCCGGGTCCAATCCGGGTCCACTCCGACTGTGCACCGGGTGCTCTCCGGGCCTGCTCCGCATAGCGCACCCCGGCTCTACTCCGTATTCACTCCGGCTCCAGTCCGCGTGAAACACGTGAAATCACCGGCTTCAAAACCTGTACACGGAAGAATCCGCGCGGCAGGGTGGAGGTGGCGGGAAACCTTCCGTTTCCCGGTTCTCCCTCTCTGACCCTGGGGGTTTCCTATGCCGCGGTGTGGATCATGTCGGTTGTTTCGGCGGTCGCGGGTGGTGCTGCGGCTGGCGGGCAGGGGCTTTCTGGACGTGACGTGGTGACCGGCGCTGGCTCGGGTGGTGAACCGAGGATCGCGGGGGAACGGTTCCTGCCGTTCTATGACGAACCGGACGACATGGTGCCCGTGCCAGTGACGGGCGGCTGTGCGCCGGTGGGGTTGCCGGTCGCGGTGACGAGTACCGAAGGTTCCGCCGTGTCTGGGCCCTGCGCCGTGCGGGAGGCGACCCCGACGGTGGGGGTGGGTGGGCGGGCCACCCCTGGGGCCCCGGTCCGGTTGGTAGTGCCTCGCCCGGTCGAGGGGCCTGCGATGGCGGGTCAGGATCGGGAGGCGGTGGAGAGGGCGGCGCACCTGGCCCGGGTGTGCGCGACCTTCCCGACGAAGATCAGTCAGCGGTCGGTGGATCGGCTCGCGCGGCTCCTGTCCACGGACGGCTGAGGGTGCCGGACCCGGCTCGGGTGCCCGCTCGGGTCCGGCGGCGTGGGGCTACAGGTCGGCGGGGGTGATGCTGATGCGGTCGTACTGAAAGGTTCGGGCCTGGCTGGTCCACTCGCCGATGGTGACCGTTGCGAACAGGAAGCGCAGGATCGCGTTCATCCGCTCGTAGTTGCCTTCCTGTTCCAGTCGTGTCCAGCTCGCGCGGGCATTCGGGCCAATCATCCCCTCTAGTACCGTGCCGGTCGGGCGGCGCACCGTGCTACCTCGGGCGTCCTTGATCTCCTGTTCGCGGGCGGCGCGCATGTCTCGGAACTCGGCCGTGGTGATCTCCTTCTTCTTCCACATCTCCCGTAGCTCCCGGATGTCCTGCTCGGCCTGGGCGATCTTCTCCTGTGCGGCCTGGGACAGGAACAGCACCGTGTCCGCCGTGCCGGTGACGGTCAGCTTCTCCAACAGGGCCACGGCGGCGTCCGCGACGAACTGCTCGGTCTTGCTCGCCCGGATCGACCGGGCACAAAACTCCTCGCCACCCACCCGGTTCCGGCCGCACACATACCGGTGGTGTGCCTTCCCCCCACCCATACCGACCATCCGCACACCACACTTGCCGCACGTGAGTAGACCCCGCAGCAGATAGAACCGGGTCTCTGTCGTGTGCGTGGCGCGCCAGCGGGCGGCGCGGACGGTGCGGGCCTGGCGGACCTCGTCCCACGTCCCCCGGTCAATGATCGCGGGCCACGCGCCGAATCCGATCTCCTCGCCGCGGAACATGTGGATACCGGCCACGTAGGGGTTGTCCAACAGGTCCCGGACCGTGGCCGCGTTCCACGGCCCACCCTGGGCACGGCGGGATCCCTGCGCGTGCAACGCCTTCGCGATCGTGTCGGGGGAGTCACCCGCCAGGAAGTCAGCGAACACCCGCTCGACGATCGCAGCCTCGTCGGGGATCAGCGTCTTGCCGTCCGGGCTGTAGCCGAACCGGCGCGGACCGCCGGGCCTGGGGAGACGGTCATGGGCGCGGTCGGCGCGCTGGTCGGCCATCCGCCGTGACGTGTCATCCGACGTCCGGCAGGCGTGGGCGACTTCCAACCGGAGAAAGAACCGGTCATCCGGGTCGGACAGATCACGGCGGTTCGCCTGCCCGTGAACCGTGATCTCCCACTCATCGGCGAGATCCAACAGGGCTTCCAGGTCCTTCGGTTGCCGCATCAGCCGGTCGGGATGGTAGGCGATCAGATGGCGGACCTCCTTACGGCGGACAAGGTCCAACATGGTGTCCCACCCGGGACGCTTCCGGGACCTCGACCACGCCGACCGGTTGTTGTCCACAAGCACATGTTCCGGCGCCACCACCAACCCGAGATGCTCCGCTGTCCGCCGGCAGATCGCCTCTTGCCGGTCGACCCCGGTCTGATCCTCATCGGCGACGTGGGAGATCCGGCAGTAGATTGCCGCCGGCTCACCCGACCACTCCGACCGGGACCGCCGCGCCATGCCCCGGCCACGGTCACCCAAACCGCGCAGAAACGCCAGACGCTCCGCATCCCTACCCTGATTCGCCATATCCATATTGTCTCAACAAGGTACGACTCGCGTGACACCCCCGCACATTCGCCGTGCCCTTATCGCGCGCGACCACGGATGCGCGTTCCCCGGCTGCGACATCCCTCCCGCGTGGACAGAGAGTCATCACATCCTGCACTGGCTGTTCGGAGGCCCTACCGCGCTCGACAATCTTGTCCTGCTCTGCGGCCGCCACCACAGGCAGGTCCACCATGACGCCTGGACCATCGTCATCGAAGACGACCGGCGTCCCTCCTTCATCCCGCCTCGACACATCGACCCCCACCAACAGCCCCGCCGAAACCCCTACAGCCAGCCGGTACCCATCTCTCACCTGCTCGGAGGGACGGCAGCGGCCGGCGACTCCGGCGCACCCGTTGACCTCCCCGTCCGCTGATGCCCCCGACTCGCGTCCGCGGTCGAAGGTCAGCGAGCTCGGTTATGGGTTCCGTTCGGAACCGGAGCGCTGTCTACGACGGTGGAGCGAGGATGCCAGCCTTGACGATCCCGGCCAGGTTGGCACGGGACGGCGGCAGGAAGGCCGCGAGCAGAGCGGCGCCGATGAGCGCGTTGCCAGCGGCCGCGGCGTGAAGGCCGTCGGGGGCGAACAGGGAGGGGTCGGCGGCGAAGGCTCTCGACACCCCGGTACGCAGGGTGACCGGCGTACCGCCGGCTGCCAGGACAGCGGGGGTCTGGGCGCGTTCGAGGCGCCGGCCGAGAAGCCAGACGATCTCCCGCAGCGGTGGACGCACGGCAGCGATCACACTCAGGTCAGGCGTTGTCCCCACGATCACCTGAGCGCCTCCGCGACGCAGGTCGGTGACGGCGGCGGAGAGGTGCCGTGCGGCGCGCGTCGGCGGGGTGCGGTGCCGGATGTCGTTCACGCCGATGGAGATCACAGCGAGATCGGGCGACGCGGGGGCGATCCGGGCGACCTGGCCGGCGAGGTCCGCCGCACGGGCACCGTCACGGGCCGCGCTGACCACTCGCACATGCCGGACGCCGTGCGCGAGACGACAGGCCAGCCAGCCGCCAAGGGTGTCGTCGTAGTCATGTACCCCGGTGCCCTGCGCGCTGGAATCGCCGAGCATGGCCAGGGTGAACGGCGGATGGGTGGGATTGCCGTAGAACTCACGGACCGGCGGAGCGGGTGTGGTCAGCGGCCGTACCTTGCGGTCGGCCACCGTGCCCTGTACCAGGGCTAGGCGCCACAGCCCCACGCCTGCGCCGACGACGGCGCTGCCACCGGCGGCGCCCGCTCCGACCAGCACCCGACCTCGCCCGATCATCCCGCCCTCCGCCTCTTCGCATGCGCCCCACGGCGGCGCGCGGCCGGCCAGGCGGGCACGCCCGCATCGTAACCGGAGGGGGACCGTTCAAGCGCCCACTTGACCTGAAGTCGGCTTCACCCCGCAGCATCACCTTCACCCGCGGCATCGGGATCGCGCCCGACGCGATCGTCCGGTGCCTCTCAACACCGCAGGAGAGCGATTCCGATGATCACCATGACGGATTCCCGGCCCCAGACCGCGGAACGCGATCCGCGGCCCCTCGCACTGGCCGTTCTGATCGGCAGTGTCCGGCCTGGGAGGCTCGGGCCGACGGTGGCCGACTGGTTCGTGGGGTTGGCCCGGACCCGCGGTGACGTGCGCCTCGACGTCATCGACCCAGCCCTGTCCTCGGCACCTTCTCCGGCGGCATCGGCCGGCACCGCGGCATCGCCCGGCACGGCAGTGTCCCCGGACACGGCAGTGTCCCCGACGGCAGTGTCCGCCGGCACGCCACCGGCGGCATCCGACATCGCGCAGAAATCCACCCCAGCGCAGGGACCCGACATCGTGCCGGCCAGGGCGGATCGGGAGGGGGTCGGTCGGCGACTGGCCGCGGCGGACGGCTTCGTCGTCGTCACGCCCGAGTACAACCACAGCTACCCGGCGGCGCTCAAGCACCTCATCGACGACTACCGACGGGAGTGGTACGCCAAGCCGGTCGGCTTCGTCTCCTACGGTGGCGTCAGTGGCGGCCTTCGGGCTGTGGAGCACCTGCGCGCCGTTTTCGCCGAACAGCACATGGTCACCGTCCGTGATGGCGTCAGCATCCACGGCGCGACAGCATCGGACTTCGCCGATGGCGGCCGACTGACAGGGGACACGGGCACGACAGCCGCCGTCGGCCTTCTGCTCGACCGGATGGTCTGGTGGGGTCGTTCGCTGCGGGCCGCTCGCGAGAACGAGCCCTACCAGTAGCCCGGGATCCGTCGCGGCCGGCGATCTTCCGCGACAGTGCGGCCTTCCGCTCACGTGGCGCGCCCCGCCATCTGGTCCGGATCTACCTGGCAGCTCTGCCCGACTGAGCCGCTATGGGCCCAGCGCCGACCGTAGGCAGGATGGTCCCGGGCAAGACGGTCAAGACGGTCCCCGGCAGGACGGCAGCCTCGGGCAGGATGATGGGGCGATCAGCGGACGTCGCGGGGGCGGAACTGGACGCTGATGCGGGGGCCGATCGGGCGGGCCGACTTCGGCACGGCATGATCCCAGGTGCGCTGGCAGCTGCCGCCCATCACGAGCAGGTCGCCGTGGCCGAGGTCGAAGCGGCGGGCGGGGCCGCCGCCGCGGGGGCGCAGCAGCAACGGCCGTGGGCTGCCCAGCACCACGATCGCGACCATCGTGTCGACCCGAGCGCCGCGGCCGATCCGGTCGCCGTGCCAGGCGACGCTGTCGCGCCCGTCGCGGTACAGGCACAGCCCGGCGGTGGCGAAGGACTCGCCCAGCTCGCCGCCGTAGTATGCGTCGAGAGCGCGGCGGGCCGCGTCCAGCGCCGGGTCGGGCAGGTCGGCGCCCTCGCCGTACCAGCAGAGCAGCCGGGGCACGTCGACGACACGGTCATGCATCGGGCGCCGCTCGGCCCGCCATGGCACCCCGGCCCGCAGGCGCTCGAACAGCGCGTCGGCTCCCTCGATCCAGCGTCGCCGCTCGTCCACCCACGCCCCGGGAGACAGCACGTGCCGGCGCGTGGCCGGCCCCCCGAGCGGGCCGATCTCCACGGCGGAGGCGGCGTCGAGCAGTGACGCCTGGAACGGCGCGATCCGCACGACTCCACCATAGGCACGGGTACCTGGCGTTCGGGCATGGCGTCCACCACGGCATCGGTGCGCCGTTGGCCCGCCTCGAGATGCGCATCGCCTTTCCCGCGCTGCTGCGCCGCTTCCCGGACCTGGCGTTGGCGGTGCCGTTCGAGCAGGTCCCGTTCCGTACCACCCATGTCATCCACGGGCTGCTGGCCCTGCCGGTGACCTGGTGAGCACGCCCGGCGGACTCGCCAGCACGGACGGCACGGCGCGAATCGTCGCCGACCGTGACCGTAGTGTCGGCGCCGGGATGTGTGTCGCGGCGCTGCCCGCGCTCTTCGACCAGGACGACGACGGCCTCGTCGCGCCGCTGGCCGAGCGGGTGCCCGCCGGGCTGGACGACGCCGTCCACCGGGCTGTGCGGCTGTGCCCGTCACGGGCGCTGCGTGTCCTGGTGGGCTGACACCCACACACGACGGAATGCCACCGCTCCTGACGGAGCGACGCCACGCCCAGACGGAGTGACATCGGGTCCCGCCATGGTGACATCGGGTCCTCCTTGGAGGCACATCGGGTCCCGCTGGAGGCACATCGGGTCCCGCTGGAGGCACATCGGGTCCCGCTGGAGGCACATCGCGAGGTCCCGGCAGGGCGATGCGGAACCGTCCGGCCCGGAACCGGGCCGCCCACATCTAGACTGAGGCACGCACAGGGAGCGTATCCATGACATAGCGCCCACGTCCGCCACGATCATCCGTCGGGGAGCCGAACCGTGCCGTACGGCCTCGGAGTCGATCTCGGGACGAGTTTTACCGCGATCGCCGCCGGTCTGGCGTCCACCGGCCGTGGACATGCGGAGATGATCGGCCTTGGCAACCGCGGCGTCCTGCTGCCGGCCGTGGTCGTCGCCGACGACGACGGGCGCCTGCTCACCGGTGAGGCAGCGGCGCGCCGCGCCGTGCGGGAACCGGACCGCGCGGCCGTGGGCTTCAAGCGCCGGCTGGGCGATCCCACGCCGCTGGTGCTGGGCGGCTCCCCCTACTCCCCGACGGCGATGCTCGCCGCCACGCTGGCCGACGCGGTACGCGCGGCGGTCACGGCCCGTGGGGCGCTGCCCGACGCCATCGTGCTCACCCGGCCGGCGGTATGGGGTCCCTACCGGATGGAGCAGTTCGACGAGGTGCCACGCCTGGCCGGGCTCGGCCCGGTCACCGTCGTCCCCGAGCCGGTGGCCGCGGCGACCCACTTCGCCGCGGCCCGCGCCTTCGCCGACGGGGACCTCGTCGCCGTCTACGACCTCGGCGGGGGCACGTTCGACACGGCAGTGCTGCGCTTCGAGGACGGTCAGGCCCGACCGCTGGGCGTGCCCGAGGGGGTGGAGTGGCTCGGCGGCGTCGACTTCGACGAGGCCGTGCTGCGCCACGTCGACGCCGAACTCGGCGGGGCCGTCGACGCACTCGATCCGCGCGACCACAACGACTTGGTGGGTCTGGCTCGGCTGCGTCAGGAGTGCGTCCTGGCGAAGGAGGCGTTGTCGTTCGACGACGAGGTCGTGATCGGGGTGTCCCTGCCCGCGGTCCGGGCCGAGGTGCGCCTGACCCGGGAGGCGTTCGAGCGAATGATCAGCCCGGCGCTCACCAGCACGGTCGAGGCGGTGCATCGGGCGCTGCGCTCGGCCGAGGTCGCGCCCGAGGAGCTCACCGCCGTGCTGCTGTCCGGGGGGTCCGCGCGCGTTCCCCTGGTCGTCCGGATGATCGAGTCGGCCCTGGGGCGCCAGACGATGCTCGACGCCCATCCCAAGTACGCGGTCGCCCTCGGCGCGGCCCGCATCGCCGCCGCACAGCTCACCCCCTCCGCGCATCCCGCCCTCCCGCCAGCGCCCGACCTCCCGCCAGCGCCCGACCTCCCACCAGCGTCACCGCTGGCCTCACCCGCGCCGCCGCCCGCCTCTCTCGTGGCGCCGGCCTCCCTACCGCTGGCCACCGCATACCTGCCCGGGGCACAGACGTCCCCCCCGCAGGCCCAGACCTTCCCGCCGGTGCCCCAGCTCTCCCCTCCACAGGCCCAGCCCTCCTCGCCGGCGGCCCAGACCTTCCTCCCTGAGGCCCAGCCCTCCCCGCCGAAGGCCGAGCCCTCCCAGCCCGGGGCTCAGCCCAACCCTCCGGAGGCCCAGTCCACTTCTCCGGGGGCCCAGTTCTCCCCGTCCGCGGCGCAGGTGTCCCCGGGGATGCTCCCGGTGCCGTTGCGGGCCCCGTCGCCGACCGCGAACAGCGGCCCGGGGCCGGGCCTGGGCGAGGTTCCGCGAGCAGTCGCCGGGCCGGGCCCAGGGCATGGCACCGGACCGAGGACCGGACCCACACCCGGGTGGCCGATGCCTGAGCCCATGATCGGGTCCCCGGCTGGGCCCGTGCCCGGGCCCACGACCGGGCCCACGACCGGGCCCAGGGCCATGCCTCCGGCAGGGTTCGGGACTGGTCCGCTAGCACTGAGTGGCCCACCGACCGGCTCAGGGAGACAGTCGCCGGCAGGTCGGGCTGCCGGTCCCGAGGCACCGCGGCGCAGGAGACCCCACCTGGGTCCGGGTACCGGGCCCAGCACTGGGCCGTCGGTGACGCCCGCGGCCGAACAGGCGCCGCCGGGCGGTCCGCCGCCGGCACCGGGGTACAGGACGGACAGCGGACGGGTCCCGAGTCCGATCCGCGGATTCGGGCGGCTGACGGCGACGCCGTCGCGGCGGGCGCTGCTGGTGGCCGTGCTCGCCGTGCTGGTGCTGCTGCTCGCGGCGTTCGCGGGCGGCCTGTACGGCTACGCGCACCGCGACCGCGGGTCCGCTGTCCCCGGGCCACCGCTGTCGCCGCCGGCGGTCCTGGCGCAACTCGTCTGAACACCGACCAGTCCGGCCTGGGAGCAACGGCCCGGCGGACCGGCGGGGCGCCCCGGCCAGGGTGGATGGGGGTGGGGGAAGCCCCCATCGGCATGGGGGCGGGCCCCCTCGGGAGGAGGGAGCACCTCGTAGCGTCGGCACCCACGAAACAGCGACGGTCAGGGCATGGCCGAGACACGCACCGGGACGACGATGCCGGCGCCAGTACCCGCCGGCGCCACCGACGCCGCCGCCGCCGCCACCGCCACCGCCACCGCCACCGCCGCTGGCAGCAACGACGACCAGCCAGATGTCGCCGCCGCCAGCAGGGCGCGCTACACCGAACTCGTCCTCGGGCACCGGCCCGCCCTGCTCGCCTACGCCACCACGCTCACCGGGGGCGACCGCGGCCGGGCGGAGGACGTCGTCCAGGAGACGTTCCTGCGGGCCTGGCACCATCTCGACCGCCTCACGCCCGAGCGTGGGTCGGTGCACGGCTGGCTGCGCCGGGTCGCCCACAACCTGGTCGTCGACGGCTTCCGCGGCCGGGCGGCGCGCCCCACGGAGCTGGAGTTCACCGCCGACCACCTCGAGCTCGCGTCCGCGCCGGACCACGCCGACACGGTGGCGCTGTCCACCGCCGTCGCGACGGTGCTGGGTCGGATCTGGCCCGAGCACCGTGCCGCCGTCACCGAGGTCTACCTGCGTGACCGCACCGCCGCCCAGGCCGCGGCGGTCCTCGGCGTGCCGGAGGGGACGGTGAAGAGCCGTGTCCACTACGCCCTGCGCTCCCTGCGCCGCGAGCTCGACCGGACGGCCCTTCAGACCGGCTGAGGCGGCATGTGGCCGGGCAGGGGCGGTGCCCTGGTGGTCCACGCCGGCACCGTCAGCGAGGCGTGAGGGCCGCGGCGACGTCGACGGCGAGCAGGTTCTGCAGGTCGACGGTGGTGGGGGCGGCGAGGGTGCGCAGGCGGCCGGCCTGGCGGACGATTACCCGGTCGAGTACCTGGCGGGCGTAGCGGCCGTTACCGAAGGTCTCGCCGCGCTGCACGCCGGCGAAATGGCGGCGCAGCAGCTCGAGGGCGTCGCCCTGCGGCTCGTAGCCGGATGCCCGGGCCATCCGCTCGAGGATCGCCACCAGCTCGTCCGCCGAGTAGGACGCGAAGGTGATCTGGTGGCTGAACCGGGAGGCGAGACCGGCGTTGCTGGCAAGGAAGCGGGCCATGTCCCCGGTGTAGCCGGCGGCGATGACGACGATGTCGTCGCGGTGGTCCTCCATGAGTTTGACCAGCGTGTCGATGGCCTCCCGGCCGAAGTCGTGGCCCTCGCCGCGGGCGGTGAGCGTGTACGCCTCGTCGATGAACAGCACCCCGCCGCGGGCCTTCTGGAACACCTCGGTGGTCTTCACCGCGGTGTGCCCGACGTACTGGCCGACGAGGTCGGCGCGGGCGACCTCGACGAGCTGGCCACTGCGCAGCACGCCGAGGGCGCCGAGCAGCTGCCCGTACAGCCGGGCCACCGACGTCTTGCCCGTGCCGGGGGGACCGGCGAAGACGAGGTGGCGCGACAGTGACGGGGCCGGCAGGCCCGCCTCGAGCCGGGCCTTCGCGGACGCGATGAGGTCGACGAGGTCGGCGACCTCCCGCTTGACCTCGGACAGGCCGATCATCGCGTCGAGGCGGCGCAGCAGGCCGTCGACGACGCCCCGCTGCGCGTCGGCGGCGTCGGCCGACCCGGTCGCGGCCGGGTCCTCACCGAGGTCCTCGGGCAGCAGTCGGGCGAGTTCGAGCTCCGGGACGTCCGGTGTCGCCGACAAGCGGTAGGCCTGGCGGCCGAGCATCTCCTCGAAGACGCTGCGGGCGACGCGGGCGTTGCCGAACGTCTCCGGGCGCGGGATGGCGGCGAAATGGCGGCGCAGCGCCTCCTGGGTCTCGTACTCCAGCGCGTAGTGATGGCTGCGGCAGAGCCGTTCGACGATCGTCACCAGTTCGTCGGTGGAGTAGCTGTCGAACTCGATGGTGCGGGAGAACCGGGACTGCAGGCCGGGGTTGGCGGCGAGGAAGGACCGCATCTGCGCCGAGTAGCCGGCGACGACGACCACGATGTCGTCGCGGTGGTCCTCCATCAGCTTCACCAGCGTGTCGATGGCCTCGCGGCCGAAGTCGTGCCCGCCGTCGGGGGTCAGGGTGTAGGCCTCGTCGATGAACAGCACGCCGCCGAGGGCCTCGGTGAACTTCGCGGTCGTCTTCACCGCGGTGCCGCCGACGTGCTCGGCGACGAGGTCGGCCCGGGCCACCTCGACGATCGTCCCCGCCGACAGGACGCCGAGCGCGGCGAGGATCCGGCCGAACAGGCGGGCCACGGTCGTCTTGCCCGTTCCCGGCGGCCCGGCGAACACCAGGTGGCGGGACATCGGCGGGACGCTGAGCCGGGCCTCGCGACGCCGCTTGGCCACCTGGTGCAGCCCGACGAGCGTCGCCACCTCCCGCTTGACCCCGTCCAGCCCGACGAGCGCGTCGAGTTCGGCAAGCAGCGCCGCCACCGCGTCCGAGGGCGCTGGCGGACCACCAGGCGCCGGCGGGCCGCCGCGGACCGACGAACCGCCTGGCTGGGACTGGCCGTCGGATGCGGGCGGCCAGCCCGGCGCCTCGGAGTGACCCGGTGTCGGGGGCGCGCCGGAGACGTCTCCAGCGCCGGGAGGGTGGGCGCCGGGGTGGTGAGCGCCCGGGTCGGGGCGGCTCCCCCAGGCCGGTGGGACGTCCGGGGACGGGCCGCCTCCCGGGACGAACGCACCGTCCGGTGTGGACCCGCCTGCCCAGGGGACCCCGGGTCCGGGCCGGGCCGGGTCGTGGGCACCGGGCGCTCCCGGGCCGATGAGCGCTCCCCAGCCGATGGGCGGCGTGGAGCCGGCGGGCAGCGCGGAGCCGGCGGGCGCGTGCCAGGCCGCCACCGTGCCGTCCCCGGTCGCCGTGCCGTCACTGAGCACCGTGCCGTCGCCCACCGCGGTGCCGTCGCCCACCGCGGTGCCGTCGCCCACCGCGGTGCCATCGCCCACCGCGGTGATGTGCCGCGACGCGGAGTGCGCCGGGTCGACATGGATGTTGTTGTGGCCGGTGTCGACGCCGGTCATCCGCAGCTGATGGCTGGGGGACAGGGCCTCCACGGCGTCGCCGCCGTTGCCCCGCACGACACCGCCGGTGACCGTCACGGGCAGGACGGTCTCGACGAGGATTCCGGCCCCGCCGTTGCCGACGAGCTCGACGTCGGTGATCTCCGCCTGGCTGCCCGGCCCCAGGACGAGGCCGGGGCCGATCGTGCCGTGTGCCCGGAGGCCGGCGACGGTCGGCTGGGCGTGGTCACGCACCAGCAGAGCCGCATCCCGAGCACCGTCGATCTCGACGGCACGCAGGGCGGGGGTGGCCCGTTCGACGATCTCGATCCCGATCCGACCGCCGGAGGTCCAGACGTTGTCCAGCTCCGTACGTGCCTCGCCGCCGAGGCGGATCCCACTGCGGCGCGCGCCGCGGACCCCGCTGTCGGCGAACCGGCCGCCGCCGCCGGAGGCATGCAGACCGTAGCTGGCGTCGTCCACGGACAGGCCGGTGACCTCGGGTTCGGCGTCCCCCTCGACGGCGACACCGATCGGGCTCCCCTGCACCCGCAGGCCTTCCAGGTGGGCTGCGGATCGACCGATCAGCAGCGCGCCGACGTCCGTGGCAGCGGTGATCGTCCCGCCGCGCAGCACCGGCCGGGCGGTGTCGTCGGCGACCACCCCGGCCGCGCCGCTGCCTCGCACCTCGCAGCCCTCGAGGGTCGGCGCCGACCGGCCGCTCGCGTGCAGGCCATGGCCTGCCGGGTCCGCGACGACGCAGCCGATGAGCCGGGGGGCGGCCCGGTCCCGGGTGACGACGGCATGTCCCGAGGCGTCCCGCAGCAGGCACCGGTCGAGGTCGGGGGTGGCGGAGTCGGCGACGACCAGCCCGGCCTGCCCGCCGGTCACCTCGCTGCCCACCAGCCGCAGCCGGCTCTCCTGCTGGGCGAGCACGCCGAAGCCCGCTACCGGCCCGATCCGGCAGCCCTCCAGCAACGGCGAACCACGCCCGGCCGCCAGCACACCGATCCCGTCGACGCCGCGGATCTCGCAGCCACGCAGCACCGGAGCCGCCGTCCCGGACACCAGCAGGCCCGGGCCGCCGTGGCTCTCGACGACGACGTCTATGAACTCGCCGCTGCCCCCGTCCGCCACGATGCCGGCGCCGGCGGAGGTGCGAACCCGCCCGCCGCGCATCGACGTCTGCCCGCCGCGCAGGTGCACCCCGGCCGGGGCGTCCGCGAGGATCTCGCAGCCCGAAAGCGTCAGCGCGCCGCCTGCGACCTGCACGAGGGGGAACCGCTCGTCGCCACCGCGCAGCGTCAGGTCGTGCAGCGCCACCTGCCCACCGGCGACGAGCAGGGCGGAGCCTGGCGGCACCTCCAGCACGACGCTGCCCGGCCCCTCCTCGGCGACGAGGACGACGTCGCGGGTGAACACCAGCGCCTCCCGGTAGTGCCCCGGGCGTACTGCGACGGTGTCGCCCGGGCCGGCGGCGACCAGGGCGCGGGCGATGCCGCTCACGCAGTCGGCGTCCGTCGCGGAGACGGACAGGACGGTGGCGCTCATCGCGGACTCCCTGGTGATGTCCGGCCTGGCTGGCCGGTCGGGGCAAGGTCGGGGTCCGGCTCGTGGTCGGGCGCGGGCCGGCCACTGTCGGGGTGGAACGCCCGGCCGTCGTGGCCGAGACCGACCGCCCGGTGGACGGGACGGGTCGCCGCCCGGGCGTGGGCGCGGGCCGACGGATGCTCACGCAGCCGCCGCAGGACACGCTCGTCGGCCGTCTTGTCGACGCGTCCCGCGACCAGCTCCCGCAGCAGCACCCGGGCGACCGGACCGCCTTGTGGCATGGCACCGGCCGGGCCCGCGTCCTCGGCGGACGGGTCGGGGACGACGGAGTCGAGGGATTCGACGGGTTCGATGGGTTCGACGGGTTCGACGGGTTCGCCTGGCTCGACGGCGAGGACGGCGAAGCGGGTACCGGCGGCGAACAGCGCGTCCGGAAGCGGGTCGCCCGACGGCGAGAGGTCCGCGGCGAGCAGGCCCGTCCGGCGCGCCGTCGACGACCAGATGAGATATTCGACTGTGCGCTCGGGAGACGGCCTGACCGTCGTCGACGCCTCCAGGAAGGCGGGTTCGACCAGCACGTCACCCACCCGGTAGCGGCTCACGACGGCGGGATCGGCGACCGCGTCGGCATGGACCAGTCCGACGACGGCGGGCAGCCGGGCCAGACCCGCGCAGGCACAGCGCGCGACCAGCACCGCCTCCGCCGGCCCCGGCCCGTCACCGCGCAACACCAGGTCGACGGCGCTCTCCGCAGCCGTCCCGCCCGGCGTTCCGGCGTCGGCGGCGCAGGACGGGCCAGCGCCGGAGGGCAGGCCGTCGGCCGCGGCCGCGCGGGCGGCGAGATAGGCACGCACACAGACCAACCCGGCGAGGACGTCCTGCTCGCCGCCCGCTGTCCGCAACCCCGGATGCAGGGCGAGCGCGCTGAGGACCGCGCGGGCGTGCCCCTCGTACCGCCAGCCGAGCAGGGCCCGCAGCCGGTCACGATCCCTCGCGGAGGCCGCCTGCCGCACGACCCACCAGGGCCGTCCGCCCCCCGCCGAGCCGGCTGGAGCCATCTCGCCGGCGTGACCCGGACCTCGCTCGAACGACGCCGCCGTCCCCATTGCCCCAACCCCGGCCGCGGCCGTGCTCGGTGCCGCTGCCGGGTCGGGAGTACCGGTCGGTCCGGGTGCGCCGGTGCCGAGGCGGGCGGGGTGTCCCGCGGGACCGGCGGCCCCGTCCGTGGGGCCGCCGGTCCCGGCCTGGGCATCACGTCCGAGCCGCGCGGGACGGCCGGCATCCGTCGCGGCGGGGGGCACGCCGAGCGCGGGATCGGCGGCGGGCGCGGGATCGGCGGCGGCGGGCGCGGCGGTGCCGCCGGGATGGCCAGGGGACGCAGCACCGCCGGAGGACGTGGGATGGTCGGCCGTGGGATCGGCGGTGGCGCGGGAACGCGACGAGTGGAACCCGAGGCGCCGGGCGCGCCGGCCTGGCCATCGGGACCCCGCCGACGCGCGGCCGGATGCGGGAGTGTCGGCGGCGGCCGGTCCCGCGTCGATGGTCTCTCGGCCCAGGTCCTGGTCCGGCCGGTTTGCCGGGGCTGGCGGCGGCGGGTAGCAGACCGGGTCGTCGGGCAGCGCGCGCCGCACCACGGCGGGCAGCGTCAGGGGCTCGTGCCCGGCGGCGAACGTCCGGTCTCGCGGCAGGGGAAGCGGCACGGCGGTGGAGGGCGGCGCCGCCGGCTGCGGTGCGGTCGCGGCGGGTGCGCGGCGGTGGTGTGTGACGTCAGCGGGTCGTGGCAACCAGGCACCGACGTCCGCGGTGGGCGCCGGAGAGCCGGCGTGCGGGGCGGGCCACCGCAGGAAGGTGCCCCCGGTGAACGCGAGCCCGGGCAGCTGCCAGACGCCGCTGTTCGCCGTGTGGATGGGGACCCGCAGGTCGGCGATCAGCGCGGTGACGAGGCGCGCGAGCCGCTCCGGCGCCGGGCATGGGCGTGGGAGAAGGAGCAGCGGTCGGCTCCGCCATTCGGGGCAGGCGCGGATCAGGCGGGCGAGCGTCGCCGGTGGGACCGGTCGGCCGGACACCTGGAATCCGGCCGCGCCGATACCCAGATGCACCGTGAACAGGCCGGGCGGAGCTGGGGGAAGCCGTTCGGGCTGCGTCCAGGGCTCGATCAGGAAGCGGCCGGCGACGGTCGGGTGGCTTTCGGCCAGCAGCCGGCGCACGACCGGGTCGGCCGAGGTGGACGGTGCCGGCCGGCGCCGTCCCGCCCGTGGCCGCGGGAGTCGCGCCGGTGGCGTCGCCCGGATCATCCCGGCGGGCCTGGGGCGGCCACTGCCCTGCCAGACGACGCCGTCGCCGGACAGCACCACGATCGCCGGGGCAGCAGGCCTGCCGGCGAGGGCTGGTTCCGCCCTGCGCGTCCCCGCGGCCGGCGGCGCGAGCCTGGCGGCCTCCAGAGGCGCCGGGGGGACGGAGGGCGTCCAGGGGGCGGGATCCGCGGGGACGGCGGTGGGCAGGACCGGCCGCGGGCGCGCGGGTTCGACCCGTCGGACCCGCGGGAGGGGCGGCTGCAGCGGTGGGGGGACGAGCGCCGCGGCGGTGGGAGGGATGGTCACGGGGCGTCCGACGTGGTCAGCGGCTCGCCCATCTGGGGAACGACCCAGACGGGTTCCTCCGTCGGCCGCCCGAGCAGGTGGGCGAGCGCCCGGTGCAGAGCGACCTCGTCGGTGCCCGCGGCGAGTGTGCCGACCGCGACTGTGCCAGCGGGGACTGTGCCAGCGGCGAGTGTGCCCGCGGCGAGTGTGCCGGCCGCGAGGTGTCGGACCAGGTCCGGGTCAGGGAGGATGCCGTGCCGGTCCAGGTAGTAGGAGGTGGCGTCGGTCCAGATCCAGCGTCCGTCGGTGCGGAAGGTCATCGGCACGACCTCGCCGGGGCCGGGGTCGAGGACATCGGCCATGCGAGCGGTCGTGCCCAGGATGGGGACGCCGAGGTCGAGCCGGCGCAGCAGCTCGGCCCGCGTGTCCGGGTCGTCCAGGCGCGGGTGGTCGGGGGTGAACCGCGGCCCCGCGACGGGGTCGACCTCGTCGAAGACCCGCGCGATGGACACCTCGGCGGCCGGCCCGCGCGCCCACAGCAGCGCGCCGCACACCCGGGCGAACAGCTGGTAGAAGGGCGGCTCCTCCCCCGCCGGACACACCTCGACCTGGGGGTCGGGCTCCCCGGCGGCCGCCAGCACCTCTCCCAGCCGGGCGGCCATGTCTGTCAGGTGCGGTCCCTGCGACTGGGGAGGCGGCGGTGTGGCATCGACGGTGACGACGTAGACCCGATGCGGCCGCGGCCAGGCGAGTCCGCCGGCGGGTGTCCGCCAGGCGCGCCACAGGCCGATGGCGGTCGGCTCGCGGCGGACAGCGGCGACGAGAGCCCGGTCGGGCACGGGCAGACCGGACGGATCATCGCCGGTGAGGTCCAGCGGCATCGTCGTGCCAGGCTCCCCGTCGACGGGCTGTTCGGAGTGGAACTCCCAGGCCCTCGACGCCGGTGGAGCCGACGTCGAGGGTTGCGATCCGCCGTCCGCCGCCGTGGCGCGAGCGAGCTCGTCGAGGGCCAGCACGAGGTCGTCGTCACGGCCCGCCCCCACGAGCTCGGCGCGCACCAGCCGCAGCTCGGCGTCGTCGAGCTCGACCTGACCGCCCGTCGCCGTGAACGCGATCGCCTGTGCGACATCGAGGCGCAGGCCCGCGGCCAGCCATGCACGCGCCTCACTGACGAGCTCGTCGGGCAGCCGGCCCGCGAGGCCGAGCAGCGCCCGGTGCCAGGCCTCTGCCTCCCCGAGCACCGGGGCCGCCTCGAGCACCGGGGCCGCCTCGAGCACCGGGGCCGCCTCGAGCACCGGGGCCGCATGCATCTCGGGAGCTTCCGTCACCGCTCTCCCTCCTCCTGGTCGGGTCGCCCACCCGCGCCCGGCGACCCCCTCCCCTGCCTGCACGCCCGGCGGGCGCGCGGACGTTCACCGTGCTTCCCCACATCTCCAGATGATCATGATGTGACACGGTGACCTCACCGTGTGGGCGTGGCGGTGGCGCCGTCGGCGGAGCCCGAGGACCCGGGTCCACCGCCGGGCAGGACATGGGGTGGCGTCTGCGCGCGCAGACCCAGAGCACGCAGGGTGGCCAGGGCGATCGTGCGTTCCACGAACCGGATGAGGAAGGCCAGGGTGATGTCGGCGGAACCGCCGCGGTGGAAGTAACGGCCCGAGCTCAGCTGCACGGCGAGGGTGCGCGGCCCGCCGAGGAAGATGCCCGACAGCAGGGTGCCACCCCCGGCGATCGCGCCGGCCATCAGCGCGTCCCGGCCGCTCAGGGGCAGATATGCCGAGGGGAGCCCGAATGCCGCCGACGTCGTGGCGCTCGCGGTGAACGACGCCAGGAAGCCGATGAGAAGCGTGGCCTGGAAGTAGTCGTAGGCGGTGCCGCGCCAGCGGGGCGGGTTCTCCGGGCCGGCCCACTCGTTGTCCCAGTGCTTGTCGTGGTTGTAGGGGTTGCGGGTGTAGTGCTTGCCGCCGTCGACGTTGGCGATGCCGTCCTTCCAGGACTTCAACGGGCTCCACGTGTCGTGCAGGAGGCTGTTCGCCGTCTTGATCGTCGCGCCGATCGCGGCGGCGGTGAAGATGCGGCCCCAGTCCTCGGATCGGAACCGCCCCCTGTTCACCGCGGCGTTCGCGAGGATCCGGGCGGGGATGTCGATCGCGAGCTCCTGGGCGAAGTCGAACGCCGCCTTCTGCGCGACGCGCCGGTCTCGGGGCACGAACGTCCCGACCAGGCCGTCCACCGCGGCGTACTGCAGTCGGTTCGACTCCCGCCACGCCCGCAGATAGCCGCGGACCTGGTTGAGCGGGCCGCGGTACTCGAACTCCCGGCCGACCAGCGTGAACGACGTGCCAGGCAGGAGCCGCCAACGGCCGGTGGGGCTGCGCTCCCACACCCGCCCGGACAGGCTGCGATAGCGCAGCAGCCGACCGTTCGCGTCGGTCTCCCGCCACTGCTTGTGGAACTTCTCCGACTCGCGGTACACGCCTGAGCCCGCGGAGGTCTCCTTGCGCTCACGGAACACGTCACCATGGTCGTACTCCCGCCACTCGCCGGTTCCGCTCGGCTGGCCCACCAGGCGCGGCCGGATGTACTCACGGACCCGCCCGCCGGCCTGCTCGCGCAGGACCCGCTGTCCGTTGGCCGGGTCGACGTCACGCCAGTCGGTGGGATCGGTGCCGGGCGGGACGTCGGCCTGCCAGCCACGGCCGTCCGCGGTGCGCCACTCGCGGCGCCCCGCGCTACCCGCCTTCACTACGCCTGAGGGGCCACGGATCTCGGAGTGCCACGTGCCCGTGCCGTCCCGCCAGGAGAACAGCGCGGCCGCCTTGCCGAGGGAGCGGACGTCGCGGATGCGGGTCTGGATGCCCGGGGCGGTCTGCTGGTAGTCGCGGAAGGAGTCGTCCCAGCTGCCGGTCCACTGGTGGTTGCGGCTGCTGATGCGCAGGCCGGAGTTCGTTCCGTCGGTCCAGGACCAGGTCGTTCCCCGGGTGGGCGTGCCGGTGCCGGTGACGCTGACGGTGTTCGGACCGGGCGGGCCGCTCGGGTCGGCGAGGGTGTCGCGGCGCCCGATGATCTCACCCATCGTGTTGCGGGTGATCATCGCTCCCGTCGTCGGTGGAGTGAAGCGGGCGCCGCCCGGCGGCGGGCTCGCCTGGTAGATCGGCCGATTCGGGCCCAGGTAGGAGACGACGTTGCCCCGGGGATCGGTGTGGCGGACGACGACGCGGGGAGCGGCCACGCCGCCCGGCTGGACGGTGTCGATCCATCCCGGGCCACCCCCGAGCAGGTGCCGTTCGCCGATCTCGCCGGTGGTGAGATTGCGCCAGGACAGCACGCGGGCGGCGCCCGTGGGCAGGTCGCCCTCCAGGGACGGCCAGGTGTCCGCCAGCCGGCCGATCTCGACGGTGTTGCCGTCGTCCAGCTTGAGCGCGCCGCGGACGAAGTGCCCGTCCGCGGTGAAGTCGGCGAACGATCCGTCGGGGGTCATCACACGCACGCCCCGGGCGACGGTCGCGGCCGTCGCGAGGTCGGTGCCGTTCTTCTCCTCCCACTTGTACGCCTGGTAGCGACTGTCGGCGAAGACCATGCCGCGGTTCGGGAAGTCGACCCGGCCCCACTCGGCGCCGAAGAAGCGGGCAATCTGCCGGGCGGCGGCGCCTGGCACCGCGTCGCGGGTCTGCCAGAGGAACTGCGGCGGCCGCTGCTCGGCGTAGCGGGTGATCCTCAGCGTGTGGCCGCCGGCGACCGGCTCCAGGCTCCCCGTCTCCTTGGCCTGCGGAGAGATCTCCTGGTAGAGGGGCGACACGTGGGTCCCGCCGCCCGGGTCCTGGATCACCGGGGACTCGCGGTAGTGCAGGACTCGCGTCGGCTGGCTTCTCGTGCTGTAGGACCGCTGCACGAACCCGCCCGACCCGGTCGCGGTGACCGGCGCAATGCCCGAACCGGACGCGCTGACGGGCGCAATGCCCGAACCGGACGCGGTGACGGGTGCCAGGCCCGACCCGGACGGAGGAGAGGAGGCGGGCATCAGGTCGGAGGTGCTGCGGCCGCGCTGCCGGATCCCCTGCATCACGAGGCGGCCGTCGCGGTCGTACCGGTACCAGCGCCAGGAGTCGTCGGGCTGGCGCTCGCCACGCACCAACCCCTTGTCGAGGGTGCGCCGGCCCTCCCGGACGACGACGTTGCGCATCAGGCCGTGGGCGAGGTCCGACCAGACCGCCCCGTCGGACTCCACGCCGAAGCGCCGGGTGCCGCGCGCGACGGTGTCGCCGTGCAGACCAGCGCGCCCACCGTCCCACTCGTGCCAGTACCGGTCGCCGTCCGGGCGGCGCAGTACCTCCAGCCGACGGCCCGAACCCAGAAGCTCCCGGGAGTAGAACGGCGTACCGTCCGCGCCGACGAGACGCAGGCCGCCGTCCAGCCCCGCATCGGCACGGCCCGCGGCGTTGTAGGCGGGCCGGGTTCCCCCGCCCGGGGCCGGGACGGTGTGCGGGCCGGCGGTGCCCGCGCGGACCCACCTCGGCGGGGTGGCGGTCAGGTCGACGTCGAAGTGGGTCCCGTCGGACCGGCCGCGCTCGTCGAGGAAGGTGATGTGCTCCCGCAGCAGCCGGCCCTCCTCGTCGACCTCCTGCCAGTCGCCGCGGTGCGGGCCGCGGGAGGCGTCGGTGAGCCGGTAGCCGCCCGCCACCCGGGTCACCGTGACCCCCACCGGCGCTCCGCGGCGGTCGTGCAGGGTGAGGGCCGGGCCGGTGCCGGTGCCGGTGCCGGTGCCGGTGCGGTGGTTCAGATGCATGCGACGGCCGTCCAGCGCCTCGCCGCGGGAGCCGCGCAGCGGGACCTGCTGGGTGAGCAGGTTACCGGCGGCGTCGAGGTCGCGGCGTTCCCCGCTCGGGGTCGTGAGCGCGAACCCGCCCAGGCCGGTGGAGGTGACAGTCCAGGCACGCGTGTTCCCGAGCGGGTAGTGGGTGGTGGCCGTGCGGGCGGTCCAGTCGATCTCGGCGTGGCCGAGGTCCCGGTTGGCCGGCGTCGGATGCGCGGGGTTGGTCATCCGCACCCGTTCGGCGACGAGCGTGCCGTCCGCGGCGTAGCTCGGCCCGTCGCCACGGGCGTCGCGCAGGTCGACACGTCCGTCCGGCCTCCCGGTAACCGACCAGTTGGTGCTCGGAGTGGCCACGGCGGGTGCGGGGGGCACGGCGGGTGCGGGGGGCACGGCGGGTGCGGGGGGCACGGCGGGTGCGAGGGTCACGGCCGGCCCGGGCGTGGTCGAGGCGGGCGTGGTCGGGTGCAGGGTCGCGGTGGCCGCGTTCCAGTCGATCAGCAGGTGCCCGGACGCCCTGCCGACCACGGCCAGGCGGGCGGCCGGCGGGTCGCTGAGCGTACGCCGCTCGGCCTCGAGGGTGCCCGTGGGACCGTAGCGGAGATAGTCACCCGCATGGCCCGGTGAGCTGTCGCGCACCTCGTAACCGCCGCCGTGCGGGACGACCACGCGGCCCGGCACCGGCTGGCCGGCCGGTCCCGTCAGCGTGTACTGGCCGCCCGGCGCGGCGGTGAGGTCAGCGACGATCCGCTGACCGGCCAGGGGCGCGCCGGTGGCGTCGTGCGGGACGACGACCTGGTGGCGCAGGTCGCCGGCGGCGCCGAACGTCATGCTCGCTGGGCCGTCGTCGAGGCGGAACCCGCCGGGGACGCGGGTGAGGCCCCAGGTACGGGTTGTGCCACGGGGGTCGACGGTGGTGGCGGTCGACGTCGTCCAGTCGAGGTTCGCGGTGCCGAGGTCGCGCAGGGGGGCGGGGCGCAGCGGATGGGCGAGCGGCGTGCTCTCGTCGACCAGGTGGCCGCCCGCGTCGATGGTCCGGTGGCCGCCGGCGGCGTCGGTGAGCCGCAGCCCGCCGTCGGGGGTGGTGGTGACCGTCCAGGTGCGGGTGGCGTCCACCGGGTCGGTGGCCCGCGGCGGGGACACCGACCAGTCGAGGTCCAGCGGCCCCACCGGCACGGGCACCGGCGGGGCCGCCGTGGTCGCGGTCGTGGTGGTTGTGACGGCGGTGACGGGCGGCGGGGGCGCGAGCAGGGTGCGGCGCTCGCCGCGCAGGCGGCCGTCGCGGCCGAACTCGCGGTAGTCACCCAGGCTGGGACCCGGGCGCCGGTCCGTCAGCCGGAAGACGTCGCCGTGCCGGCTGACGTCGACCTCGGGAGGATCACCGTCGTCGGCGCCGAGGACGTAGGGGTCGGCGTCGTCGCCGCGCCGGTAGCGCACCTGCAGGGACACATCGCCGGGCAGGCGCGTTCCGGTGGCGTCGCGCAGCGTCAGTGTCTCGGTCAGAAGCAGACCGGAGGGGTCGTAGTCGCGCTGTGCGTCGTCGGTGGCGAGACGGATCTGGTTGTCGTCGAGCCACCGGACCTGGTACTCGCGCGTCGTTCCCGCCGGTTCGGTCACCGTTCCCACCGGCTCGTCGCCGGACAGGTCGATGTCCACGTGACCCGCGGGTCGCGGCGTCGGCGCCGGCGTCGATCCGGCGGCCCCGCCGGGCGGGCCGGCCGCGTCCGGGAACTCGCTCAGCATGAGCCGCTGACCCAGCAGGTTCCCGCTCCCGCCTAGGCGCAGGGTGTTCCCGCCGGGCTGGGTGAGCGTCACCCCGTCCGGCTCGCGCCGCAGCGCGAACTGCCGCGGCGGTCGCTGGTCGTCCAACTCGACCAGGGCCGTGCCGTCCCGGTAGTTGAGGTCGACGAACCCCAGGGAGGTGAGCTCCGCCGTGACCTCCATCCGCATGTGGGTCACGTGACCGCCCGGGCCGAAGGTCACGGAGTACCCGGTGCCGGGGGTGTCGATGCGGACGCTGCCGTCGGCGTCGTGGATCAGGATGCCTCTCAGGACCACGTTCCCCCCGGCATCGACGACGGTGCCGCGCGGCGCCGCGGGGCCGCCGGGGCCGCCGGGGCGGGTGTCGAGGGTGCCGACCAGCGCCCGGTTGTCGGCGAGCGGCAGCCGGTAGGTGTACAGGCCGACCTCGTCCGAGGGGTGCAGCCGGTCGAACGGCACGCCGGCGGGCGGCACGACCGTGAGGAGCCCGGCCAGGCGCGTCGCCTCCGCCTCGAGCGCGGCCTCGAGCGCGGCCTCGACGGACCGGTCGTCCAGTGCCGCGAGCGCCGCGGTGCGGGCCTCGGAGTAGCGCCTCCTGGTGATGCCGAGTTCGTACCTCGCCCGCATCTGCTGGTGGGTGTGCGGCGTCTCGGTGCCGGGGATGGTCGCCGGATCGGTGGGCGTGGGGAACACCGAGCGGTACCGTATGATCGCCTCTAGATGCGCTTGGCGGGCGGCGTTGACGGCGTCCATCGCCCGTGGGACGGCCGGTGGGCGGTATGCGTCGAGCTCGCCGAGGCTGTCGAAACCGGTCTCGTTGACGTCAGGCCCGTCCGTCGAGGACCCCGGTCGCGCGACGGTTTGTCCCGCGGTGACGGAATGGAACCACTCCTGCTGGTGGGGGCCCTCCACGCGCAGCACCGGTGCGGCCGGCGCTGCCGGGGTGGCGACACCGATCTGGGTCCCGAACTGGCGGGTCATCCGCGCCGCCGTGTTGACCAGCCATCGGCGCAGGTCGGCGGCCGGCACGTCGCCGCGGACCCGGTGCCCGCCGTACCGCGCGGAGCTCGCGTCGATCACCCAGCCACCGTCGGGGCCCCGGAACAGCACCCCGTTCACCCGCGCCGGCCGGGCAAGCGTCATGCCCGCCGCGTCGAAGCCAACCGCGACCGTCGGATGGCGCAGCCCGGTGAGGCTCGCGACGAACTCCTCCCGGGTCGGCACCGGCTCCCCTTTCGCCGCGCGGGCCGCGGCGGTCCGTGCGTACAGGTCGTCGACCCTCTCGGCGCCGACCGCGGCGAGCGGTTCGTCGCCGCCCAGGTAGATCTCGTCCGGTCCGAGCACCGAGAACAGGAACGACGCGCCGGCGGGCGCGCCCTCCAGATGCTTGCCGGAGAACTCCGACAGCGGCGTCAGGAACGGGTTCACCCGGACGAAGCCCTGGTCGTCGCGTTCGGCGTCGCGGATGTGCGTCGGCCCTTCGGATGTGCCGAAGTCGTGGTCGGGTACGCCGGTCTCGGTGATCGCCTCGTAGGACGGCGGCGGCTCCTCGTCTCCGGCCGCAGGCGAGCCATCGTCCCGGGAGGCGTCGTCCGGGAAGCCGTCATCGGGCGCGCCGGCGTCGGGCGGGATCGGCACGGTCGGCGCGCCGCCCGGCAGGATCGGGTGGTCGCGCAGCCAGACACGCCAGGCCCCGTCGTAGGCCGCCTGCACGTCGTCGGGGTCGAGGCCGAAGGCCGCCAGCGCCGCGTTGGCCCGGGTGAGACGGTCACCGGCCGCGTCCAGTGCCGCGACGGCCGCCACCTGCGCCGCGGTCTGCGGCCGCTTGCCCCCCGCGACCGACGCGGCCGTCGACGTCCCGGCCTCGGCGTCCGCCCGGGGGAAGACGACGTCGTGCGCGGCCCGGGCGCCGGCCAGGCCGCGGCGCGCCGCCACCAGGGTCAGCCAGGCGGTGGCCACCTCCTCCATACGCGCCGGATCGGTCACGCCGAGCCCGGGCACCCACAGCGAGGCCGGCATCGAGCCCGACAGCACGATCGGGTCGCCGGCCGACGACGGGGTGCTCGGGGCGCCGGGCTCCTCCTCGACCAGGTGGCCGGAGCGATCGTAGGTCTGGTAGCGGCCCGCGGGGCCGTCCAGGCGCAGGCCGCCCTCCTCCGTGGAGGTCACGGTCCAGTCACGGGTCCCGCCGGTCAGTTCGGCGATGCGGCCCTGCCCCGTCGTCCAGTCGATGTCGAGGTGGCCCAGCGGCACCGCCTGCGGGGCGGGCGCGCGGAGGGTGAGTCGCTGGCTGCGCAGGCGGCCGTTCCGGTCGAAGCCGCGGAAGTCGCCCAGGGTCGGGCCCGGACGAGTGTCCGTCAGCCGGAACTCCTCGCCGTGGCGGCTGACCGCGGGCTTCGGAACGCCATCCACCTCGCTGTCGGAGGGGGCGTTGCTGTCGGGGAAGGCGTTGCCGTCGAGGCGGTAGGCGTCCTCGCCGTCGGCCGCCAGGTAGCGCACCTCGAGCTCGAGGCTGTCGTCGAACGGCGTGCCATCGGGGCTGCTGAGAATGATCGACTCGGACTGGAGCAGGCCGGTGAGGTCGTACTCACGGAGCACGCCGGCGACGTCCGTTCGTCGCCGCCTGTGCTCGCTGAGCCGGAGCCGGCCGTCATGGGTCAGTCTGTGCCATATCGGGCGGGTCGCGCCGGCCGGATCGGTGATGACACTGGGGCTGCTTCCGTCCGTCCAGTCGATGTCGACGTGGCCGACCGGCCGCGGCGCCGTCGTCGACTCCTCCCCGCCGGTGGTGGGGCGCTGCGTCCCCTGGGGGCGCTGCGTGTCCTGGGGCCGCTGCACGTCCGGGTGTTCGGTGAGCACCAGGCGCTGCCGCAGCATCATCCCGTTCGATGACAGGCGCAGGTAGCTGCCGTCGGGGCGGGACAGCGTCACGTCGCCGTCGGGCTCGAGGTACGCCGCGAAGGCGACAGGGGCCTGGAGGTCTTCTTCCCCGTGCACCTGGAGGGTGGCGGTACCCGCGCCGTGATCGATCTCGACCTGGCCGAGGGACATCGAGGGCGTCATGACCTCCATGCCCTGGGCGGTCAGCTGACCGCCCGGGCCGTAGACCCGGAAGTCGCCAGGGCTCGACTCGATCCGGAAGCCGCCGTCCGCCTGGTGTTCCACCCTCCCGGCATAGTCGCTGACGTCGGACGCGGTCGAGCCCTCGCCGGTGCCCGCCGCACCGGACTCGGCGAGATGGGGCCGGGGGACGAGGGTGCCGCGGGTGTCCAGCCGCGTCCCGCCGGGCGGCGGGATCGTCGCCCGCAGGGCTCCACCGTCCGCCAGCGGCACCGTGTAGGGGATGAAGCCGCGTTCGTCCGGCAGGCCGAGCTGGTCGAACCTGACCCCGGGGGGCGGCTCGGCACCGCGCAACCGCTCCAGGCGCGCGCTGTCCTGCCGGAGGTCATCCTCGAAGGAAGGGTCGGCCAGCAGCACCGCCAGGTCGGTGCGGGCCTCGGTGAAGTCGTCCCGGGCGCGATCGAGGGCCGCCCGCGCCGCGCGCCACTCCCGGGTCTGCCTTGTCGCACCGGGCCCTGTCATGGCGGGTTCCGTCGCGGCGGGCGCCGTCGCGGCGGGCGCCGTCGCGGCGGAGCTGGTCGGGGCGGGGTAGGTGGCGCGATACCGGATGATCGCCTGGTGGTAGGCATCGCGGGTGTGCGCGACCAGGGCGGTCGCCTGACGGACGGCGGGTGATTCCCCTTCCCCCGCGTCGCGCAGGCTGTCGAACCCGTACGGGTTGCCCTCGGGCAACACCGTCGACGGCGCAGTCCCTTCGGCCCCCGGATGACCCTCGACCACGTCGAGGAACCACTGTCGCAGGTCGGCGCCATCCAGGACGAGCGCCGGCGAGCCCGGCGTCGTGCCCCCCGCGGCCGGCGGGCTCGACGGCTCGGCCGTGGGCAGGTGTGCGACCGTGACCGGCTGGCCGAAGTGCGCGCTCATCGCCGCCGCGGTGTTCTGCAGCCAGCGGCGCAGATCGACCGGGTCGATGGCACCCCGGACCCGCTCGGACATGGTCCTGGTGGAACTCGCGTCAATCACCAGGCCGCCATCCGGGCCCCGGTAGAGCGCACCGCTGACCCGCACGGGCACCGAGACAGTCGCACCCGCCTCGTCGAACCCCACCGCCACGGTCGGATGGCGCAGCCCCGTCAGGCCCGCGACGAACTCCTCCCGGCTCGGCACCGGCTCGCCGTGTGCCTCGCGGGCCCGCGCCGACCACCGGTACACCTCGTCGAGGGTGTCCGGCGAGACCAGCGCGGTGGGGTCGTCGCTGCCGAGGTAGACCTCCGCGGCCGACTCCCCCACCACCGAGAACAGGAACGACGCACCCGCCGGCGCCGCCTCCAGGTGCTTGCCGGAGAAGTCGGCGAGCGGCGTGAAGAGCGGGTTCACCCGCACGAACCCCTGGTCGTCACGCTCGTTGTCCTGCAGATGGGTCGGATACTCCGCCGTACCGAAGTCGTGATCCAGATCGCCCGTCAGCCCGCCATCCGGCCGGACAGCACCCACGACGTCACTCTCGGCGGCATCAGCCGGGACCAGCGCCTCCGGTCGGGAACCCTCCCCCGCCCCGGCAGGTGAGATCTGCACCACCGACGAGGGCTCGCCGGACGCGGGCGGAGGTGTCACCCGTGGCTGCGCCGGCGGCACGGCGACCGGGCGGCGAAGCTCCCCGGCCGGCGAGAACGCCAGGCTCTCGCCCTCGTCGTCGAGCCGGAACCCGCCCTCGGGGTCCCGGGTGAGCTGCCAGGCCCGCGTCTGCCCGTCGGGATCGGTGACGGTAGCCCTGCCGGTGGTCCAGTCGAGATGCACATCGCCCACCTCCCGCGGCCCCGCGGGCCGCAGCGGGTCGGTCAGCGCCATGCCCTCCTCGAGCAGCCGACCGTCGAGGCTGTACAGCTGATGACGGCCACCCGGACCGTCCAGGCGGGTATCCCCATCGACATACGTGGCAGCCTGTTCCCGCGTCTGCCCGGCCGGGTCGGTGACCCACGCGCGACCGCTCGTCCAGTCGATGTCGACCTGCCCCAACGGGACCAACGGCTCCGATTGCTCCGAGGGCTCCGCCTCGTCGAGGGGCAGCACGGTGAGATGCTGGCGGTGCAGCTGCCCGTCGAGGCCGAAGATGAAGCTGTCACCGGAGGTGGGGCCGGGCCGGATGTCCGTCACGTGGAGCTCGTCGCCACGCTGGACGATCGCCAACGCAGGCTCAGGTGCAGGGGCCGGCGCGTCACCGGCCTCGTCGTCCGTCAGCTCGGGCGAGTCGGCGTCCTCGAAGGCGAAGGTGCGGCCACGCCCGTCCGCCGGACGGTGCACGGCGTGGACCGGCGCCATGTCGAGCGGCACGCCGTGGGGATCGAGGAGCTCTATCCGCTCCTCCTCCAGCTGGAGCAGGCCGGTGGCGTCGTAGTACCGCCCGGTGCTGCCGGAACGCAGCTCGATCGAACCATCGTCGTTCCACCACGCGGTCCACGAGCTCGTCGCTCCCGGCGCATCGGTGACGCGGGCGCTACCCACCTCCCCCGCGTTCATCCAGTCGACGTCCACGAGACCCACCGGCTGCCGCGACATCGCCAGTGCGCCCTGCGGAGTCTGTGCGCCTGCCACGGTCGGCTCGAACAGCATCAGCCGCAGGTCGCGCACCCGTCCGTCCGCGGCGACACGCAGCCAGCCACCGTCGGGTGTCGTGAGAACCCAGCCACGGTCAGGCTCCCGCCGCGCCGTGAAACGCAGCGGTGGCGGCGCGTCCGCACCCGTGCCCATCCGCAGGACAGCGGCGCCGGTGCCGTGGTCGATCTCGATCGTCCAGCCGCGCAGGCCCATCCAGTCGTCCATACCGAACGCGCTCAGGCGCAGTTCCGTCGCCGTCTGATGCCCGGTCGACGAGAAGGTCTCCCGTGAGCCACCGTTCAGGCGCGTGACATCGAGCCGGAATCCGCCATTACCCTCCCGAGTGAGAGCCAACACCCGCTGCGCGTCCGGAGCGTCGACGACGGCCCGGTGTCGCTCCCAGCGGAGTACGGCCCGCTCCGGGGCGCCCAGCTGCGCCGGCCGCAGCGGATCGACCAGCGGCATACCCTCCTCGTAAAGGCGATTGTCGCTGCCGTAGCGCTGATAGCGGCCGTCCGGACCATCCAGGCGCAGCTCGTGTGCGTTGATCGTGCCCGCCCAGTCCTGCGTCTCGCCCGCCTGATCGGTGATCCGCGTCTGGCCGTCCGTCCAGTCGATGTCGACCTGCCACAGCGGGACCGGCTCCTCCACCGGTGCCGAGTCCCACACCGACGACACCGACGACACCGACGACACCGACGGCGCCGCCGGTTCCGGCTGGACCGCACCGGGAGGCAGCAGGGTGCGGCGCTGGCTGAGCCGGCGCCCGTCCCGGTCGACGGTGAGCTGGTTGGCGAAACCGGGGCGGGTGTCCCTGACCTGGAACCCGTCGCCGTGCGGGCGCACCGTGAGCGCGTGGCGGACGCCGTTGTCCACCCCGAGGACGCGGGCGTCGTGAAGCTCCATGCTGTCCGCGCGACCGTCCGCCCAGCGGCGCACGGTGACCATCGGCACCGGGTCCAGCGGCACCCCGGCGGCGTCGCGAAGATAGATCCTCTCGTCCGCCTCCCGGAACAGGCCGGTGGAGTCGTAGTACCGCGAGGCCGTGCCGGCGGTCAGCTCGAGCAGACCATCGTCGGCCCACGACGCGGACCACGTTTCGGTCGCTCCCGACGGATCGGTGACGTCGGCGTTGTCCTCACCCTCCGGCGACGTCCAGTCGATGACCACCTGCCGCGTCGCCACCGCCGCGCCACCCGCAGCCTGCGGACCCGGGGCATCCGGGTCCTCGACGAGGGTTAGCCGCTGGCTTTGTATCGTCCCGTCCGCGGCGATGTGGAACCAGTCCCCGCCCGGGCTGGTGAGCTCCCAGACGTCGTCGCTCCGTCGCCGCGCAGCGAAGGACCTCGGGAGCGGTGCGTTCTCACCCGCACCCATCCGTACGACGGCGGTCTGCGCGCCCTGGTCGATCTCCACCGTCCAGTCGCCCGCACCCCTCCCTCCGCGGGCAAAGGGCACCGCCAGGGGTAGGGTCACCCTCGACGCGACGTCGGACGTGGCGGGCTCCGGCGGTCCCGAACCCGAGTCGGTACCACCCTCACCGGCCTGCTGCGCCGCCCCCACCACCGGCGCCACATCGACCACCGGCGCCGCCTCCTCGACAACCGCCGGCGTCTCCCCCACCACCGGTGTCTCCTGCGCCGCCACCACCGGCGCCGCGTGGACCACCGGCGCCGCCTCCCCGACAACCGGCGCCACTACGACCGGAGCCGCCTCCACGACCGGCGTCTCCACGACCGGCGTCTCCACCGCCGGCATCTCCTGCACGACCGGCATTTCCTGCACGACCGGCGTATCCGCGACCGGCGTCTCTTCGACCACCGGTGCCTCCACCGCCGGCGCCGCGTCGCCCACCCGCGTCCTCCCCACCACCGGAGTGGCCTCCGGCACCGGCGCGACCGGCGCCACTGGGTCGGGAGGCGGAGGCTGCCGGGTGTCGTCCACCGGCCCGTCTTCTCCCGTGGGGCTTCTGACGCCCGAGGGCGTGGCAGGCGTGAAGGACTCGACGGGTACCGCGGTGGCAGACGACGGCTCCGCCCAGCCGAGCACCCGACGACGCACGTCCTCAGCGGAACGCCCACCGGAGAGCCCGGCCGTCACACTCGCGGGGGCACGCGACGGCCCGTCGCCCCGGGAATGCACCTCGACGCGCACACGATCCGACACCTGTTCCTGCGCCAGCCGATGCAGCACCGCGTCCCGCACCGACTCGGCGCGCACCAGCCCGCTGCGCTGCGCCCGCGACCGGCCACCGACCATCCGATCAAGATCGATCGGATAACCGTTGCCGCCGCCCTCCAGATGCACCACCACGGGCGCCTGCGGCGCCCCCTGCCGCCGCGCCTGAGACGCCACCCGCTCCACGAACTCCTGCAGCGCCGCCTGCTCCGCCGGTGTCGTCGACGCCGCCGTCCACGAACGCACCGTCTCCGGGAAACTCACCTCCAGACGCAGAACACCCCGCTCGTCCGAAACAGCGGCCACGGCACCGGCGGGTTGCGACGCACCTCCGCGCCCCCTGGGCATCGGCCGCCCCGCCAGGGTGGCGACCATGTCCTCGACCAGAAACCTCCACGGCGTCCGCCGGTTCTCCGGCCGCGACCGGACCTCCCGGTACGCCCGAAGAATGTCGCTGTCGCTGATCCCCCGATTCACCGGAAGTGCCCGCCGCACCACACCCACGGCTTCACGCTCGGTGGCATCGGCGGGGACCAGCGTCTCCCGCGGCGTTGCGGCCGGGGCAGGCGAGATCTCATCCGCCGGCGTGGCCGGCGGGCGCGGCGGGACGTAGACCGGAGGCGGCGTCACCTGCGCGAGGCGTGCCCGGACGATGCGCAGCGCGTCGTCGACGGCGGCGCGCACCGTCGCGGTGTCGGGCAGTGGCCGGTTCGGGTCGACGGGGCCGACGGTCACGTCCGACCCGAGCGGGCGCAACGCCAGGTACCGGACGCCGGGCGTCCCCAGGTCCTGGGTGGCGTGGGTGTCACGGACGACGTGGACGGCCTGGTCGTCGTACGCCGGGAGCTCGCCCACAGCATCTGCCGGGACCTGCTCGACCCGCAGCCCCAGCAGGTCGGCGATCGTGCCCAGGTCGAGGCGCGGCCGCGTCCCCACCGCCTGCGGCAGCGCGGTGCCCGGCGCGTACACGGTGTGGTGGAAGGTGGTGAGCTCGGTTGTGATCGCGGTGGCCACCGGCGCCGGGGCCGTCTGGAGCAGGCGGTACAGCGTGGCGGGGCCGGAGGTCGGATGTTGGAGCACCGCACTGTACAGCAGGGCGGTGAGCTGGCCGTTCTCGTCGTGGGACACGCCTGGCGGGACCGGCGTGATCTGCATCCAGGGTCCGTCGGAGAAGATGATCACACTGCCAGGCCCCGGATAGGCCGGCTCCGGGATCGCCAGCTGGTCCGGGCGCCCGGCGGGGGTGTCCGCCAGCAGGGAGGCCACCTCGGCGGCGAACCGGTGGCGGCGCTCGGTGTACCCGGCCTGCAGACCGGCCTCGATGGTGCCGGCCTCGGGCGGGACGACGACGAGTTCCAGCCGGGCGGCGTCGAGACCAAGCGCCGCCGCCGCGGTGACGATGTGCCGGGCGAGGATCCGCGGGACCGTCGCCTCCAGCCCGTTCGTCCCGGGGACGTTCGGGGAGGGTAGAGCCAGCCTGCCGTCGCCCAGGCTGCCGACGACGACCGGAGTCCTCCCCCGGGCGGCGGCCTCGTCGGCGGCCTGCCGTGTCCGCTGGATCACCGTGTCCCTGACCGTGGGGTCGCCGGCGGTGGAGTCGCCGGCGGTGGAGTCGCCGGCGGTGGGCTGGGCGAGGTCGGGGGACCACAGGTTCAGCCCACGTCCCCCGGAGGCGGTGGTGAACGGCGAGTGCGTCGGAGCCGCCGGCGCCTGCCGCCACACCGGTTCGCCGGAGTTCGGGTCCCCCTGCCGGGTCGTCTCCACCGGCGTGTTCAGCTCGCCCTGCACCAGGGTGGGGATGCCGGCGTGCACCGGCGCGCCGGCCGTCCGGGACAGGCTCGCCAGCATCAGTCCGACCGTGGGGACAGCGGCGGTGTTGTACCGCCGGATGATCGCCGCGAGCTGCTCCGCTGGGATGGCGAGTTCACCGAGCCCGTCGACGTGCACGGTGACCGCGTCCGGGCTCCCGTCGGCGAGCACCAGGAAACGGCCCGGTGCCCGGGGCGGAACGCGCTGCCCAGGGCCGCTCCCGAGCGGTCGGACAGACAGGTCGATCCCGTACGGACCGTCCTCGTCGGCGAGGACACGCAGCTCGACATCGGAGATCGAGGCGCCGGCCAGATACCACTCCGAGGTGTCCAGGTGCGGGAGGTCGAAGCCCTGATCGTGGCGGACCAGCTGGCCGGTCAGGCTGTCCCGCACATGCTCGAGGCGCGGCTGTTCCGGTGCCGGGGCCAGGCCCGCGTCCTGGCTCGAGCCCTCGCCAGCGCCCTGGCTGGTACCGGCCGCGGTACCAGCCGCGGTGTCGGTCGCGGGCGGTGCGACGACCGGCACCCAGCGGTCAGCGATGATGTCGCGCAGGTCCGCCGAGTGGCGGGCGTTGACCCCGACGTACACCGGCTGGCCCCCGATCTGGGCGGACAGCTGCGACGCCAGCGTCTCGAGGTGCGCGTCCACCTGCGCCTGCGGTCCGGAGCGCGTGGAGATCAGCCGGAGGGGGGGCATCGGGCGCTGGGGTTCCCCCGGGGCCACCGCGAGGGTGCTCGACAGGACGTCCATGACGCTGCCGGGCGCGAGCGGGATCAGCTGCTCGGGGCTCCACGACGGCTGCCCGGTCGTCGCCGTGTTCACGACGACCAGGGGCAGGCCGGCCAGCGACGGGTCCATCGCGTGCAGGTTCTCGGTCCACCGGGCCAGCTCCTCGCGCCAGGCGGGCGTGATGACGCTGCTCGAACCGAGCAGAACGGCGCCGCCCTCGTAGGTCGCCACGCTGTGGGCCATCGTCGTGAGCTGACCGTACTCGTCCAGGCGCAGGTAGCTCGGCAGGGTCTCGCGACCCGGCGGGGACACGATCGCGAGCTCCGGCACGTACCTGCGCGAGGTGCCCGCCCGTACCCGCCCAACCGGGTTCGTGAGTCGGCCCCCGGGAACGCGGTGAGTGCGGAACGGATCGAGTCCCGGCGCCGGCTGGATGTAGGCGACCGGGCTGTCGAACGCGGCGGCCAGGATGTCGACGTCCCGCCGGAATGCCTCGGTGAAGGCGGGTTCGGTCAGCGGGGGCGGCGTCCACAGCACGACCGTCCCGGGCGTGCCCGCAGCGGCGGCCGCGAGCTGTGCCGCCCGCTGCGCGTCGAGGGGACGCACGGTCCCGTCGCCCATGGGAACCCCGAGACCGCCATCCGGCAGGGACGGGAGATCGAGGGCGAAGGCGCCCGCCGGATAGCCGAGGTCGGGGTTCGCGTACAGCGCGCGGCGCTGCTGGAACTGGCGTGCGGTGGGTGCGGCCAGTCCGGGGGCGGCCATCGGCAGCACCACCGGCGCGTCCGGCGGCCACAACCGCCCGATCGGATCGGTCACCAGCGGCGTGGGCCGGTCCTGCGGGCTGTGCAGCGCCTCCCATTCCCCGCGGGACTCGTTACGGGCGGTACTGAACACCGCCCGCAGATGCCCGCCGCCCACCCGGGCGGTCCGATAGCTGGCGGCCGGAGCGAACACGAAGGCGCCCGCGGCCTCGCCCACCTGCGCCCATCCGTGCCGCTGGTCCCGGGACAGCGGCTGCCCCAGCACGATCGGCTGGCCGTTCCAGCCGTGCCGGCCGAGAAACGCCGGCATCTCGGCGGGCGGCACCGTGAACGACGTCCCATCCAGGCGGAACAGGACGAACTCGCCGGCGTCGTTGATCTCGGGGAGGTCTCCCTCCACCTCGAACACGTCCGCCCGCGCCGCCACGCCGTCGGCCCCGACCACCTGCGCCGCGTACCCGTCGGGTGACGCCAGCCGCAGTCCGGCGCCGGTCAGGACGACCGCGTCGGCCGAGCGGCGCCGGGCCTGTCCGTCCACCGACGTCCACCTGCTCTGCTGCCGCGTCGCCGGGGTGCCCAGCACCTGCCACGGCCGTGCTCGCCCCTCGTCGTCGACCGCCCGCAGCCCGCTTCCCGGCAGGCGCCCGCCGCCGGGATCGTCGAAGGAGCCGTGGCTGTGCTCGTCGAGGACCAGGACCTCGACGTGGAAGTGGTCGGCGAGCGAGGAGAGCATCCCTGCCGACGCACCCGGCCCGCCCGCGGTCCACACCCTGATGTCCTGGCCCGGCCGCCAGCCACGCCCCTGGAAGAGCTCGCCGACGGAGTCCGCCCCGAGGATGCGGGCACCAGCCTGCGGGCGCCCGTACCCGAGGGTCGTCAGGCTGTCGTCTCGGTTCAGCAGCGCGAGACCGCCGCCGCGCGACGGGATCACGACCTCGAACAGCCCGGTGTCCGCCCGCGCCAGCTCCCGCAGGGCCGGCAACAGACGCAGGTACTCCGGGAGGGTGACCGACGCCATGCCGCCCGGCCAGCGCACGAATCGGGCGCCGGCCGACTCCAGAGAACCGTCCGCGGCGACATCCAGCCAGCGCGGTGGTCGCAGGACGCCGACCGCGTCGGCCTGGCCCGGCCGCATCGCCACGAACCCGTTCCACGCGCCGTCGTCCACGGTCAGCCGGCCGTTCACCACCTGCTGCTGGCGGCCCGCCGCGGGTATCCACACGTCGGTCCCCAACGCCTGGGCGAAGCTCTCCGCCTGCGCCGCGAACGCGCGGTACCGCGGGTCATCCCGCCGCTCGGCCGGCCCAGGCCCAGGCCCAGACTCAGACCTCGGCGCGGCCGCGGATCCGGAGCCGGTCGCCGGCGGTGGCGCGGCCCAGATCTGGATCGGGCCGCCCTGCCAGCCCGCCGCCGCCAGTGTCTGTTCGAGCAGCTCGTCGGTCAACGGGACCGGCCGCCCATCCGCACGCTCGGGGAGCGCCAGCCTCCCGTCCTCGGCGCGCGGCAGGACCAGCGACGTGACGTTCGGCGTGCCCGCGAGACCGGCCGCGAGATCGGCCATCCCGTCCGCGACCAGCACACCTCGCCCCGCGTCGGCCGTCAGGGCGAAACGGTCGAGCGGACGGGTGGCCGGGGGAGGAACCGCCGGCGCCGGGGCCGGGACAGCCACCGTGGAGCCCGTCAACGCGTCGAAGTGGTCGACTCCGTCGTGGTAGACGTACACGGCGGGATTCGGCGCGGACTCCTCCCCCGGGTTCAGGTGGCTGGCCCGCATCTCGCCGCTGTCCGGGCTCGCCCGCACCACCGCCACGTCCAGGCCGGTGGCCTGGGCCACGATCTCGGGAATCCGGGCGGCGAACGGGGACCGCCAGAGGTCGTCGGTGCGGATCGCCCGCGCGACCAGGTCGCTGGGCCGCGCACCGAGAAGCTGGCGATGGTCCTGGATGCCGGCGAGAGACGGCGTCACCTGCAGCAGGCGGTACCACTGCGGGCCGAACGGATTCTCCGTTTCGGCGAAGTGGTCCGCCAGCTGCTGGCGCAGGTCGGCCGCGCGGGCGGGGTCCGTGCGGTCGGAGGGGTCGGGAGCGGCCCGGGGCCCGTGCAGGACGAACCGCAGGGCGGGCGCGTCGAGATCCGCGGCGAGCTCCCGGAGCAGCGCGTCACGCTCGGCGCCGGGCTGGTCGACTGTGCCGCGCGGGCCGTCCCCCGCAGGCCCCGTGTACCACCGGTACACCTGCAGGCGCGGGTCCGCGCCGTCCCGTGTCACACCCCGGGAGCCGGGTAGCTGCGCCCGCGCGCTGACGTCCAAAGCGTCGAACAGGCTGTTGCTGTTGGGACGTGTCCGGCTGGTCTCGAACCGCCGGCCGTCGACGCTCAGCTCCTCGGGCGCACGAACCGGTTGCCGTGCGGCAACCGGCCCGGATGCGGCAATCAGGCCGGATGCGGCAACCGGCTCAGGCGCGGGCACCGGTTCGACGACGGTCGCCGGATCCGTCAGGTCGGACGTGGCAGCGCCGGACCGGGAGGTGCTGGTCTCGCCGATCTGTGCGTCGTCGCCGGAGCGCCCCGGCTGGGTGGCGGCGGGCGCGCCGCCGCCCAGACCCGTGCGGCCACGGTTCCAGTCGCGGGTGGCACGCCCATAGGCTGCCCGCACCTGGGCGACGTCGTGGCCCAGCTCGGTCAGGCCCGCCATGGCCTGGTCCAGCACCACCCGCGCGTCGTCGAGGGCGACGGAGGCGGCGTACTGCGCGTCCGTCTGGCGCCGTTTGGACTGCCCGGACTGCCCGCGAACCCCCACCGCCGAGCTCGACGGCCCGCCCACCGGCGGCAGCGCGGCCTCCAGCTCGTTGCGTGCCGTCGTCAGAGCGTGCTCGGCGGCCATCACCTGGCCCCACGCCTCGTTCAGCCGGGCGACCTCATCCGGATGGCGGACCCCGACCAGCGCCGTCCACACCGACGCGGGCACCGACCTGGACAGCGTCACCGTGTCGCCGCCCTCCCGGCCGGCCGGCTTTCCCGGCGCGGCGGGAGCCGCCTGATCGACGGGAGCCGCCTGGTCGGTGGGTGGCTGGGGGTCGGTGGGGGGAGCCTCGGGGTAGGCCGGCGGCGCCCCGGGGTCGTGGGCCGGCGGGCCGGGGTATACGGGTGGCGGGCCGGGATCGACGGGTAGGGCGGGCGGGGCGGGTGCCGGTGCCGGTGCCGGTGCCGCGTGTTTGAGCAGCTCGAAGCGGACGGGCTGGCGCAGCCGGATCGACAGCAGCTCGGCGACGTTCGTCATCCAGCGGATGAGGTCCTCCGTCGGCGGCTCGCCGCGGACCTTCTTGCTCATGTACCGGCCGGACTTGTCGTTGATGACGAGGCCACCGTCGGCGTCACGGCGCAGCTCGCCGCTGACCCGCGCCTTCCTCAGGATCGTCCTGCCGGTCACCGGGTCGAAGCCGACGGCGATCGTCGGATGCCCGACCATCGTCACCTGGCGGAGGAACTCCTCGCGGGTCTCCATCGTCAGGCCCTGCGCGGTCCTCGCCGCGCTCATGGCCTCGTAGACGCGGTCGATGCGCGCCGGTTCCTCGATCGTGAGCGGTTCCTCGCTGCCCAGGAAGGGCTGCCCGTCCTCGGTGACGGCGAACTGCCACAGCATGGTGTCGGACGCGCCTTCCACATGCTTGGGTGAGAAGTCCTCCAGCGCCGTCCACAGCGGGTTGGCCCGCAGCTCACCGGCCTCGTCCAGCTCGACGGCCTTGACCGGCCCGTCGTCCTGCGGCTTCGGCGAGACGGTCGGGCCGAAGTCGTGGCTGAGGTCGCGGGGCGGGGCCGGGGCGGGGCGCGGCGGCGGGGCGGACAGGTCGGGGGCGATCGGCGTCCCCAGGGTGTCCGACATCGTCGCGGCCAGGTTCGTGACCCAACGGGTCCAGTCGCCGTCGTGGAGGTCCTCCCGGGTCGTCAGGTCCGGGTAGAGGTTCGGCCGGTAGTTCACCGTCCACTGCCCGTCCGGACCCCGGCGCAGCTGGCCGCCGACCCGCCCCCGGGCGACGACGGCGACGCCGGTGGTCGGGTTGAACCCGACGACCACCGTCGCGGGGCCGAGGTCGGACAGGCTGTGCACGAAATCGTCCCGGCTCACCGTCGGGGCGCCGGCGGCGGTGCGGCGTTCGTTGGACAGCCGGTGCAGCTCGTCGAGCTGGGCCGCAGGAATGATCTGCGCCGGGTCCTGGCTGCCCAGGAAGATCTGGCCGTCGCGGGCGGTCACGACGTCCCACACCGTGTCGACGGAGGCGCCCTCCAGATGCTTCGGGGAGAAGTCCTCCAGCGGCGTCCACAGCGGGTTCATCCGCAGCCGGCCGGTGTCGTCGCGTTCCCAGTCCTGGATGACGACGGGGAACTCGGCCGGGCCGAACGCCACCTCGACGGGCTCGGGCTCGACCCAGCCGAGAACCCCGCGACCCGCCCCCGGGAGCCCGGCGGTGGCGCCGCGCGTCACCGCGGCCGGAGCGACGGACGGCCCGGTGCCCCGGTCATGCGTGACGACCCGGATCTGGCGGGCCGGCACCCCATACTGCTTCAGCTGCCGCAGGACCAGAGGCTGGATGGCCTGGGCGTCCGTGCGCACCGGCCGGCCCGGGCGGCCTGACCCGCGGCCGCCTGTGGGCGGCGCCGCCGCCGCGCCGCTCTCCAGATGCACGACGACGGGCGCCGCCGACACCTGTCGACGGATCGCCTCGGCGACGATCCGCCCGACGAACCCGTCCAGGTCCGCCTGCGCTGCCCCGGCCAGCGCCGCGGGCGTGACCTGGTCCGTCAGGCCCGAGAGGTCCAGCTCCATCCGCAGAACGCCGTGGCCGTCCGACGTCACCCGCTGGTCCGCCACTGCCGGTCCCGGTGCCGGTGCCGGTCCCGGTCCCGGTGCCGGTCCCGGTGCTGGCGGCGCCTCCTGCCCGGCCGGACCGGATCCGGTTCCCCGCATGCCCGGTCCGCGGGTACTGGCGGGCAGCGGGATCGCGCTGGAGGTGCTGACCGGCGGCAGCGACGCGAAGCGGCCACCGTCACCGTCCTCGCTCGTGCCGGTGTCCACCGCCACCCCCCGGCCGTCCGGGCCGGCGACCAGGACACGCAGGTCAACCGGCCGCAGCGGCGGCTGGTGCAGCGGCAGGACCCGCCGGGGGCCGTCGAGCTGCGTCTCCACCCACACCAGCCGTCCGCCGGTGTTGACCAGAGCCACGCCGTGACGGGCGACCCCCGGCGCCCCCGTGATCAGGAACGCCGCCGCCCCCGGACCGAGCTCCCGCACCTGGTTCAGCACCCCATGCCACGAGGGGATCCGCTGCCAGGGCGAATTGAGCATTCTCGACAGCTGCTGCGACGGCGCCGTCGCGTCGTCCACCGCCGGCCAGCCGCCCGTCACGCCACCCGGGCGCGTCGGCCCCCACAGCCCGCGGGCGGTCTCCACGAGGCGCACGATGCAGTCCGCCGTCGTGCTCGGCTGGTCCCCGAAGACGTTCCGCAACCGCGTCTGCACCGGCGCCACCACCGCCTGCTGGGACGCCGACAGCCACGGCGCCCCATCCCCCGCCGGCAGCGGATCGCCATGAAGCTCCGGGAACAGCGCGGCATCCACGGTCGCGGGCGCCGTCACCACAGGACCGGCGAGAGACTCGGATCCCCCCAGGTCAGCCACGGTCGGCACCGCTGACACAGTCCCGGTCGCCGGCACAGTCCCGGTCGCCGGCACGGCCTGAGACGCACGCGCGGCCTGAGACGCCGGCACAGGCTGAGACGCCGGCACTGCCTCGGAGCCGGGCGTGGTCGGCGGGACGGGCGAGGTGGCTGAGGCCGAGGCCATGGCAGCCGGATTCGTGGACGCGGTCCGCATGGCGCTCGTATCGGCCGGCGACGTCAGTGCCGTCGACGTCAGTGCCGTCGGCGTCGTCGTGGGGGGCAGCGCCGTTGTCGACGGGGTGAACGAGGTGAGAGGAGACGGGTTCGCCGGAGTCGGAGCCAAGCCCGAGGCCGCGGACGACGCCGCGGTTGTGGTCGCGGCGGGAGGTGAGGTCGGCGCCGCGGACGGGGTCGACGACGGAGTGGGCGCCAGTGACCCAGATGGCGACAGAGACGGAGTCGCCGGCGGGGGTGCCGGGGACAGGGTCGGCGAGGCGGGCGGGGTCGGCGAGGCGGGCGGGGTCGGCGAGGCGGGC
>Ga0207710_10000266_pt1 | contig 43131 bp, 56 predicted proteins | sample KBSS24metaG_FD_184400 | JGI IMG/M metagenome (GOLD analysis project Ga0207710, IMG submission 184400) | Switchgrass rhizosphere microbial communities from Kellogg Biological Station, Michigan, USA - KBS S2-4 metaG (SPAdes) (version 2) | ecosystem: Host-associated > Plants > Roots > Rhizosphere...
ATCCAGGAACTCCCACACGAGTATGTGGCGATGTCCATCCGGGTGATTAGGATCCGGGATCGGTACCAGATCGAAGAGACGCTTCAGTACAGTTCTCGCTGACTTGACTGTTGATTCGTAGGTGCAACCGCGGAAAACGCGATTCTGGAGATACTCTTCGATCTTCTGATTGTGATCGTGGAGTTGTTCTTCCCACGAGATGATGGGTGGTTGCTGTACGCGGGGTGATATCGGGTTTGGGAGTTCCATAGTAAACCTTTCGCTTTAAGATTTGGTTGTTCATCAAGCGCCTCTTTAATATTCCAGCGCTGCTTGATTCTTTTGTTGGCCCATATTCCTGTCTAAGTTGATGGACCAGAAACAGTTCTGCTGAAAACAAATGGAAACTCGCTTCTCAAAGTTTCCAGTGGAATGTTTTCTGGGTTCGATGTTTCAAAGTATGCGAATCCAGTGTTTGGACCGCACTTGTTCTTGTGAGTAGGGGCGTAGATCAAAAGACCTGATCAGATCGCCTACAAGAGTTGTGCCATGAGGTAACTGTCGCGAGGGGATCGAGCTATCAGGAACGGTTTGGTAGTTAGTCAGTTTTCTTGCAAGGGGCGATCTTGAAGTGGTCCATTCATAATAAAACCCAGCTTCTACAACCAGATCCGCCGGTGTAACGGAGGTCATTCAATTTGCGTTAGTCAAGCACTAAAGCGAGTTGAAAGGTCAGATGGTGCGGCCGAGAGATCCGCACCGTGATTCAAACTAACGCGAGGGGGTGTTAGAAATCGGAAACAACTTGATTTTTGATCTAACAGTTGAGCGGCTGAACCAATGATTGAGACGCGACGAATGAGCGTTGACAATTCCCTTTCAAGGCCCTTACGAGGCTTTTAGGCGCTTTTCCTCAACAAAATGAGGCCCATACAATTTTGACCCTTTGGTTACGTAGACCTTGTCAACGGCGGCACATGATGTGCTCCTACGAGTTTACGCGGCGAGGATAAAGATACTCGCGCAACGACTGAAGGCCCAATGATGAGCTACTCGCGGCGCGAAAGTTTTCACCTTTGCATGAGCCGACCCCTAACCAGCGTGAAAGCCCACGTAGACGCTGAACGGTTCGCATATGCGAACCAGAAATGAGTTTCATGGTTCGTATATGCGAACCTCAGACCTTTAATAATGGAGCGGAGAGCGGCTAATGAGAACAACGCATGGCGGACGACAACTTATCTCTTGGCCTGCGGCATTTGACATTGGTTGGACGAAGCAGCCTGTCGGCAATGGCCGTTGTTTTACCGTAAAGCCTGTCGGCAATGGCCGACAGCTCTTGGCCAATGGTTCATCCGACCAGGCTGTCCTAAGTAAGTCTTTCGAGATAATACGGGCTCGGACTTATATAAAGGCCAGCCCAACGTGAGATGGCACAGCAGGTGCCAAGTAGCCAGTGCTGGAAGTCCAGCGTGCCCTTGCCCAATCCTCAGATAAGAAACGAAGTCATTTTCACACAGGAGCACTATGGGAGAGGAAGAGAAGCAAGTGGAGACTAGCCCGACGCTCGAGCGCAAGCGAGCGAAGTACACCGTTGAGGATGTCAGGCACCTTTGTGGCGGCATCTCCCGTTCTACGGTGATGCGTGAGATTCGACGTAAGCGGTTGGCCTGCTATCGCGCACGTCGAACACTGCGCTTCTCTGAAGAACACATCACGAAGTATCTGGAAAGGGTTGAACAAGGAGCAAAATGAACCGTGTGCAGGTGTTACCTCGGGATCTCCGGTTGGCAATAATTCATAGCTCTCTTCCAGCCTGTAAACTAACCTTCGTTAGTGTCTACCCTGCGAAAACAAAATGACTGCAAGATCGGTGAAACAGTTTCTCGAAATCTTCCTTTGGCTCGTCTGTCATGAGGTTCAAATTGCCCTCCCACTCCTAAAGTTAGGCGGTTAGTAAATCTTTCAAATCCCAAATCCGCTTTGGCTTCTCGGCGTCTGCCATTGCCGCGCGCTCATTTGGATCGAATAAATTACGACAGAAATTGAACGACCTAAACGCTAGCTTTCAGCTTCTTCGCCTTCCCGAAGGCAGTTCGTTTGGCGGTACTGGTCCATTCATGGAGTTTATCTACCTTGTGACCTAGGGAGGCTCTTTAGGCACGGAATTGTCACAGCAGATCACGTCATTCCATGTTCACAACATGGTCAGCGAACCTCAGGTACATTTCATAAATGGAGTTGATGACCGTAGGCACCGGCTGGCCAGACAAGTTTTTTCCTTCAAAGTCGAACACTTGGGGCCACTCCCTGGAGAACTCTCCAAGGTTTTTACATTTAAGAATTCGCTCTGCGTAACGTCTCAGGCGTACGATATTGCGGTTGTGCTGTTCATAGACAAACCGTTCGTGCGTTGGTCTGGAGGCAAACTTTTTTGAGCTTACCGCACCCTTAAGCGGATCAACGAAGTACTGACTCACAACTGGCTCGCGATCTGTCAGATTTGCCTCGCAAATAGCTAGACGCCGGATCTTGCACGGCATACAACCACCGCAGTGAGTAATCCCGCGTTTTGAAGAATACCGAAGTCTTGCCACCATGTTTGGGAAGTACCAGCAACTATTTGTCCTGGCCGCTAGGCTGGGATCACTTTCGAACGCTCTGGTAAGTTCGCTTAAGCGCTGAGCTTCAAACCCTTTCGTGTAAAACTGAAAGGGATTCACAATTCTTATTTTTTGTTCGAAGAGCCCCTCAAAAAGTTTCTGAGATAATTCCAGAAAAGTCGGATGAGCATGGCGCGTTGACCTAGCGCCGATCACATAAGGATCAAAAGGTAGGTTGTGAGCAAGTATGCCGTTCTCGAACATGAAAATTTTGTCAAGTTCGAGAGTGTTGGCGGTCACGGCGGCCATCGAGAGATAAAAGAATGTGCGAAGCCTCCAGGTGAAGTCTTCGTCCTTCAGAGGACTTAGCTTTACTCCCGAGTTAGTGTTGACCACGGTGGTCCTTCTGGGAATTAGGCGAAAACCGATCAACGGCATTGTCATCCCACCGGCTGCTCCCACATCCACCAGCAACGAAGATCTATCCGAAAGCCGGTTGCTGTACTGCGACACTGCAACGACTCGTCTCTCTCGCTCGGCGAGCCAGCTTATGCCGCAAGTCGAGTCCATTCCTCCGGAATACAGACAAGCTCCTTCAAACGCTTTACCCGGAACGGGAAGCTTCGGAATCCAAGTTGGGTCCTTACGTGCGGGGTAGAACTGAAACTTGATTCTGTCGCCACCTAGGAATGAGGCAAGTCGGTTGAGCAGTGGCGCGAGTTCCCGCCATCGATCCGGTTCGCGCACGCCGATGTGATAATTCAAGTCTCTGGTCCAAACGTCGGTATCGCGTTTGATCAGACGGTCGCTTTGATAAATATACGCGGCGATTTCGACTAAATCCTGCGCTTGTGCGGAGAGCTCGCGTGTGGTGGCCGTGCCATTGGTGATCGATAGAGCGATATTCCCAACCGATCGTCCGATCTGTAAGTGCTGGATCCTCGTTTCGCGTCTTTTGGAAATGGCGCGTGACGCTTTTTGATCGAGACCACAAATAAAAGTAGCTTTCATCAATTCTCCTACGGCAGATAACGATCGGCCTCATTGGCGAAGTTAGAATGCACCTGTTCGATTGCAGCTTCCACTGCCGCGGGGGAGGAATTTTTCTGTCCCGACATGTCGAGATTGATTGCAGCAAGGCGCCTGATAACGACTGAGATCCCGGAGTTCGTCATGGTTTTTTTACTCAAAAAATACCTCACATAGTCTGCAAAGAGATAGAGGCCATTGTCGTGAAACGTCGTAACTTTTGCTGCCAAATTACGACCCAAATTGGCTTTGATCCTGGTCGGAGCTGGGCTTTTAAGTGGATCAAATGCGTATCCAGCAGCACTATAACCGCCCGTATAGACCCCAGCAATAAGTGCAGCGAGGTACCTGATCTTGCACGAAAAGCAACAGCCACAGTGCGCCGCTGACTTGCCTTTCCAGAGCCGTTGGGCCAGTACCTTTTCGGAGCAATCGTTTGAATCTAAAAAGAGCTTCAGATGAGCTGGCCCAATTCCCAGTAGTTGAGCCAATACGTCTGACGGCGTCAAGAATTGAAAAGGGTTGATAATCTCAATGGCTGGTTCCTCGTCGTCTTTGTATAGCGTCTCCATTAGATCCTGAACGAACCTCAAAAACTCCGGATGGGTATCTCTAACAGGCAGCCGTGAGCCGCCGCACAGTTGGTATTCGCGTAAGTGATAAGAAGAAAATCCATTTCCGAACACCTGGATTGTCTGGGTACGGCCACGACCCGGGCCCTTTAGCACCGCAGCGGCGAGGGCGAGCTGAAGAAAGCCGCTCGTTCTCTCGGTTGCTTCACGCTTTCCTTTACTTGTGATGATTCCGAACCGGATGTACTCCTGCGCGTTGGTTGAGTTCAAAATAGTGCGTATCAATCTGTCCTGGGTTCTGTAGGAGTTCTGTTCATACCGAAATGAGGCTATTAGGGGTTTGTTGTTGCTCTCTCGAAACAGTCCGACAACGGCATCGAGGTTATCTGAAAAGATACAAATACCGCCAGGTCGCGGTCCGACAACTAATCCTGGTAAACGCAACTCCTTTCGCTTCTTCGTAAGATCATAGAATTGGAACCTCACATCGTCTCCGGTCAAGCGCTCGATAATCATTTTCAACTGGAGCGCTAGGGTGTTCCACAAATCCTTTTTGGAAACGGCAATGTGAAACTCCAGTTCTCGATGCCACTTATTTCCGCGACTGATTATCCGATCCGCCTGATACACGTGACAGGCACAGGCAATCAGATCTTCGGATGTTTGGCCTATCGAGTCGCTTAGGCTACCCATGTTGGGAGAATTGATCTTTAACTTCACATCTTTGTCGAAGGAGAGTGTATGTTTGCTTCCTCCTCTCCCGAGGACGCCATTAACCTTCGACCATGTGATCGCCGCACTTTTCTGATTCTGGTCAAGATCACAGAAAAAGATGGCGCGTCTCATTTCTTCGTCTCTCCAGTGAGGATGCTTCTCATTATTGGCAGCCAGTCGGGAACATTTTTGAGTACGAGCGAGATCGCCTTTCCGCCACCGGCTTCTCTGAGAGACTTGAGAATCTGGTCGGCGAGTCTCGGTATTTCCCGGCTATCCACAACCCTCATGAAGTCCTGTCGTCTCCTGACCTCCACAGGTTTCTGAGGTGAATATCCTTCCATGATGTAGTGCGTCACCTGGCTGAGATAAGACTGGAGGTACGTCTTAAAAGCCGATTCGGTATCGACGACGCTCAGGCGCTTTAGTAGCTCACGCTTGCGTACATTGAATGGGCTTTGATCGGGCGAGTAGAGGTCCTCTAGAGTCCGCCTGAGGGCATTTTTTGCCAACTCAAACGCAAATACATCTCGTTTAGATAGATCCCTATCTAATTGATCAAGCCACTGATCACCCATTTGTATTAGGGGTAATCTGCCCTCGATATCGATCTCTTTACTGAGCCACGATTCCAGCTCCCTCTTATGAACTTGTGCATCACTCACTCGTCCAACAAGAAGTCTCAAGCAGCTTTGCCATTCCTCACCGAGGAAGAGTCCTCTCCAGTCATTATCCGCAAAAATCTTTTTGAAGAATTCCGCCGTTTCTCGCGACGGCCTCTGAGTCGGATCCCGCTCCAATAGATCTCTAATACTTTGACTCTTTTTGGGAGTTAGACTGAATGTTCCCGGGCTTCCCATAAATAACCTCAGCTTGAGCCGCGGTGCGGCTCAATTCTGCGTCACTAGTCCTCCATTCCAAACAGTTGGCCCAACACGCGCAAATAGTCCGACTTCTCCCTTTTCAGGTTCTTACTTACGGCAACTATTTTCTTCATGCGGTCGAATCGAGGTAATAGCGAGTCCCATTTTTTGCCATGATTGACGATGAATTGCTCCTGCGACTGCTGCTTGCCGTCATAGTCAGCTATCTCGCGAAGAGCTGCGAAATCGCCTTCTTCAAACAGGCAATAAAAGTCCTGGTAATATTCGCGAAGGATGATTAACCGAGTGATAGCAGCCCGATCATAATTATCAATGTAATCCTTATCATTCTTGTCCAGAGAAGTGTGCCGCGCGATGAAGTTGAGGTAACGATTTAGAATCCTCTTGATTTTTCGTGGATTAGTAAAACCCGTGACCCAGAGTGTCTCGCTGAACTCGTCAAAATACTTCTCGAGTGCTTTTGTATTTTTTGAAATGACCAAAGCCGAAAGGCTCTTCTTGCCAAACTCCTTGATGGCTTGATCACTCGGTTCCGGTACGCCAACCGAATACTGGATTATTTTCTCCAGGTGCTGCCGCCCATCGATATCCAAGTCGCCATACTTCTTCTGAATGCTCTTGTAAACAACATTCCGGTTGACGCCTAAAACAAAAATGCATTTGTCTACAGTTAAATGATTCTTGATTCGTTCCAGTATCTGGATAGCCACATCCGGAAGACAGCGATCAAGATCGTCAACAAAGATCGCGAGATAAAGCTCTCGATTACCTATCTCCGGATGTAGCCCACGATAGATGTTGAGATAGTTGTTCACGAACTCCTCAAAAGCCTGCTTTGTCTCGGTTACCTGGTCAGTCCATTTACTGAAAACCGTTTGTAAGTTTTCTTCGACCATTTCCAATGCTTTCTTGACGTCATCCAACTTAAGCGCTTCGCCAATTGCCGCCTTCGTAACCGTGCGCAGCGCCAGATCTGTTAAGCCGAAGAGACTGCCTAGAGCAACTTTCTTGAATGATTCAGAAAATGCTTTTTTGTTTTGCGCTCCCTTGCAGCGCGCGGAGAAATCACGATAGATGGCATAGAAAAGCGGATAGATGATGTTGAGTTCGTTTTCATATTCCCAGGCATTGAACCAAACAGGTATGTGCAACGCATCCTGGGAACCCGGCTCTGGATTCTTCAGATCGGTTTCCATTCTCCCCTTGATCAATTTCATCAACGACGTTTTCCCGCTGCCCCAGTCGCCGTAGATGCCCCACGTGAACGGCGGCTCCGAATACCTGATGGCCGCAAGCGTGGATTTCGCAAACTCGTTGAAGCCAAGCAAGTCTTTGCCTTCTTCCTCGATGAAACTGTCAGGGAGATATCGAATCTTCATTTGTGGGCTCCCTCTTGGCGTTAAGGATTGAGGTAAAGGAGCATTTATGATCCCGCTGGATTGCCGAAGCGCTCGCAGTTTATATCATTTATAACGAAAAGGACCAACAAAAGATGCGGTTTACGGTTTACCTCAAAACGAGGTTCGAGAAATAGATTGGATGTCTCCAAAATCGAGCTTCTGCGTCTGGTGTCTATAGCTTCACTCGCAGACATCGGTTATTCGATAGTGAACAAGAAGAGTGGAAAGTCTCCGGACGTTCCCCGGGAAATGGACAACTACATAGTTCATCAGCGGAGCTATCATTGCGGCACTAATCGACATTGGTGCTTGCGAAGAACCGCTGAGAACCACATTGCCATCGTGTCCCGTTATACTGGCAGATTCCTCGGCGTAGAGCGCAGTAGCGATTCGGACAACGCTGCTGTCCCGCGATTATGGGCCTTTAGAAAAATGGTGCTTGGTAGTGAGAAGACTTCAAAGCTCGGGGCAATAATGGTCAATCGAGACTCGTGTTAGTTGCTCGCCACGGCTGGTGATTCTGCGTATGCTCCCTTCCGACATAGCTGCAAAGTTAGTTGGATATCCAAACACCTCGTCGCGACGCACTAACTCTGCCGGCTGAAGTCGAAGGGGCTGATCCTGCTGTCCAAGGTACGAAAGAATAAATCCTCTCATGTTGCCAAATGACTTATGCAGGTGCTTGCGTTGTATGCCGGCGTCCTGCACCTTTCGAAAGATGGTCTCAAAGCGTTAATCGCGTTCAATCTTGGCTCGATACCAACGCGGCACGATATTTGACGAGGGGGACAAAAACGGTTAAAAAAGGGGGACAAAAAGGGGGACACTCCTAGTTCATCTCTTTGAAACATGCCATTTTGTTTAGGCCCGCGTAGCTCAGTGGATTAGAGCGTTCGCCTCCGGAGCGAAAGGTCGCAGGTTCGACCCCTGCCGCGGGTACCATTCACATGACGACTTATCCCAGAGAAGTAGTAGGCGTTTCAGATCAAGTCTTAGCCCTCGACGAACACGCATTGAAACGACTTACGGTGCTGTTCAATCGTATTGCTTTTCCGGGGCTATCTGCTTTCCGATCTGTACAACCTCAGTTCAAGCGCGCTGAGCACTTATTACGGCTCGCCGATACGGGCATTTTGTTCGAGCCCGAGATTCCAAAGTGGTCTGATAATCAGGATTTCAAGAACCGGATGCTCCAGGACGTGGACAAGGTTTTAAAGCCATCCGGTGTGAGTGCTGAAGAAATTCTTGCTGCCCGTACCGATGAAAAGAAAGCTTTAGAAGTTAGGGAGAAGAGGCGTCCGGTCAGTGAGGAATCTATTTTAGAGAATGATCCAATCGGTGTAATCGGAGCCATGCACCGTATGGCGACAAACATGACGCGACTTGTCGCGGTTCAACTGAGGAACCTCAACAACCTGGATGCGCACGCTGTCCTGTCGAGTGAATTCAACTCGTTGGAAGAAGACGACGAGCACCCAAATAGCCGTGATGTTTTACAGATTCTAATCACCGGACTACCGCTTCCAGATAAGGATGTGTCATGGGAACAGATCATCGAGTATCGAAGCGATCCCAACTCGCTGAACAGATTTCTTGATCTTAGAAACTGGATCAGTGATACAGCACATGGACGACTCACTCCTCTCGAAGCTGAACAGCGGCTCGAACCTGTTCTTAACCGCTTTCGTAAGCAGGCGGAAATCCGCCAAATGAAGACCGTGGATACAACACTCGTAGCATCCGTCACAACTTCACCTGATATCGTAAGGAATCTTCTCAGTTATCCGGGAGGAACGAGACTCTGTTACTTCGCGCGTCGGAAACTCGTGTTGTTGGAAGGCGAGGCGCTGTCGGAAGTTAGCGAAGTGGCGTTTGTATTAGGAACGACGTTTCTGTCTGGCATGGGACACGAGAAGGGAGATCCGTGAAGCGCCTGTTAGTGATTTCATTGGCTCTGGTGTTTTCACTCGTGGCAGTTCTGTCAGCTTCGGAGCAGAAGCCGCGACGACAGCGTAACCGGCCGCCGTCGATTGAGTCGTTTACTTCATCGGCGACGACGCTGCGGGTCTGTCCGTTCCACCCTGAGTTATACGATAAACCTGAAGTGGACCTGCTTGTGAACGCAACTGATCCCGACGGCGATGCACTGCAATACGAATACTCGATGACCGAAGGAGCCATCTTAGGTAAAGGCAAATTGGTCAGTTGGGATTTGAATGATGCGCTCCGGGGACCACATGAAGTTCGCGTTACCGTAACAGACAGCAAGGGAGGGAAAGCCGAGGCGGTCTTGACAGTCACTACAGTCGATGGCGGCAGTTGTGATCCGCCTCCTCCGCCGTGTCCGATAGTCAAAGTAGCTTGTCCTAACGAGATGGACAAATCAAAGCCCTTCGTATTTTCCGTACTTATCGAAGGCGAGGGAACGTACAAACCAACCTTCCATTGGAAGCTTAACGCGGGAAGAATCGTAAAGGGCCAAAACGGTCGTGAAATAGAAGCTGCTACAACTGGCGCAAACGGTTTCGACAGTATCACCGCAACAGTAGAAGTTCGCGGCTTCGATCCTTCTTGCATAACGACTGGAAGCTGCACCACGAGAATCATCTGGTAATCTGCACTGGTCTATGGCTCACGAGCTTTATAACCAGCCTAGCAAGTACCTTGATGCCTCATATCGCCGCACGAAGAATTACCAGCAGGAAGTTGACTTCATCCTGCGGAGGGTTGGGAACCGCCCGGGAAAGAAGATTCTGATCGATGTTGCGTGTGGGAGTGGCGGGATGCTGAACTGCTCAGTAAAGCGGGTTTCAGTGTGTATCGCCTTTATGACACACACGTGGAAGCCCGGACCTTTCAGCGTCGAGACGATAACCACGCCTTCGACTTTTCCGATTCAAAACGCAGCGGTACTGTCACCGTCTTTGTGGGACGTAAGGAACGCTAAACATTCCCCAATCGCAGCTTTTTTGCTACGCTTGCGCCAACCCCCCGGCTCCCCCGCAACTCAAGGTGCGAACGATGAACACGGCGACCAACGGATCATGCACGATTCTCGTTGTTGACGATTTTGACGATACGCGCCTGCTGCTGCGCACGTGGCTGGAGCGCAGAGGGTTTCGTGTGGTCGAAGCGGAGAACGGAATTCAGGCGATCAACCAGGCCGAGACTGAAGCCCCCGACCTGATCATAATGGACATGCAAATGCCTGAGCTCGACGGTCTCTCAGCCACGCGGCGCATCCGGAAATCGCTTGATTCAGTGCCGATTCTGGCTGTTTCCGCGTACGGCGCAGACCAGTTTCGCGAACAGGCGCTCGCCGCCGGCTGCAATGAATACGTCTCGACGCCGTTCGAGCCGGCCGCGCTCGAAGGGATAATTCGCTCACTGGTCCAGCGTTAAGTATAATCTCGCGCATGTTTCGAACCATCTTGTTCCCACTCCTACTCCTCCTGCTGACCCAATCTGTATCGGCGCAGTGCACGAAGAAAATTAGTGAGCTGCCCGCCGCGCCGGAACTGCTCGGCTTTCGTCTCGGCATGACGAAAGAACAGATAAAGGCCCGCATTCCACAAACAAAGTTTGGCGGCGCTGATCATTTTGGGGTTGCGAAAACGACGATTAATCCGTATTTCGACGAGACGATCGACAAGTCGAAGCTTGAAAGCGTGCGCAGCATCTCGCTCGATCTCGTCGACGAAAAGCTCACTTCCATTTGGATCGGGTTTGACGACACGTTCAAGGTCCACACCGCGGAAGAGTTTGTAAAGCTGATCTCACAATCGCTACAGGTCGATGGCAGTTGGTCGTACAAAACCAGAGGACAGCAACTGCGTTGTGCAGACTTTCAGTTGACTGTGACGACGGTCGCGGGTGGGCCAAGTTTCAGGCTGGTAGACACTGCCGCAGACGATCTCGTCGCTGCGCGGAGGCAAGCAAAAGAAGAGCAGGATGCGCTTGCGGAAGCGGGCGCCGATGCGACTGAAAGCACCGAGCCTGCTGAGATCATCGCTGACGGTAAGTCCAAAACTTACTATCCCAACGGCTGCCTGCCCGCCAAGGAGATCGCCAACAAGATAACTTTCAAGACCACAGCGGAAGCGGAAAGAGCCGGCTTCAAAGCAGCGAAGAACTGTCACTGACGGAACGGGCGGCCACGGAGAGCCGCCCCTACAGTAACTAAACAGGAGAACACAACCATGTGGAGAGAATTCAAAGAGTTCATCGCTCGGGGAAATGTGATCGACCTGGCAGTTGCAGTAATCATCGGCGCAGCCTTCGGAAAGATCATTACGTCGCTGGTAGAAGGCGTCATCATGCCGCCGATCGGATTGGCCCTCGGCAAAGCCGATTTCTCGAACCTGTTCATCGATCTATCCGGACAGCATCCGGTATCGCTCGCCGACGCGCAGTTGAAAGGCTTGCCTGTGATCACATACGGCATGCTGATCAACGACATCGTTAGCTTTCTGATCATCGCGTTGGTCGTGTTTTTTGTCGTCAAAGCCGTCAATCGCCTGCGCGCTGCTCCGCCGCCACCGCCAAACACGAAAGATTGTCCGCTGTGCCTGACTGCGATTCCGCTGGCTGCGCGGCGCTGCCCGGCATGTTGCGCGGATCTGGCGTAAAACATTAAAGAATGCGCGAGTGTCCACGTTGTGAAGTTTGCTACGAAGATAACGTAGAGATCTGCCCACAGGACCAGGCAAACACAAAACATACGCTGCCCGGCGGGCGACTGCTCGCCTCGCGATACCTGCTCGAGAATCGTCTCGGGCGCGGCGCGATGGGTCAGGTCTATCTGGCGCGTGACCAAAACCTGCTCACTCGCCAGGTCGCAGTCAAAACCGTCCGGCCCGACATTCTCAGCGACGAAGATCTGCAGGAGGGCGAAGCCATCGCTCGCTTCGAACGTGAAGCGCGCGCGGCGGCGTCGATTCGCCATCCGAATGTTGTTGACGTCACCGATTTCGGCAAGAGCGCAGACGGCGTGTTCTTTCTCGTGATGGAATACGTGCAGGGCGAAACTCTCTATCACCTGCTGCGTCGCGAAGGCACTGTTAGCCCGCAGCGAGCGGCGACGATCATGCAGCAGGTGGTGGCGGGAGTAGAAGCAGCTCACGACGCCGGGATTCTGCATCGCGATCTAAAGCCGGCGAACATCTTTCTGATGCAGCAGAAACGCAAGACCGGCGGTGAGGACGGCTTCGTGAAAGTCGGTGACTTCGGTCTCGCAAAGATCGTTCACGCCGATCGCTCCGACGTCACGTCAGCCAGCGGCCCGGCGTCGCAGGGAATCATCGGCACGCCGGAATACATGGCGCCCGAACAGATGCAGCCCGAGCACCCGCTTGACGCGCGTGCCGACATCTACGCGCTCGGAACGATTGCGTATCACATGCTCGGCGGCCGACCTCCCTTCACCGGCAACATCACGCAACTGATCGCGCAGAAGTTGACGCAATTGCCACCGGCGCTGTCGAGTTTGCGATCGGATATCAGCGGTGAAGTTGAAGCATCGATCATGAAGGCGCTGGCGAAAGAAGTTAACGATCGACCAGCGAGCGCGAGTGAATGGTTTGAGAGTTTTGCGAATGCGGTTTCTGCAAGTTCGGAGACAGTCAAACGAAGAGATTCGCGGCTGGTGGTCATGGCGCCGTCGGGCGCTGAGGTTTATGTTGACGACGAGCGGTATGGAAGCGTCGGACGCTCCGGTCGTGTGATCCTGACGTCGCTGGCGCCGGGACAACACGTGTTGCGCGTGTCGAAGTCCGGCGAGCCTGATGACGAGCGCGTGATCGAGATCCGCAGTGACATCGCCGAACAGATCATCGAAGCACAACTGAAGATCGGTGTGTCGAGCAATCAATTGACACCGTCGCGCGGCGGCAGTCTTCAAAGCAAGCACGGCGGACATTCGGCCACGTTGTCCGTTGTGGTGTGTACGAAATGCCAGTCGCGCTTTGCGGAAGGCGTGAAGTTCTGCGGACGCTGTGGCAATACGACTTTCCAACCAGTTTCGACTGATGTGGATACTTCGCCGCTGAGCCCAATCGGAGTCACCTGCCCGCGCTGCCGGCAGGAGTATCCGGCGGGCACGAAATTCTGCGGGCGCTGCGGGATTCCGATCGGCGCGGCGTCGCTCGACTGGCGCGCGCCCAAGCCGGTCGAAGTGTTTTGCAACGGGTGCAGCAGCAGTTATCCTGCCGGGACGAAGTTCTGCGGGCGTTGCGGAAAGCCAATTAGAGCTTGAGCGCGCGTCACCTTTCCGATAATCTCTCCGATTGTTTTGTCGGATACTCTTCTCTGTTGCACAGAGAGAGCTTTAACAGAAGATGAAGCGCTGCCCCACTTGTAACCGCACGTACACCGATACGTCCCTGAACTATTGTTTGGAGGACGGGACTCCACTAACCACCGACGCACCGGCAGTCGATCCGAATGCGACGATCCGCTATCCGGCGGCGCGTGATACTTCCGAGCCTCCGCCAACTGAGATCTATCGTCCGCAGCAGCCGCAGGTCGTCACCCCGAGACCAACGACGCCGCCACCACCGCCTCCGCCACCAGCGCCGCAGTGGACCCCAACGCCCATTTCCGCGCCACCGCGCAAGAAATCGAATGCAGTCTGGTGGATACTCGGCGCATTGGCTGCAGTGATCATAATCGGCGGCGGTCTCCTGGTGATGGTCCTCGTGCTCGCTAGTCTTGGATCAAACAACAACACCAACAACCTTAACGCCAATACGCGTAACGAAAACCGCAACAGCAACGTCACTGCAAACACGAACGTTTCAAACACTAACGCGAACGCGAACGCAGCGATCCCAAACTCGCTCGTAGACGACTTCAGCCAGCAGAAATGGGGCACAGGCACATCGCCGTACGGCCGGATCTGGTACGCCGACGGCGAGTATCACATGAGCTCGCGCGATAGAACGTTCGTCGTGATGTACGCACCGTCAGACGACTACAGCACTGAGAACGCGACCGTGAAAGTTACCGCGCGCAGCGTTACTGGAGAGGTGCCGGCATCAGGATTTGGATTGATGGTCCATTGCGCACAGTCGAAGACAAAGCAGCTCGAAGATTATGCGTTGCTGATCTATCCGTCGACCGATCCGGAGTATGAAATCATCAAGCACAAGAACGGCGTTCAATCGTCAGTCGTGACGAAAACGAAGTCGAGCGCGATCCAATCGGGCAGCGCGCCGAATGTACTGGAAGTGCGCATCCGCGGCACTGAGTTGTCGTTTTATGCCAACGGACAGTTTTTAACTAAAATCAACGACACAGAAAACTACAAGCATGGCCGCACCGGGTTCTACACCAGCGACGCTTACGAAGTGGCGTTTGACGATCTGAGTATCAATCGCTAATCCCACCATGCAGGTCAATCTCAAAGTCACAGCGGGCCCTTACAAAGGCCGCATCTTTTCGTTCACCCAGCACGACACCTTTCTGATTGGTCGCAACCCTGACGCTCACCTCTGTTTGCCTAACGATCGTTTCTTCTCACGTAATCATTGCCTGCTTGAAATGAACCCGCCGCATTCGCACTTGCGCGATCTCGGATCGACGAACGGGACTTTTCTCAACGGTCGTCGCGTGCAGAATGCGTTTTTGAATAACGGCGATCGGATCCAGTGTGGTGAAACGATTCTCGTCGTTGAAGTCACGACCGAGTCGATCGATCTTTCTGAGACAACGCAGGATGCCAGCGTGCCAAAGCGACCTGTGCTCGTGATGGTCGAGTGTGTTAACTGCGGCCGGCGCGAACAGGCGCAGGCATCGGCGCCTGACGAGCACCTCACGTTTCTTTGTGAAGACTGCCGCATCGAGCTCAAACGTTCGCCGCAGGCGATACCGGGTTACGACACGGTGAAACTGCTCGGACGTGGTGGCATGGGTTGCGTGATGCTCGGTCGTGAGCAAAAAACCGGACGCCCGGTTGCGATCAAAACGTTGCTGCCTGAGTTTGCCGTCAGTGACAAAGCAATGAAACGCTTCATGCGTGAGATTGATGTGGCGGCGACGTTGAAGCACAAGAACATCGTAGAGTTCATTGATCGCGGCACGCACAACGGCGTCGTTTATCTCGTCACTGAATTCGTCGAAGGCGCCGATGCTTCGAAGCTCGCTGAAAATAGCGGTGGGCGACTTGCTTACGAAGACGGTATCTCGATCATCTCGCAGGCGCTCGACGCACTCTCGTTCGCGCACGCGCAGAGCTACATTCATCGTGACTTCAAGGACCAGAACATTCTCGTGGCTGGTCATTCGCCAAACCTCGTCGCGAAGCTGACAGACTTTGGCCTTGCGAAGAGTTTCTCCAATTCGGGCATGAGCGGCGTCACGATGGCCGGCGAGATGGCGGGTACGCTCGCGTATATGCCGCCTGAGCAACTGCGAAATTTTCGCGACGTAAAGCCACAGTCAGACATTTACGCTGTCGGCATGACCGCTTACAGCTTGTTAACCGGCTCGCTCGCGCTAGACTTGAGTAAGAGCAGCGGCGTCAACGACACCATCCGCGCCATCTTCGAACAACCTGCTGTTCCCCTCCGCCAGCGCGCGCCGCACGTCCCTCAAGCGGTGTGTGAAATCATCGATCGCGCCCTTGCAAAGGATCCTGCACAACGGTGGCAAAGCGCCGGCGCCATGCGTAACGCGCTTCTCCATTCCATGTAAATACATTCACCGTGATCCACATAAAATCTGTGGAAAACGAAAACTTTCGTGGCATAATCCGGTTTGAGGAGAAGTTTTTGATATGCGCTCAATCTGGAAGGGCCACATACGATTTTTGCTGGTTGCGATCCCCGTTCGTATCTACAATGCCATCGAGACCAGCGAGAAGATTCAGTTCAACCAACTGCACCGCGACGATTTTGGTCCAATCGGTTACGACAAGCGCTGCAAGAAGTGTAACGAGGTTGTCACAAACGATCAGATCACGAAAGGCTATCAGTACGAGCCTGATCGCTACGCGATAGTCGAACCGGACGACATCTCGAAGATCAAGATCAAAACCACTAGAGCGGTCGACATCATCGGCTTTGTCGATCGTGAAGAGATACCGAGCACGTTTTACGATGCGCCGTACTTTGCCGGACCGGACGGTCCAGTCTCGGAGAAGCCGTATGCGCTGTTGCGTGAGGTCATGAAGCAGACCGGTAAGATTGCGGTCGGTAAAGTCGTGCTCCGAGATCGTGAAGATCTCGTGGCAGTATTTCCGCAGCAGGATGGATTAGTGCTTCAGAAGCTTCACTACCCGCACGAGTTGCGGAAGATGGAAGACGTGCCCGATCTCGAAAGCGTGCAGAAGCTCGATGCGCAAAAGTTGAATAAGAACGAGTTGAAGCTCGCGACGACGTTGGTGCAGGAGATGTCGACGACGCTTTCCGAGATCGATACTGAAGACAATTACTACAACGCGCTGCGTACTTTGATTGATTCGAAGATCAAGGGTAACGAGATTACTGATTTCGAACCGGTTGAAGAACTTCCCAGACTTGATATTATGAGCGCGCTGAAGAAGAGTTTGCAGGCATCGAGTCGCAAGCCAATGGTGAAGGCGCCGGCGCCCGCGGCCAAGAAGAAGCCGCAGATCACGCTGGTGAAACCTCGCGCCGCGAAGAAACGAAAAGTCGGTTAGTTTTTGTTCTAAATGAAAGATCCAGGCACTAAGGTAATCTCGTTTCCCTCACCTGTCCCCTCTAAGGCAGATTACCAACGTGTCAAATCTTCTTACTCCATCAAAGAGATCAAACAGCTATTTGGTCTGAGCGAGAAGACTCTTCGTCGTTGGACCGAGCAGGGGATCATTCAGGCTTCGGCAACATCGCAAGCGCCTGACTACGTCTACGACTTCAACGCGCTGACTCAGTTTCGTCGTGTGCGTGAGCTGCGCGCGCAGGGTCACAGCATTCGCCAGATCGAAGCTGAGCTCCAGGGACAGTTGAACCTCTTTCGCATCGAGACGCCACGACTCGCGCGGCTGCTTACGCCATTCGAAGAAGCCCTTCTTTTACACGAGCAGGGCGACACGAAAGCCGCTGAGCATTATCTCGAGGCGATCAGCGAAGGCGACAACGTTGCTGAAGCTTATTGCAACCTCGGAATTATCAATCTCGAGCGCGGCCAGACCGCGAGCGCGCTCGACAACTTCACGCTTTCGTTGAAGAACGATCCGCGGCACGTCGAAGCACATTACAACCTCGCCAATCTTTATTACGACGCCGGCGATCTGCACCTCGCGAAGCTTCACTACGAAGCTGCGGCACAGATCGAGCCGGGGTTCTCGTTAGTCTATTTCAACCTGTCGCTCGTCTATCACAAGCTTGGTGATCTGAATGCTGCTTCGGCGACGCTGGAGAAGTATCGACAGTTGGAGCCTGAGGACGAGGATCTCGAAGTGCTGAATCAGCTACTGAAGGCGATGAAGAGCGGCACGACTTCGCCGTTGAGCATAGCTCCCAAGTCTGAATAATTCTTAAAATGCGCTTGCTTTGTTGGCGGTGGGCAGGAGGGCTGCCCACCTGGTCGTACTGGATCGCAAGAAAGGGTGAACGATCCGAAATACGTTGTACTTCTAGGAAAAAGCCAATCGGGTGATTGTTCCAGATCATGGCTTGTTTCACGGTGGCGAAATTGCGCAGAGCCGCTTATAATTTGCCTCCACTGCTTCTCCTGCTTTCAGTGGGATTTCGAATGACCCAAACAAGGAGGTTTCCCCCTGTGCCAAACTCCACATGTCGTGTGCTTTGCGTGGACGATCACTTCGACACTTCTGAGATGTTGCAAATGTTGTTGAGTGAGGAAAACTACCAGGTTCACACTGCAGCTACGATGGAAGAAGCCTGCAAAATGGCTTCCGAGACCCAGTACGATCTTTACGTGCTCGACAAGCGCCTCCCCGACGGCACAGGCGTCGAGCTGTGCGAGACATTGATGACCATCACCCCCACGGTGCCGTGCATCTTCTACACCGGGGACGCCTATGAAATTCACCGGCGCGAAGCCTTCGCGGCCGGCGCCGCCGCCTTCGTCGCGAAGCCCGATATCGAAGGACTAATCAACGCCGTCCACCAACTTCTCGCCAACAGCGAGTGCGCCACTGCGGGTTAAAATTGAAACGCCGAAGGCGTTGGCTAATTTCAGCCCAGGGTTGGAGCTTGCGACAACCCTGGGAATAACAATAAAAAGGAACACAAAACCCTGAAAGGGTTTCTCTTTCGATGAACCGTTTCAGGGTCAATTTGTATCGTGCAACGCGGGAACTATGCTGGCTTCTCGTCGAGCTCAGGGTCCGGACGTATTTTCCCCTCCTCAATCAATTTCCTCCGATAGCGCTCTTGTTTTTCTTCCTGAATTTGATTCAAGCGCCTGGCTCGCTCGATTTCTTCAGGAGTAGCGCGGTAACTGGGAACTGAAAATCCGGGAGGAAAGTCACTCAACTTCATTACGTTTTTCTCCAATACGAGTAGGTTTGCCCTTTTCATTATGCGCAACAGCCGACTTATCCACAATAGTCGTTGCTCGCCATACGCATCCCGAGTCCGATAGCACTTTAACTTCGAGTTCATAGCCTACGCTGGAAACGCGTGTCAGCGCAATCAACGTTTGGCGTTCAACGACTTCGTTCGGCTCGATGTACCTATCTGTGTCTCCGAACACCCTGAAAGAAGCTAACAGACTATTATCAACACGCAGAATTTCCGCACCTTCTACCGGGACATACCCAAACACATACAACGAACTCGCTTCTTGTCAAATGCAATTCTTGACAGACCTACGTTCTTAAGTTGCATCGTAACGACCAAAAAAACCGAATCATCAATGGAAACAAACTTGCCGCTTACACTCGGAGTTAGCCTGTCTCGGAAAGTTCGTCCTTTCGCAAATTTAAAGTACGCCCAGAGGCCAGCCGCAATTAGGGCCAGGGATTGAGTTACGTTGACAAATGCTTCAGTGAAGTCTTTTGTCTTGGTCCAATCGACAGTTGTAGAGCCGTAATGCCCAACTAAACACAACACTAAAGCGCCAGATACCAAACCGAGTATCGGCACACAGTTTTGTTTTAGCCATTTGATGAAATTTGGATTCGGCTCAACAGAGTCCGGCGTTGAATGTGAGGAAACGTCAGCCATTATTCTCCATCAGGTGAGGTGTGGATTAACTAAGCGGTCACGCTTTTACCAGAACATTGATCGTAAGTAAAGTTAGCGGCAACAGTGTGCTTGCTTGACACTCCCAACGTCGCACGTATAATTTTCCGCGTCACCATGACGGGCCGATAGCTCAGTTGGTAGAGCAGCTGACTCTTAATCAGCGGGTCGCAGGTTCGAGCCCTGCTCGGCTCACCATTTTATTGAATTAGGTTAGGTTAGATAGGACTTACAGCTTTCATAGCGCAGCGGGCTACTGCCGTAGACCCGCTGATTGGAGGTTGTAAGTCTTATGTCTTTAATAGACCTGTTTGCTCTGTTCCTCAGAGAGAAACAGTTCCTCGCGAACATTTCACCTAAAACCGTCAGGTCATATCAACAGTCATTCAACGCCTACCGACGAGTCCTCAATGGGTCTGGTGATGCTATCCCCACTAAAAACACCTTGAAAGAGTTCGTCATCGGAATGAGAGAAGCGGGCCTGAGTCCTGGGGCCTGTAACGTGTACATCCGTTCAGTAAACTCCTTTCTTAGTTGGTTGCACACTGAGGGTCATATCACTGAGCCGCTAAAGCTCCGACAGCTCCCTAACGAAAAGAAAGTCATTCCGATTTTCTCGGAGAAGCACGTCCAAGCTCTGGTCCGTTTCAAGCCCAATGGAAAATATGAATGGCGACTGTACGCGCTTATATGTTTCCTCATCGACACTGGTGCAAGAATTGACGAAGGATTAGGGGCGCTGGTGTCGAACGTGGACTTGGATAATTTGCTTGTTAAGGTGCGCGGTAAGGGAAACAAAGAACGGCTACTGCCGATTTCGATTGAACTACGAAAGATTCTGTGGTCGTACACCACAAAGCATCGCTTCAAAGTGCCATCTGACTATCTGTTTCCAACCAGAGATGGAGCAAAGCTCGAATACCACAACACCCTTCGAGATATAAAAGAACTGTGTGGTCGGCTTGGAATTCAAGGCGTTAGGTTGTCGCCTCACGGTTTCCGGCACTTCTTCTCCTGTAATTTCATGAAGCAAGGCGGCGACATCTACCGGCTTTCGCGCTTGTTGGGGCATACGTCTGTCAAGACGACGGAAATTTACTTACGTTCAATGGGAATCGAGATGATTCAGAACAGTCAACAGTTTTCGCCTTTGAGCCGACAACTAAGTTAGTATGAGTTTATGAATCCAGACCAAGCTCAATTACTACGCGACAGATGGGGCAATAAACCGTGCGACCATCCGGGGTTCGTTCGTGAATACGACAAGGGAATGCAAGGAGATTTCATTTGTACTCAATGCGGTAGGGAATCTCTCACGGATTCACCTAGTGGGGTTATTGGCGAGAAACGGAAAGAAAAAATTCCTGAATAGCCTCACGCTCTGACATCATGGTTTGAGCTTTTTTAATTACGCTCTTGTAGCGGTCGGGGAAATTCTCTTGAAACCATCGAGTGAATGCCTCGGGCGTTTTGTGCGCTGAGAAGACTGAACTAAAGGTATGACAACCAGGGCAGAGCGTCACGCCGTTGTCTAACATCAACCGAGTAGCTTTGCAGGACCTGCCCTTGAAATGATGGGCTGCGAGGAATTCTCTCTTTCCGCAATACAGACATCTTCCGTCTCGTTCTCTTACCAGTCGGGACCACTGAGTATCGTACTTACTGAGTTTGATTTTTCTTACTTTTGAATAGGACAGCTTAGGTTAGATTAATGACTCTAAATATTTACCAGCCCGTCGGATAAACCCAATTTCCAATTGGCGAAATCCAAAAACTTATAGGGGGTCGGTCAACCAATATGAACTGATTTGGTTCTACCATTACCCAATCTTGGATAATAATTCGAATTTCCTTCATCTTCTTTGAAAATTAATGACTCTAAATGCCTAGCAGCGGCTTCTAAACCTTCGTTACGGTCTTCTTCTCCGATTAATTTCATTACTCTAATCTCCTCTGCGGCTTGTTTGATTGTGGAGTCGATGAAGGATTTAATATCAAGCGGAACAACGCTCGGCTTAATCAATGGACGGGTGGGTTGCCCCAAATCGTTATACCCCTGACCTACAAATTTCTCATCAAACTTTTGTTCTAAGTCTTTACGCATGAGGCTTGATTTACTAATACCTGAGCCACAATCATCGCAACACTCCAAATAATTAGGACTAAAATTGAAAATTGTCTATCACTAAGTTTCATAGTTCTTTGTTCTATAGAGGGTTAGGTTAATTCTTTCTATTTCACATATTGGCGAACTACAAGAACACCAGGAAATACCACAACGCTTACAACGTTTTGTTGCCCCATCCGATAGAGTTATTGGCCGTTTCTTGCACTTGGGGCAGTTCATTAAGATGAATGTCTAAATAATGCTGACCGATGTCCTTTAAACTTTTCGTTAGCATAACTTCGCTGCTGAATTTGGAAATCGATAGGCAGGAAGGTTATGTACTTTCCAAGTGCAGTAAAAGCCAGAACTAAAGCTACCCACCTAGCATTTGAATGTGCTTCCTTTGGGTCCCCTAAACCCATTTTCTTATAGGTTTTGTCGTCTAAAATTAAACGAACATCAACGTCCCGCCAACCTTTTTTCATGGTAAGAGATGACCCAACGTGATAAGGAGGGCCAGCTTCGGGAAAAGCATCCCATACCCTTTGCCCGAATTCTTCTAAGAGCAAAGATTGAGGCATACCAACACCCCCAATCCGAGTCTTCTTTTTTCTTTTGATTATTTTCTTCATATATCTATTCGTTGTTTAAGAGATTAGGTTAGCAATCAAAACAATAGCCTTCTATTTCAGCATACTTAGCCCAACAGTTCCGACAAAGTTCTTCTTTCATAGTTTTAGGTTTGCTTACTGTTAAGCGCAAGCCATAGTTTAGTCACGACTTCTTTAGGAGTTTCGCCTTCTACGGAATAGAAATCATCCGCTTTGAATCCTGCCGCATACCACGTTCCCCAATCACCAGTAGCCTTTTCACCGTTGTGGAGTTCAAATTCTACATTGCCGCACGCTTCTATAAGCTCGGAGAGAGTTGGGAAATAAAGTACGTCAGGGTCATCATTATCGGGGTAAAATTGATTTCCATGGTCGTCATACCAACGTCCTTGCTCACCAACTGGAAACCCGGCATCCTTTAACTGCTTTGCTAGTGTGTAGGTCATGGTTAGCGCCGCTTTAGGCGGCTTGAGGTTCACTCCAAGTAATATTTCCGGCTTGAAATTCTGAGAACTGTTCAGGGGTCAAGTTAGCTTTGAGTTGATTACACTCGAAATGCGATAAACGGTAAGTCTCTAACGAGTCAGCCCCACCCTTACTTAACGGCTGCCAATGGTCAAAGGTGATGCTCTTAAGCGACTTTATTGATTTGCCGCACAAGTAGCATACATTTCCATACTTCGCGATTAAGTGATTCCGCTGCCAACGTCTCGGTAGTGATTTCACTCGTCTCCACTTACTCATAACCTCTGGTAGTTGTTAATCCTAAAAATTTCACAAGGCACTAAGGCGCTAAAATTCCAGGCAAAGTCTCCGGTCTGTTTCTTAGGATATTCATTGAAGAGTCTGCGGGCTTCTTCGATTGGCAGGATATAGGCGAGAGTCGGTGTGCCGATTATCAGATAATCACTTTTGGTTTGTTCGAGACTTTTTTGCTCTAGGCAATAATTACCTGTAGTCTCACTCATCAAGTCATGCTTAATTTCTATCGGAATTGAAGAGCGGCCTCGGGTGATTATGATGTCGTAGCTTGGTACGTTGCCTTTGGCTCGCCTTACGGTCCAACCGCGCTGCTTGAAATAGTCTTCGACGTAATCTTCGAAAATGCCTCCACGGGCGATATCAATTTTCATCTTGGCGTACATGCCCCTCAACACGAGGTTGAGAGGAAGAAGCGGGTGTCTCAGCTTACGCTGAGAGGCACATACGTTAGATTAATAAATCTCTGCGGTCGCCTACCTGACGGTTATAACGTTGGTAGGTCTTCTTTTTCTGTAAGCCTAGCTGTCTCATTTGCTCTTTACGCTTTTGGAGTAATTCAGGGTTAGGAACACTTTGAGTGCCAAAATACCATCCAACTTGCCAGCCGCCGCAACGACAAAATCTTGAGGGCGGATAAGTACAGTTACACGTCCGGCTGACTAATACCTTGTGAGTAAAGCAAGTCCGTTGACTATAGAAGTGGTAGATGGGATTGTAGGACTTTATTACTCGGTGAATTTGACAGCCGTGTTTTTTATCGTGCCAGTGAGGAGACAATGAGGTTTAGGTTAGCGCCGCTTTAAGGGGCTTGAGGTCATTCGTTCTTCGCTGCCGGCGGTAGGAATCACGTCCTAATCAAACCAAGTAGTTAGCAATCTCTTTTCCGTATGGTCAAGATTGCCTGTGAAACTAATACTTGGATTCGCTTCATACGAACGACACCAGCAACGGGGAAAGAACGATTTTTGTTTTTGGTCTGGCGGCAGGATTTGATACCTGCATGAGAGACTTTCCTGGCTGTTGGGTCAGCTCCCAATTCCAGCGAGACTACTTGCTGATTTTTCGTTGCTCTCTAACTTCTCAGCGTCTATTTTCTGATGATGCGAAGGACTCGAACCATCCACCTCTCCGGTTGCCCGGAGTGCTCTAACCCCTGAGCTAAACAGCATCAGCTTCCGCCACTGCCAGTAAGGTAATTGTAGCAAGTAGGTAGAAACTGTCGAATGAGTTATCCACAGCCTAACCTACGAGGTCTTCCGCGAGGTCCAAGTCGTCGTCCTGGGGAACCCTCATGGTAAAGGTGAAAGTGCGGCCTTGGCCCTCATCGTAATAAGAAACGACGCAAATCAAACTCTGCTCCAAAGGAGTTAATGAAACACTAGACACATTGATTTCTGGATTTGCAGCAAGCCACAAGTTTATTTCAGCTTCCAAAGAAGAAAGGTCGTTATCTTTCTTTCGTACGTCAGAGGCGAATATCTTAACTTTCATTATTCCCTTTCTATAGGCGGAAGCAGAGTTAAAACCCTTAAAGCTTCACGCTCCTGCGAATACAACATATCGACTATGTTCATAACATCAAGCCTTCGCTGTGGCGACAACTGTCTGAACACTGTAACTAGGTGGAGTTCATCACTGGTTTTGCCGGAGGGAAGAATGCGAGCCGCTAGCGCAAGCAACTCTTCTCGTGGAACCCCAAGACCATCTGCTAATGCAATGAGTTTCTCGGCAGTGGGATTTAGTTTGTCAAAGTTCTCGATGCGATTGACGTAAGCTCCCGAAATTGGTCTTCCATAACGAGCGCTTCGCTTTTCGACATCTTTACACGAAAGACGTTTCTGATTCCGAATGCGGCGAACAAAGTCTCCAAGGCGTTCCATTCACTTTTTGGAACCCTTCTTCTTGGATTTCTCAAACCGTTCAACAAGCTCGGCCTCGGTGATAAGAGCGTTTTGAAAATCTTGGAGAGTGGCGAGTAGGAGTTTTATTTTTGCGAAACTCTGGTTCCTGGCTCTCTTAGTTCCAAGAAAAAATTCAAGCTGAATGCGACGCCGACAATCGCCGATGGTAAGCATGTTGTGACCCCACTTGTATTCACCGTTTCGAGTTGATTCGACTTCGGCAAGGATGTGGGACGTATAGCCGGTTGTAATTGAATTTAAGAAGGTGCGTTTGCGGTATTTGAAAGCCATGAGCCGCAATATACACAAGTCAGAGAATCGACTACGTAAAGCGGTCAAAAACACTAGATGTTGTGGTTTTAGGGTTATTTGAAGGAACGAAAAGTAAGTTAGGTTAGACTGAAAGTAGACACACTCCCACCTATTACTCTCCTAATACCGGAAAGCTTCATGTAATTTTCATTTATCAGTTAAGCTAAGCGGCACTCTGGCTTACCTTTTCAGATACGCGTCCAATCCGCTCGGTGCCATTCCTGTGAGGTGGGTTTTCATTCGTTCTTCGGGGTACTCCAACCGATAGCTGCTTAACCACGCTTCGACATTTTGGCAGAGGTAGGCAAACTGGATAAGTTGCTGTTGCTACGTGCCGAGAAGTAACCCGGAGAGAGAACGAAACACAGGAGGCCAGATGCTCTTGTTTATCGTCCAGAGTACCTGAGCCAGACGTTTAACTGAATTGTCTTACTTACTAAGTCCGGCAATCATGAGCTAACCTAGGCCCACCATCTTTCGATGATGAATTTAACTCACGATTACCAGACACAGAAAGTAATTAGATTAGCCTCGCGTTAAGCTCGGCAGTCATACAGGAATTAGAGGAGCTTCGCCATTTTCTACTTCAACAATATGTGATGGTTCGATGTAATAACGAATGCCGCAGTATTTACAACGGTAGTAAATCTTGGCCGACGTGACAGAGTTCGTGACTGAAGTACCATCACTTTGATGTCCGCGTTGTTTACAAGTAGCGTATTCTTTTTGGTCCATGTCTTCTGCTTCGCCTAAAGCGAAGCTAATTTAATTATTCTAAGGCTTGGCGTTTCTTGCTAAAGAGTGCTGGCAGAACAGAGAGAGGTTATAGGTGAAGCCCGAAGGCTATACCGGCTCTCTGACCGGCTCACCAACCTATTACCAGCACACCTAAACGAACAACGTTTCTTGCAAACAAAAAACAGAATTCCCTGACCTGAACCTGTCTACGGAAACAGGCCAAGAAACTCTGCTCTTTGTAGACGGTTTTTTGTTTTGATTTTGAAGGTGAGATGCAACGCCTAAGAGCGTTGCTAACTTAAAGTTCCTAAACGGGCTTATCTGAATTTTAAATGATGGTCCAACTTTTGACAAGAAGCGTTTAGGGATTACTTGTGGATAACTACAAAAGAGTGCTTAAAGAAGGGAGAGGCAATAGCCCCTCCCATAGGCGCGGGTAACGGACATGTACGAAGATGAGCGCTACCGGCGAAAATTTTATACTCCTAGCTGCGTATAAAATCAAGTTGTGGATAATTAGTCCAGACCACAGAAAAGCCCATGAATTAGAGGTCTTGACGAAATTCTCTCATACTGTAGAGTTAAGGCATAGACCATTAAGCATTCCTCACAAATGCAAACAATCAATAAGGTTCAATTTGAGCTCCTGCTGAAAAAGCAGAAAAGTCCGTTTAGTCGGTTCGCGAAAGCAATTCAAAAGGTCGCGCCTGGACAGGGTATCGTTTTTGCGAAGTCAGAATGGAAGCTAAAGACTTCGCCTGAGGTCCAGTTTAGAAACGCGTTTCCTGACTACCGCTTTTCAATCCGCAATTTGAAACGTTCCTACGCGGTATTAAGAATCAAATAAATATGCAGCAAATACATCGGCACGGAGAAGTTATCCTTCGTCCGGCCTCGCTTCCCCAACGAGCAAGATTAACAGAACAATTGAATAAGGTAATCGTCGGCCACTCAGAGTCAGGTCATCACCATGTACTGACGTTACCAAAATCTTTGATTAAGGTGTTTGAGTTTGAAGGTCGAACGTATCTTGATATTCCTTTAGAAGCTAAGCTCACGCACCAAAAAACCGGTGTTGAAACGCACGGAACGCAAACCATCGCCCCAGGCGTTTACGAACGTGTAGTCAAACGCGCCTATAACTATTCCGAGAAGATGATGAAAAAAGTAATCGACTAAACATGTCGCCTAAATTTACCCGATGGTTAGCGCAATTCAATAAGGACTTACGAACGTACAAAGTTGAAGCAAAGGCCATTCAAAAATATTTCGATAAGCATTTTGAATTGTTAGGCCAACCAAAACGTCCAGTGATTCTTTACGACGAAAACATCCCGGTATTCAAAATGGTCGGTGAAGCGTTACTAAAAGGTGTCGAAGATAAGAAGGCTGACGCTGCTTGGGACGCTGCTTGGGACGCTGCTCGGGGCGCTGCTCGGGGCGCTGCTCGGGACGCTGCTTGGGACGCTGCTCGGGGCGCTGCTCGGGACGCTGCTTGGGACGCTGCTTGGGACGCTGCTTGGGACGCTGCTCGGGGCGCTGCTTGGGACGCTGCTTCTTTAGAAGCGTGTGACAAAAACGATAACTGTAAAATTTGTATCTATCGTGCCATTGAACATCAAATGTATCTGGCTTTTAAGAACGGCGTATTCACCTATTGGGTGCTGCAAGACAAAGTCGTAGTTATTCAGCGGCCAAAAATCAAAGAAGAAAATAATCGCTTACATTCTGAGATTGGGCCAGCAATAGAATGGGCCAACGAGCATTACTATTATCTTAATGGAGTAAAGTTTGGGAAAGACTTATGGGAAAAGGTGGTAACAGGAAAGATGTCTTTCAAAGAGATTTTGGACATTCAAAACACGGAACAGCGATTACAAGCAATGCGGTACAACCCCGGCGCTTTAATGAAAGAAAATCCAAAGCTGATTCATAAAAGTAAACGAGACAATGAACTGTACGTAATTGAAAATAGCGAAGTAAACCGACTGTACGATGAAAAGAAGGTGTGGCTGTTAAAGTTCCGTGACCCTTCAAAACGCCCGCCTAACGATTGGATGTATGAGGAAGTAGACCCGAAAGTTGCAGCTGTTTCGCCCGATGCGGATGTAATTCAAGCTTATCATCTCGGTCTTACTCACGATGAATACAAACAACTCCAACTAGAAACTTAAACGAAATCCTCATGACAAGAAAAATCCTCATCGAACAACTAGGAGCGAAGTGTGGCATTCCAGCTTCCCAGGCTGAACGATATCTCGCTACGCTTCAAGAAATCATATACGACAGTCTTCGGAGTCGAGAGACTGTTCACTGGCATGGCTTTGGTAGGTTCTCAGTCTTTGAAGCCAAACCTACTAAACGAAGAAATCCTCGGACAGGAGAGATAATGGAAGTACCAGCACATCTTCGTCCAAAGTTTCTCGCCGGAGAGCAATTAAAAGAAGCGGTCAAATGAATCCTATTTTACAACTGATTCTTAGGCCGAAGTGTGAAGTTTGTAAATCAAAGCTGGTGACTTGTCCGGAATGCAATGGAAAAGACCCGTATGTCAGCGGCCTAGTTTGTTCAAACCCTCAATGTGAAAATAGTGCAGAAGAAGCAGGGTGCTGTGGTTGTTAACCGATAGATTCTTAATTCTTAATCCCTCACAATGAAATCAATCAATGAGCGCTATGTAACGTTCTCCCCTAAGTCCGCGCGCCTTCCCTACCCCGAAGACTTGGAACTAGGCCAAGACATTACAGTAATGGTTGGACCACACCCCTTCATCTATAACGTGGTGAAGGTGGAATTCTTCGAGAACAACGATGGAACCATGAATGCTAATTACGTGCTGAAAAGCACTCTTGAATAGACCCGTTCGCCTAAAGCGAACGTAATCTAATCTAACCTATGCAAGACCAACAAATCTTAAATTCAACAATCACAATAGAAGAGGTAATCGACAAAGATAAGAAGCTAGTAATCAAAGGTAATAACGGCTCGCGCGTCTTCACTTACTCAATCTGGAAAACAAGACAAGACGGTTCTGATTCCGCTACCTATTCCCAGTTCAAAACGATGGGCCTACGTGCCGGCTCCACGGTAATGATTGGATATGTAGTCGATGAATACGAGACTGAGATAAACGGATTCCCTAAGAAGGTCCAAAGCAAGAAAATCATTAATTTCCGCGAGGCCAGCTCTCAGCCGGCTCAGACTAGCCAAACAACAATTCCGGGCCGTACAGAGGCAAATAGAGGGGTCACAGCGCCTTCTAATGACACTTTCGGACGCCGACTAGGGGTCCAAGGCCATATCAACGCTCTTCTCTCCAACCCTAATTATTATTCGCCTGATAGTTCGGTAAGTATTTCTACTTTGGTGAAAGAGGCTATCGCGATAGAAGATGAAGCCGAGAAGCAGCTTAATTCCTCTGCGCTTCGTCAAGCTGTCCAACGACATGCGCCAGCCGTAGTTGAAGACTTGCCAACAATTCAGGTCGAAGACGAAGTAGATGTAAGTGACATTCCCTTCTAATTAACTAAACACTTATGAAATTTAAGGTAGGAGATAGAATTAGGTCGCTCTGTAACGGAAGCGGTACTTTACCTGACGGCGAATGGACCATCAATAAGATTAGTAGTTTAGGTCAGTACTTCGGGGTAGAAGGTAATCCAACCGATACTGCTGACCCTGTGCCATTTGATTTTAAGAACTATCAACTAGAATTAATTTCATCAACTAATCAAACAACAATGGATATCAAAGAGAAGTTTCAGTTAGCGTTTAAGAGTGAACCAGAGAAATCATTCAGGAAAGCCGGTGTAACAAACGGCGATGATTACTTAACGGATGATGGGCAGAAAATCTTCTTGTCCTGGCTGTTAAAGAAGAACGGTGCAGATTTCAAAACTGAGGTCGTCGATGACCTATTGAAGGACGATAAAGCAGCGTAGACATAAGCTTCCTAGAGCGGCTCGAAAGGGCCGCTTTTAGTTTGGCTCTTTCCGCTGCCAGCCACCATATGCGAGGAAGGAGACAAGCTACGAAGAAGGAAGCGGTAATAAGAAAAACCGCCTCGATAGTCTTTGCTATCAAGACGGTGCGGCCTCAGGTAAGACCCACCATTCAGACCTGGGCCAATATGCGGAGTCGCAGCTTTCACCACGACTCCGTTTGAGCCAGTCGTCATTGCCCCCTCAAACGACATAGCTCAAAGCTGTATATGTGTGGCTGAAACGATTCCAATTGTCGCAATCGTTACGGCAAGCGCTAGACGAAGTAATTCAGATGTCGTGAATCTTACGGTCCAGCGTTCCGGCTCAAGTGAGTAAATCGTCATAACAACTCCGTTAAGGGCGAGGAGGAGCTTGGTGAGGACACAGCTCCTCCGTCTCTGTGGTCCACTCGGACAATCCGAGCGGGTTGCGGGGTGAGAACTTAAAACGGAGGCGTAATTTCGTTCATAAACTTCCCGAGACGAGCTGTCGCCTGATACTGCGGAATTGGACCGAGCTGTTTGAACGCAGAAGTGAAAGCGTTTTCCAGACTCCATAGAGTCTTGGGTTTGAATTCTTCATGCTCTGGCACGAAGTAGTCTTTATCAACGCGCTTCATCAGCTTGATTGGAAATTGACCAGCGATGAACGCATCGTAAATACGAAGACGTGCTTGGTCGTCGGTAAGCTGACAGTTGCGACGGCTTTCAAGCGCTTGTTGTAGAGGCGTCCAATTGCGTTGAATGCGGTCTACGCCAAGAGTGAGAGCGTCTTGCAGGTTGAAGTTCTTCGTGTGCTTTTTGAGCACCGGATGAAACTCACCCTGAAAGGCCATGTTGTCGCAGACGAAAACTCGATAGCCGGCAACAAGACCGAGACGCATCGACTTATCGTGAGAGTTCCTGACGCCGATTGAGAATCTGACATCAAGAAATGTTGCGTCCAGTTCCAGAAGTCCGAACAATTTCTCACCTTCGGGAGTGACGGCATATTCCTCTTTCACAATTTGAATGTGTCTGAAGGAAAGCGTTTCAACGAGAGTGTTAATCAGTTCGACGTGCGGGATGGGACGGAAAGTGTCGGTTGGTTCAGGCGTTACGATTTTTGCGAGCGCTTCGCGGTCTATTTTGGTTGCCCCCGCGTGGGCCATCAGGGTTCCACTCATTCAATTTCTCCCTAAACATAGGTTCGGTTAGCTCGGTTACTTCCTCGAGACATTCTGGGTGAAGATTGGTGTTCCCAACCGTCACCCGTTTTTTGCGGATGGGCCGGTTACACCAGTCACAGTTCATTTCGTTACTTTCTGCGCTCGTCCTCTCTGTCGTCGTTGGGTTCGCGCACTTGGAAAGTGAGGTCAGGAAACATGTCGAGTTTGACGTTGACTGAACCGTCGCTGTTTTCGAAGGCAACACCAGCGCGATTGAAGTAAGTCTTGTCACCTTTACCAGGCACAAGTAGGTAGACAACTTTGTGATTTGCCACGAGTCCTCCTTATGGATTGTGGTTGCGTTAACTATTACGGGGAGCTAGCTGGTCCTTTGTGAAGGGAACAATTAGTTCTCCACAACTGTGGATAAGTGGTCCAAGTACGTTTGGTATAATTAATGTGTAGCCCGTACTAGGGGCCAAGTAATCTGTTCATCGTTGCTAGTACCAACGGTGGACGGATTTTTTGTTCTATGAAGAAAATTAAATTGACGAGGGGTAAATATGCGTTGGTAGATGATGAGGACTTTGAATACCTAAGTCAGTGGAGTTGGTTTTATAACGGTGGATATGCTAAGCGGTTTTCAACGAAGGCGGATGGAATCGATTGGAGAAAACGGAAAATGATTAGTATGGCTAGTGTTGTCGCTAACACGCCAGAGGGACTTGTGGCAGACCATCGTAATAGGGTCAAACTAGATAATCGAAAAGAAAATTTGAGGAATTGCACTATTGCGGAGAACAACATGAATAGGGGGTTTAAACTCCCGTATCGTGGAGTGTTCTGGAATAAGAGAGACAGTTTATATCAAGCGAAGATTTATATTAAAGGAAAGCTTACAAGCGTAGGGACTTTCAAAGACGAAATTCATGCGGCACTTGCTTACGACATAGCAGCTAAGGATGTGGGAGGATTGCAAAGAAATTTTGCTGATTGCGAAGTAAGTAATTCTTCGGAGAAACAGTCCTTAGTGTCTTAGCATCGCCTGTCTCCGAAATAATGATTCAGCGTGAGCGTAGCGAGCAGTGCGAAGAATGAGCCTGTGAGTAAGCCAGCGGTCTAATGAGGAGCGTCCGATAAAAGCATATTATCAGACAGGCCGAAGCATGCTTGCGAGGTCCTTACCCGAAGGGGTGTCTGATAATGCTCTTTTATCGCTGATGCGACGAGTGGTTTTCGGGAAGAGTTATCGTTGATGCCGTAGTGTGGCGGTCTAACTTAGGCTAAAGTCTGTTGACCGTTGGCTCATAGCTCCAACCGCGTGAGTAAGCAATCAACAGGCTCTAGGCTCCGATTGTGTTAGCCAATTGAACCACGCAATCAGAGCTAGAGGTGCAAACTTTATTCAGTTGTTAGAGACAGGAATAGAAGTGCTTGAATGGTTGGCCCATTGGGAGTTGCATACCACATTTGCTACATTTCGGAGCGCGAGGAACATAGTTTTGTTCGGCTTTGCGTTTGCCTTTTCTCTGGGCCTTGCGGAGCGCTCTACGCGCGGGCAATGACATCTGCTACGCCTTCGGCGGCGGTGAAAGCAACGATGAGAGCCGTAATAGCTGCGATTTGTTCATTGCTTAACGGTAGACCGAAAACTACCGCTGCGCCGACTACTGCTAATAAGAATTTGCGGCTTGAAAATCGCTGAACGGTATCAAGCAAGACTGCTTTAGTTTCTTTACTCATGTGATTAACTTAATTGTTAGACCAGCAAGCACGGCTGGCATTCCAAGGTGAGGTTTTGCCATGAGCGATTAACCACACCGCTGCACTCACGTTTTTATCTGCATCAAAGACAGAGACAGTGTTGTTTTGCGAAGCGGGTTGGTTGGCCCATGAACTACTTAGCCACTGAAAGACCCCGGAAGCAGTTGAGGACTTATTCTTACTGAACTGGTTGAATCCACTTTCACATTGAGCGATACGAAGCGGTAGGTTGGCAGAGATGCCGTACTGCGCGGAGTAGTCTCTGATGAGTTGTTGGACCTCTTCTTTAGAGTAGACAGTACCGGCATAGGTGGGATTATCCCGTCGGTCTGATACCCGTATTCTCTCCTTAGATACGACAGGAATTTGGAATTGTTTAAGAGGCTGGATTGCATTGTCTTTGATTACGATATCTTCGCTAACGTAGGGTTCTGGTGGTTTGGTTTGTGTTTCAGTATTTAGTTTTGGTTTGCCTGTTTCTTGGGCCAACGTTTTAAGCGGGACCAGCCAACAGACGAAAGCTATTAGCGTGAGGGCTACCAGCTTTGTTTTCAATTAGGACTCTTTATCCGCTTGTAGTCTAGGTTTCTCGCCCCTCCGTCAGTACGGCCTAGGATTTCCAGCGGTAAATCATCTTCTTATCATGTTACTTTCAGATTAGCACTATTGTTGTTTTCGTCAACCATTGAGTTATCCACAGCCTTAGCTTCATGGACCATAGACAGCGTTTCAGCATAACCCGCAATGTCGATTAGATTATCCGGCTTATGTTTGCTGTGCTCTCTAACTACCTTGAATAAAATCATGGCGAGGTTAGCCTCTTCTGAGGTAATTGGAGCGGTTAGTTTTTCGGCAAGTAAAGCCGAAAGCAATGAGGCGTATTTGCCGAAAAAGATAAGTGGGTGGTCGTAGTCTTTTCGGCGGTCATTGTGGACTAGATTCTTTGCTTCATCAAGAATTGAAGACATACTTATAGAACGTGAGTGATTTGGTCTATCTTGGCGAAGTCCGGTTTACCATCTGGTCCAATTAAGTCGTAGCAACCAGTTTCGACTAGCTTCTGCGCAAAGCCTTCTTGTGAGGTCATGCGGACTCCTACCTGATACTCGGAACCATTCTTGTAGATAACGATGTTGGGATTCATTTGTTTGTAGTTAAGGATAATGTTGGGGTCGATTCGACCGTGAATGTCTTTGTCTAAATTGAAAGTGTTAGCTGCGGGGTTGTCTCCACCAAAAAGAGACATTTGAAGGTGAAGGTGAAGACCTGGGTACGGAGGTTTCCCCTTTTGGTCATCCGGTACAGGTTGGGGTGGGTTGCCGGTATAGACCATGCCTGTGTTGCCGCATACAGCTATAGGTTGGTTTTGTTCAATCGTTCCGTCTTTATCAGTGATGTGAAGGGCGTGAAGATAGAGAGCGATTAGTGAGACTTTGCCAGTCCAGGTTTTAGGAACATAACCTAAGTTTTTGAGGTAAGCGATAAGTGGTGCATCGAGCTCGCTTTCAACTGAGATAGAACGGCCTTGAATATCGCTTGAATCTTCAAAGTACCTCATCCGTCCTGAAAACACAGGATAGATGTCAGCCGGAAACGGCTGTCCGAATTGATTGAGGGGAACGATGTCTAACGCTCCGTGCCTACCGTTATAACGGTCAGCAACGTTCTCAAAACCTTGGGTGATGATGTATTTAGTTTTGAATGGAAATTGAGGCGTCATTAATTTGAAATGTTAGTTACTTTTTTACTTGCGCCGTGCGACCAGGCGGCACAGTCAGTACATTGGTAGCGAGTATAAATCCCTGTTTTATTGATTCCTTCTCCACGACTTTGCAATCGAGTGGAACCGCAATTAGGACAACCGGAGATTCCTTGCAGGACAGCGGTATTAGGATGATTGGTAATCCAAGGTAAAAAGTGTTTGTAAATCTTCTCTAACAGAACCACGTCCCGCTTGTTATATTGGACCATCTTGTTCCAGGCTTTCATATCACCTGTCATACAGCCTTTCCACAAATGAAAGCCGGTATGAGCTAACTTTTGGCCGTAGCCTAAGTGCTTTCCTAACTCGTCCAATTTGTTTGAAGTGAACTTGAAATACTTGCGGGCTACCTTGAGGGTATCGACGGTCTTGTATGGCGAAGGCGGGGGAAGTTTGTAATAGGCAAAGCGGGCGTTAGCTTTCTTAATGTCGAAGTCGTTGCCGTTGTGGGCGATAACAATGTCGGCTTCGTCAAAGAGCTTCCACAGTGCCTTTACTAACTGGCGGTCGTCCTCGCTTCCAGGCGTATAGCCTTTGAAGTCCGGCAGCGAGAAGCATTGGACCTTACCTCCCCCCCACTTATAAGCTACGGATAAAAAGTATTGCTCGGCTTTGGTTCCGACGATGTTGCCTTCTTTCCATAGGTCGTAGAACCAGCCAAGTGAAGGGGCATTCTCAATGTCAAAGTAAAGTAGCTTGGGTTTCGTGAGCGTGAGGCTTAATGTTTAAAAAGTTCTCTGACGGAAAGGATTAAACCTACTACGGCAGCTACGAACCATAAGGCATACTTTAGCCACGTACTTCCTTGACGTATGGTGTTGTAGGCTTCGTACATTTCTGTGACTTGAGGTTTTATTTCACCGAATTTATCGTCGATGTATTGTTTGAGGTCTTCTATTTCACTGTGGGACATGAACGTTCGTTCACTTGACGAGATTAATGATAGGTTTAGAGTAAGGGTATGATTATTTTAGGATTGTTAGCAGCTATTGGTCTTGGTATCTATTTAGGTTTGCAGGGGTAGATACAAGAATCTTCTTGCCGGCTGTCTTAAGGGCTTTACCAACAGGGCCGGAAGTAACACCGGATAATTTGTTGAGGCCGACAGCGGTTCTGGTAAGGACGCCCGGAGATTCCGCGGCGTGTTTTGTTAGAAGGGTGGCAAGAGCTAAAGGGTGCTCAATGCCTATTCCGGCTAGGAAAGCGTCTCCCATTTTAACGATTTGATTTCGGTTAGCACGTGCTAGTTGGTCCACAACGCGGTCTTCAAGTCTGCCGTAAATGGAGAGCTTTTGATTTAATAACGCTACCGTAGCGGGGTCGCCTGATTGATTCTCGATTTCGGTTTTTAAACCTGACGCCATTAGTTTCAAAGCGGCCTTCTCTTTACTGAGTGAAGGGTCAAAACGGTAAGCGACTTTTCTAATTTGGTCGTAGATGTTCCGCTTTATTTCGTTAGCTTTAGCAACCGGAACTTCATCAGGCATGTCGTTGAAGATTTCGAGTAGTTGTTTGGCGTCGGCTTTCGCACCTGGGGTTTCTTGAAGTTTTTGGAGAGTAGGTTCAGCATATTTAAGTATGCTTTGTTTTGTGACTACGCCATCTGATTGTTCTAAGAGCGTTTGAAGAGCGGCCTCGTTTGTAGTTAATTGTTCATCAGCAATTTTAAGTAAGGCTTTGGTGTTGCCAGTAACACCTTCGTTAACAAGCTGTTTGCCCAAAGTGGGGGTGCCGTATTTGATGTTCTTTTTAAGTTCATCAAGTGTGGGCTTGACTGCATGATTCATTAAACTTTCTGGTGCGACATCAATTAAGTAAGAAGCAAGTTTGCTTACTCCTTTACCGATTAAAGCGCCAGCACTACCGACAGCCGCACCTATGGCGGCATCTTTAGCAACACTTTTCAAGTCTTTGTTTTGGGTTAGCGCTCCTCCTGCGCTGAATAGGCTACCAGCAGCAATAGGATTTCCTGTTGCATAACCGGCTAACTCAGCACCAACGCCAGTGGCTTCCTTGATGGTGGAGATAGGTTTGATAGGACCAAGGGGAGAAGGTTGGGGCGTCATATTTGCGCCTGGGCCACCGAGCATCTTACTCGTGCCAAGAGCGTTCGCTGTTGCACCTAATCTGAGGAATGGGTCTGCTAATCCCTTGACGAAGGATTTAACAAGTCCGTCTTTGTTAGTTAGGGGCTGTGAGTAGCCTTCCAATTCGTTGCCTTGTGCAACAAGTAATTGGATGATTTTAGTTTTATCTGTTCCGGCAGGAGCGTTAGCAAGAATATCTGAAACTTGCTGTTTAGATAAGTATGCCATTAGCGGAAAAGGTTACGGATTGAATCGTAGAGTGGTCCTAAAAAGGTTCCTGATGTTGGGATATAACGAAGAGTGTTGCTGATTGTGTTTGAGATAATGGATTTGGGTGAGAATGAAGTAGATGATTTTGCCGGAGTAGAAGAGAGGCCCAGAGTAGCTATGTAGGCAGCTTCAGGAGAATTGTCTTGTGAAGAAGAGGCCGGGGAAGGTGTCGAACCGAACAGTTTAGTGTAATTCTGTGTGCCGATACGATTCTTTAAGAACAACTCTTGATTACGGTTCATAGTGTCTTGTAGAGACTGAATGACCGCTTCGTTAAAGTTATTGACCTTTCCAATACTCGGGAAGAGTTTTTCGTATTGAGCGGACTCTTGCGGGCTGAACGCTACGCCAGTCATCGAGCGGCGGTAGTTGATGAAAGCTTGGTTGATTTGGTTGGCAAGATAAGCAATCTTTGGGTCTTTAGTTGCGCCAACTTTATTCGCGATTTGCTCTTCGGTGCCAGTAAAGATGTTCGTATTACCACCGGCGGCTTTGAAGTCTTTTAGCGCCGATTGGATTGCATCAAGAGCAGCTAACGCTTCACTGCGACCCTGCGCCTGATTTTGTTGTTCAACTGGGGCGGTAGAGATAGCGGTGCGAGTGATGAAGTCTTTTGCTGCCTGAGTATCACCTTTGGCAAGTAAGCTTTGAAGCTGGCGACTGGCTTGCTGCTGTTTGTTAACAGCCATACCGAGGGCAGCGTTATTGAAGGCGTCTCTGTAAGTGGAGGCGTCAACCTGGGCGTTCGAGGGAAGATTTTTAAGCTGACCTCTGACTACACCATAGATAGATTTGTCGTTAGTGTTGACGACACGATTTTGCACCTTACCATCTAAGCCGTAGTTGCTGTCGATTACATTGACGGTGCCATCACTATTAACACCTGTTACCACAGAAACATGGCCGTTCTGGCCTAAGTTGAAAATAATTCCATCCCCAACCTGTGCGCCTTCACTGCGCCATTCATTAGCAGTGATGCCATATTTGTTAACGGTGGCTTGCTTATCTTTAAGGGAGTTTCCCAATAGATTCTTCGGGGTGTCGAAGGTACAAACTTGCTCAGCAAAGACAGCGCATTGTCCACCTGTCGAACCATCAGGGTACTGGACAGAGAATAATGACGAATAATCAGGGTTTCCATCGGCGCCATTGCTGAGAGAAGTAACTTGACCAGTCTTACTGTTAAGTAGTCCCTTTACTGGATTACCCCAATCATCATAACCAGTGTCAACGACTGAGAACTTACCGGCTTGTAATTGTTCGCGCTGAATAGCAAGAGATTGGTTCCTGTAGGCTTGGTCGGCTTGGAACTGCTGTTGAGCCAACGATTGGACACCCATTGTGACGTTCTGTTTCATAAACTGTGGGTCGAAGGAACCACCGTCTGCAAAGAACTGTTCAGGCGTTGAATACTCGCGTCCTGTTTGAGTGTTGATGATTGTTCTTCCGTCGCGACTATAGAATGGAGTTGTCACACCAGCTTCTTGTGCAAGCTTGATGTTATCGAGCTGCCGTTGCGGAGTCTGAACCTGGCCGACATCCTTAGTGTAAATCTCACCGGATACGGGATTCTTCATAGTCACAATCATGTGACCAGTAGTTGGGTCAACGGTATTGGCTATGTTCTCGGGCTTCGTCGCATTGAAAATGCTGATGGTATCAGCGAGTGAGTTACGTGTAGCGTCATACAAAAACTTCGCAGCGTCTAATTTCTGAGCACGAGTGGCTTGTAAGTTCTTCAACGTATCAAGAGCGACTTGTTGTTGGCGAGCAACAGCATTTTGCTGAACACCTAAAGTCTGCTGTTGAAAACCAAACGCCTTCGCTAAGTTGGCTTGGTCGCCAGTGTAAGCAACGCGACCTTCTCTAAGCTGGTCAATAGCGTTTGAACCTTCCTGATAGTTCACAGCGAGCTGGTCTTGTTTGGTAGCGAGGTCGTCAGCTTTGCTCTGGAAGTCGAGAATTTGTTTCTGTTGGGCTTGCTCTTCAGGAGTAGGAGTAAAGAAGCCTTGAATCTGAGTGAAGAGACTGTCCTGCTTGGCAAGATTATCTTGAAGCAGCGACTGAATATCTAAATTGGTCCTCGGTGTGCCGGTGAGTGAAGAAGAGTCAACCTGTGTTGAGGGGTTCAGAGAAACTTGGGTAGCTGGCGTATAGCCAACCTGATAGACCGCAGCGGTTGTGGGATTCGTGGTAGGTAAGCCGGGGTCAGTTAAAGCATCGGGCATTAATTTGAGGCTAAATTATCATTTGTTTCATATTCCAACTTGATTCGAGTTATGCACGCTTGATTGGCAGCGTTTGAACCGGCCCAAGTAAGAGCCAATCCCAAGTTAGAAACGTCGGTGATATTCGTGTTGAAAACTTTCTTAGTAACTGCTCCGTCTGCATCCGTACCGGATTGCGTAGATACTCCGTAGCTGAGAGTGCCGTAGTTGGTGTAAGTGGTGGAATAGTTTTTTAGATACTTGATTAATAAATCTGCGCCTGTTGCGAGAGGCAGACAGTAGAAAGTCATGCGTTTGATAGTTGAACGATGCGGAAAGTCTTGGATGGGAAAATTGAACTGCGCCGAGTCCTGATATTTGGTGGTATCGGTTTTTGAAATGCTGCTAGCAGTTGCAACGTGGATGATGTCATTGTTTGGAGTAAGACGTTTGGCACAAGTGTAAGCAGTGTCGGAAATCTGATACAGCTCTCTTCCGCGCTGTAAATCAATAACTCCGTAAATCCACAAACCACTTGCAACGAACATAATTCCATCACGCCACTTGTCAACGCCGCCGTGACCTGGGATGGAAACAGGAACATCTTTAATTCTTTCAAAGGTACGACCATTCCACTTGCGTAATTTGCCAAACGTTGAAGAGGCAGTGAACAGGTAAAGGTCGTCACCATCAACGTATAAAGCGCCTGCCGTTTCATCATCAATCACTATCTGAGTTTCATAGAAGGGTGAACGTCCATCCCAAAACTGAACGATTACTTGGCCCTTCATCTGAGTGCCTGAGACGTTTTTCTGTGCGGCCATGACAAGTAAGTCGCGATACCACACACCGCTTTTTAATTTGTAGTTACGGCCAACATCCCAAACGTTAGTTTGGACGGTAGCAGAGGACTGAGTAGTATCGAGAGAATCGACTTTATATCCACCTAAGATGTAAATCTTTTTATCCTGTCCTTCCACTATCAAGCGGTCACACTCAAGAGCGTTAGAAGCGCCACCGTCACCAACGTCATTTGTCGAAAGAGCATAGGCAGTATCAGAAGAATTACCACTAGCCCAATTTGAGTCGTTAGTAATGTCGTATCGGCCTAGATATCCTGCGCCAGAAGCAGAGACGTTATAAGAGTAAAGAAGACACTGAGTGTAAGTACCACCGATGTTGATATTGGCAACGAGTAAGTCATGACGCTTGGTGGTCGAGGAAGAAGAAATGCTATGGGGCCAAGTGGGAGTGGTTGGTGAGTTATCAACGATAGTATTGAAGTCGGAGGCCGCACCGGTCATTTTGTAGAGCTTGTTTGCGCCAATACCATAGGCAGCAATCGTTCCACCTTGGATAGCCACAGTCATATTAGTCATTGCGGTGGTAGGAGCTGTACCAGTGAGAGCAGAGTATTTATATCCTGGCTGAAGAAAGCCCGGAATGGTAAACGGGTTGATGTTTGTTTGAAAAGTAGACTGGTCCCAACGGCCACGCTTATAAGCAAGGTTATCGGTTGAGCCTTTCACTACCCAATCAGGAGTCAAACCCCCAAATGTCGTTAATTCGATTGTGCCTGTTTTTGGCATTACTTGTAGCCTTCAATTATGAATACAGAACCGGATTTGAATTTTGCTCCTCCCCCACTGAAATCATCAAAGTCAATTCGGTTGATGCTGGAATTTGAATCATGCCATTCACCGGAAGCAAGACCTGTTTCGGTCGTACCGCCGATTACATGGCAGCGTGAAACCCACGACTTGTATTGGGTGGAAGAAGGACAGGTGATGAGCATGTCGAGAGTGCAAGAAGGGACACTGTTTTCGAAGCGGCCAATTACTCCAAAAGCAGCCAAACCTACGGAAGCAACGGAAGTATTCTTAAACGCATTAGCTTCGAGAATGGAAGAATTGTAGTGGTAGTGATTATTGGAGTCGTTGTTGAAACGGATATGAACATCAGAAGCGGTATCCCTGCCACCGAAAAGCATGACTCGAATAAATCGCCATGTACCAATGTTCAAAAAAGAAACGGTTTGGGTATCCACAGTTAGACTCTTTTCGTAAATCTTGGTCCAGAGGCCATTGGTTGGTTGTGTGGCGGTTTGGTCTAAGCCTGTGTGTTCGTGCGAACTCAAAAGGTCTTGTGTCTCAGCAAGTTTGGTTTTTAGAGCGGAGATTTCAGATTCGTAATCCATTATCGCTCGTATGAAGCAGAGTTAATGTTTAGAGTCTGTTGCGTGGCAGTAGAGTTATTAGATACGGAAGCTTGCAGCCAACGATTAGTAGCCGTGGTGGGAAGATTGGAAGTTAGGTTGGTAGCAGACGAAAGAGCGCCACCGTTCTTACGCCAGTAATAATCAACGCTTGTAGTGGAGTTGACTATGGCGATGACATCTAACCAATCGGTGTTGGTAATGGTAGTAAGGGCCGATGAAGCGTTTTCAGTGGTGCCATCTGCTTGAGTGGCAAAGAGAGTTGCGGTGCTCCCAGAAACGGTGACTTTGAAACCAATGTGATTGTTAGTAAAAGTGTGACCAGTTCCCCCAACCGTAACATTCCCCATCCCTACAAAGTAGGAACCTGTAGTACCGATATTTCCGCACATAAAGCTGGCACTAAAACTGGGACTGCCAGAGAAGACAGACATATTAGTGCCGTTTGATAGCGCTTGGACGCCAGCACAACGAGTAGTAGTAGAAGTGGTGTCAGCGGAGAGGCCGGAAGTGTCAAACGTATTAGTTCCACCGCTTGTCAAAGAAGTGAAACGACCAGTAGTTTCAAAACAAGTACCCATTCGGCATCTCGGAATAACTGTGCTGCTCGGGACTTGCCAGCTTCCGTCACCCCGAAGAAATTTGGTCGTATCATTAGGAGCTTTAGGAACGAAGCCATGTTTTGAAGTTGATACATCGTTAGTGGTGATGTCAGATAACGAAAGGTCTGAGTCCTTAACTGAATCCCAGTTCCCCGTACCGTCCATAAAGTCAGTAGCAGTGTTATCAAGTTTCTTCAAGAAGCCGTGATTAGAAGTCGAAGAATTACCTGTTGTAACGTCTGTTAAAGATAGGTCAGCTTCACGCACTGTTAGAGTGTTACTTGCTCCGCTTATAGTTTTATTCGTGAGCACTTGATTCGCGGTTTTGCCAACCGCTTTGTCGGAACCAGTAACCTCCCCTAACTTGTAATCATGACTCGTTGTAACAGCAGAGCTATTAGCGCCAAGTTTAGCCTCTAACGCTTCGATTGCATCGTTGGCATCAGAGTGCTGGCCCGCATGAGAAGGCGAGCTTAAAGCATCCGTGGTATTCGGATTGGTGAGCGAATCGAGACTTGTGGGGAAAGTGATTGCCATTAGCTTTTATTAATTTGGGTCCACGCGACTACACGTCCATCGTAAATCATTGAAGGACTGTCGTAGGTGATGGTTGGGGTGTCATAACTTTCTTCACCCGCTACGACTGAATGAGAAAACGTGCCAGCCGAAGTTTTATTTGAACTGGTGAGAGTGGCGTTAGAAGCTTTGTTGGTATTAGTGAAATTACTCATAGTCAGTGTCAGCGGGTTTTAGTTGAGGATTCGTGTCTTGGTCCTTCCTGCCGTAGTACAACCGTAGACGTTCTTCGTAGTCTTTCAAGAGAGCGGCGAGGTCGTTCTTTTGTGGAAGACTCTGTCTGACGCAATAATCAAGCGATGCACCTAAAGAAAGCATCCGATGGAACGGCTCGTCGAAGCCTGGCTCGGCAGTAGTATCCGATGTAGTAAATTCTGTAGGTTCGCGGAAAAACTCAATCCTTAATTTCCCTCCTGCCGTAACATCTGCGGCAGAGGCCATGGGATATAGCCAGATTGAAGTTGATTTAAGGTCATAGAACGGAGAGGTTTTAGAGAAGCGAGCATCAACGGTGGTGTCATTGCCTAAACCAAGGCCGGTTTCTGATGAGTCAAACGGTTCAACCTTGTAGTAAGTAGAGCCGTCATACGTCACATCGACACGCTTAATTTTGAGAATCTTGAGTGAGGTTGGGAAAGTATAATCTCTCTGAGAAGCAACGAGCGGAGTAGTGGCGACTGGATAGTTAGTTTTGTTGGTGTCGTCCCAATCCCAGGCATCCTGAGCCGCTAAAATC
>Ga0207710_10000270_pt1 | contig 42677 bp, 42 predicted proteins | sample KBSS24metaG_FD_184400 | JGI IMG/M metagenome (GOLD analysis project Ga0207710, IMG submission 184400) | Switchgrass rhizosphere microbial communities from Kellogg Biological Station, Michigan, USA - KBS S2-4 metaG (SPAdes) (version 2) | ecosystem: Host-associated > Plants > Roots > Rhizosphere...
TCGCGCTTGTCGCGGGTGTCCTGGCCGGCGCCGTCAACGGTCTGCTGATCTCCTTGCTGGCTCTCACTCCGCTGGTGGCCACCCTGGCCTCCAACGGCCTGTTCCTGGGGCTTGCCTACCTGGTCTCAGACGGGCAGCAGATCATAATCCCGGGCAGTCTGAAGACTTTCGCCACCAGCCGCGTCGGGGGGATCGCGACCAGTTTCTGGATCGCCCTTGGCGTGGTCCTGGTACTGCTTGTGATGATCCGGCTCACGACCTTCGGGCGCCGGTTCGTCGCCACCGGCTCCAACCCCGACGCCGCCCGCGCCGCCGGGCTGCCGGTGACCCGGGCGCTGGTCAGCGCCTACAGCCTCGCCGGTCTCCTGTTCGGCATCACCGGTGTCCTCATCGCCGGCAACATCGGCACGGGCACCGCCGCGGCCGGCGGCACGTACCTGATGTCCTCGATCTCGGCCCTCCTGGTCGCCGGCGCCGCCGTCAGCGGCACCCGGATCAGCCTCATCGCCGCGGTCATCGGAGCCCTGTTCATGACCATGTTGTCGCAGTTCATCCTCGCGCTGGGCGCCTCCGCGCCTGTCCAGGGCCTCATTCAGGGCCTCGTACTGCTCGTCGCCGTCGCCTGCCCCAGCATCCGGTTCCCCAGACGCCGGCTGCGTGTCGCCCTGCCATCGCCGCGCGGCCCGCACCTCACCGCACCGTGACCGTGACGGCCGGACAATCGATAAGGAAGCAGCCATGAACGCCCTCGTCACCAGCCCCAACCGGCTCAAGCTGGGCCTGTTCGGTACCAACGGCGGCGCCACCCTCACCCGCGTCCCCGAAGTGTGGCGCCCCCGCTGGGACCAGATCGTCGAAGTCGCGAAGATCGCTGACCAGGCCGGTCTGGAGGCATCGCTCGGCTACGCCCGCTGGAAGGGCTACATCCCCGGCGTGCCCGAAGCCGGCGTCGGCTACGTCGTCGACCCCTTCACCTGGGCCGCGGGGCTCAGCCAGGTCACCTCCTACACCACCCACATCGCCACCGTGCACGGCTGTGTGATGCACCCGGTGCTCGCCGCCAAGCAGTGCACCACCATCGACCTGATCTCCGGTGGCCGCTTCGCCCTCAATCTCGTCGGCGGCTGGAACGCGATCGAGCTGGACATGTTCGGCGTTGGCCTCCGCGAGCACGAGGCCCGATACAACGAGCTCGAGGAATGGGTGCAGATCCTCACGAGGCTGTGGACCGAGAAGGAGGAGTTCGACTTCAAGGGCGACTTCTACGACGTCAAGGGCGGCCTCTCCCGGCCCCGGCCGGCGCAGAAGCCCTATCCGCCGATCATCAACGCGGGCGTTTCGCCTCGAGGCCTCGACTTTGCCACTACCTATGCCGACGTCTGCTTCACCGTACCGAACGTCATCGGCATGGACGCCAAGGCCAAGGTCGCCGAGTACAAGGACGCCGCCCGCGCCAAGGGCCGCGAGGTCCAGGTCTGGACCTACTGCGCCGTCGTTCAGCGCGACTCGCGCGAGGAAGCCGAGGAGTACCTCGACTACTTCACCGGGCCGATGGCCGAGAACGAGATGCTCGACGCATGGCAGGCGGCGGCCCTGGCCTCCGTCGACCGGAACAGCACCTCCAAGGAGTCCATCCTCGCGATGCGGCAGCGCTTCGCCGCCGGATCCGGCGGACCCATCCTCGTCGGCACCGCCTCCGACATCGCCGACCAGATGGCGGAGATGAGCGAGATCGGCATCGACGGCATCCTGCTGACCTGGCCCGACTTCGCCGACGGTGTCAAGCGTCTGGTCGCACCCGGCAGCGTGCTGGCCGAGCTGGAGAAGCGCGGCCTGCGCGAGCCGTTCGAAGGCGTGCAGGCGTGACCACGATGACGATCGACCCTCGCAAGTTCCGCGACGCGCTCAGCCACTTCCCCTCGGGCATCACGATCATCTCCGGAACCGAGGGCGACGAACCTATCGGCTTCACCTGCCAGTCCTTCTACAGCGTCTCGGTCGACCCGCCGCTGGTCTCCTTCTCCGTCATGAAGACCTCGACCAGCTACCCCCGCATCAGGCCGAGCGGACGCTTCTGCGTGAACGTCCTCGCCCACGGCCAACAGGCCCTCGCCAACCAGTTCGCCCGCAGCGGCGCCGACAAGTGGGCCGGCGTCAGGTGGCATCCCACCCAGCTTGGCAACCCGGTGATCACCGACACCGTCATGTGGCTGGACTGCATCGCCTGGGCCGAGCACGACGTCGGCGACCACCTGATCGTCATCGGAGAGGTCACCGAGATGAGCGACCCCGACTGGCACAAGGGGGACCCGCTGCTGTTCTTCCAAGGTGCCTACCGGCAGCTCCAGCACTGAGCCCCGCCGCGCCCAACCGAGGGGAACTCCCATGAAGGCTGTTGCCGTCGTCGGCAACCCCAAACTGGCGTCGCGGACCGCCGACGCCGCCCAGATCCTCGCCCACGCGCTGGGCGCGGACCCGGTCGAGCTCATCGAGCTTGCCCCGCTCGGAACAGGCCTGCTCGGCTGGGGCGACCCCGCCGTCGCCGCGGCCAAGCAGAAGGTCAAGGACTCCGACCTGGCCGTCATCGCCTCACCGACGTTCAAGGCGACCTACAGCGGGCTGCTCAAACTCTTCCTCGACCAGTTCGAGGGGCAGGCCGGCATGGCCGGACTCACTGTCGTACCGCTGATGCTCGGCGCTGGCGAGGCGCATGCCCTGGCGCCAGACCTGCTGCTCAAACCGGTGCTTGTCGAGCTCGGGGCGACCTGCCCGACCGCGGGGCTTTATCTCCTCGACAGCGACTACGCCGAAGGCACCCGCCTTGAGGGCTGGCTGGAGCAGTGGTCCGGCGTCATACGCCGCTCGGCGGGTGTGGTGGCGTCCACGAGCTGAGCCTGGTGGCCAGTACCAGCATCACCGCTCTGATCACGATCCTGATGGACATGACGACGACGGTCGGGACCGTCCGCGGTCCTGGCATCGTCAGCGCGGTCGGTAGATGTCAGCGCGGTGATCGCACTCCTGGACGCCACGCTGCCCGGCCCGCATTTCGGCGAGGGCTCTGTTGCACGGAGTCTCCGGAACCGGATCGATGCTCACAGTGAGTACATCAGCCCGCAGAGTCGTTACCGGAACGATCGGGGACCTTTATCGGTAAGAAACACGAGGTCCCCAACCTGACCTGAGAAGAAGTTCTCAGATCGGGAGGTCGGATGAAACTGGGGGCATCGCGTCGCCGCCGGATGGCCGGCGCGCTACTGGGCGCGATCGGCATGATCGGTGTGATCGCGGGTTGCGGGAGCTCGTCCGGATCGACGACCTCGTCGAGCGCCGGTTCGGGCCCGGTCAAGGTCAGCATCTTCGAGGTCGCGCAAGCCGACGTCGTCACCACCCTGGAGACGGCGTTCAAAAAGGAGCTCACGGCCAAGCTGGCCGGACGGACGGTCAGCTACAGCGTCAGCAACGCGAACGGCGATCCGTCCCTGATCCAGAGCATCGCCCGCAACCTTTCCCGGTCCAGTTCCTCGCTGATCGCGGTGATCGGCACTCCGGCCGTCATCGCCATGGCGCAGCAGGACAAGACGCATCCGATCATCGCGCTGGCGATGGGGGATCCGGTTGGCGGCAAGGTGGCCGACAGCCTGGACCACCCCGGACGCAATGTCACGGGCACGATCGACTTCGTCGACCCCGCCAAGCTCCTCGGCGAGCTGGCCAAGGTCACCCCGGCGCCCAAGCGGATCGGGACGATCTATGATCCGTCGAACGAGAACAGCCAGGTCTGGGTCGCCCAGCTGCGGACGGCGATCAAGGCGCGGCCCGGTCTCGCGCTGGTCGAGTCGACCGTGGCGAGCGCCGGTGATGTGCAGAGCGCCGCGCGTTCCCTGGTCGGCCGGACCGACACGATCCTCGTCGGGCCCGATGCGGCCGTGGCGTCGGGCATCGCCGCGGTGGGCGCGGTCGCCCTGTCAAACAAGATCCCGCTGTACCTGACGTCGGGAGACGCGACCACGAGCGGGGTGCTGGCCACGCTGGGGCCGAGCTACGCCAACCTCGGTGCGCAGGGCGCCGACGTCGCCGTGAAGATCCTCGGCGGTGCCCAGCCGGCGGCTACCCCGTTCGGCCGGCCGGGTGCGCTCGAGTGGGGCGTCAACCATTCGACGCTCGGCGCGCTCAAGGTCACCCTGCCGTCCGCGGCGATGGGTTAGGCATGCGGTTCCTCGTCACCGACACCCTGATCGCCGGTCTGCCGCTGCTGCCGGTCGTCATGGGTATCTACCTCATCGTCCGCATCCGGCAGGACTTCGACCTCACCGTCGACGGCAGCTTCACTCTGGGCGGCGCGGTCACCGCCGTGCTGCTCAATCACGGGCTGGGCGTGCCGCTGGCGATGCTCGCGGCCGTGGCCGTGGCCGCCGTCGCGGGGCTCGTCACGACCGGCCTGCACCTGGCCTTCCGCATCCCTGTCATTCTGGCCGGGCTGGTCATGAGCATCGGCATGACGACGCTGAACCTGCGCGTGCTGGGACGTCCGTCGATCAGCCTGGACAGCGGCCGGACCCTGTTCGGTGGGCTGATCGGCCTGGCTCCGGAGGTTCAGGACTGGCTGACGATCGCCATCCTGGCCGCGTTCGCCTCGGTGTTCCTGGCCGCCGTCGGTTACCTGCTGCTCACCGAGGTCGGCCTGGCGCTGCGGGCCACCGGGGTCAACCCCCGGATGGCCCGGGCCCTGGGCGTCGACGACCGGCGCTCCCTCGCGCTGTGCCTGGCGCTGGCCAACGCCAGCGCCGGGTTGTCGGGGGCGCTGACCGTGCAGTCCCAGGGCTTCTCCGACTCGTCGACCGGCACGGGCACGCTGCTGGCGGGTGTCGGCGCGGTGATGCTCGGTGAGCTGATCGCCCGGCCGGGCGGGGCGTCCCGGGTTGGCCTGGTGATCGCCGCCGTGGTCGCCGGGACGTTGCTGTACCGGTTGATCCTGGTTGGCGCGCTGCGCGCCGGGTTGCAGGCGACCGATCTGTCCGGCATCACCGCGCTCACCCTGGTCGCGGCGGTCGCGCTCAACCGTTACCTGCCCGAGATCGGCCGAGCGCTGGGCCGGGTCGGCCCGGGCGGACGTCCCGGCGGCCGGGCGGTGGCGCTGGACGGCCCGAAGACCGCCGCCGTGGCGGGTGGCCGGCCGGTGGCCGACGACGGTCCGACCGCCCCCCCTGCCCGCCAGCCCGCCGCGGCCGGGCGGGCCTCGGCCTCGGCCGCGGCCGCGGCGACGATGAAGGAGGCTGGCTGATGCTGAGACTGGACGGCGTGCGCCTGGTCCACGGCGCGGGCACCCCGACGGAGGTCGTCGCGCTCGACCACGTCGACCTGGAGATCCCGGTTGGTCAGTTCGTCACCGTCGTCGGCAGCAACGGCGCCGGCAAGAGCAGCCTGGTCAACGTGGTGGCCGGGGTCTACCGGCCGACCCGGGGGCGGGTGCTGCTCGACGGCCGGGACGTGACGCGGCTGGCGGTCCACGCCCGCGCCGGCGCGGTGGCCCGCGTCTTCGACGACCCGCTCGCGGGCACCGCCCCCGATCTCTCGCTGGCCGACAACCTCGCGCTGGCCGCTGCCCGCGGCCGCCGGCGGCGGCTGTCGCCCGCGGTCACCCCGGGTCGGCGCGCCGTCATGCGGGAGGACCTCGCCGTGCTCGGCCTGGGCCTGGAACACCGCCTCGCCGACCCGGTGACGCTGCTGTCCGCGGGGCAGCGGCAGAGCGTGACGATGTTGATGGCCGGCCTGCGGAAACCCAAGCTCCTGCTGCTCGATGAGCACCTGGCGGCGCTGGACCCCAGGACCAGGGCGCGGGTCCTCGACCTCACCCTCCAGATGCACGAACGACTGGGCTGCGCCTCGATGATGATCACGCACAGCATGCGCCACGCGATCGAGGTCGGCGACCGGCTGCTGGTGATGTCGCGCGGCCGGGTCATCTACGACGTGGCCGGGCCCGCGAAGACGGCGCTGACGCCGTCCGACCTGGTCGACATCGTGTCCGGGCTCGGGGACGCCCCGTCGGACCGGCAGTTGCTCGCGGGGTGACCCAAAACCTGCCGCCCTCCGCGACCGGGGGCTCCGCCCATTCTCCCGGTCCCTTCGGGCGGGTGGCCGGCCGATCAGACAGGAGTGGAGTTGAGTGACACGTGACAGCCACTGACGCCTCGACCCAGGCCGCGGCCGGGCCGGCGCGGCCCGCCCGGCCGCTGGACGCGACGGCCCCGGCCGGGACCGACCCGGTCGGGACCGATCCGAGCCCGTTCGTCTCCTTCACCTCAGCCGACCGGTTCGCCACGGTCGGGGAGATCTACGAGGAGGCCCGCCGCGCGCTGCCCCCGCAGGTATGGGATTTCCTCGACGGTGGTTCGGGCGGCGAGCAGACGCTGCGGGCGAACCTGTCGTCGTTCGAGCGGTGGTCGGTGCTGCCGCGGCTGATGACCGGGGCCGGCGAGCCGGACCTGGCCCGTACCTTCCTCGGCATCGAGCTGTCGATGCCGGTGCTCACCAGCCCGTTCGGCGCCGACCGGCTGCTACACCGGGACGGCCAGCTGGCCGTCGCCCGGGCGAACGCCAAGGCCGGCGTGGCCTCGATCGTGCCGGAGGCCGGGTCGTACTCCTGGGAGGAGGTGGCGACGGCGGCGCCGGGCGCCGCGCGGATGGCCCAGCTGCACCCGATGGGCAACCCGGCGAACTTCGCCGCGATGCTGCGCCGGGCGGCCGCCGCTGGTTTCAGCGCGCTCTGCCTGACGCTGGACTGCCCGACGGCCGGCTGGCGCGAGCGCAACATGCGCAACCGGTTCGACGTGGCCATCGACGTGGTCAGCGGCAACTACCCGCACGCCGGTCCGGCCGACCTGGCCGACACCCTCGGCCAGCTGTTCGTCCGCCGGGAGCCGATCTGGACCTGGGACGAGCTCGCCGAGCGGATGGCGGACTCGCCGCTGCCCTGGATGGCCAAGGGCATCCTCACCGGTGCCGATGCCGAGGCGGCCATCCGGGCCGGAGCCGCCGCGGTGCTGGTCAGCAACCACGGCGGCCGGCAGCTCGACACGGTGCCCGCGGCCCTCGACCAGCTCCCGGAGATCGTCGCGGCGGTCGGCGGCCGGGTGCCCATCGCCCTGGACTCGGGAATCCGCCGCGGGAGCGACGTCGTCAAGGCACTGGCGCTCGGCGCCGACGTCGTGGTCATCGGCCGAGCCGCGGCGATGGCGCTCGCGGCCGGCGGCGAGGAAGGTGTCGGCCGGCTGCACGAACTGTTACGGGAGGAGATCTCGACGACCATAAAGCTTCTCGGAGCGAGCGGCGTCGACGAGCTGACCGACAGGATGATCAGACCGTCGGCGGTGTCGCGATGATGATCGGCGCGAGGACCGGGGCCGTCGAGAGGACCGGGGCCGTCGACCGGCCACGCTCGAGGCGGACGACCGTGCCGCTGCCGCCCGGGCTCGCCGGCCTGGCCCCGATCAGTGCCGCGGTGCGGGTCGGTGACCTGGTCGTGCTCTCGGGCTGCATCGCCCTGGACCCGGCGACCGGCCGGCCGCGCGGCAGCACGACGGTGAGCCAGGCGCGCGACATCTTCGGCCAGATCGCCGAGGTCCTGGGCCGGGCGGGCGGCCGCCTCGCCGACGTGGTGCGCTGCGTGTGCTACCTGACCGAGGCCGCCGCCGCGCCGGAGCTCGACGCCGCGTTCCGCGAGGCCTTCCCGGTCGACCCGCCGGCCCGTACGACCGTGGTCTGCGGGCTGGTGCGGCCCGGCCTGCTGGTGGAGATCGAGGCGACGGCCGTGCTCGGATGAGCGCCTGGGCAGCGAGCGCCGGGGCGGCCGGGTAGCCGAGTGCTACTCGGCCGCCCCGGCGGGCCGGCCGAGGGCGCGCAGCACGCTGCCGGTCAGCTCGGCCGCGATGCGCGCGGGCGGCCAGCCCAGGCTGTCGTGCAGGTCGACGACCACCCGCTCGTCGAACACGGTGACCCAGATGAGCACCCCGTACTCGGCGGGCCCGGGTGGAATGAAACCGGCCTCGGTCAACGCTGCCAGCAATGGCGCGAGCGCCCCGAACAGACGGCCGATCACCGGGTCGTCCGCGCGCAGCCGCTGCAGGAAACCGCGGGAGGACCGTACGTGCACGACTGCCGGCCCCCAGCTCACGGCCGCGCGGACCCACAGCTCGCAGACGGCGACGAAACGGCGCAGCACATCCGGCGCTGCAGGCACCGCCTCCATGTGGCTGACCAGGGTCTCCACGAGCTGCGTGTAATAGGCGTCAAGGGCCGCTTCCACGTCCGGGAAATGTCGATAGGCAGTGGCGGTCGACACACCGGCCTCGGCCGCGAGATCCACGAGGCTGAACCGCCCGCCCTGTTTCGCGAGCAATCGCTCGGCCGCATCCAGAAGATCCCGCCGGCTCGCCAGGTAATCCCGCCTGATCCGGCGGCTGCCCGGTTCCTCGCCGCGGATCGAACCGCTCGCGGTAGGCGTGTGAACCACCCTTTCCATCGCCCAGCCCCGCCGAAACGAGGGAGAAATATGCACCAAGTGTAACATGCCGATATAGAACGTTAACATTCCTTCGCTTGACACTCGGTGGCCGACATCCGCACCATAAATGAAAAGACATTCTCAGTTCGTTGATCCGATTCTCGCTCGGTCAACACCCAGCCGCGGCACGCAATAGGCGGCCGCGGTGAACGCTCTGTGGTCGTGCTCATATTCCCGACGACCCACCGCTGGCAATCCCCATTCCCCTCATCGGCTCTCAGCGAAGGAACGAACTGCTATGTGCGCCTCCCTTTCGCCACAGCCCGTTCCCACAGCGGCACCGGCCGCCGCGCCGCCGTCCGCGACCATCGGGCCGGTGGCGGACCTCTTCTCCTCCTACGTGGCCGCCAGCGCGATCTCCGCCGCCGTCGAGCTCGGCCTGTTCGACACGCTCGCCGACGGCGGCACCCCCGCGGCGGATGACATGCGCCGCGGCGGCGAGCCGGTGTCGCCCTGGGTGGCGCGCGCCCTGCTCAACGCGCTGGCCTGGGCCGGGATCGTCGAGCTGGACACCTCGGGCCCGGCCCTGCTGGTCCGGCGCGGCCCGCGCTTCACCGACGCGTACGAGCTGCGCGGTTATTTCTACTGGCTGGTGCGCGGCAACGGCGAGGTGTTCACCTACGCGGCCGACCTGGCGGCCGACCGGGACGAGGTCAGCTACTACCGGGACATGCGCGCGGTGGCGCTCAGCTCCCGGCTCATCGGCAACGGGGAGGTCGAGCCGCTGTTCGACCGCATCCTGGCCGGCCTCGAGGTCACCCGGGTCGCCGACCTGGGCTGCGGTTCGGGCGGCCGGCTGGTCCGGATCATGAAGCGGAATCCCGGGGTGACCGGGGTGGGCATCGACCTCGCCCCCGCCTCGGTCGAACTGGCGGGGCAGGTCATCGCGGCCGAGGGCCTGGCCGACCGGCTCAGCGTGCGCCAGGGCGACGTCCACCGTCTCACCCCCGCCGACGACCTGTCCGACGTCGACGTCGTCACCTGTGTGTTCATGGGCCACGACTTCTGGCCGCGCGAGTCATGCGTGCGGGTGCTGACCAACCTGCGGATCGCCTTCCCGAACCTTCGGACGATGCTGCTCTGCGATGTCGTCCGGTCCGAGGACATGCCCGGGCCGGATACGCCCATCTTCCGGCTCGGTTTCGAGTCCGCCCACGCGCTCATGCACACCTACCTGCCGACCGAGGCCGAGTGGGGCGAAGCGTTCGCCGAGGCCGGCTGGACGCCGCGCGCGGCCCACCACACCACCAGCCCGCCCGGCGGCGTCCTGTTCGAGCTGGTCCCGGTCGCGCCGACACCCGCCGCCCCCGTGGACGCCGCCTCCGTGGACGCGCCGCGGGCCACCACCGAGACCGTGTCGGCCGCACGGTGACGACCATCAGCCGGCCGGCCGGGACGGTCCCGGACGCGGACGCCCTCGCCGAGCTGGCCGCCGGGCTCGCGGGCGTGGTGTCGACCCGGCCGGCCGACCTCGACACCCACGGCCGCGACGAGAACCATCTGGACAGCATCCCGCCGCGAGCGGTGGTGTTCGCCGAGACCCGTGACGACGTCGTCACCACCATGCGGTGGGCCGGCCGCCACAACGCGGCGCTCATCCCGTTCGGCGCCGGCACGAGCGCCGAGGGCCACGTGGTGCCGCTCGGCGGTGAGGTGAGCCTGGACGTCTCCCGGATGAACCGGCTCGTCGCACTGTGCCCGGAGGACTTCCGTGCGGTCGTGCAGCCGGGCCTGACCAGGAACGGGCTCGACACCCGGGCGAGGGAGTTTGGGTTGACGTTTCCCGTCGACCCGGGCGCGGACGCGAGCCTCGGCGGGATGGCGGCGACCAACGCTAGCGGCACGACCACGATCCGTTACGGCGGCATGCGGGCCAACACCCTGGCCCTGGAGGTCGTGCTGGCCAGCGGTGAGGTGCTGCGGCTGGGCCGGCCGGTCCGCAAGTCGAGCAGCGGATACGACCTGCGCGACCTGTTCATCGGCTCGGCGGGCACCTTGGGCGTCATCACCGAGCTCACCGTCGCGCTGCACCCCGTACCCGAGGAGATCGCGGTGCTGCGGGCGTTCTTCCCCGATGTCGCCGCCGCGGTCGCCGGCGCCTTCGCGGCGGTCGGGACCGGGCTGGCCATCGCCCGCCTCGAGCTGCTCGACGAGATCACCGCCGGCCTGCTCGCCCAGGACGTGCCCGGCCTGGTCCCGGACGCCCCTGCCCTGTTCGTCGAGCTGCACAGCTCCACCGCGGCCGGCCTGGCCACCGAGCTGGACATCGCCCGCCAAGTCCTGCTCGAGGCCGGCGCGAGCACGGTAGGCACGGCGATCGCGCAGGCGGAGCGGGCGGCCATCTGGGAAGCACGCCACCGCTTGTTCTGGTCGATCCGCAGGGCCTTCCCCGGCCGGCGATACGTGATCACTGACACGGCTGTGCCGCTGTCGGCGATCGTCGAGCACGCGCAGGTGATCAGCGAGCTGCGCGCCGATCTCGGGTTGGACGTGGTCACCACCGGCCACGTCGGTGACGGCAACATCCACACCGTCATCGCGGTCGCCGAGGGCCAGGACGCCCCGGCCGCGCTGTTCTCGGACGAGTTGGTCCGCCACGCGCTGCGTGTCGGCGGCACCTGCACCGGCGAGCACGGCATCGGCCTGAGCAAGCGCCAGTACCTGGCCGCCGAGCACGGCGACGCCGCCCTGTGGATGGCTCGCATCAAGGGCCTGCTCGACCCGGCCAACGTGCTTAATCCAGGGAAGGTCGTCGGGCCCGACCTGCTGTCGGACGCGCTGGCGGCCCGTTAGCCGCCCGCGGGCTTCACCCAGCGGCCGGGGTCGCTCCCGGCGGCACCGACGGCGTCGACTCGTCCCGTGTGGAGACCTCCAGGAGCCGACCGTGACCACCACACTCAAGTCCGCCCCAGCCGTGTCCGTCGGCTACCTCGGACCGGCGGGTACCTTCACTCACCGCATCGTGCTGGCCGATCCGGCCCTGGCCGCGCTGCGGCACGTCCCCTGCGCCGACCCCGGCGAGCTCGTGGCCCGGCTCGGCGACGGATCGGTCACCTACGGCGTGCTGGCCTGGGAGAACTCGGTCGCCGGCCTGGTCGGGCCGACGGCCGACCTGCTCGCCGGCCTGGGCACCGGAAAGGCCGTGGACCGGTCCGAACGAAGCCAGGTCCGCCTGCACCGCGACGTCGTCATCCCGGTCCGGTTCCAGCTCGTCGGCCGCCACGGTGCCAGCCCCGAGGCGCTGCGCACGGTCTCCTCACATCCGCACGCGCTCGACCAGTGCCGTGCCTGGCTGGCTGAGCACGCCCCGCGGTCCAGCCTGGTCTCGGCCCCGTCCACGACGGCCGCGCTCGAGCTCGCCCTGAGCGACCCGACCGGCCGAACCGCCGCGGTCACGCCGATGGCGGCCCGCGCTTCCCCGCTGCTCAGCGTCCTGGCCGATGACATAGGGGAGACCGCCGCGGCGGAGACCCGGTTCGTCGTCCTCGGCCGCGACGAGCCGGCCCGCACCGGACGCGAGCGGACGGTCATCGCCTGCTTCCAGCAGCGCGACCGGCCCGGATCGCTGATGACCGTCCTCGAACCGTTCGCCGGCGCCGGTATCGACCTGCTCCGGATCGAATCCCGGCCGACCCGCGACGGGCTGGGCCGCTTCTACTTCCTCATTGAGTGGCGCGGCCATCCGGACGACCAGCCGTCCCGGGCCGTGCTGCGCGAGCTGGCTGAGCGCGCCGTCCGGGTCCGCGTGCTCGGCACTTTCGACGAGCCCAACCCCAGTCGCCCCACGCCCAGCCGGCCCGCGGCGGCGCGGCGCTCGCCGGCACCGCTGTCCTGACGGCCGAGACCCGCAGTCACGAACGACGACCAAGGAGACCCGCCATGCGCTTGAAGACAGGCCGAACCCGCGCTCGGGACGTGCCGCGGTGACCGCCGGCGAGCTCGACGCGCGAGGGCACCCGACACCGAGCCGGTCCCGGCTGACCGGCCTCGACCTGCTCGGCCCCGAGGCCCCGGACATCTCCATGATCGACTCGATAGCTGAGGGTCGCGAGCTCATCGACGAGCTCGACGAGGCGATCCGCGACGTGATCGTGCTGCGGCGTCGGGTGGCCTGGCGCATACAGCAGCTGCGGATGACCACCGGCGGAGGGCGGATCGACATGAGCCGCGAGTACGAGGTCACCCGCGGCTTCCTGGACGCGCTCGGACCAGCCGGCAGCGAGATCGCGGTTGCGTTGCTTCTGTTGTGCCGAGGGCCGGCCCCGTCGGTCGACGTTAGCCGGTGAGCCCGCCGACGCCCAGCACAGCGGCGGCGACCGCCGTGGGCCCGAATGCCGGCACCGAGGCGCCCGTGGCGCGACGCTGGAGCCGCCGGGACTGGTCGGTGCTGCTCCTCACCTGCGTCGGGCTGTTCGTCACCCAGTTGGATCTGACCGTCGTCAACGTGGCGGTCGGCGCGATCGGTCACCGGCTGCACGCGTCCACCGGCGCGGTCACCTGGGTGGTCGACGGGTATTTCGTGACGTTCGCCGCGTTCATGATCGGTTTTGGCGACGTCGGCGACCTGTTCGGGCGCAGGCGGGTCTTCCTGGCCGGGCTGGCCGGCTTCGCGGCCGCGTCGACTGGTTGCGCGGCCGCGCCCGGAGCCGGCTGGCTGATCCTGTTCCGCGCCTTGCAGGGCGTCGCCGGCGCCGCCGTCCTCGTCTCCTCGCTCGCCATCCTCGCCGACGCCTTCGACGGGACCGACCGCACCCGCGCGATCGGCGTGTGGTCGGCCGTGGCCGGCATCGCCCTGGTCGTCGGCCCGCTCGTCGGTGGTCTGGTCGTGGACGGACTGGGGTGGCGGTGGATCTTCTGGATCAACGTGCCGATCTCGCTCGTGAGCATCGCGGCCGGGCGCAGGGTGCTGCGCGAGTCGCGTCGCGGCGGCCACGACCGCCATCTCGACCGCGGCGGCCAGATCCTCGCCGTTCTCATGCTGGGCGCCCTGGCCTGGGGGCTGTCCGAGACAGCCGCGGCGCCTGGGTCGGTCATCGGATGGCTGGCGCTCGGCGCCTCGATCCTGCTCGCGGCGGGCTTCGTCGCGGTGGAGCGCCGGTGCGCGACGCCACTCGTGCCACTGTCGGTGTTCCGTTCGCGAACCTTCCGGGGCGCCAACCTCGCCTCGCTGCTGGTCAACTTCGCGACTCTTGGTCTGCTTTACCTGCTCAGCCTAGATTTCGAGCACGTGGACGGCCGGTCAGCCACGGCTACGGGCGTCCGCATCGCTCCACTGTTCGCGGCCTATGCCGCTGTCAGCATGCTCGCCGGGCGGGTCGCCGACCGGTTCGGCCAGCGCGTCCCGGGGACGCTTGGCGGACTGGCCGCCGGTACGGGGGTCGCGCTAGTCGCGGCCGAGCGGGTGTCGGGAGCCGCTGCCGGCGCCGGTCTGGTGCTCGCGGGCGTGGGCATCGGGCTGGCGCTGCCGGCGATGGTGTCGGCCGCGGTCGCGGCCGTCCCGGGAGCGCGGGCCGGCCTGGGGGCCGGGCTGAACAACACCGCCCGCCAGATCGGCGGAACCCTCGGCATCGCGCTGCTCGGCGGAGTAGTCGCGGGCGCTGGAGATGAGCGGGCGGGTATCGGCCGAGCGCTCATCGCGGTCGCGGCCGCCTATACCGCCGCGGCCGCCCTCGCGGCTTCGACCCCGCGGCGCCCGACCCCCGTCCGGGGCGGCCCCGCGCACATCCCTAGCCCCGGTGCCGCTGGTAGCGCCGGTGATCACGGAAGGCGGCCACCATGATCGTACTAGTTCTGTGCCGTGACCGGCCCGGCACCCAGGAACTCCGCCGCGCGATCCGGCCCGCGCACCTTGAGTACATGATGGCCGCCCGGTCGAGGCTGGTCTTCGGTGGCCCGCTGACCGCCGAGGACGGGCTCGCCGTCGGTGCGGTGTTCGCCCTGCGAGTGGCCACTACGTCCGAAGCCTCGCGGTTCCTCGCGGGCGAGCCCTACCACCAGGCCGGAGTGTTCGAGTCCGTGGTCGTCCATCCCATGCGACAGATGGTTCCCGAGGACCCACCCGGGCTGCTCGACGCCGAGCTGGACCGGGCTCGGGCGGCGGCAGTCGACACCAGCGTCGCCGACGCCGCTGGGTTAGCAGAGCCCATTTCCCTGCCGCGGAAACGCGGTTATAGCGACCTGGAGAAAAGGCCATGACATCTGCTGTCGGCGTCGGCAAACCGTCCCTGGCGGCCCGGCTCGATCGCCTGCCGGTTGGCAGGATCCACCTCGTCGCGGTCATCTGCGTCGGACTCGGGTTCTTCTTCGACACCTACGAGGTGTTTCTGGCCGGCACGTTGTCGGCCGTGCTGCAGCGGAGCTTCGGATTCGGAGGTGATTCGCTCAAGCTTCTGCTGGCCAGTGCCTTCGTGGGCCAGTTTGCCGGCGCGCTGGTACTCGGCCGACTGGCCGACCGCATCGGCCGCCGCAACTCGTTCTTGCTGAACCTGCTCATCTACTCGGTGTTCTCGCTGGTCGGCGGACTGGCGCCGAACGTCGAGATCCTCGTCGGCGCGCGGTTCCTGGCCGGGATGGGGCTGGGGGCTGAGCTCACGCTCGGCGACTCCTACCTGTCCGATCTGCTGCCACCGCGGGTGCGCGGCCGGCTCATTGCCGTCGCATACACGATCGGCTTCCTTGGCGTCCCGGCCGCCGGGTTTCTCGGCCGCGGGCTCGTGGCGCGCAGTCCTTTCGGCGTCGACGGGTGGCGGTGGATGTTCTTCCTCGGCGCCCTCGGCGCCGTGCTGGTGTGGGCGCTGCGGCGGGTGCTGCCCGAGTCGCCGCGCTGGCTGGAGTCGGTCGGGCGGCATGAGGAGGCCGACCGCATCGTCACCGCGTGGGAGACCGACGCCGTCCGGCGTGGGCACGCCCTTTCCGAACCGGCCCCCGTCCCGGCGCCGACGGCGCCTCCCGAGACGGCACCGCGGCGCCCGCCGTTCCGCGTGTTGTTCACTGGGCCGTTCCTGCGGCGCACCGTGATGGCGTGGATCATGAACGTGATGTCGGCGATCGGCTACTACGGATTCGGCACGATCGCGACCCTGGTGCTGGTCGCGAAGGGCTACACGGTGCTTACCTCGCTGAGCTTCCTCGCCCTCACCTATGTTGGCTATCCGCTCGGCTCGCTGCTGTCGCTGCCGGTGATCGAACGCTTCGAGCGTCGCGCCATCGTGGCGGTCTCGGCCAGTGGAATGGCCGTCACCGGGCTACTGTTCGGGTTCGCCGGTTCCGGCACCACCGTGGTCCTCTGGGGAACGCTGTTTACGTTGATCAGCAACGTCTACTCCAACGGTTACCACGTCTTTACGGCCGAGCTGTACCCGACCGCGGTGCGTGCCACGGCGGTCGGCGCGGCGTACGCGCTGAGCCGGCTCGTCACCGCCGCGCTGCCCTTCGTCCTCATCCCGGTCCTCGACCACGCCGGGTCGGGAGCCGTGTTCACCGTGGTCGCCGCCGCCCTGGTCATCCTGGCCCTCGACGTCCTCGCGCTCGGGCCACGCACCACGGGACTGCCGGTGGACCAGGCCGTCGCTCTGCCCCAACAGCAGCCAGCGCCAGCACCCACCGCGCGCGAACTGACACCGGCTCTGGAACTGGACCAGCCCGGTGGGCCGCGGCATGCCTGACGGCGCGATCCCGGCGGCCGCGGCCGCGGCCGCCGAGATCGCCGCGGGCGAGATCGCCGCGGTCGCCGCGGGCGAGCGCGCCCCCCGTTCCGCGGCCGACGCCGCTGTGGCCATCTGCGCCGACCTGCTGCGGATCGACACCTCCAACTACGGCACCGACGATGGCCCAGGCGAGCGCACCGCCGCGGAATACTGCGCGACCGTTCTGGCCGACGCGGGCCTGCCTGTCGAGATCATCGAACCCCGCGCCCGACGCACCACGGTCATGGCGCGTTGGCCCGGACTGGACCGAACACGGCCGCCGCTCCTCATCCACGCCCACACCGACGTCGTCCCGGCGGAACCGGCCACCTGGAGCAGGCACCCGTTCGGCGCCGAACTGGCGGACGGATGCCTGTGGGGTCGCGGTGCGGTCGACATGAAGTACTTCGTGGCCCAGGTGCTCGCGGTGATCCGGGCCTGGTCAGGCAGCGGGCAGCGGCCGGCCCGTGACGTCGTGCTCGCCTTCGTCGCCGACGAGGAGAACGGCGGCCAACTGGGCGCGCGGTGGCTGGTTGAGCATCGTCGCGACCTACTGGACGACTGCACCGAGGCCATCGGAGAGGTCGGCGGATACTCGGCGCGGCTGCCCACCGGGCAGCGGCTGTATTTCATCGAGACCGCGCAGAAGGGCGTCCTCTGGTTCGAGGTCACCGCGCGCGGTCCCGCCGGGCACGCATCGATGATCAATGACGGTAACAGCGTGGTGAACCTGGCCGAGGTTGTCGCTCGCATCGGCCGGCACGAGTTCCCGTACCGCCTCACCCCGACGACGCGCGCCCTGCTGCAGACCGTCGCCGACTGCGTCGGCGAACCGTTCGATCCGGCCGACCCAGAAGCATTGCTGCGTCACCTCGGCCCCGCCGCCCGCATGATCGCTTCGTCACTGCGCGACATCGCCTCGCCGACCGAGTTGGCCGCGGGTGGAAAGACGAACGTCATACCGCCGTACGCCACGGCGCGGTTTGACTGCCGTTTCCTGCCAGGCTCCGAGGAAGCCTGCGCCGCGCGCATGCGCGAGCTTATCGGGCCGGGCGTTGACCACCGGATCGTCTACCGCGCTATCGCGGTGGAGACCGAATACAGCGGGCCGGTCAGCGAGGCGATCAAGCAGGCAGTCACCGCCACCGATCCCGGCGCAATCACCGTTCCCTACCTCCTGCCAGCGGGCAGCGACGCCAAGCACTTCAGCCAGCTCGGCATCAACTGTTTCGGATTCGCTCCACTGCAGTTGCCCGACGGTTTCGACTTCCCCGCGGCCTTCCACGGCGTGGACGAGCGCGTGCCGGTCGACGCGATCCGCGCCGGCGTCGCCATCCTGGAACGATTCCTGCGGTTGTGCTGACTCAGGCGAGGACTGGGGACTAGCCGAGGGCGGCCTGAAGCGCGTCGAGTGCTCCGGTCTGAAACGCGGCGGTGACGCCGCCGTCGACGAGCAGGTCGGTGCCGGAGATGAAGGCCGCGGCCGGGCTGAGCAGGAACTCGACCGCGGCGGAAATCTCGTTGGGTGTGCCGAGCCGGCCGGCGTTGGATGCGTCCACCATCATGCGCATGAGCTCGCCGTGCTCGCCGTCGAGCTCCGCCGCGTTCATCGGGGTGGCGATCGTGCCCGGGCTGACCGAGTTGATCCGCGCACCGCGGGCGCCCCAGGCGACGCTGGCAGCCTGCACGCGGACCTGGTTCGCGCGCTTGGCGAAGCCGTAGGCCTGGCTACCGTTGGTGAACTGGTCCGCGCTGGCCACCGGGAGCGCCAGCAGCTCGCTCGCCGGCGTCGTGGCGAGCTGACGGGCGACCTCTGGGGGAAACGGTGGGCGGAGGGCGCCGGCCATGCTGGCAATGACCACTCCGGCTCCGCCCGGCGCGATCACCTCGGCGAACTCTTCCAGCACGAGTGCGACACCCAGCAGGTCGACGGCGAGGATCGCCTTTACCGGAGCCTGTATGGGAGACAGCCCGGCGGTATGCACCACGGCCCGCACGGATCCGAGCGAGGCGGCCTGCTGGGCGAGCGCGGCCACCGGCCCGGCGGAGGACACGTCGACCACGGCGGAGTCGACCTCGTAGCCCTCGTCTTCCAGCTCCGTCGCGACCGCGCCGACGTGCTTCTCATCGACGTCGGCGATCAGTAGCTGGGTCCCGCTACCGATCCGGCGAGCGATCGACTGGCCCATCCCGCCAACCCCGATGACCACCGCGACCTCATGTTTCATGGCTGATGTCTAGCAGACGGGCGCCATCCGTCACAACCGGTCGGCCTCGCCCCGGGCAGGCAACCACCCACCAGACAGGCCACGACGGCGTTCCTTCTCTCGATCTATCCAGACCAATCCTTCCGCCGCGACGGCCTCCTCTTCATCGGTCGAGAACCTCCATGAGGATGCCCGTGCCGTCGGCGCCGACATCGGCCGGCAGGTTCTGCCGTCCGCTGCGTGTCCGCCAGCGGCCCACGACATCCCGCGCACGCCGAAAGGAACGGGCCAGCCGGTGCTCGCTAAGCAGGCCGTGCAGCTGCTGCTCCACTCCGCGCCGGACGACGAGAACCCTGCCGTCGGGAAGGGGCATGCGGTGGCTGATGCCGAAGAACTCAAGGTCGGGCCCAAGCCGGAAGGAGGACCGGTTGCTGGTGAAATCCGGCGGGGGTGAGACATCATCGTCGAGCGGCAGCTGACCCGATGTCGGCGGTTCAGGCCGCAGCCAGGCCGGAAAGTAGCTGTCCGCGCCGGCTCTGTCACCGGCGTACAGCAGAGATGTGAAGGCGGAACTCCGTGCGAGCATCTGCAGCAACCATCGTCGGCGCTCTGCCGGGACCTCCAGGATGTCGGCCGCACCCCGGATCGGCCGTAGCAGCTCCTCGGAACGCCAACCGGCTTCGGCTCGTCTGCGGGCGATCTCCTCATCGCCGAGCTGCTCGCCGGACCGGTGGATGTCGGCATCCAGATAGGTGGGGTGGCGCCGGGGGAACGGGAACGGTTCCGGATCCTCCGTCACAATGTCGTCGAATTCATCTGCCGCTCCGGAGAGGAGGTTCTCGTCGCCCGGAGGGTCGAAGACGTGACATGATATTCCGGCCGTGTCCAGCTTCGTGGCGACCATGAGGCCGGGGGGTGTGCGACCGTCGATTCGAAGGGTTGACAGCTGCACGCTCGCCTTTGCGAGCTGCGCCCTGATCCTCGACATTTCGCCATGCGTGCCTTTGCATTCCAGTAGGTAGATCTTAGTGTGAAAGCGACCTGCTCGCAGTTGGGTGCCGAGCAGGATGTAGTCGGGTCTGCCGAGACTGGAGCCGGCGGAGCGCACTGAGTGACCCAGGGCGGACCCGTCGGCCAGCGCTACCTCCGCGTCCATCGCCTGGAACCGGAATCCGGGGTGGCGGCTGTTCAGCACCGCCCGGGCGACGACCATCGCGAACCCGATGCCCAGGTGCTCGGACTGCGCGGTCTTGTGGTGGTGCACCACGCGGCTGGTGTCACCGATCGCCAACTGTGGGAGCGTGCTCACCCCACGGGTTCGGGTGGTGAGGGCGCCGCAGTAGCGGACCTGCGCCCAGTGCCGGGCCATGTCGGAGAAGGGCCCGTCGGGGTAGAAGGTGGTTGCGACGCCGAGCTCGCGCAGCACGTTCATCGGGTTCGTCCGAACCCAGGGCCGGACCCGCACCAGGCTGGGATCCCGGCGGTAGAGATAGAGCGGTTTGGTCGTGGCCAGCTTCGCTGCCGTCTCCGCAATAGCGGCCTGCTCGCTTGGCTCCGACAGTGTTGCCACCACGCCCGGTCTGCCCATCGCCGCGAGGACGTCGCTCATATCCACTGTCGGCTCCGGATAGTCACCGCGACCCGACGGCTGCGCCTACGAGGACGATCAGCCCGCTGAGGACGAGGAGTGAGGAGACGGTGAGGTTTCGTATCACCCACGTCTCGCGGCTGCCGCCATCTGTGCGATAGGCGCGGCAGAGTGTCGGCCATCGAAATCTAGCGGCCACGACATACCTCCGGCTCAGGGGAGAACAATGTCACTTTTTGATCATTGTGGCGTGTGCGGTGAGCGCGGACGAGAAAGAAATCCTGGGCGCAGACGTGACTGGTAGGGATGGCGACCCAGGTATTTTTAGCACACGATGTGTGGCGTGCGAGGCCGAATCCGGAATAATTCGCCGGCCGCTCTCGTCGCTCGCGGCCATCCGCTCGCCGGGTGTTCGCGGCCCCCCGACGCCGACGCGCTGAACAGGGCGCTGGGAACTTTGAGCGGCAGTGGCGGCCAGCCCGGACACGGGGACACGGCGGCGTGTCGCCGTGGATGGCAAGACCGCGCGCGGTTCCCGTACCAGGTCCGGAATGGCAACGCCCCAGGTCATGGCCAGCCGGCTTGCTAGCCGACAACTCTCCTCGGCTCCCCGGGCACGCGGCGCGCGGCCACCTCGCCGCGCCCCGTCCTCGCACCCAGGTGACCGCCCGTGGATGAGCGCGCCAGGCCGGCATTACGTCGGCGTCCCATCCGGCGGGCCGACTGACAGCCGGTGACTCGCAGCCGTTCGTCTTGAGCAGCAGCGGCGCTCAGGACGACGTCCACAGGCGGATCGTCCCGTCCCGGCTGCCGGCGACGAGGGTGTGGCCGTCGGGCAGGAAGGCCACTTTGGTCACGGTGCTGGTGGGGCCGGTCAGCGGGATGCCGAACGGGCGCGGGCGCGTCGGGTCGCTGACGTCCCACAGCCGGACCTTGCCGTCGGCGCCCGCCGCCGCGAGGTAGCGCCCGTCCCGGGTGATCGCCACCGCCCACAGTTCGTTGGGCTGACCCAGCCCGGCGAGCAGGTGGGGCGTCAACGGGCTGGAGACGTCCCACAGCCGCAACTGGTGGTCGATGCTGGCGGTGGCGAGAGTACGCCCGTCGGGTGAAAACGCGATCGACTGCACCGCTTTCACTTTGTAGGGGCTCTGCTGGACCGGCATCAGTCCCAGCGCGCGGGGCTGGCCGCCGCCGGAGACGTCCCACAGGTCGACCGCGCCGCGCCAGCCGGCGACGGCCATGGTGTCGCCGTCCGGGGTGAAGGCGATGTCCCACACCTCGCCGTTTCCGCTGGTGAACGGGGTGCCCACCGGGCGCGGCTCGGTCAGGTGGGACACGTCCCACACTTGGACGGTGCCGGCGTCGTTGCCGCTGGCGATCAGGTTGCCGACCGGGGAGAACTCGACCGTCCAGGCCGAGTGGCCGTCGGCGGCGGCGAGCGGGGGGCCCAGGCGCCGGGCCGCCGCCGGGTTGGTCACGTCCCATAGCTGGACCGTGCCGTTCCGGCTGGCGCTGGCCAGGGTCCGCCCGCCGGGAGCGAAGGCGACCGACATGATCTCCCCGGCCTGGCCGGCCAGCGGCGGCAGCGCGCGGGGTCTCGCCGGGTCACTGATGTCCCACAGCAGCACCGAGCCGCTCTTGCTGGCCGCCGCCAGTGTGTTCCCGTCGGGCGCGACGGCCACCCACCACACGTCGACGCGGGGACCGGCGAGCGGGCGACCCAGCGGGCGGAACGTTGGGTCGTGGACGCTTCCGGACCAGGGCGCGACGACGAACAGGGTGGCGGCGGAACTGATCACCACCGCTGCCGCGGCCGCGAGCCGTCGACGCCGCCGCCAGGCCTGCAGAGCACCAGGCCGCTTCCAGCGCGGGCGTGGCCGCGGCCGCGGGACGCCGTGCCGTCGGGCGATGTCGAGCAGACGGCCGTTCCTGGGGTCGTCGGCAAGCGCCTGGGTCAGCAGCCGCCGCAGCGGAGCCGCGACCCGCCCGTCGGTCAGCTCGTCGACGATCGCCCACCAGACCTTCTCCGAGCTCAGGCCCGGGCCGAGTCCCGGCAGCTGGGACGGCGGTACGCCGAGCCGGTCGGCGAGCAGCGGTCGCGCGTCTGTCCGCGTCGGATACAGCGCGCCCAGCTCCTCGATCAGGACCTGCCGCTCGCCCGGCGAGAGCCTGATGTCGTCCTCTCCGTTGGCTGCCCCCACGGAGACCCCCGAATCCGTCATGGGACGGAATCATGGCACCGTTGACCCAACCGCGGCGCACCAGGCCAGAAGGGACAATTACGAGTGGCCTGAGTGGTCCGATTCCTGCTCCGTGGGCGCCGTAAATTTCCGCAAATAGAGCGAGATGGAAGGCCGTGGAAAGGGCTGTATGAACGCGGCCGAGCAGGGGCGCCGCCATCTGGGTAGGACAGGGAGGGTCCCACGATCCAGCCAGCACAGGCGGGAGCATGCGATGAGGATCGTCCGATCGGCCCAGGTCGCCAGGCCCGGCGGCTCGTTCGCCGTCGTCGAGCACCAGCAGTCCGAACCGCCGCGTGGTCACGTTCGGGTCGCCGTCGAGGCCTGCGGCATCTGCCGATCCGACGAGGGATTCGTTGACGACGTCTTTCCAGGGGTGAGCTTCCCGCTCGTCCCGGGACATGAGATCGCCGGCCGAATCGACGCGGCCGGGGACGACGCTGGAGGATGGTCGGTGGGCGACCGGGTCGCCGTCGGCTGGTTCGGGGGCTGCTGCCTGGTCTGTCAGTACTGCCGTGAGGGCGATTTCATTCATTGTGTCCGGCTTCAGGTGCCGGGTTTGGCGTATCCCGGGGGCTATTCCGAGTCGATTGTCGTCCCCACCACGGCGCTGGCCCGCATCCCCACCGCGTTGAGCGCCGTCGACGCCGCGCCGATGGGCTGCGCCGGCGTGACGACGTTCAACGCACTGCGGCGCAGCCCGGCGCGACCCGGCGACGTCGTCGCGGTACTCGGCATCGGCGGCCTGGGCCACCTCGGCGTCCGGTTCGCGGTCGCGCTCGGCTTCGAGACGGTCGCGATCGCCCGCGGTGCCCACAAGGCGGACGAGGCCAAGCAGCTCGGCGCCCACCACTACATCGACAACACCGCCGGTGACGTGGCGCAACAGCTCCAGGCGCTGGGCGGCGCGATGGTCGTGCTGGCCACAGTCGGCAACTCCGAGGCCATGGGGGCGACGATCGACGGGCTGCGCCCGCGCGGCGAGCTGGTCGCGATCGGAGCGACGCCCGAGCCCATCCCGGTCAGCCCGCTCCAGCTGATCATGAACAGCAAGTCCGTGCACGGCCACCCGTCCGGGACCGCCCGCGAGGTGGAGGAGACGATGCGTTTCGCCGAGCTGGCGGGCGTCCGGGCGATGATCGAGACCCGTCCGCTGGCCGAGGCGGACGCCGCCTACCAGCGGATGCTCTCCGGCCAGGCGCGCTACCGGATGGTCCTCACCACCGGAATCTGATCCGGTGGCCGGTCCAGCCACCACCCCGGTGCCGGTGCCGGTCAACCCTGTCGCGAAGTGGCCTGATGGTTGAAAGGCGATCTTTGTCGCCAGTAGGCTTAATGTCCCATTAATGCGACACTGCGAGCGACGGGGTACGACTCTTGTCCTGGGTATCGGGTGGTGCCGGGCGCGTCTCGGCCGGCATGTGCGCGGCGGTCGCCTGCGTGGCTGTTCTGACGGGGTGCGGTTCGAGCGGTGGCGGACTGGCCTCGCCGGTCGGGACGGGGGCGGCCGCGGGTGCGTCGGCGTCGGCGTCGGCCAGCGCGAGCCCGTCCGGGCCGCCGCGCCCGCTGGACCCGAAGACGTTCGTCCTCACCGCCGCCGACATGCCGACGGGCTACAAGGCCTTCAGCGACCAGATGGACACCTCCAGCGACGACGACAACACCTGTGAGGGGACGCTGAACCACAACTCGACCCAGGTGGCCAACGGCTCCAGCTTCATCGCGGCCGACGGCGGCATGGCGATCGAGAACCAGGCGGAGATCGACTCGGCCAGCGATGTCGACCACGACATCAAGGCGCTGAGCGACCAGGCCGGCCGGCAGCGCTTCCTCGACTGTGGCCGCAAGGAGCTGGCCGGCGACCTGGGCGACGGGGTGACGTTCTCCTCCATCGACCTGATCGACGTCTCGATCGTGCCGAACGCCGTCGTCGGCGCCCGAGTGGTCGGCATCAACGAGGACGGCTCCCGGCTCTACCTGGACATCTTCGCCCTGGCCAAGGGCCGGGTCGAGCAGACTCTCCTCGCGGTCGCGCCCAGCGGCGGCCTGCCCGACACGGGCGTCGAGACGACGCTGGCCCGGGGTCCCTGTCCGCCAAGCTGCAGAACCAGTAGCCGTCCTGGCCAGGCCACCCCGGGCGCGCCCGCTCGGCACCGCGTGGCTGTTGGTCTGGGTGGCGGTCGTGCTGCTGGCCAGCTGCGCCGGCGGCGGTGCATCCGGCGGACCGGCCAGTGGGCCGGCGAGTGGTCCGGCCAGCGTGGGGAATCTCGCCGGCCGGTGGTGGGCACCGGCGCCGGGGCAGGCGCTGCAGTGGCAGCTCTCGGGCGCGCTGGACCTGACGGTCGACGCCCCGCTGTACGACGTCGACGGGCAGTCGACGCCGGCGGCGACGGTGGCTGAGCTGCACCGGCGGGGCCGGCGCGCGATCTGCTACGTGTCCGTGGGTTCCTGGGAGCGGTACCGGCCCGACGCCGGCGCGTTCCCGGCGGCCGTCGTCGGCCGGCCGCTGGCGGACTACCCGGACGAGTCCTGGCTCGACGTCCGCCGCCTCGACCTGCTGGCCGGCCCGCTGACCCGCCGGCTCGACGAGTGCCGGGCCAAGGGTTTCGACGCGGTCGAACCCGACAACGTGGACGGTTACCAGAACGACAGCGGCTTTCCGCTCAGCGCCGCCGACCAGCTCGCCTTCAACCGCTGGGTGGCGGCGGCCGTGCACGCCCGGGGCATGGGCGTCGCGCTCAAGAACGACCCCGACCAGGTCGCCGCCCTCGCCGGCGCGTTCGACTTCGCGCTCGTCGAGGAATGCCGCCGGTACGACGAGTGCGACGCCTACCGGCCGTTCGTCGCCGCGGGTAAGGACGTCCTGCACGTCGAGTACACCGATTCCTGGCCGGCCAGCCGGCCCTGCGCGGTCCCCGGTTTCTCCTCCATGCGCAAACACCGTGACCTCGATTCCTGGCGGGCCCCCTGCTGAGCCGAGCACGGTCCCGACGGGTGGCCCGGTTCCGGCCCGGTTCCGGTTCCCCATCGGCCCCGGATCGGCCAGCCCAAACATGGGGAGCCGCTCCCGATGTCGCGCGGGTCCGCCGAGCGGACAGTGGTGACACCGGACGGCGCTGGGCCGGCCGAGAAACGAAAGGAACCACCCATGCCTCGCTTCGTCATCGAGCGCGACATCCCGGGCGCCGGCAACCTCACCCAGGAGGAACTCGCCACGATTGCCCAGACCTCCCGCGACGCCGTCGCGTCTCTGGGTGTGCCCTACACCTGGGTCAACAGCTACGTCACCGACGACCGGATCTACTGCGTCCACGAGGCCGACGACGCGGAGAGCATCCTCGAGCACGCCCGCCGGGGTGGCTTCCCGGCCAACCGGGTCTCGGTGGTCGCGAACGAGTTCGGTCCCCACACCGCCGAGCTGGCGCCGGTGGCGGCGTCGGCGCCGGCGCCCGCGCGGTGACGGCTGACCCGCGGTGACGCTGGCCAGGAGGCGGGGCGCCACGACCGAACGCCTGGTCGCCCTGCCGGCCTGGCCCTATCCTGAACCAGTGGATCTCCTGGAACGGGACCGCGAGCGCGCCGTCCTGGCCGCCGCGATCGCCCGTGCCCATGCGGGGCAGGGGTCAGGGGTCGCGGTGACCGGCGAGTCGGGCGCCGGGAAGTCGACCGTCCTCGCGACGGCGCGAGCGGCCATGCGGGAACCGGCGAACGCGCCGGCGCGCTTCCTGATCGGAAGCTGCGACCCGCTGTGGACGCCCCGACCGCTCGGACCGTTCCGGGACATCGGCGAGATCGCCGCCGCCGCCGGGCTCGGGCCCCTGCTCCACGGTCTCCACGGTCTCGACGGTCTCGACGGCGAGGACCTGGCGCTCGCCCACCTGTGCGAGCGGATCTACGAGGTGCTGCGGGACCAGGCGACGGTCCTGGTGGTGGAGGACCTGCACTGGGTCGACGCTGCGTCGGTCGAGGTCCTGCGCTTCCTCGCCCGCCGGATCGAGGCGATGCCGCTGGCGCTGCTGGTCAGCTACCGCGACGACGAGATCGGCCCGGGGCATCCGGCCCGTCCCCTGCTGGGGGACTTCGCCCGGCTGGTCAGCCTGAGCACCCTCAGCCTGCGGCCGCTGTCCGTGGACGGCGTGCGGACCCTCGTCGAGGGAACCAGCCTGGACCCGGAGCGTGTGCACGCCGTCACGGGAGGGAACCCGTTCTTCGTCGCGGAGGTCGTCAAGGACCCCAGCCGGCCGCTCCCGGCGTCGGTGCGGGACGCCGTACTGGCCCGGGCGGCCGACGTCACCCCGGAGGACTTTGAGGTCCTGCAGATGGTGGCGGCGGCGCCGGACCGGCTCGACGACCGCGTCCTGCCCGCCCTCGGCGTCGACCTGCCGACCCTGCGGCGGCTCGACGCCACCGGTCTGCTGACCCGGGCCCGCGGCGGCCTGACCTTCCGGCACGAACTCGCCCGGCGGGCCGTCGAGACGACCATCCCGCCGGGGGGAGCGCCCCGACTGCACGCTCGGCTGCTCGCCGCGCTCGAGCGGATCGAGCCGCGCGACCCGGCGGTCCTCACCCACCACGCGATCGCGGCCCACGACGGGGCCCGGGTGGTCAAGTACGCCACCCAGGCCGCCCGCCAGGCGATCTACGCCGGATCGCACAGCGAGGCGGCGGCGTTCTTCGAGACCGCCCTGGACCATCAGGACGCGGCCGCGCCGGCCGAACGGGCCGCTCTCCTGCTCAGGCTGGCCAACGAGCGCTACATGACCAGCCGGCTGAGCGAGGCGATCACGCAGGTCAGCGCCACCTTCCCGCTCTGGCGGCAGGCCGGCGACCCGTCGGGCCTGGCGGCCGCGTACAACGCCTGCGCCCTCTACGAGTATTACGCCGGCCGGCGCCGGCAGGCCGAGGCGTACGCCGACCGGGCCGCGAGCGTCGCCGCCGCCCCCGGGCACGAACTGCGCGATGCCACCGCTCGCGCCTATGCCACCGCCCGCGCGACCCGCGGCTACCTGGCCTACATGCGGGGCGAACTCGCGCTGGCCGGGCAGTGCTGCGCTGAGTCCGGCCGCGCGGCTGACCAGCTCGGCCAGGGGGAGCTGGCCCTGCGCAGCCAGCTCATCCAGGCCGCCTGCGCCGTCGCCGACGGTGACGGCGACTCCCGGGCTCTGCTGGTCGAGCACGTCGAGACCGCGCGCGCCCATGGCTGGGACGAGCTGGTGTCCACCGGCCACTCCAGCCTGGCCAACCTCGACGTCGAGCAGCGCCGCCACCCTGAGGCCGAGCACGTCCTGGCGGAGTCCCTGCCCTTCACCATCGAGCGCGACATCCCGATCTGCCGGCACTGGCAGACCGCCGTGCGCTCCCGGCTGCACTTCGCCCGCGGCCGGTGGAGCGCGGCCGTCGAGGACGCCGAGCAGGTGCTTGAGGGCCCGGGCATGCCGCTCGCGACGTTGTGGCCCTACCTCGTCACCGCCCTGGTGCCGCTGCGCCGGGGGACGGACGGGCCAGAAACGCATCTGGACGCCGCGCGCCGGCTCGCCGAACAGCTCGACGAACCACCGCGCCGCCTGGCGGTGTTCTCCGCGCTGGCGGAGCGGATGTGGATGACCGAGCAGCCCGACCCGCTCGTCACCGAGGCCGCCGTGGCCGAGCTGCCCGAGCTCGCCGCAGCGGCCGGCTCCGTGTGGGCGGCTGGCGACCTCGCGGTCTGGCTGGCCCGGCTCGGCCTGCTGGCCGAACGGCCGTTCCTGGTCGCGCCGCCGTTCCAGCTCACTCTCGACGGCCAGCACGAGGAGGCGGCGGCCTGGTGGCGCAGGGCCGGCGAGCCCTTCGCCGAGGCCATGGCCTGGTGCGACGCGGCCGACCCGGCGGCCCGGGCTCGGGGCATCGAGCTACTGGACCAGCTCGGCGCCACCGGGACGGCCGACCGGCAGCGGGCCGCGCTGCGCCGCGACGGGGTCAGCCAGCTACCCCAGCGTCCGCGCGCCAGCACCCGGGGCAACCCGGCGGGCCTGACGAACCGGCAGCTCGACGTGGCCCGGCTTGTCGCGCGGGGGCTGACCAACGCGGAGATCGCCACCCGGCTCTACATCTCGCCCAAGACGGCCGACCACCACGTCTCCGCCGTCCTGGGCAAGCTGGGCCTGCCCACCCGGCGGGCCGTGGTCGTGCAGGCCGACGAGCTGGGCCTGGTCTGAGCAACCGCTGCTCCGCGCGGTCTCCGAGGTGATCTCTCGATCCGGCGGTTTCAGACGCTGCGCAGGACGGAGACGACCGTGCCCAGGATGACGGCCCGGTCGCCGTCGATGACGTCGTAGTCCGGGTTGCGCGGCTCGAGATAGACGTGGCCATTGCGGCGCCGGTAGACCTTGACGGTCGCCTCGTCGTCGATCATGGCGGCGACGATCTGGCCGGAATAGGCCTCGGACTGCTGCCGGACGACCACGACGTCGCCGTCACAGATGGCGGCGTCGATCATCGAGTCGCCGCGCACGCGCAGGCCGAACACGGTGCCCCGGCCAGTCAGCTCGCGCGGCAGCGTCAGGACGTCGTCGTAGCGCTGTTCGGCTGCCATGGGAATCCCGGCGGCGATGTCGCCGAGGACGGGTACGGACACCGCGTCCTCGGCTGGCCGCTGCCCGGGCTCACGCAGGAACAGCCGGACGTCGATCGGCCGGGACACGCTCGCGCCTCGGCGCAGGAAGCCCTGCTCCTCCAGGCTCGCGAGGTGCTTGGACACCGACGACGTGGACCGCAGGCCGACCGCGTCCGCGATCTCCCGCGTGCTCGGCGAGTACCCGTACCTGACCACCCAGTCCCGGATCGCGGCCAGGACCCGCTGCTGACGTGGCGGCAGGGTCGAGGTGTCCGGGTATTCATACGAGTCGTCGTAGGCGGTCACGGTCAAATTGTAGAGCGCGAAAGCGCCCGTCGGCCGCGGCCGCCCCCGCCGCCGCTCAATTCCCTCGCGGACATCGCGCCTGAGTTGGCCCACCAGGTCGTGGCCTGGGGATTCGGTGAAATCTACGCCCGCCCGGCCCTGCCGCCGCGTGATCGGCAGCTGCTCACCCTGCGGATGCTGACCGCTCTGGTCGGCTGCGAGGGGCAGCTTGACGTGCACATCAACACAGCGCTCAACGTCGGGCTGACCCCGGCAGAGATCGTTGAGGCCTTTCTGCACGCGGCGGCGTACCGCGGCTTTCCGCGCGCTCTCAACGCGGTCTTCGCCGCCCGGAAGGTGTTTGCCGAACGAGGTCTCCTGCCGCTTTCCTAGGCCATTGATCCTCAGGAGTCGGATGGGATGCCGCGGCGTTCGTCCAGGACGCTCATCGACTCGTCCCGGTCGCGTTCGATATGGGCGTAGGCGACGGCCTCGGCCACCCGCTCCTTGCCGGCCTCGATCGCGGGCAGGAGCTCGGCGTGACCGTCGAGGGCGTCGGTCACGTTCAGGTCGGACGTCAGTTTGTGGTGGGCGCGCCGCTACCCTGGTAGAGGAAGGATCAGGCCAGCGGGCGGTCCGGAGGTGGTGCGCCATCAGCACGGAGATGATCGCTCCGGCCTGGATGCACGAGCCGATCACGGCCGAGCAGTATGACTCCTGGTCCGAGGAGCAGTGCGCGGGCATCGAGGTCGTGGACGGGATGGTCGTCGTGAGCCCGAGCGCCTCGAAACGGCACAACCGTCTCGTCAAGATGATCGCCGTCGCGCTGGAGGCCGCCGCCGGGCCGGGCTGGAACGCGGACTTTGACTTCGACGTCCGGCTCCAGGACGTGCCGCTCACGAACCGGCGGCCGGACGTCGCCGTCTACCGGGCCGACACCATTGATGTGATGCCGGCCCGCCCCGAGCACCTCCTGCTCGTCGTCGAGGTCGTCTCACCGGGCTCGGAGACGACCGACCGGATCGTCAAGGCCGAGCAGTACGCGACGGCGGGCATCTCCTACTACTGGCGGGTCGAGCAGCCGCCGGCCGGCGTCCCCGTCGTCCACACCCACGTCCTCGACCCAGCCAGCAGCGCCTACCGCGCCGGCCCGGTCTTCACCGGCCTTGTCCAGGCCACGGCGCCCTTCCCCGTCACGATCGACCTCGCCCGCCTGTAGCAATCGCGACCAGATCTCGACCCACTGCCGTGGGTGAATATGGTTCGTCACGTCAGCGGCGCGCGGTAAAGAATCTCCACGAACACGATCTGATCCTGGATCACATCCAGAACCAGGTAGCCGCGCCAAGGCGCCCGGAGGGTCAGGTTCCGGTGCCCTGGCCCGTACGGTCCGGGCTGCTCCGGCACCGTGTGGAAGCTCTGGCAGAAGCCGTCGCCACAGCCGCACGAACTGACCACTCGCAGGGCGTCGACCTGCCGGGCCAGCGACCACCGCCCGTGCCGACGCAGGGCCCAGCGCAGTTCGCCCGCGAAGACCGGCCACCGCCAAGCGAGCAGCGGGGCCTGGGCCGGGCTCAAATCGTCCGGCGTCACTGCTCCAGGTCGGCATGGCTTCGAACAGCCGGCCCCGCTTCTTCGTGAGATGCATACATCGGCTCTGTCAGCAGGTAGAGCACTTCACCGTCGCCGGCCAGGAACAGCTCGTCGAGATCGGCGCCGGGATCGGCGTCCTCGAGGTCGCGCGGGCTCAGCGGCGCCGCGGTGCTCTGCACGGTGACCAGCCCGCTGCCCGGCTCGAGCTCGGGGATGGCCAAGGCCGCGAGCGTGGCTGGCGAGTGATGCAGCAACTCGTAGATCGCCTCGCCGACGTGGGTGACCTCGCTGACCCCGTGGGGGTTGGCCTCCCACCCGCGGGCGCGCGCTTGCTGACCGGCGCGCATGAGCGCGGCCGGATCCGGCACCGCGTAGTCGTAGCGCGCTCGGACGGTGAGGAGGAGCCGGCCATCCCGCGCGGGCGGCTCGTCGGTCCCGTCCTCTGCGTCATCCGCGTCGTCATCGGTGTCGTCATCGAACAGGTCCGCGAAAACATTGCCCCAGCCAGTTGCCTCGAACACGGCGTCGACGTATCCCTCCGCCGCCGCTCGAACGCGGTTCACCGCCGCCATCTTCACAGCATTCGAGCTGCCGCCGGCCGCCATCGTCGCCGCGTGTTCGCGCAGCGCCGCTACCAGTGGCTCCAGCGATTCCCGGACATCCGGCCGCGTTGTCACGCGCGAATCCTACTTCGACGGCCGTCGCCGCTGGTCGGCCGGCGCGGCTGTGAATGCGCCGACGGCTACCAGATGTGGACGCGCTCGTCCGGCTCGAGCCAGAGGCCGTCGCCGGGCGCGGTGTCGAAAGCGTCGTGGAACTCGTTGAGGTTGCGTACGACGTTCGCCCGCAGTTCCGGGGGGCTGTGCGGGTCGATGGTCAGGTACTGCCGGACGAGCTCCTCCCGCCGCTTCATCCGCCAGACGTGCGCCCAGTTCAGGAAGACCCGCCGCCGGTCCTCGACCGAGGCCGAGCCGCCGGCGGAGATGACGTAGGCCCGGTGCGCGATGGTGAGGCCGCCGAGGTCGCCGATGTTCTCCCCGACGGTGAGCGCGCCGTTCACCTTCTCGTCCGGCAGGTCGCGCGGCGAAAGCTCGTTGTACTGCTCGACGAGCTTCTTCGACTTCGCCTCGAACGCGGTCTTGTCGGCCGGCGTCCACCAGTCGTTGAGGTTGCCGTGGGCGTCGTACTGCGCGCCCTGGTCGTCGAAGCCGTGGCCTACCTCGTGGCCGATGACGGCCCCGATTCCGCCGTAGTTCTCGGCCGGGTGCGCGTCCGGGCTGAAGAACGGCTTCTGGAGAATGCCGGCCGGGAAGCAGATCTCGTTGGTGCCCGGGTTGTAATAGGCGTTGACGGTCTGCGGGAGCATGAACCACTCGTCGCGGTCGACCGGAGAGCCGAGCTTGGCCATCTGCCGGTCGGTCTCGAACGCGGCGGCGGCCTTCGCGTTGCCGACCAGGTCATCCGGGCTCACAGTCAGTGCCGAATAGTCTCGGAACCGGTCCGGATAGCCGATCTTCGGTCGGAACGTCTCGATCTTCTCGTAGGCCCGCTGCTTGGTCTCCTCGGTCATCCAGTCCAGCTGGGAGATCGACTCCCGGTAGGCCGCGAGCAGGTTCGCGACGAGCGCGTCCATCTGCGCCTTGGCCCGCGGCGGGAAATGCCGGGCGACGTACTCCCGCCCGACGGCCTCCCCGACGGCGCCCTCGACGAACGACACCGCCCGCTTCCAGCGCGCCCGCGGCTGCGGCGTGCCGGACAGCGTCCGGCCGTAGAAGTCGAAGTACACCTCGTAGAAGGCGTCCGACAGGTATGGCGCGGCCGACCGCAGCACCCGGCTGGCCGCCCAGTCGCGCCACACCTCGACCGGCGTGTCCGTCAGCACCAGCGACAGATGCTCGAAGAACGACGGCTGCCGGACGCAGACCTCGGCCAGTGTCGCGCCCGAGCCGGTCAGGGCCCCACCGAGCCGAGTGACGTAGGTGGCCCAGTCGAAGGCCGGGCACAGCGCGGTCAGCTCGTCGCCTGTCTTCAGGTTGTAGGTCTTCTGCACGTCGCGGGTCTCGGCCCGCTCCCAGTGCCCCTTCGCGAGCAGGGTCTCCAGGGCGAGGATCCGGCCGGCGGCCTCCTCCGGCTCGTCGTGCTCACCCAGCCGGAGCAGGGACGTCAGGTAGGCGAGGTACTTCTCGCGGGTCTCGGCGAAGCGGTCGTCGCGGTAGTACGACTCGTCCGGCAGCCCGAGCCCGCCCTGCGCCAGGTGGAACAGGTAGCGGTCGGAGTTCCGGTTGTCGGTGTCGACGTAGGAGCCGAACAGGCCGGAGCCGCCGATCCGTTCGAACTCGCCGAGGAACGCGGCCAGGCCAGCGATGTCGGGCAGGCCCCGCGCGGCGTCCAGCAGCGGCCGGGCCGGTGCCAGCCCCAGCGCCTCGACGGTCTCGGTGTCGAGGAACGAGGTGTACAGGTCGGCGATCTTCCGCGCGTCCTCGCTCTGGCCGGCCGGGTCCTGGGCGGCGAGTTCGGTGATGATGTCGCGGACCTGGCCTTCGGCGATGTCGCTCAGCTGCACGAACGGTCCCCAGCTCGAGCGGTCGGCCGGGATCTCCGTCTCGGCCAGCCAGCGGCCGTTCACGTGGCCGAACAGGTCGTCCTGGGCCCGGACGTCGAGGTCCATGCCCGCGCGGGCGTCGTCGAGGATGCTCACGGAAGGGATTCTCCTGTCGGCTCGGCGGTCCGGCGGGCTCCGGCTGACAAACCCGTCCACGGGACTCTATGTCCGGGCGCCCCCCGCGGTCAGTCGCCTTTCGTCGCGACACCCTCGTAGCCGAAGCCGAAGACCAGGTGGACGCGGACGCCTTCAGCGCCCGTACGGGGGTACCATACGGACGTGGTCGACATCCGGAGCTTCCGCTCGGTGGAAGACGCGGCGGCGACGGCGGCCGAGATGCTCCGTCAGGGCGAGGATCTCCGCGCGGTCTGGAAGCATGCCATCATACAGATGTTCGACGACTACACCAGTGTTCTCCGGTACGAAGGCGTTGCCCGAGCTGCCGCCATGTGGTCCGCCGAACCGGCCCCCACCGGTGATCGTCGCGTGGACGCGGCCTTCGCCGCACTGGGTGAGCACGTAGCCCGCCGTGACGGTTGGCCGGTTCCGGGCTGGACTCGGGAAGCGCGCCGTGAAGCGGAGCCGTGGTGGTTCGTCACGTCCCTGCGCGGGATGCACCCGCGGGCGCTGGTGGAGTCTCCGCTGTCGTTCCGGAAGCGTGGCGTGTTCATTACCGCCAGTGCGCTGGAGCGTGTGTGAGGACCAGCCTGAGTCGAGGCGAGATCAGCTCCTTGCTTTCTGAGCTGGATGAGGAGCTCGCCCGGCTGGGGGCCCACGCCGACCTTTTTCTCGTCGGCGGGGCCGCGATGGCACTGGCCTATGACGCGAAACGCTCGACCCGCGACCTCGACGCGGTGTTTCTCCCGACCGATGTCGTCCGACGCGCGGCCGGTATCGTGGCTGACCGCCACGAGCTGGCCCCTGACTGGCTCAACGACGCCGTCAAGGGCTTTACCCCCGGTCCGGATCCGAACGCGATCAGGTACTACGAGGGGCGCGCGCTTACCGTCGACGTCGCGTCACCGCGGTACCTGCTGGCGATGAAACTTTTCGCTTCCCGCGTCGAGGCGGATGCGGACGACATTGCTTTTCTCTACCAGCAGGTGGGTTTCACGACCGTCGAGGAGGGGCTCGACCTGGTCGAGACGATGTACCGAGGGCGGCCGGTCGACCCGAGGGTCCAGTATCTGCTGACCGAGATAGTCGACTCGCTCGCCCCGTCGTCGCCATCTGAAGGAGAATCAGCCGAGGCGCTGACGGCGTTGGCGGCTGCTCGCCAGCTGGGGGCGGACACCGAGGCCGCGCGCCGGCGGATGATGGCGGGCGCGCGGGCGCGTCGAGCCGCGATCCTCGAGGCGCACCGGGCCGGAATGTCGGTACGGAAGATCGCTGGAGAGCTGGGTTGCAGCCCCGCCGTCGTCCAGGAAGCGATCCGGGCGGCCCGGGCGGAGCTATCGAACCACTCGTCCGATGGTCCGGACGACTCATGATCTACTACTGTCAGCCGCGTTTCGTCGCGACACCCTCGTAGCCGAAGCCGAAGACCTCGGGCCCGCCCATCTTGAAGTGCTCGACGCGCTCCAGCGTCAGCCCGGACTTCGCGACCAGTTCGTCGATCGGACGGTTGAGGTGGCAGCCGCCGACCACCCGGCCCCAGGCCGGGGTGATCCGGTCCTGCCAGCGGGCCACCTTCGGCTTGTCCGAGCGCCCGTGCTCGGTGAAGTGCAGCGTCCCACCGGGGCGCAGGACTCGGCGCACCTCGCTCAGCGCCCGGTCGACGTCGGGGATGGTGCACAGCGTCCAGGTGACCAGCGCGTGGTCGACCGAGGCGTCGGCCAGGCCCAGCGCCTGGCCGTCGAGGCCGACGAACTCGACCGGGACGGGGGAGGCGGCGATCCGCTTCTTGGCGATTCGCCGGCCGGCCCGCGCCGGGTCGACGGCGAGCAGCCGGGTCACGGTGGGCGGGAGGTGCGGCAGGTTGCGACCGGAACCGAAGCCGATCTCCAGCACCTCGCCGCTCAGCCCGGCGGCGGCCCGGGCCCGGACGGGATCCATCGCGCGGCCCAGCGCCACGTCGACGATCCGGGGCAGGACCCGGTCCTCGTAGAAACCCGTCACCGCTCGCGCACCCGCCATCGCTCCGCTCCTCATCGGGCGGCACTCGCGGTTGGCTCATCGCGCCCGCCTGACCGGTCGCCCCTGTGCATCGTCACCGCTCGCGCGGCCCGCGGGAAGCGGTGGGCGCCGGCCTCGGACCCGAGCAGGCGGGTGGCCCGTCTCCCGCGGCGCCCGCGAGGGGAGCGGGCGCCGCGGGAGGCCGGCTTTTGTCAGGAGGCGAATGCCCCCTGATCGATTACCTCGGCCACGGTCTGCCGGCTCGGCGCGGGACCTGCCGCCGCCGCATTCGCCGCAAAGCCCTCGTACGCTTCGCGGGACTTCCAGACATGCAGGGCCACCAGGGAACTGTCACGGGCGGCCACCAGGTAGCCGGCCAGACCGGCATCCTTCGCGGCCTGCGTGTCCATCTTGCTTGCGGCGGCCTCGTACTCCGCCTTGCTCAAGTTGTCGAACTCCGCGATTACAGCGACTGCCACTGATCCTCCTCGATCGCGTGGCCTGCGCTGTCCGGGTCGCCCATCCAGGGGTGGAGAGGCGAGCTGATCTGGCGCCGCGTGACTGGCACCCGCGGGCGCCCTCAGCGGAACCGGACAGTCAGGTTCACCGTGTCGTAACGTGCTCCGCTATCGTAGGATATGTCGGACTTGTGCCGGACTTGTGCCAACGATCGGACTACCCAAACTGGTGAGGCGGGCAGTCAGGCCAGCTCGGGCGGATCGCTCGACCAGCCCGCCCGAGCTCGGGACCGGGGCGGGTCAGTCGCCCGTTCCGTCGCGGCGGCCGGCGTCCAGCACCCCCCGGCTGAACGAGGCGAGGATCCGCTGGTGGGTCTGGCGGGGGAGGGATCGGGTTCCTGGCTCCCCGAGCGGGGTCCCGGGCCGGGCCGGGGCGCCGGCGAGCAGGCCGTCTATTCCCGCGCGGGTGACCATGAGCAGGCCGTGCGTGGCCCGGGTGCAGCCGACGGCGAGCCGGCCGAACTGCGAGTTGAAGTCGTCGAGCGCGTCGGCGCCGGACAGCGGGTGAATCGCGATCGTCAGGCGGTTGGTCTGGCCCTGCCATTTGTCGACGGTGGAGGCGACGAGGACGCCGGGGGGCAGGCTCAGCTTGTCGCTGAGCCGGTCCACCAGCGCCTGGGCGTCGTCCACGGCGGCGTTGCGCGTGGCGAGGATGACCGCGAAGGGGTCCTCGGCCGGGGTCGAGGAATGGTTCGTCCACCGCCTTCCGGGGGCGCCGTCGTTCTGGTAGTTCGTGCCGGTCACCTCGACGCCTCCCTCGAGCAGCGGGAGAAGCAGGTCCTCGACGACCTCGAGCAGCGGGTTGTCGATGTCCGGCGCTTCCGGTTCGTCCAGCCCGGCGATCTCCAGCAGGACCGGATGCCCGGTGGCGACGGCCGACCAGACGTCGTGGGCCGGGCCGTCCAGCGGGGGAAGGCCAAGGGCGCGGTCGGCGGGCGCCGCGACGCAGTCGAGCTGTTCCCAGTCGCGGTAGAAGGCCCGCCAGAGCCCGATCTGGTTGCCGTGCGGACGCCAGACGGCGGGCAGGTCGACCGAGAAGGTCGTCGGCGCCTTCTCGTACGCCGTCGGCCAGGCCCGGTAGGGGTTGTAGCCGGGATCGCCCCGGAACGGATTGGCCGCGACGTCGATCGGCGGCAGCTGGCCGACGTCCCCGACGCCGACCACGATCGGCGCGTAGCCCCGCACCTGGGCGAACAGAAAGAGCGCCATTTGCCATGCCTCGTCGACGAACAGGACGTCGAACGGCTTTTTCTCGTCGCCCCCGTCGCCCCCGTCGCCCTCGCCGCTCTCGCCGCCGAAGTGGTCCTTTATCCGGCTGTATTCCTTGGGGGCTCCCAGGCGATGCGCGGTGCCGAGGATGATGCGGGCCTCCTCGGGAATCTCCTTGGCGACGGTCACGACGGTCGCCGCGTTCTTCACCTCCGCCGGAACGGCGAAGAAAACGCTTCTGCTCGCCAGCAGGCACACCTGGGACGGACCGAACTCGGCGCCGAGCGATCGGGCCAGCGGCCAGATCTGACGGTTCTGGAACGCCGTCACCCCGACCCGCGCGCAGCGTGGGTCGGCGAGCGCGCCGAGAACCATCCGCCGGAGCTGGACTGACTTGCCGGCGCCGGCGGCGGCCCGCAGCAGAATCGTGTCGTAGCCGTTGGCGCCGGCCAGGGCGCCCGACAGGGCCACGATGGCCCGGCTGGCGGCCTCGGTGTTGCCCTGGGCCGCGGCGGCGTGGTGGCGCACGTCGGAAATCGGCGCCGGCTCGGTGAAGTCGATGGCCATGTCAGTTCCCGCCAGTTCCCGCCAGTTTCCGTCCAGTCCCCGTCGGCCCCCGTCAGTCGCCGAGATCGTCCGGCGTCAGGTCGTCCGGCGCCGTCATCTCGGGGAGTTCGGGCGGCAGCTCGCCGCCGACGTCGAACCGTTCCTCGTCCACCAGCGGCGGCCAGACCTGGGGATTCATCATTCCCGCCGTCCGCTGCTCGGCGAAGTGATCGGAGATCTCCGCCTCGGCCACCGAATGCGGGCGGCAGCATCGGCGGTGGGTGTCCGGATCGGAGGCGTACGAGGTCGGCGTGCAGTCGGCCCTGGGCGCGGCCCGTTCGTCGAGCGGCGGGCGGGTGACCGTGAACTCGTGGCCGTTGCGCTGGACGCCGCCGAACCAGTCGGCGTCGGCGAGCACGATCTCGTCGCCGACCGCCAGGTCCAGCGGCACCTTCGGACTCCATTCCAGCGCGGGGTCGCCGCCGCCCGCGCCGGGGCCCGCGCCGGGGCCCGCGGACAACAGTCCGGCGGAGAACTGCCCGAACTTGAACGAGCCGGCCTGGATCTTCACCGTGGTGGTGGGCCGCTCCACGAGTGGTTCCCCGTTGAGGTGGAGCGCGACGACGTTCGTCCCGTCCCGCGGCCGCCGGGACGTGACCGCGAGGCGAACCGGGTCGAGAGCGACGACGGTGGCGCGGGCCATCTCGGCCGCGCCCGGGTCGAGCGCGCGGTCGTAGGCAAAGGAATAGTCGGCCAGGCAGGCGAGCTGAAGCGCGCAGGTCTGGTCCTTGTCCAGCAGGCCGACCTGGATGTTGCGCCAGAAGTTCGGGGTCCGGCCGAACCGGACCAGATCGAGCGCCCGCAGCGACACTCGCCGCCACCAGATCTCCTGCGACTGGCTCTCGATCAGCTCGTAGATATCCCGCAGCGCCGAGACGGGAAGCCGATCGAGCACGGCCTGGGCCCGCTCGACGGTTTCGGCCCGGTAGTCGAGCGCCGCCGCCACGAGATCCCGATAGGGACCGGGATCGTCCTCGCGGCGCCGGTGGGCGACATACAGCCGGTCGGAGGCGATGTTGGACAGCCGCGCGCCGGGAGTCTGCTCCAGGGCCGCGATCTCGTCGGAGACCTGGCGATGCGCGAGTGGCTCCTTCGCTTCCGCCCAGCGGACGAGGTAGTCGAGGCGGAACGAGTCGATGGCCGGGCCGCCGGCCACGAGGTGCGAGGCGAGTACCGCCCGCAGGTCGACGATCGGCGTCCGGGTGGCCAGGGCCCGGGAGCGGTCCTGCTCCAGCAGGAACGCGACGGCGAGCCGTTCGTGCTCGGTGAGCGCCTCCGCGAGGGTGGCCGGCGCGCCGTCGAAGGTCAGGGCCTCGCGGCCCGCGTCGAGGTCGCGCTGCCAGCGCATCCGGCTCAGCTCGACCCCGGCCACCGAGTCGGCAGCCGAGACGAGGACGTCGGCCGTCACGCTGTCGGGCACGAGCAGGTGGATGGGCTGGACCTTGGCGTCCCGGGCCGCGGCGATAGCCATCCCGATGAGCGCCATGGCCCCGCGCCGGGCGTCCAGGCCGTGCGGTTCGACGAAGATGTCCCGCTCCCAGGGACGATTGCCCAGCCGGACCGCGATGCCGTGGATCCCGAGCGTGGCCGAGTCCGACTTCGCGATCACCACGCTGATCGTCCCCGGTAACCCGGACGGGTCGGTCCGCCCGCGGGCCAGCCAGACCGGCTTCCCGTCGCGGGTCGCGACGACCTGGTGGACGACGGCGGCCGGGGCCAGCCCGACGGCGTCGCCGCCGTCCACCAGCCCGGCGACCAGCGGCCGCAGGCCGGGGGAGACGCCGATCTCGACCAGCAGGTCCCGGGGGGTGGCGGAGGCGCGCAGCTCGTCGCGGCAGTAGGAGAACAGGTTGCAGGTGACGCAGGTCGCCGGGTCGAACGCGGCGGTCAGGTGGGCGACGTGGCCGGCCAGCTCGTCGTCGGTCGGATGGTCGTCGCCGAAGCGCTTCTTCTCCTCCAGCCGCTCGAGCGCGCGGTCGCGGACCTCGGCCCGGTGGTCGTCGAGCTGCTCGACGACGGCCTCTGGCTGCAGGAACGCGTTGCGGGGGACGGCCAGGGCGCCATAGCGGTGCACTCGCATGCCCTTCGGGAGCTGGCTCCAGCTCGCGGCCGACTCGGCGCCCAGCGCGACCTGGAGGAAGCCCTTCAGCATCCGGTTGTCGTCGATGCGCGACCGGATCCGCTCGTAGTCCTTGGCATCGCCCATGATCAACCAGGAGCCGAGCGTTCTCGTCCCGTCCTCCCGGGGCGCGACGATCGCGAAGTCGGGCAGGACGGCGGTCGCGTCCTCGCCCTCGAGATGCAGGTAGGGCACGCCGAGCGCCGTGATCATGGTGGCTTCGCCGGTGCTGGCTCGCCGGTGCGCCTCGGCCAGCGCCGCGGCGGTGACGGGGACGACGTTCTGACAGTCGACGCGGCGGACGGCCTTCGGCCGCTCCAGGCCGAGCTGGCCGACGGTCTTCGTGAGCAGTTCGGACACGAACCTGTCGGACCGCACCAGCGACTCGAACGTCAGCGCCCGCATCCACCGGGCCTCCGGGATGCCCGCGCGGGTGTCCCGGTGGCCCAGATCCTCGGCGAGCGCCTTGCGCGTACGGCGGGTCAGGAACGGATCGGTCAGGCGGAACCGCTGGCAGTCGGCGTGCGCCGACGCGGCGACCGCGCTCGTCCCGCCCCCGGACTGGAGACCTCCCACTCAGCCCTCTTTCCTTTGAGCCTCGGTTTTCCTTGAGCCTCGGTCGCTGGCGCAGAAGTGAAGAGTAGCCAAAGCCGGACTCAGGGCAGCCAGGCCGCCGCGCGGGGATGGTCGGGCAGCGCTTCGTCTACGCCAGTCCGGCCTCGGTGAGGAACGAGCTCGGGTTTCCGGTCCAGGACACGTGAAGCCCGTCGCGGGCACGGGCGGTCGCCCAGCCGACGATCTCCTGCGTGCCGCGGTAGTTCCGGCGCATCCTGGTCGGGCGTCCGCGCCTGCCTTCGCGGTTCAGTCCAGGAGCGCGGGAGCCAGCCGGCGCCACTCTTCGGTGGGGAGGGAGAAGGAGTTGTCGGCGTTGATGACCTGTACGCATACGTGGTCGGCTCCCGCGGCGCGGTGCTCACCGACCCGCTTCGCGATCGCAGCCTCGTCGCCGATGGCGATCGTCGCGTCGACGAGGCGGTCGCTGACGCCGGTGATGTCGTCCTCGGTAAAGCCGAGCCGGCGCAGGCTGTTCGCGTAGTTCGGCAGCTCCAGGTAGCCGGCGAGGAACTTGCGGGCGACCAGGAGCCCGGCCGCCCGGTCGTCGGTCAGCACGACCGCCTGTTCCGGGGCGAGCAGCGGACCGACGCCGAGCGTGGTGCGGGCGATCGCGGTGTGCTCCGGAGTGACTAGATAGGGGTGCGCGCCGCGAGCACGGGTTCGGGCCAGCTCCAGCATCTTCGGGCCCAGGGCGGCGAGCACCCGGTCGGCCACCGGGACAGGCGGGACCGCCACGTCGATCTCGTCCAGAAACGCCGTCATCGCGCGCACCGGCTGCCGGTAGCGGCCCTGCTCCTTCCGGTCGACCAGCCGGGCGTGGCTCACCCCGATGCCGAGCAGCAGTCGTTCGCCGAACTTCTCGGCGAGCGCCGCCCGGGAACTGGCGACGAAGGCCGGCTCATGCATCCAGAGGTTGAGGATGCCGGTGGCGATGACCGTCCGCCTCGTTGCGCCGAGCAGGTTCGCCAGCGCCTCGAACACCGGTCCGCCGGAGTCCGGCACCCATAGGGCCCGGTAGCCGAGCTCGTCCAACTCGGCGGCGGCCTCCGCCGCGGCACCCGGGTCACCGAATCGCAGCTGGAGGCTCCAGATGCCGACCCCGTCCAGATCCATGCCGCCACAACCCCTCTGACCGGTCGGTCGGGCAGCCCGCCCGTCACGCCACGCTGTCACGTTCCGTTATGCGCGACTGAAATTCTGATCACGTTCTCGCCTCGGGGCGGCTTCCGCCTCCTTCTTATATTTGATCGCGACATCAAGCAACTGTATGCACGGACGGTCAAGCGGATGCACGGCGAGCACGCGGCGGGCTTCGTGGAGACGGTCGCCATGGTCGCGGGCGGCGGGCGGTCGGGGTGCAGGTCGGCTGGGAACGGCCACACGTCCGCTCAGCGTGGCGGGGCGGCGGCGAGGACGGTCGTGACGGCCCGCTCGAGGTAGGGGAAGCCGATCCGTTCCTGTTCCAGGCGGACGCTGTGGCCGTGAACGCCCTCGAGGAGGTCCCGGTACAGCTCGGCTTCGTCCGTCATCAGCCGGGTCAGCGGGCCGGGGTGCTGGGCGGGCTCGCGGCCCCAGTGCTCGGCGTGGGTCAGCAGGGTCTCCCGGTCCATCAGGAACGACTCGGCCGTGGGCACCCGGGCCCGGAGCTGGTCCAGGATCGCGAAGCCGTGGGTGTCGAGGTCGCCCCAGTAGTGGACCCGGCGGCCGGCGGCGGCGAACCAGGGCAACGTCAGCGCCCGCATCCATCGGGCCTCCGGGATGCCGGCGCGGGCGTCGGTGTGGCCGAGCTCCTCGGCGAGCGCCTTGCGCGTCCGGCGGGTCAGGAACGGATCGGTCAGGCGGAACCGCTGGCAGCCGGCGTGCGCCGACGCGGCGACCGCGCTCGTCCCACCCCCGGACTGGAGACCTCCCACGCAGCCCTCTTTCGTTGAGATCCGGTCACTGGCCAGCCAGCGACGATGGTCGCGAGACAGCCGCCAGTCACGCGATCCCGGGACTCAGAGACTGAGACTAGAGGGAAAACCAGGTGACCGTTGATCAGGACGGTACCCGCGGAAGGTGACCGCGCTGGGACTGGCGCCTTCCGACGGTGGCTGCGCTGGGTCAGGCGGCTTCCGGTGCCTGGCTGGGTCGTTTG
>Ga0207710_10000272_pt1 | contig 42336 bp, 41 predicted proteins | sample KBSS24metaG_FD_184400 | JGI IMG/M metagenome (GOLD analysis project Ga0207710, IMG submission 184400) | Switchgrass rhizosphere microbial communities from Kellogg Biological Station, Michigan, USA - KBS S2-4 metaG (SPAdes) (version 2) | ecosystem: Host-associated > Plants > Roots > Rhizosphere...
CATCATCGCGACATCCACCGGCGGTACTCAAATGCTGATGACGCAGACCTCTCTTTATCTCGGTAGCAAGGGCGCAGTCGAGCAATTCGTGCGAGTGCTGGCTCGCGAGCTCGGCGAGCGCAGCATCACAGTCAACACCGTTTCGCCAGGCTACACAGACACTGAGCTCCTTCCGGAGCGAGACCGCGCGGTCGCTGCCGCCGCATCGCCCTTCAACCGCATCGGTCAACCAGACGATGTCGCCGAGGCGTTTGCATTTCTCGCGGCGGACTCGGGCCGGTGGATCACCGGGCAAAACATTGCCGCGGGAGGTGGCGTCTTCTGAGCTTCGATTTGCGGGGTGTCGCGGAGCGAGGAATTCGGCGAAATACGGGTAGAGTTCTGGCCAGGCGTCCTGCCAGTTCGGTCTGGCCGGAGGCGATTGAGCGTCTCGCGATAACGTCAATAGCTGATCGGCGCAGGTGCTCGGTCATGTCGAGGGTACGGAATCACCAGGGCGAAACTCAGGAGCGACAGCAACAACACCGCTCCTGCGACGGGTGTGGCGGAAGAGCCGCTCATGAATGGCGCGACGAGCTGCGTACCCACGGCTCCGCACAGCAGGATTCCGAGTACCAGCATGGCCGAGGCTCTCCCCATCTGCACGATCGGAACATCGAGGGCCTCGCTGAACCCTGGTGGACCCCGCACGGCCAGAGCGGCGCAGAAACCGCACCAGAATATTGCCACGAGCACAAAGTTGAGATCTGTAAGGAGGCTCGCTACCAACAGGCCTCCGCATAGTCCCAACTGCGCTGCAGCTCCAAGCTGCACCGCGCGGGATGGTCCCAGGCGCCCACTTATGCGAGCGGACTGGCTCGCCGTGAGGAAGAATCCTGAGACTCCGATGATCTGCAGTAGCGCGAACGCGGAGGCTCCAAGTCCCAACGCATTGACCAGAAGCTGAGGAGCACTGGCGACAAATGTGAGTAAAGCCCCCACCGTCAGTGCATGCGAAACGGCCAGGCGACGGTATTTGCGATTCGAGAGGACGTTGCGGTAGCCGGCTGCGACCGAGCGGTCCATTCCGGGCAGCTCGTGTGGTGTGGCGCGAACGGCGAACGGGAACACCGCCAACGTTAGCACCGCAAGTATCCAGAAGAGGCCTCGCCAGTCCGTGTAGGTCAGCAGTGTCGCGCCCAGCACGGGGCCGGCAGCCGGGATGACCGACTCCACCATCGAGATAGCCGCGATCCCGCGCACCGCATCGGATCCTGACAGAGTAGCGCGGACGACGCTCGGAGCGATGACGGTCGCAACCCCTGCTGCAATGCCTTGCAGGAGTCGCATACCTGAGAGCACGCCGATATTGGCTGCCAGTGCACAGCCGATACTTGCCAACACCAGTAGCCCAACGCCGGCTCGAACACAACGACGCGGCCCGACCCGCGTCAGAACCTCGCCCCACAACAGCTGCGATGCGGCGAGCCCCAGGAGAAACACCGCAATCGTCCCTTGCGATTGTGTGACGGATACGTTCAGTGCGCGTTGGAGAGTCGGCACAGCTGGCAAGTACAGGTCCATCGCCAACATGCTCGTGCACGTGATGGTGGCCAGCGGGAGAATGATGCGAATCGATCTTTTTGGAACGTCAGTCATGATTGTCGATACTATCGGAATGACCTCCGAAGTGCCGATGTTGCGCCTAGATGCGCACGGCGGAAAAGCTGAGCGCGCCGTCATCGCTGAATCCCTGGAGCCGTGCGCGATCCTCCAGAAGAGAACGGCCAGGTGCTCAACATGATGTGCGACATAGTCAAACGTGACCACATCGAAGCTCTCGTTGGGGAACGGCAGGGCTTCTGCCCGACCCGCGCGTCCGTCCAAACCTCGGCTGCGGCACGTAGCGATGGCATTGTCGTCAAGCACCAGGCCGGTGCACTGCCCCGCCCTTCGAGGCAACCGGTGCCGCAGCCCACGTCGAGCAGTTTGCCGGGCGAACTCGCCAGAACCTGCTCGAGCAATTCGCGTTTGTAGCGTTGTTGTGGACGTGGCTGCTCCTCGGCGCTCGCCTACTCGAGCGCGCCAGCGCTGCAACCACGGCCGGCGTCCGTGTACCGGTGTCAAATAAATTTGATATATAGTCAAAAATACTAGACACTCTGGCTCACCAATTTCTCGCGCGAGGACTGTCGGATGACCTTCAAGGAAATTAGCACCGGTCTGTCAGTGGTCGTCCTGATTGGGGTTTACGGCTATTACTTCGCACATGTCGGTGCGCACGAAGCCGGCGGTACGATCGGCCTCTTGTCGAAGACCGTGCTTCTCGTCGTCGTGCTCGAGGTCGCTCTGCATGCCGCGCTAGCTATCTGCCATCGCCCGGAGCGGCCGGATGAGCGGGACCGTCTCATCTCTGCGAAGGGCTTTCGCAATGCCTACTTCGTGATGGTCGCGGGTGCCCTGTGTGCGATCGTGCAGGTGCTGGCGCCGGAGGTGTTGCGGGGTGTGCCTTTCATTGGCGGGTTGCCGCCGGAGATCGCGGCCGCGCACGTCCTCGTCCTGACACTCATCGGGGCGACACTCTTCAACGACGTGTCGGTCCTTGCCTACTACCGCGTTGGCGTGTGAATGAAGGCGCATTCAATTAGAAACAACATTCGGCGGTTGCGGTTCGATCATAGTGAGATGACACAAAGCGAACTCGCCGATCGAATCGGGGTCACGCGCCAGACTGTCAACGCGATCGAACAGGGAAAATATTCCCCGTCGCTCGAGGTCGCATTTCGGATCGCCGCCGTTTTCCGGACGCCAATTGAAACGGTCTTTCAATACACGTCTGGCAAGAAGTGAATCAGTGCACTGTGACGCCCGGGTCTGGGGATGATCGCGCGTAATCCTTTGTTGTTGATTGCCACCGGGCGATTGTAGATGCGGCGAGACTATCGATTGCTGTTTGGAGCCCTGGCCGCAGCCCTTCTTGGCTTCGGCACAATCGCATTGGCGTTGACTATTCCGGGCTACAGCCACATTCGCCAGACCGTCAGTGAGATTGGAGAAGTAGGCTCGCCAGCCAGAATTCCCTTTGCCATCCTGTTGTCCTGCGTTGCGGTCTGCATCGTGATTTTCGCCTCGGGTGTTCGCGATATTTTGCTTAGAGCAGGTCGCTCCCCACTCGCTGCTTATGCGATAGGATTTATGGCGTTGTCGAGCGCGGGCGTGGGCGTATTCGCCTACCCGAATCCGCTTCACAATATTTTTGGCCTTTCCGAATTGGTCGGCTACCAGGCGTCATTGATCCTGGCGCTGACATGCCGACGCGACCCCCGGGCGGGCACTCTCGTCACCTACTCCTGGGCGATGACTGGGCTCCTATGGGCCGCAATCGCTCTGAATCTGAGCTCCTTCGACAGGCATGGGACGGTTTGGGCTCACGTACGACCCGCCTATGGACTCGTACAAAGAGTCCTCTTTGTCGTGTGGTTTGGCTGGTGCACCGGGATCGGCGTCTTGCTATTTCGACGAAGTGAAGGATTGGATCGGATGACATGAGCCCACGATAGCGCGCGAGGGCCGCTGCCCGATCGCAAAATCAAGACACCAGCGGTCCGTCGGGTACCGTGTCGACCTTCGCACACATCGAGACCGGCACGGCACCACCCGGGCGCCGCGGCTGGCAACAGCATCATTCTCGGCCATCGACTTCCAGCGAGCTCAATTAAACTGGCACGCGTGAGAGCGGCCTACTTGATCTTCTTCACGAGGCGATCTGTCGCTCCCATCTCGCGGTAAATGTAGTGCGTTACCCGGCCGCTCGAGTCCCTCACGAAGACGATCCTGGAAGAATCGCCTGTCGCCGCTTCGCCTTTGGTGAAAAACGTCGTTGCGTTCTCGGGTAACAACTCGCTGGCATCAGACCCGGAGAATCGCTCCAGCAGTTGGTCTCCCTTGCGCTCGATCTTCGATATCAATTCTGGAGCCCATTCGTACTCGCCGACGTAATCATCGAGGATAGCGGGATCGATGGTCGTCGCGACCGGCTCGGGTGGAATCAAACCATCGGCAACAGCCAGCAGCAGCCAGTGCCCTTGCTGTCGCACCAGCGTTTCGATTTGCCACTTGTGGACAGAAGTTGTCTGCTCGCCAATCTTCGTGAACTGCATGGCGTGATAAGCCGCAACGGCGGTCTCTCCGCGAACGCGGACCTTGATGTCCTGCAAGGGTCCGTACCAATATTTGACTTCACGCGGCCACGACTTGTGCGTTCTGATCCATGCCTGTTTGGAACCGCTGTCGCCCTCGAGGGGAGCGAGCATTTCGTCTGTGACGAAGCGAGACCAGGCATCGACGTCGTTTCGAGCGGTGGCATCCAATCGCCTGCGGATAGCAGTGACCACTTCCTCCTCTGTGGTGTGCGCGGCTGTTGCTGCAGTCTTCTCGGCGTGAGTTGTCTGAGTGAAAGCGACGCTCGGGATAGCCGAAGCGATGCAGATTGCCAATATGAATCGATACATCCGTGCACCCTCCTGCCCTTAGGTGGCAAGTCGCGGCCTGCATAAGCTGGTACGTCCACACTGTAGCGCCTCGGCGCGAACATTCCACCGGAGGCTGCCGCATGAGTAGGTCCCGAGGGCTACGAGCAGCTCAGTTATTCCTCAGCGGGTATCAGATCGTCGATGGCGTCTTCGGCGGCCACGTAGACATAGGCATTGCGGCCCGACGACAGGGTGACGGCGATGCGGCGATAGTCCGCGACCTCATACGCATCGGCTTTGGCGACATCCTCTGGTTCGACTGCGAGCGCCGAGCCCATCACCGACGCGCCGCCTGCGGGAGAGCGCCTAAGAATCGGATGTTCGTCGCGGCCGCTCTTGGCGATGACGTCCGGATCTACGATCCGTACACGATCCAGAACAAACCCCGGCAACTCGTCCGGCAGAGACGGAATCCTTCGGCCGAAGACGGCTTCCTGAACCGCCGGGTCCTGAAGGGTGCCGTAGGAAAAAATGTATTGGACTGAGTCGCTCATTCGACCTCGTTAATCAGTGTCATGCCGAGCGCGAGGAGGATAGCTCCTCCCATGGACATGTTCATTGCGCGTTCCGCGCTCGCCGTAAGCTGGATCCGTCCGAGTGCTACACCCACCAGAACCCACGCGAGATCAACCACCGTCGTCACGATGATGCACACAACTCCCTTCAACACGCTATCCCGCCAGCCGTAGGCCGGATCGACGATTGCGAACGAACCAAACAGGGAGGCGAAGGCAAGATAGGCTTTGGGATTGGCAGCGCCCAGTGCGAAGCCGCCAGCGAGCGTGAGTCCGCGACCGCGCTCATCCGCGCCACTGGGTCCGCGTAGGGGAGATGTTGCAATCGACCACGCCAGCCACACTAGATAGCCTGTCGAGGCGATCGTCAGCCCGAAACGCACGCCCGGAACCGCGCCGATCACTGCTGAAAGCCCTGTGGCGCTGAGCGTCATCGCCAGAGCCAGTCCGGCCTGCATCGCCAGAAAAAAAGGAAGCGCGCCTGTCGCGCCGAGCGTGCGTCCCGCTACCATCAAGGCGGCGATACCCGGGCCTGGCGATCCAAGCAACGCCGCCGAGGCGACGATAAAGGCTAAAGGCTCACTGTTCATTTCGCCGGCAGATTGGCATTCAGCGCGTTTCACGGTCTTGTAAATTCTTAGCGCCGGACCCGACCCCTTACCCATCGATAAGGTACTCATGACACCTCCCGAGTTCAGCAAATTGTGGCGAGTGACTGCGTTGCCGGGCGTCAGCTTCTTCAAGGCGAGCTTCCTGCACCACGCATTCAGCAAACATGCGCACGAGGAGTACGCCATAGGTGCAAGTGAAAGCGGGATCGAAACCTTCCACTGCCGCGGCGGCCGGCATTGGGCGACACCGGGCTCATTGATCCTCGTAAACCCGGCAGACTTGCACGATGGCCGCCCGGTCGGCGATGGCTACAGCTATCGAATGATCTACGTTGCGCCAGAAGTATTCGAGAAGGCAGTCCGTGAAGACAGTGGCTCTCAGCATGCCGCGGCCCCACTGTTTCGATCACCCATGACTCGCGACGAGCAGCTTGCCGCGGTGGTGCGCGCCTTCAGCCGCCGTGCTGAGTGCCACGAAGAGCTTGATCAACTGGCGCTTGAAGCTGGGTTGCTGCAGCTCCTACGGGGATTGCTCGATCGGCAAGGCAGCCGTAAGGCAGAGGACGCTCGTCCCGGTCGCAGCAGCGGAGTGATTCGCACAGCTTGCCGGTACCTCGAAGAAAACTTCGCATCCAATCCGACGCTGACTGACCTTTCTGAGCATTGCCGTGTCAGCCGTTTCGCTTTGATGCGCCTGTTCTCGCGACACATCGGCATGCCGCCGCACACCTACATGACGCAGGTACGTCTGCGCGTTGCACGCCGGTTGTTGTTGAAAGGTGAACCGGCCGCGTCAGTAGCGGCGGCAGTCGGCTATGTCGACCAGAGTCATCTCACCAAACGCTTTCGAGCTGCGTTTGGCGTAACTCCCGGGCAGTTCGCAGCGGCTCTTGCGTAGCTTGTGGTCGCCGACTGACGGTTGACCGGGCGGCAGCCTCGGCCCGCGGTCATTGGCTGCGCCTAAAACCTGTCGTCGGGCAGCGGCCGACCGACCAAGGTGGATCGGCCGGTGACACCCGGCGCAAATGTCCAGCCGAGTCGGAAACTGTCCCGGTCTGGGACCAGTACAGTACGAAGCGCTGCGCGTGCGGCGCGCCGGTTGGCCATCGGCTGTACCTGCTACCTTGCGAGCTGGCCGGGCAGTCGACTGCCAATGTTGAACGTCGGGTGCCGGAGAATATCGAAGCCTGGGTCGTCGAGGCAGTTCATGGCTTCTGCGCGGCGTTCGCCTCACTAACTATTCTGAGACGGAGTATCTGGTGCCTGGCTACCGATTTGAGACTGTAGATGTGTTCACCGATCGTCGCTTCGGCGGCAACCCGCTCGCGGTGTTTCCCGATGCTCGCGGACTGTCCAGCATCGAGATGCAACAACTTGCGTTCGAGTTAAATTTGAGCGAGACGACCTTTGTGCTGCCGCCCGAGAATTCAGCTCATAGTGCGCGTGTCCGTATCTTCAATCGGACCACAGAGATGCCGTTTGCCGGCCATCCCAGCATCGGCACTGCATATGTGCTTGCAAAGCAGAACGCTCCCGTCCCCCGGGAACTTCGCCTTGAAATGCCGGCTGGCATTGTGGCCGTCGAATTAGCGGCTGATGAGAAAGGCGAAATAGTTGGCGGCAGGATTACCGCGCCCCAGCCGCTGACCCTGGCTGGGGAAATTCCTATAGAAACCGTCGCGGCCTGCGCCGGCATCATGCCGACGGATGTCGTCATCGGAACGCATGCCCCGCTGGTGGCCTCCGTCGGCAATCCCTATGTGATTGCAGAAGTGACAGGCGAGGCCTTGGGCCGGTGCGCTCCCGAGATACGAGCCTTCAGGCAGGCGGTCGATGCGCGGCCCGCGATGGCTGGGCGATTTTCCCTCCATCTCTATGCGCGGGACGGAGACACTATTCGCGCGCGAATGTTCGCGCCACTGGCCGGCACCAACGAGGATCCCGCCACTGGCAGCGCAAACGCTCCGCTTGCCGCGTTGTTGCTTTCAAGGCTGGGGGTGAATCGCGCGCAGTTTACGGTCCGCCAAGGCGTGGAAATGGGGCGACCAAGCTTGCTCGAAGTCACGGCCTACCGTTCCGAGGACGGAATTCGGGCTACCGTGGCGGGTCGTTGCGTTCCAGTATTCAAAGGGGAAATTCAGGATGTGGGTGCTCGATGACGAACCCCGCCACAAGAGCCAGAAAAAGGGTCACCTGTCGGTGACGTGAGCTCTACCCTCGTGCTCTACGCTTGGTCGCGCGTTGGATGGCTCTTGGCTCAGGTTCATCATTGTGCATCTTCGAGGAGAGCTGACCCGCTCCAAGGCCGTTACCCGCGACAGGGAAATCGACCGCCGGCAACGGTCGGTGCGCAATCTTCTCCGCTTCCGAGCGCGAAAGTCCCAACGCCTCCAATGCCATCGTGGCCGTGCGTTCCGGCAATCGCTCGAGATTCGAGCCCAACTCCTTGAGGGTCGCAGACTGCTGCCCGTGCGCAGATCCCAACTGCAAGCCAACGGAAATTGCGCCCAGGCTTGTGCCACCCACCGCAACGAAGCTCATCAAGGGATCGGCGACGTTCAGGCGCTTCGCGGCAATTCCTTTTCGAATATCGCGCACGAGCCGGCCACCAAGCCCGTGGTCTACGGACCGCGGCGAGAAGCCCTCGCGCACCAGAAACTGTCCCCAGACGGGCTCGCGCAGGGCACGCATGACCGTGTAGCGCGTTGAGACCGCGATGAGCTCCGCCGGGTCGGCAATCTCGCCAGTAACGCGTTCCATCGCATCGGCGAAGTCTTTGAATACCCACTCCAGCACCGCCGCGTAGATCGCTTCCTTCGAGTCAAAGTGGTTGTAGAACGAGCCGAAGCCCACATCCGCAGCTTCGGTGATCTCATTGATCGCGACACCCTCCATGCCCCTCTCTGCCATCAGCTTGAGGGCCGCCATCAACAAACGAGAGCGGGTTTCGCGCCTGCGTCGAGCACCTCGCGGCTCACGCTCCGTCCCGGCGGGCGCGGGGCGTGTGACCGGTGAAGACTTTGCGGGGCGGCGAGACCTGGAATTCGGCATCGGTAAATCCGGCAGCTGCGATGCGCCCATGGTAGCTCTATGCATCATGATTGACAAAGAAATCATGCTTGAGTGAAGCATTCAACTATTTTATGAAAACGCTATTCCTTGACGGACGATCTGAGGCTGCAATTTCTGATCGTGACAAGTGCGTCGTTGGCTTTCTCCGGCGCCCGAAGGATACCCTCCCCTCCTGAGCCTCCAGTGAGATGAGCCGCAAAGGCGCCGTTTCGCCGGGTGGGCAACTGTTGGCCGACCTACCCGCTCCCGGGAATGGCGTGTTGGTCGGACGCCGATTCCTGCAGCTCACAGTTGCCGCGAGCGAATTTTCCGGCTCCATGCAGGCGCGCCATATGCATCAGCGAGTCCACGAATAACGCCAACACCGATTCAGCATCCTCGGACGTCATGTCTCCGGGACTGGATAGCATATTCAACTTCACCCCTTCAAATAGGCTATTGAAACCCATCGCCACAGCCGTCGAGGTCAACGGTGGCGCGATTCCGAGGCGTCCATAGAAGTATTCAATCAACTTGGCGACTTCGGCACGCCTCTCGAGGAGTAAGCCGTCGAGTTTCGCTCGGAACCTCCGATCCCGGGCCGCGAGGATGCGCGCCTCGGTCCAGTTCATGAACGACTCGTTGGTCCGGTACATCTGGCCGAGGATTTCGCGCAGCCGCTCGCGGATCTGCTCGAGCTGCAACGAATCATCGCGCAGCGCACGCAGCTGCGCAGTCGTCGGCTCGCGATCCCGGCGCAGCAACTCGATGAACAGATCACCCTTGCCGCTGAAATTCGAATACAACGCGCCGCGCGTGTAGCCAGCCTCCTCCGCTATGTCCTCAAGGGTCGTATCGCTCAAGCCTCTCCTGGCGATGAGTTTGCAGGCGGCGTCGAGCAAACGCTGCGTAGTCCGATCGCGGCTGTCTTCTCTGGTCAAGCGTTTACGACTCATGTGATTAGATTATCAGTCTTGATTATCTATTGCAATTGATACTTTTATCAGATACGATGATGTACATGAATACCAGACCGAACTTTGCGGAGAATTCGATGAACCAGCGGAATGCTTGCTTTGTGCCGGTGGTGCGGGCCGCGTGCGCCGTCGCCGCTGCAGTTGCCGCGGCACTCGCCCTCGCCGCTTGCGCGACCCCTGTTGCGAAACCATCCGTCGATGTGCCGAATCATTTCGCCGCGTCCGCCTCGTCAGGGAACGAACCGGCGACCCCGTCCGAGCGCCAGCCCGCTACGCCCTCAGAAAGCCAGACCGCCACGCCGCTGGAAGGCAAGGCTGTGACGCCAGCGGAAGGAGAACGCGAGGCGGCTTGGTGGGAACGCTTCGGCGACCCGGTGCTGTCCGATCTCATTCGCCGCGCGGCCTACGAGAACCGTGATGTGAAGATCGCCGCGGAGCGCGTGCGTGCCGCACGAGCCGGACAGACCATCAGTCGCTCCTGGTTACTGCCTAGCCTAGGCCTTGTCGGCGGTGCCGTTGACCAGCGGACCGGCTACGGCGCGCCTATTAACAACACGATTCCTGACGTGAAGGCCGCTGGCGGAGGCGCCGATGTCTCGTGGGAAGTCGATCTCAGCGGTCGCTTGCGGGCTGGAGCAGCGGCTGCTGCGGCTGACACCCGGGCCGCAGAACATGGTTTGCAGGGCGTACGTCTTTTGGCACTGACCGACGTCGCCAGCAACTACTTCATGCTGGTGGGAGCCCTCCGCCAGCTGGAGAACGTCCGCGCCATTTCAAAAGCGCAAGACGAGACGGTTCGCCTCGTTTCGGCGCGTGAGCGCGCAGGTCTTGCTACACCGTTCGACGTCGAACGAGCGCAAGCAGCCGCTTCGAGCGCTCACGCCGCGATCCCGCCACTCGAGACACTCGCCGCGGTTTCCAGACACCGAATTGCCGTCCTGGTGGGGGATCAAGCCTTCAATGCCACGAGCATCACACCATGGGACGGCGACATCGCCGTGCCCCTTTCGCAACCAGGACAACCCGCTTCGCTCTTGCAGCGAAGGCCGGACCTCCTGGCGGCCCAAGCACAGCTCGATGCCGCCAATGCCCGCCGTCAACAGGCTAAAGCGGAGTGGTTCCCGCGACTTTTGTTGAGCGCGGTATTCGGGCGGGGCACAGTGGATGCAAACGCAATGGCCCTCGGCCCCGCGCGCTTCAGTAACGCGGCCGCGCTGCTCGCGATGCCCGTTCTCAACGCCGGGCGAACACAGGCGATCAACGACATCGCCAAGAGCGGGCAGTCCGAAGCCGTCCTTCACTACGAAGACGCGATCGTACGCGCTCTCGAGGATGTCGAGAACGCACTCACCACGCTGCAAGATGAACGTGAACGCGCGCAACTTCTACAGAGTTCAGCCCAGTCCGCTGACTCTGCGTACGGTCACGCGCAGTCGCTTTACTCCCGCGGGCAGATCGATCTGCTGCCGTTGCTAGATGCGGAACGTACGCGCCTGGCAGTTCGGGTGAGTGCTAACGACAGCAACACCCAACTGCTCCTGGACAGCGTGCAGCTCTACAAAGCGCTCGGGGGCGGCTGGCAAGTGTTCGAATCGAAGCCGGCATCTGCTGCAGCCGCCGCCACGCAGCGCCCTAATTCATAACCCCATTCATCCGAAAGAGGAATTTGTCGTGAAAACGTCTCTCACCGCGGCCGTTCTTGCAGGGCCCATCGTACTAGCGCTATCCGCGTGCTCACAGAACAAACCCAATACCGAGGTGCTGCGGCCTGTCCGCGCTGTCGAAGTGCGATATGGCAACGCGACCGAAACTGACCGCTATGCAGGCACCGTACGGGCGCGCCATGAAGTGGATCAAGCCTTCCGAGTCGGGGGCAAAGTAATGCAGCGCCTGATCGAAGTTGGCCAGACGGTGCACGAGGGCGACGTGCTCGCGGTGCTCGACGACACCGATTACCGGCTCGCAGAGGAAGCTGCACGGAACCAGTTGATCGCCGCCAAGGCGCAAGCAGCGCAGGCTGAGTCAGATCGGAAGAGGCTCGAATCGCTGAAGACCGACGGCTCGGTGAGCGCCTCTGATGACGAACATGCGCAAAGCGGAGCAGTCAGGTCACAGGCCTCCGCCGATGCAGAAACCCGCCAGCTCGAGCTCGCCCGTAATCGACTCAGATACACGGTCCTGCGCGCATCTCAGAGCGGCGTCGTGACCGCTGTGCAATTCGAGGTTGGGCAGGTGGTCGCCGAGGGTCAAGCAGTCGTTTCGATCTCAAACGAGAACGAACCTGAGATCGTGGTCGATGTGCCGGAAGATAACCTTGCCGCGTTCAAAACGGCCACTTTCAGAGCATCACTTGCCAGCGCGCCCGCTGAAAAATTCGATGTCGCTCTTCGCGAGCTTGCGCCTCAGGCAGCACAACAAACGCGAACATACCGCGCTCGACTGAAGCCAGTCGTTGCACGTGAACTGCCATTGGGCGCAACAGCATCAGTCATTGTGGAACACCCGCTCGGGGACTCATCAACTGCGGAGATTCCGGCCAGCTCGCTTACGCAGAGCAACGGCCAGCCGGCAGTGTGGGTCGTGCATCGTACCAAGACAGAGCCGGCGGGCACCGTCGAACTGACACGCGTGGCCGTGCGCGGTTATCGCAATGACCAGGTGCTCATCGTTGGCCCCGCCGCAGGTGAGCTCGTCGTCACCGCCGGTGTGCAGAAGATGGCGCCCGGATTGCACGTCGCACTCGCCGTCGCTCCTCCTAACGCGACAGTCGCAGCCAGAACAGCCAACACCCAGGTAGCCGAGGCCGCCCCATGAAATCATTCAACCTGTCAGAGTGGGCCCTGAACCACCGGCCCATCGTTCAGTTTCTGCTGGTCATCATTGCCATAGGTGGCGTGTTCAGCCTCACGCAGCTCGGGCAGCTCGAAGACCCGAACTTCTCCGTGCCATCCATGACGGCCATGGTGATGTGGCCGGGAGCCACGGCAAAGCAGATCCAGGACGAAGTCCTCAACCGGATGGAGAAGAAATTCGAGCAGCTCGATCACTTCGAGAAAGTGGTGACCTACGCGCGGCAGGGGTACGGCGCCATGACTATTACCGTCGTCGGTGGCACGCCCAAGGAGGCTCAACGCGAAGCCTGGTACCAGGCACGCAAGAAGTTCAACGACATCAAGCTCGAGCTTCCCGACGGCGTCGTCGGCCCGATTTTCAACGACGAGTTCGGTGATGTGTATGGATTACTGTACGCCGTCAAGGGTGATGGCATCGGACACGCTGAGGTTTCGGACATCACTGAAGACATCAAACGCCGACTGCTGAAGGTACCGATGGTCAATAAAGTCGACATCTTCGGCAAGCAAGAACAGCGCGTGTACGTCGAATTCTCCCACGAGCGTCTGGCTGCGCTGGGTATCACTCCTCAAGCGATCGTCGACAGCTTGAAGAACCAGAACAGCATGGTGCCGGGCGGCTCGATCGACACGCACGGCGACCGGGTACTCGTGCGCGTCAGCGGCCAGTTCACAAGCGAAGACGACATTCGCAACGTGCCCGTCGAAGCCAACGGCCGGCTGATCAAGCTGGGTGATTTCGCAACCGTTACGCGCGGTTTTGAGGATCCGTCAATATTTACGGTGCGTCATAACGGCCAACAGGTGCTGATGCTCGGCATCGCCATGACCAAAGACGGCAACATCGTGACTCTGGGCAAGGCCCTCGACGAGACCATCGCAAAACTCCAGCACGAGCTGCCTTATGGTGTGGAACTCGAGCGCGTGGCCGATCAACCAGGCGTCGTCAAGGATGCGATCTGGGAATTCGAGCGCTCGCTTCTCGAGGCCCTCATTATCGTACTCGCAGTGAGCTTTGTGAGCCTCGGCTGGCGTACCGGACTGGTCGTGGCTACATCGGTGCCGCTGGTGCTCGGGGCGGTGGCTGTCGTGATGTTCGCGATGGGCTGGAATCTCGAGCGCGTCTCTCTTGGTTCGCTCATCATCGCGCTCGGACTCCTGGTGGACGATGCGATCATTTCGGTAGAGATGATGGTCGTCAAAATGGAGTCGGGCTGGGATCGAGTCAAAGCAGCCGCATTTTCCTACTCTGCGACTGCGATGCCACGCTTGACGGGTGCCCTCATCACGGTCGCTGGCTTCATGCCGATTGGTTTTTCCAAATCGACGTCCGGCGAGTACGCGGGTGGGATTTTCTGGATCGTTGGCATCGCGGTGCTCTTCTCGTGGCTCGTATCGGGACTCTTCACACCCTATCTGGCTGTGAAGCTGCTGCCGAAGAATTTCGGCCAACATCATTCAGGCGCCGACCAGTACGACACGCCCTTCTATCGCAAGCTTCGCCACTGCATCGAGTTCGTGCTCGAGCGCCGTTGGTGGGTGATCAGCGCCACCGCCGTCGCACTCGTGCTCGCCTTCTTCGGCATGAGATTCGTGCCCCAACAATTCTTCCCGAATAGCGACCGCCCAGAGCTGGTCGTCGAGCTGCGGATGAAAGAAGGTGCTTCATTCGCTGCGACAACCGAGCAAGTGAAGAAAATGGAGCGGGTGCTTACGAAGGAGCCGGGTGTCAAATCCTACACCGCGTACACGGGCGCAGGGTCCCCGCGGTTCTACCTCGCGCTCTCGCCGGAGTTGCCAAACCCCGGCTACGCAGCCTTCATCGTCATGACAAAGGATCTCAAAGCCCGCGAAAAGGTGCGCTCACGGCTGATGGCGACAGTCGACAAAGACTTCCCTGAAACCTGGGTGCGGGTCACACGACTGGAAATGGGACCACCGGTTGGTTTCCCGGTTCAGTTCCGCGTGGTGGGTCCGGATACTCAGCAGGTCCGCGCGATCGCGCGTGAAGTGGAGCACGTCGTAGCTTCCAGCCCTCAGGTTCGCGACGTTCAGCTCGACTGGAATGACCCGGTTCGCACGCTGAAAGTGGATGTCGATCAGGACAAGGCGCGTGCGTTGGGGCTCACACCGGCAGACGTGTCAGTGGTAACGCAGACTATCATGAACGGCGCAACAGTGTCTCAAATGCGCGAGCACGAAAACCTCATCGATATCGTGGCACGCGCTGTCCCAGAAGAACGCCTTGATCTCGATACCGTGAAAGACGTCAACATCTTTACACGCCATGGCACAGTCGTGCCTCTGTCGCAGGTCGCGCGCGTGAGCTATGAGCTCGAGGATCCTGTGCTCTGGCGCCGTAACCGCGACATGGCTCTCACGGTGCGCGCCGATGTGAAGGATGGCGAGCAAGGCGTATCCGTCACTCAGGCCATCATCCCGAAGCTGATGGATATCAAGGCAAAGTTGCCTTCTGGCTATCGCATCGACGTCGGTGGCGCCGTTGAGGAGAGTGACAAAGCCAACAGTGCACTCATGGCCGTGGCGCCGGTCATGTTGGTCACGATTCTGCTCATCCTCATGCTGCAGCTGCAGAACTTCTCGCGCATGTGGATGGTCTTCCTCACCGCGCCGCTTGGACTGATCGGGGTCGTGGGCGCATTGCTGCTGTTTCATGCGCCACTCGGCTTTGTGGCGATCCTGGGCATCATCGCGCTCGGCGGGATGATCATGCGCAACGCGGTCATCCTGATCGATCAGGTGCAGACGGAGATCGCTGAAGGCCATGACGCATGGACCGCTGTAGTACTGGCGGCCGTTCATCGTACGCGCCCGGTGCTCCTGACTGCCGCCGCCACTGTGCTTGCCATGATCCCGCTTTCGCGAAGTGTGTTCTGGGGCCCGATGGCGATCGCGATCATGGGTGGACTCACCATTGCGACGGTGCTCACGATCTTCTTTGTGCCGGCACTGTATGCCGCGTGGTTCAGGGTCGGACGTAGTGTTGCACCGGCTCTGACTCCTGCGCCGACGGCGGCCTGACGGAGTGCAGGTGTTGCGATGATGAAATTGTCCACTCTGTGTCTAGTCTGTCTGTTCGTCCTGGCTGGCTGTACGCTTCCTCGGCGAGAAGCTCCGACCGCATTTTTCGACAGCGCGACTCCGGTCGGATTTCCGTCAAACGTGCGTTATTACAGCGCGGACTGGCGGAAACTCGGTCCACGTGCATCGGAGAAACTGCAACGCGTTCGCAGCGCTTCTCCAGATGGCACCATTAATGTGCTGGCTCTTTCAGGCGGCGGTGCAGCGGGGGCGTTCGGCGCGGGAGCATTGGTAGGTCTGAGTCGTCGCGGCGAGCGCCCCGAGTTTCAAGTAGTCACTGGTGTCAGCACGGGTGCCCTGATTGCTCCTTTCGCTTTCCTCGGACCCGACTGGGACCAGCAACTCACCGCGGCCTACTCAGGCGGGAGCACACAGCACCTGCTGCGTGCGCGTTGGCTCGTTGGCCTGTTTCTTCCTGGCCTGTACGACAGCCGACCTCTGGCCGATCTGGTGGATCACTTCGTGACCCTGGATCTTCTTCATGCTGTTGCTCGCGAAGCTTCCCGCGGCCGATTGCTCGAAGTGGCAACCACAGACCTCGACAAGGAGGAGACCGTGGTGTGGGACATGGGGGCAATTGCAGCCTGCGGCGACGAATCAGCACGTCAGCTGTTTCGAGACGTCCTACTGGCTTCCGCGAGCGTTCCGGGTGCGTTCCGGCCGGTGCTCATACATGTAAAGGAGGCTGGCGGCATCCATGATGAGATGCATGTGGACGGCGCAACGACCGTCCCCTTCCTTGGCGCACCGGAGAGCGTCTTCTTCACATCGCTCGATCTGGCCGGTCTAAAGCGGGGCAAAATCTTCGTTCTGGTCAACGGCCAATTGGCAATCGCACCCCGCACGACCAAGTTCAGCACTGTTCCGGTTCTCGCGAAAAGCTTCGCGGCAGCAACGAGACACATGACGCGCGTCGAGCTCGCAACCACCGCGGGCTTTGCTCAACTGCACGGCATGGAGCTGCAGTTCACGGCGGTGCCTGCGGACTATCCTCAAGTCAGCGCGCTCGACTTCCGTCCCGCAACGATGCGATCTCTCTTCCAGTACGGGGCCACGTGCGCTGAGCAGGGCCGCTTGTGGACAACAGTCGATCAGGGCATCGCACGAGCCGACAAAACCGTTGCCGAGTGGCAGCAGATCCCACTTCGGTCGAACCAGCAGCAGCCTACCGCATGTCCACTCGATGAGTCGGCGATTCCACCCGATCAACCCATCCAGCAAGCCAGCCTGACTGAAGCCCCGTAGTGAGCATTGCGGGCTCGAAAACCTCACCCGCAATTTATTGCATCAACATCATCGCCATGAACCCAGTTCGCATCGATACTCCAACCTCCTTGTCGCTGCGCGACCGTAGCATTGCCATCATCGCTGCGGCCGTCGTCCTGGCCCTGCTCTATGTTGGTCGCGACGTGCTGATTCCACTGGTGGTCGCGATAATGCTCAGCCTGCTGCTGACGCTACTGGTGCGAGCGCTGAGGCGCGTCGGTTTGGCGCGACCGCCTTCCGTGTTTCTAGCCGTTCTGGCATTGACGGTAACGTGTCTGGCGGGTGCGCTGGTGCTCGGAACGCAGGTGTTGCGGACTGCCCAGAGCATCCCTCAGTACCAAGCGACCGTACAACGTAAACTGCAGGTCGTTGATGCAGTCACGGAGGGAAGGCTGACACTCCTCACCAGCCAGGCTGCCCATTTAATCAAAGCTCACGACGCGACCGAGGCTATCAACGAACTTGCCGCTCCGGCCGGTCAGACGTCGGAAGTCGGCCCGCCGCAAGCAGCGCTATCGCAGCCAGACCAACGGGCCGCCCGGCCATTCCGGTTCATTGGGAAACTTGTTTCATCCGCCTGGGCATCAGCTCAAGCCATTGGCATCGTGCTGCTGGTACTCATCTTCGTGTTGCTCGAGCATGAATCGTTACGCGACCGCTTCATTCGGCTCGTTGGCGCCGCGGACATACGCATGGCCACTCTTGCGCTCAATGACGGCGCCGAGCGGCTGTCGCGGTTCTTCGTCTCACAGTTCCTCGTTAATCTGTCTTTCGGGCTGGTCATCTGGTTGAGCTTGAGCATTCTACAGGTGCCCCAGGCAATGCTCTTTGGAGCTCTTGCGGGCGTAATGCGCTTCGTGCCGTATGTGGGAGTGGGGACCGCGGCCCTGCTTTCAACTGCGCTGGCATTTGCCATCGCGCCCGGGTGGTCACTGGCGGCGGCCACGCTCGGCGTCTTCGTCCTGCTGGATGTGATCGTGGGACAGCTGGTCGAACCGCATCTTTACGGCCACGCGACGGGATTGTCACCGCTCGCGGTGGTGATCGCAGCGATCTTCTGGAGCTCGCTCTGGGGCCCGGTCGGTCTCATCCTCTCAACTCCTCTAACCTTGTGCCTGGTGGTGGCAGGACGCCATATCAAGGCATTGGGGATTCTGGAGCTCCTCTTGAGTGACTCCCAGCCATTGACTCTGCCCCAGAAGTTTTACCAACGCTCCCTGTCAGGAGATCCGCACGAGATCATCAACGATGCGCAAGCATTCCTGAAACGGAATTCCCTCACTTCCTACTGTGATCGTGTCCTGATTCCCGCTTTGCACCTTGCGCATGTGGACGTCGAGGGGGGCGCGACCAGCGAGGAGCAGCTAGCAAAAATCCGGCGCGTTGTTGTCGACGTGGTTTCGGCGCTCAGCAGCGATGGATTCAGACTTCCGAAGCGGCGTTATGGCAGCTCGGTACTCGACGAGACCAACGTGGGACACTGGTTGCGTCAGCAGCGCGAACAAGTGAGCGGACGATGGCAGGGACCCCTCGGAGTGGCTCCCGGCTCCGTAGTCTTGTGCCTGGGCCTGGCCTCACCCGTGGATGATCTCGTCGCCGAATTGTTCGCACGAGTGTTGCTCAACCAGAAGTTGGACGCTCGACACTTTTCACCCGCAGAATTGGATGCCGGGCTACCAGAGGGCGCGGACCCAGACGGTGTTTCGCTCGTCTACTTGGTGAGCGCCTTCCCCGGAGTGGAACGCGAGCGCGCAGACTCCCTCGAGAATCTAGTTCGGGCGACATTCCCCTACGCCCATGTCATCAGGGTATTTTGTCCGGGAGTTGCAGCTTCACCCTATATGGGAGGCACGGTTGACAATAATGCCCTGTTGGCGCGTTCCCTGACGCAAGCCATGGAGATGTACGCCGTCTCAGTGCAGACGCCGGTGGTCATTGCCCCGACGGCCATTCTCACATGACAATTCGGAACTGGACGGTCCCAACCCCTGGAATCCTTCGCCGGCTCGCTCCGGCTCGCTCGATCCAATGTGCGCATAGAGACTGCAGGAACGGCGTGTAGCACGTAGCGACCAGCGTACATGGAATGCTGCTAGCGTCCAGTCACCACACACCGGATACTGGGAGCGATCAATCTGCCTCGCCCTTGTCGACTTCGCTCAAATACGCTGCAACCTCGGCACAACCACTCTAGTGATTTCCACTCCAGGTCATCGGAATCGATCTATCACGACCAACCCCGTCGTATCGTAGTTACCCATAGCTTCAAAGACCTCTGTGACCTCATCGAGGCTGACTCTCTGCCGAACGACCTTGCTCGGTTGCAACGTTCCCGCCTCGCACATCGCCAGCATGTTACCGAAGCGCTGACCTTGCATGCCGAAGGCGCCAAACAGCCTAAGTTCGTTCAGCAGGATGATGTCGATCGGCAGCGGCACGTAGCCGGCTTCTTTCCGCGTAGTGTGTCCGAGCTGGACGTGACGGCCCAGTTTCCGAAGCGACAGGACCGAGTTTCGGCAAGTATCTGCGATGCCGAGGGCATCGATTGATACTTGTGCACCTCCGCGGGTGAGCGACTTGATGCCTTCCACCGGATCGGCGGCCTTCGCGTCAATGACGTGCTCAGCGCCAAGTTCACGCGCGACGGCAAGCGCTGTCTGCGACACGTCGACTGCGATGACCCTGGCGCCGACAGCCGCGGCAATCTGCACCGCTGACAGGCCCATGCCACCACAGCCATGGACAACGACCCACTCGCCGGCACGCACCTCGGCCTGATCGACGATCCCGTGAAATGCGGCCATGTAGCGGCAGGCCATACCGGCCGATTCCACGAAGGACAGGGAGTCGGGTAACCGGACCAGATTGACGTCCGCATGGCGAACCGCAACGTATTCGGCAAAAGCCCCCCAATAAGATACGCCCGGCACCAGCCTGGCACCGGAATCGCAAACGTGCTGGTTCCCACCGCGGCACCATTCACAGGTGCCTTCGCCGGGATTCATCGGAAAGATCGCCCGATCACCCTTCTGCCAGCCTGTAACCTCACGACCTACCTCTTCGATGACACCGCTGAATTCGTGGCCCAGCACGAAGGGCGGTTGGATCGCCAGGCCGCGCCAGCTCCAATCATTGGTCCACAGATGCCAATCGGTCCTGCAGATGCCGTTCGCGCCGACGCGCACGATCGCGCCATCAGGCGGACAGCTTGGATCGGGTATGTCGCGCACGACGAGCGGCTGGTTGAGAGCCTCGACAACGGCTGCACGCATGGGGTCCTCCAAGTATTATTTGTCGATTGACAAATAATAGAAACTTGCGAAGTTGGACGTCAAGTATATTATTTGCTGCTCGACAAATAATTGGGGATGCACATGGTCGGAAGGCCACGGGAATTTGCTCGGGACGAGGCACTCCTGAAGGCGCGCGACCTGTTTTGGAAGCGCGGCTACGAGGGGGTGTCGATGGCGGATCTCGTGGCGGAGCTGGGCATCGCCTCGGCGCGAATCTACGCCGCCTTCGGGTCGAAGGAGGCCCTGTTCCGCGAGGCGATCGCGAATTACGAAGCCAACGAAGGTGGTTTCGCGGACCGTGCGCTCCAGGAGGAGGCGAGCGTACGGCGCGCGATCGAACGCATGCTGCGCAGTGCGGTCGAGACATATACCAGACCCGGCAAGCCAAAGGGCTGCATGGTCGTATCAGCAGCGACGAATTGCTCGAGCACAAACGATGCGGTACTAACTTGGCTCGCAACGCACCGTCGAGAGCGCACGGCGTCAATTATCGAGCGTCTCAGGCAGGCTGTTAACATTGGCGAGCTGCCTGCGGATACTGGTGTCGAGGCGTTAGGGGACTACTATGCAGCCTTGCTGCACGGCCTGTCGGTCCAGGCACGCGATGGCATTCCGAAGAAACGTCTTCTCGCGCTGATTCCCGTTGCCGTACGAATGTTGGATAGCGGTCAATGAGGCGACGACGACGCGGCCAATCAATCTGCGAGCCGCGCAAAGTCCGCCGACCAACGGACGCTCACGACCAATGCGTGGCAGCCTGCAGCAGTCGATCTCTGACGAAGGCGTTGCGCGGCTGCTGAAGCGCGAGACGGTTCGAGGCGAGCAGGATGTCGTTAGCGGGCGGCTCCGGTGCGGTATGAATCAGCACGAGCGAGCCCGACTGCAACTGGGATTCGCACAGGTACGTCGGCAGAACCGTGATACCTGCGCCGGCGACGCAAGCTTGTATCAGCGCGCGCAAATCTGGGATCACCTGTACAGCTTCCAACGGGGGCTCGGCGCGGAAGACTTGTCGGAAGTACCGGCGCACGAGGGGCAGATCCGGTGCGTAGGCGAGCCAGGGAAGGCCTGCAAGTGCGGTGGCGCCTCGACGCGACACGACCGCTGCGGGAGCAGCAAGCGCCCACCTTGGTGCACCTACCAGCACAAATGTCTCGCGAAAGAGGAAGTGATAGCCGACCGTCTTGCGGGAAATCCGCACCGTCGAGATCGCTAGATCAAGGTCCGCGGCATCGAGGCGCGCGATGACTTCCTGCGCCACACCGAAGAACAGATCGACGCGGATGCCGATTTCGGGCAGTCCGCTCAAGACCGGCAGCACTTTCTCGGTGAGAAATTCAACCGGGCCACCGAGGCGCAACGTGCCAGCAAGGCTCTCCTCGCGCATCGTCGCGGCGGCGAGTGCATGCTCGAGTCCATCCAAGTGCGTGCCCACCAAGCGCGCCAGGGAATGCGCGGCGGAAGTCGGTTCAATGCCACGCCCGAGGCGGCGGAAGAGTTGGCGCTGTAGGTACGCTTCGAGCGCCTTGATGTGGCCCGACGCCGCAGGCTGCGTGACCGCGAGTTGGCTTGCGGCCTTCGTCACTGTGCCACTGCGGTAGACGGCCAGAAAAGTCTTCAGATGTGCCAGGTGATTCATAAGAAATATTATCGGTTGATGCACATCATATGATTTTTCGGATGCAACTCAAGGCTCTATAAAGAGGCCGCGCTTCCATCCGCCTCTTATCCAGGAGTTGTTCCATGTCCGACTCGCAGACTGTCGCCGACTACGCCGCTTTACTGCATCTCGAGGGGACGCCGATCGCCCCGCGCATAAGCACCCCGTTGCTGTTGGCTCAACCCGAGAATGCGGAGCTGCGCGAGCTCTTGACCAGGACTCCGAGAGAGCGCCGCCTGTACGCGGGGAAACGTGTGGCTGTCGTTTCGACGGACGGAGTCGAGGAGGTCGAGCTGACCGCGACACTTCAGTACCTCCGCGACCGCGGCGCTACAGTGCATCTGCTGGCGCCAGGCAAGCCCGAGCACCTGGCGAGGTTCGGTGTGCAGATCCCTGCAATTCGCGACACTCACATTCTCACGATCCGCTACATGGATTTCGGCGGTTGGATCGCCTTCGATCGCAAGGTCGAGGAAGCGACAGCGGCCGACTACGACGCAGCCATCGTCCCCGGCGGCGCGTGGAATCCGGATACGCTACGCGCCAACCCTCACGCGCTCGCCTTCCTGAAGGCAATGGCCAAGGCAGGCAAGCCGACGGCGGCAATCTGTCACGGACCCTGGGTGTTGATCGACGCTGGCCTTCTGCGTAACAAGCGCGCGACCTGCTGGTGGTCGATGCAGAAAGACCTCACAGGCGCGGGCGCCACCTTCGTTGATGAGGCTGCGGTCGTGGATGGCAACATCATCACCGCGCGTTGTCCGGGCGACATTCCGGCGTTCCTGACCGCGGTCGGTGCACAACTCGTCGGCCGAGACGTCAAGGGCCTCTAGTTCGCGAGCAGGACGTGCAAGTCGCAAATCACCTCACTCCCACGCGGACGGGCACTGCAGGACATCGCAAATCGGATGGCTCGCCACCACTGAGTAGTTGTCGGATCTCCGCTTGTTTGTTCAAATCCCATGTAATCAAAGGACGCGCGATCGTGCGCATGAGCTACCCCTATGAAACGCATTATGTATATCGAATGCAAGGACGGCAGGCTGGATGGGTCGGGCCGAATCGGTTGGGTCGAACTCTCGCGCACCGCCCGGTCCTACGTTTACAACGGGAAGCGCTTCAACAAGACGAAATCCGGCTACAAATACAATTGCATCGAGGAAGAGACTGGCGTCACCTATTGGATATCGGGGCCGAAGAAGAGGGGCGGAGACAGGCTATATGGCGGGGTCGTCGAGATCGACGAAGATGCTCGGGTTGAGTATTGGACAAAAATTCGACGATTACCGGAATCAGTTGAATTGAAGCAAACTTTGTAACAATTGTCCTGCACGAACGGGTTACCTTCCGTGCAAAGCGCGTGAAGTCGAATTGCCTTCCGAATAGGCGTCCCTCAACAGGTCTCAATTGCACGGACACAACGGACAAATCCGCAATGGCGACGCACGTTAGAAAGCCCGACTGGACCCGGGTAGTGGCAAGGCTCAAGCGCCGCGCGGCGGCTGGAGATACAGCGTCCATCACGGAGTCGCCAGTGCGGGCCTTGAAGCCCTCAATACACCCTTGTCGCTGACGGTTGCACAAGAAATCGTGGCGGTGGAAGCCGGCTTCAAGGACTGGGCGGCGCTCAGAGTCTCAGCGACAACCGCCAAGCGGACGTCGAAACGGATCGAAGGCGCGCCAAAGTTCCTGAGCGCCGTTCCGATTCTGTTTGTCCGCGACGTAAAAAAGGCCGCAGCCTTTTACGCAGAAAGGCTCGGCTTCCAAGTGGACTTTCTCCATGGGAATCCACCTTTCTATGGCTCCGTGTCGCGCGATCACACATGCCTTCATTTGCGGTTCGTGCACGACGAGCCCAACTTTGCAGCATTGGCCGCACGTGAAGAGTCACTCATTCTTGCGGCCATAGAAGTCAGGAATGTGAAGACGCTTTTTGAAGAGTACGAACGGCGCGGCGTAGAGTTTTCTCAGCGGCTCGTCAGACAAGCATGGGGCGCATCGATTTTCATGTGCGCGATGTCGATGGCAACGTCATATCCTTTGTGCAATATCGTCAGCCAGAAAGCTCGTCCGAGTGAATTGATTCCGTGAGACGGTCCCAGCCCCTGGAATCCTTCTGGCTCGATGAGCTGCCTCGATCTTACGGTGAGCTGCCAAGAATGGCCCGACAGCGCGTGCTAACTTCGCCTTGGGCTACCCAGCTGAGGACTTCATGTGTTTCAAGCCAGAGCGGCTGTCGGGATCACAGCTGCAATCATCCTCACATTTACACTCGGAACCGCGATTGCAGCCGCGACCGCTGCTCCCGAAGTATTCGCTCCAGGGATCATTTCTGGACCTGAGCACGATTCGGCACCGGCCTTCACACCGGACGGCAGAACGGTCTACTTCAGCCGCAGCGATGGGGATCACTCGACGCTTCTGGTCTCCCATCTGCGTCGAGCCCGTTGGACAGAGCCGCAGACCGCGGAGTTCTCCGGCACCTGGAGCGACATGGAGCCGGCAATGTCACCGGACGGCCGCTTTATCGTCTTCGTCTCCAATCGTCCCGTGGAGGAAGGCGGCAAGCCGCTCGACGGCTATTTCAACGGCAAAGCATATCCAGCTCGTGGCGGCAATCTCTGGCGCGTGAACGCCCAGGGCTCGGGATGGAGCCAGCCCGTCCGCCTGCCGGACACCGTCAACAACAGCACATCGACCTTTGCGCCTGCAGTCGCGGCGGACGGGAGTTTGTATTTCATGCATCCCGCAGCGGACTCGAAGCGGTTTCAACTGTTCCGCGCGCAACTCGAGCGCGGTATCTATCGAGAACCGCAGGCACTGTCATTCAGCGATGGTTCAACAACGGACGTTGATCCGGCTGTCGCGCCCGATGAATCGTTCATGGTGTTCGGCTCTGGCCGTACACCAGCGAAAAGCATGGATTTGTTCATCGTATTTCGAAAGAACGCAGTGTGGGGCACTCCGGTGCACCTGGGTGACATCGTGAACAGCCCTGGATCCGACGCTGAGGCGCGGCTGAGTGCAGACCACAAGACGCTTTACTTCTCGAGCGAGCGGCTTGCCAACGGCGACCCTTCTCAGCCCCGGCCGCCATGGGACAACGGCAAATACAACATCTGGCACGTGTCGCTCACGGCGTGGCTAAAACAACCGAGCGATCTGCGGTCCCGGTAGTGCCAGCGAGCGCCAACACTATCCGCCGTGCAACCGGGAGCGCGCGGTGGGCTGAAGGCGCAGGATTTCGATTGGCTGGTGGGTCCAAAGGCTGAGCTTGCCAGAGATCACGCGCCATTCCGGGGAAGCGGTGAGTGCGCGACGCTGTTTGTCATAGGCAGCCGGGTCTTTGAAGGTGGTGAACCAGATGAAAACCCTTTCGCCTTCGCGTACCGGCAGTTGGGGGAAGTTGTTGGCGCTGGTTTCGGTCGCCAGTTCCGCGACGACCGGTGCGCCCGCTTTCTCCCACTCAGGCTTGAGTTCCTTCTCGAAGAAGTCGACGAACTGGCCCGGGGTTGTGCTGCGCAGATAGACGATGCTGGCAACCACCAGGCCCTTGCCTGCACCTTGCGCATCGCGCGGGGGCAGTGTGTCAGTCACTAAGGGAAAGCCTGTTCCGGCCCGCGCGGGCCGCAGCAGCAGGACGTTATCAGAATCGACCATGGTTGAATTGGCTGCCTCGCGGTGGCTGTGCCAGACAGGGCCTAAATAAAAGCCGTTCAATGCCGTGGCGCGCGCGGACATGTCCGCAAAACTGCGCAGCCAGACGAAGCGGTCCGGATCATCCAGGTCACGAAACTGGCCGATGATCCACATTCCTCGGGCCTCCTGGCCTTCGACGAAGTTGCGTTCGAAGATGTCGATCAGCACATCGCGCTTGCCGGGATACAGCGTGTATTGGCGCAGTTCCAGCACTGTGTGCGGGGCGCTCATGGTGGTTGCCGTGCGGGGCTGAGCGTGAGCCACGAGGGCAATGAGGCTGGCGGCGCAGGCGAGCTTCGCGCGGGTTCGTAGCATATGCATAGTGCTGCAGCAGTCCAGGTGTAGTTCAGCCGAAAAAACAGATGGGTCATCCGGTTTGTTTTAAAGTATGGCCATCTGGGCCCGATTTAGTCAATCTGTATCCAAGGCCCACGAGGAATCGATCACCCCATGCGACCCAAGCGACGACCCTCCCGACAAAACGATCCCGCAGGATTGAGGCGCAAGGTTTTGGACGCCGCCTTCAACATGTTCCAGGCGCACGGGTACAACGGCACCTCCATGCAGGAGTTGATGGAGGCCACCGCCTTGAGTGGCGGCGCTGTGCATCATCATTTTCCGAGCAAGAAGTCGCTGGTGCTCGCCGTGTTCAAGGAGCGCGTCGCGCCCGCGGTTCGCGAGACCTGGATCGAGCCAGTACGTGCAGCGCCCTCGCTCGGCGTGGGTGTGCAGTCCGTGTTCGAACAGATCATCGCCGGTTTGGAAGGGCGCGGAGCAGTGACCGGATGTCCTCTGAACAATCTCGCACTGGAGCTGTCGCTCGCCGATCGCGAATTCCGCGCAGCGGCCGCTGAGATCTTCCACGAATGGCAAGAGGCCCTGAGCGAACGCGTTCGCGATACGCGGGGCGGGCAGGAATTGACGAAGTCAGCGCGCGCCGAGATCGCCGCGTTCATCGTGTCCTCGTATTCGGGGGCGATGACCCTCGCGAAGGCCGAGCAGAGCGCCAAACCTCTGCGCAGCACGGCGCAAGCCCTGAAGCGCTGGCTGCAATCGCGTCAACTCGATAGCTGAGCGAACGCGCCGGTTCATTTGGTGAGCTCAATGACGTCACCCCGCGCACCTCGAGGCGGGTTACAAGTGTGGGCTGGTCACAACATCAGACAATTAACCGGATGAATCCACGCGGAGTATTGTGATGAATCGGTCACCGCGCTTCCGCATTTTTCTGCAGCAGCAGCACAATGATCATCATGCTCCTCCGTCTGGCATAACCCTCTGCGCGAGGCTGTTGTAGAAGAGCAATAGGAGTAGACATTCAGCCTGCACGCCCACAAACGCAGGGCTGCCAAGTGGATCACGGTGGTGCTGCACTGCCCGATGCACCATACTGCCACGGTACCGCTCGAGCGGGCGGCAGTCTCGCATGACTAAAATTTCGGGACAGATAGGTGGGCATCTCTGGTGGCGTCGAGTGACTGTCTGAAGCAACAGAAGTGCGCCATGATCAATCGATATGGCAAGTCCGACGACATCAAAGGATTGATACAAGTCCTCACGACCTTGATTCCATTTCTAGTTCTTTGGTTGGCCGCGATCCACTTCGCTCTCGTGTCGCCCTGGATCACCGCGGCGCTGATGCTGCTCATCATTCTGTTTACACTGAGGGCGTTCGGTCTGATGCACGAGTGCGGCCACGGCAGTTTGTTTCGCAGCCGGGGGCTCAATCGCGCGGCCGGGTTTCTCCTGGGCGTGATGTCGGGCATGCCGCAGCACGTATGGTCCCAGCATCACAACTATCACCATGCGCACAACGGCAATTGGGATAAATACCGTGGACCATACACGACGCTGTCGGTAGATGAATATGCGGCGCTGACCGACACTCAGCAACGGCTGTACCGCTTCAAGTGCGGCGTTGCAGCGGCGCCCCTCGCTGGTTTCATTTATTTGATCTTCAACCCGCGCTTCACCTGGTTGAAAGGCAGCATCGGTCTGGTGCTCTACACGCTCAGGCGGAAAGTGGCACAGCCCAATGTATCGCTGCAGAAACATGCCAGTGGTTACGAAGCGCGCTATTGGAAGTCAGCCCGAGAATACCGGCATATGCTCTTGAACAATCTCGCGCTGCTGAGTGTCTGGGCCCTGATGTGCTGCGCCTGCGGTCCAGTGCTGTTTTTTTGCATTTACCTGCTCACCGTATCGCTCGCCGGCGGCGCGGGTATCGTGTTGTTCACCGTCCAGCATAATTTCGACCACGCCTATGCGAGCGACAACCAACGCTGGGACCACGACACCGGAGCGATCAATGGCACGAGCTTTCTGCTACTGCCTCATTGGCTGAACTGGTTCACCGTCAATATCGCCTACCATCACATTCACCACCTGTCCGCGAACATACCGAATTATCGTCTGGCCGAGTGTCACGAGGAGTATCAGCACCTGTTTACAAGTGTCACTCGCGTCAAGTTGCGCCAGGTTCTCGGCGCGTTGAAATGCATTCTCTGGGACACACATGCGCAGCGAATCATCTCGATAGCGGAGTACCAACAGCAGGGTCGAATCAGCGTTTCGAAGGCCTGAAGGTTCCTGGAGCGCTGCTCACTTCCGCGAGCAGGGCGCGGGAAGCTAGCGGCTCAGCTTTGTGAGACCGAACAGCTTTTGCGCGTTCTCGAAGCGAATTTTCGTCTTCTCGCCTTCGTCCAGGCTCAACCGTTCAAGCGCGCGTGCATTCTGCTCAAGGGAATATTGCGGATAGTCCGAGCCGAACAGGACGTGATCGACCCCGACATTGCGGATCGTCCAAACGAACTCGGCCTCGATCGGCGAAGCGGCGACAATCACGACGATCGCCGAAATGTCGAAATAAATGTTGTCGGCAAACAGGCCCTGGGCTGTGCGGGCCGCTTTCAATATGTTCCAGAAGCGGAAGTTCAGTCCACCCAAATGCGCGAAGATGAACTTCGTCTTTGGAGCGTTGAGCGCCAGGTTGAACAACTTCTCGCAGTCGCCCGGGACAATGCTCGCGTTGTCGAACAGCATGGTCACGCCCAGCTCTCCTGCCCGTTGAGCAAGCTGTAGCACACGCGGATCAGCGGCGTCGAATTTCTGGGTATGAGGGTGCAGTTTGAGGACCTTGATGCCGCGCGCGGCGACCCTTTCCAGCTCGGCGACGGCCGCTGCGCCGTCATAGGGGTGGACGGTCGCGATGGGCATGACCTTCGGGTTCTTGGCGGCGAGTGCAATTAGATTGTCATTGGCCGCCCGCACCTGCTCTGGCTGGCCTTGCAGCGCCTGGTTTGGGCCCCCGAACCACATCGCCCCAAAGCCAGCGACTTCCTGTCCGGCGGCCTTCAGCTGCGCCTCGTACTCACGGAGCGAGACATCGCCTTTCCAGAGATGGACATGAAGGTCGAAGACTGGCGTTTGTGCGCGTGCGGCCGACGCGATTAGGATCAGTGTCAGAAAAATCAGGCGTCCCAGCACAGTCGATCCATCCTCTCGCAGGGCCTCGTTCCAACCAGAGCCGACTTTACTCGACTGGGGTGTCGTTTGCCATCCAACCCGGACATGATCTGGCCAGTGTGTATACAACGGGCCAGAGCGACCGGTACCAACTCCGGCGGCGGTGGCAGATAGGTGTAACACCGCAATGAACATCCGTGCTTTATCTTCACTGGGCGACTCCGTTCGATCGCGAACGCTGTCCTCGGTCCCTGCGACCTGTACCACAGCCTGACTTCGCAGGTACAATCTCCATGTCGACTATCGAAGTCCTGGTGATGATCTCCGCCAGTTGACGAATTCGACAACGCGGCCCTACGTTGAACTTCGTCAGGAACAGTGCGGCTTGATCATCCAGTCGGATGTGCTGTCGTACCTCAGCAAGTCATGGAGAAGATTCAACCATGGGACTCTTGACCTTCAGCATCAATGTTACCCTTGACGGCTGCGTCGACCATCGGGAAGGAATCGCCGACGACGAGACACACGCCTTCTTCACCCGCCTCATTGACGAGGGCGGGGCGATGCTTTGGGGCCGCGTCACCTACGAGTTGATGGAGAGCTACTGGCCAGCGGTCGCCTGCGGCGACGCGGAGGCACCACCGGCGATGCGCGAGTGGGCGGTCAAGCTGGAAGCCAAGCCAAAGTACGTGGTGTCCTCGACGCGAAGAGATTTCCCGTGGACCAATAGCCACCACATCGTCGGCGACCTGCGCACAGGCGTACAGAAGCTCAAGGACGCGACCCCGGACGGCGTGCTCCTCGGTAGCGGCAAGCTCGCGACCGAACTGGACCGGCTGGATCTGATCGACGAATACAAGTTACTCGTCCACCCCAGGATCGCCGGCCACGGCCCGACTCTGTACGAGAGCGGGCTGCCCAGTACGCGACGGCTTGAGTTGATCTCCGCGAGGCCGCTCCGCAGCGGCGCGGTCGCCCTGCACTACCGGCGCGCGCGCTGACTCGGAGATGGATCATGTCGCCCAACAGAAGCGGTTTCTTAGCGTCGTCATGGCACGTGGCGGTCACGACACCGGTATTTGCAGGATCTCAGGCTGCACCAATCGCAGGCTAAAAGCTCGAGAGCTATGCGAGGCGCACTGCCCGATTCTCTGACGACGCTATCTGCCCGGATCCAATGAGACGCCAAGTCTCGTGCGTTATCTTCTGTTAGCCGGAACCCCTCGCATTCAGCGCAAACTCCACCGCCGCCTCGGCGTGGAGGGCCGTTGTATCCACCAGCGGGATCGCGACGTCCGACGGCTTCAGGAGCAGGGAAATTTCTGTACACCCCAGGATAATCGCTTTCGCCCCGCGCCTGATCAGGCCAGTGATCACTTGCCTGTATACGTCGCGCGATGACTTCCGGATCACACCGACGCAGAGTTCGTCGTAGATGATCCGGTGTACGTTGTCTTGTTCATCCGCCGGGGGTACGAGCACGGTCAGCCCGTGTTGCTCGACCAGCCGCTCCCGCAGAAAAGGCTGGGTCATTGTGAACCCCGTGCCCAGAAGGCCGACGGTCCCGAACCCGGATTGGACGGCGGCGCGCCCTGCCGGATCGGCGATGTGAATGAAAGGGATTGGAACGGCGGCCTGAATTCGGTCAGCGACCCGGTGCATCGTGTTGGTGCACAGTACAATGCAATCTGCTCCGGCGGCATGCAGTCTCCGCGCGGCGTCCTCCAGGATCCCGGCGGCGGCGTCCCATTGATTATTGTGTTGGGCCCGCTCGATGGGTCCGAAATCGACGCTAAAGAGGACCAACGACGCGGATCGCAACGGGCCGAGACGGCGACGAATCGACTGGTTGATAATCCGATAGTATTCCGTCGTTGACTCCCAACTCATTCCACCAATCAGTCCGATGGTGCGCATGCTGTCCTTCCGGGTGTCCGCTGAAAAAGCGTGCTTGCGAAAGTGTCCACGACGAACGTGCGGTCTGCTATCAGGAAATTTCAGGTGAGGACCGACACCACAGTGTCCCGTAGACCCGTCCGACGCATAACTCGAATATGCGGCGCCGTCGTCCTTGAACTGCACCCGGCAGCGCCCTATAGCGGCCGCGATCCGCGAAATGTTCAGTCGCTGGGAATCGCACTCGAGCGTCAGCGGGGCGTGCACGCGATCGGCTCCGATGTGCGATTAGACTTCGACGCGTGGCCGGGTGTCCTGGCCTGTACACCCCCCGGCATCGATGTCTTCTCTGAATCACCAGTCGGGGGCGAGTACTTGGTGGCTCGTTGGGAGGACGACGATGCTGTACCGCTTGCGCGGCGAATAGAATTGCCGGGGCATCGTGCGGCCGTGACTCTAGGTCGGCGAATTCGTCACGTATTGCTCGCTTCGCACCCAGATCCGCTTGCGCTGGAGCAGCTGACACTTCAGTTCATCGGACTGCGCCCGCACTCCGCACCGGTGCGAACGCTTCCATCCCGCGCTACCGTCCGGAACGCCCTGGATCGCATTTCGGACGAGTACGCCCGCCCACTGACATTGGCCGATCTCGCGACCTTTGCGAATCAGACGCCGCTCCAGTTTCTCAGGGAATTCAAGCGGGTAGTCGGTATGACACCGCACGCGTTTATCACCGAGACGCGCCTCCAGGCCAGTCGCCGGATGCTTGAGCACTCGGACGCCCCGCTCGCGACGATCGCGGCGGAGTGCGGCTTCTCTCATCAGTCGCACATGGGAAGTGCGTTTCGCCGCATGCTAGGCATGACACCGGGTGAGTATCGACGAGTACATCGATTTGTCGAAGGAGATCAGTTAAGCGCCTGGATCGACGGCTTCTGAACCCCGCTGCCACTACGTGGACCCTCAGATGACCGTACGAGGCGCGGCAGTCTCAAGATTCCCCGTATTCGGAGTTCCTGTTGGTTCGATAAGAAGAAGGTGCGCCTCTTCGTCCGCAACCGGGCAGTGTTCGACTCCTCGTGGCACGACAAAAAGCTCGCCTGGACCAAGAACGACGTTTCCTTCCCGCATTTGAATCGTGATCTGACCTTTCAAGACGAGAAAGAAGTCGTCCGTATCATCATGCTTGTGCCAAGTGAACGCTCCTTTTACCTTGACCACCATCAGGTCGTGGCCATTGAACTGGCCGACAGTTCGCGGCTTGTAATACTCGGAAAAGGTGGACAACTTCGCAGCAAGATTAATTTCTTTCATAGCCGCCCTCTGCAGTTCCTGGCTGCATTTTACCCAATGCGTCAAGAGATGGCGCGCGTTCGGGAGCGCTCTGGAAGCCTGCTTACGTACCGCGTACGCCGATTGAGAAGGCATTCGCCGGGTTGTATACAAATAGCATGTCGAGTTCCGCTTGCGTAAAGCCCTTCGCCCGCAGGGCCGGGATGAACGAGGTGAATACCGTGTCGAACGGGCGGAATGTTCCGCCTCGAGGCTGTCCCACGTGGTACCAGCCAGCGTCCTGCGAGACGAGCACGTGCTGCAAGAGGCCCTGGTCTCGCAGGCTCACGACCATCTCTACGAGCTCACTTATGCTCTCGGGCCGGACACCGTCGAACGAAACCCAGGCGCCCCGTTTAGCGGCTTGCGCATGGCGAGCATGGTCTTTCTCCACATGCGCATGGATCCAGATCCAGGCGGACGGATGGATCCCCGACGCTTCGAGAATCGCAAGCTGCTCGAAGGCCGCGATGGCCGGCCCCGTATGTGCTCCGATCGTCAGACCGGTTTCGCGGTGTGCGATCGCTCCAGCGCGGATCAACGTTTGTTCGACTTCGCTCAGCGGCCCGCCATTGAATCCGAGCTTGATGAAGCCGGGTCGTATGTCCGTGCCGCCGATACCGTCGTGCCACTCTTGAATCCATCGACGCGCCAGGACTTCCGGCGAGTCCGTAAACACATTGCGTGGCAGCTGCCGATAATCATTGGCAGCGTAATTGCCCGTCACGGTGAGAACGTGCAGCCCGCTCATTTCCGAGAGTCGGCGCAGGAGCACGGCATCTCGCCCCACGCCCACCGCCGTTGCATCCACGAATGTGCGGCACCCGAGTTTGCGGATCTGGGTCAGGTAAGGCAGAACCACCTCGATGACTTCGTTGCGATCGTAGATTACTGGATGCTGCTCCCACTCTTCATACGGCTGGAAACTGGCCAGCAGGTGCTCGTGCGTGAGAGTCACACCCATTTCACGGGCTTTGACTCGCCCGCGCACCGTCATGACTTCCTGCTCCCGGCGTATCCCTTGCGGGTTCCTGGCGGCACATGAAGACAGAGCCAGGACCGCGGTCACCGCGGGAATCGTTTGCAGAAAACCTCGTCGATTCATGGTGGCACTGCTTCGCTGATTGGGGCCGCGCGGAAGGAGACAGATGTTGTCAGGAAGAGGACCTTGGGAAGACAATTCGCGAGCTGCCACTGCTTCACCGTCGGCCCTGTAGCGCATTTGAACACTCCAGCTCAGGGGAGACTTCAAGCGGCACACGCGGGCGGTGCGGATGGCAGCGGAATGCAATCAAGGAAGCCCAGGCATGCAATACCGCATTGGCGAATTTGCCAGACTGAGCGGCATCTCCATCAAGACGCTGCGTTTTTACGATCGGATCGGGTTGTTCCAACCCGCAGCAGTAGATCCGCGCACGCGATACCGGCTCTATGTTCCGCAACAGCTGCAGGATCTGGCTGCCGTTCTCGCATTGAGAGATCTGGGTGCGTCGCTGAATGACATTCGGCGCGTGGTCCGCAGGACGGCGTCCAGGCAAGAGCACAGCAAGCTTCTGGAAAAGCTCAGGAGGAACGCCGAGGGCTCGATGGAAGCTGCGCGTCGATCTCTCGTCTGGATCGATGACGCACTGGGCAAGTTGCCTGACGGCGAACGCGAAATCGCCGTGTTGGTCAAGCAGCGCGCGGCAATTCGCGTTGCATCCTGTCGCGCGCAGGTCAAATGTTACGCGGACATTGGCCAACTCGAGCGCGACTTGCAGCGCGCCGTTGTACCGGGGCTCGCCGGCAGACTTCAGGGTGTGCTTTGGCACCGTTGTGCAGAGTCCGGGTCGATCGAGGGAGAGCCGTTTGTGGAGATCAGTCGACGGGCGCCCCGATCCGCTGACTACGAGCTCAAAGAATTGCCTTCGGCTACGGTCGCCACTGCCTATTGCGAGTCGGATGAGCGTGCGGCGGAGCGCGCGTATGAGGCCATCGACCGGTGGGTGCGTCTTCATGACTACCGGGTGGATGGGCCCAAGCAGGAGATTTATGTCGGGCAGATTCTGGAGATCCGGTTTCCGGTGAAGCCGAGGTAAAGATCAATGACGGGCGGCGGCGGAACTGATCGGCGTCCCGGGTCGCCGCTCTCTTCGGCTCAAATCACTCTGTCTGCCATGAGGCAACGACATCGGCGAGCGAGCGCCCGTCCGTCATGTGGGAAAACCACTCATATGCTCGCTGTCTCCCCAGGCCGTCGACGTTGGGCGCGCCGCGTTCCGCTTTCAGGTCATCCAGATTGACAGTGCGGGTTTCCACCGAAAAGCGCGTAAGTGGAGTGGTGTTCATTACGCCAGCATGAAGATGCGCGGCTGAAAATGCCGCCAGCATGCCGGGCTCGATCACGATACGAACTTCGTCAGTATGGTCGATATGCCCCATTGCGGTCGGTGCGCGCGGCGTGTCTGGATCCTTGCCCGCCCGCCGCCAGTTCCAACCTTGCGCGTTGTTGTCCACGCCTGTGATCCAGTGGGCCGGATAGATCACCAAGGTACGGTCCCTGTGCAAAGGGAAAACCGGGAACCACCAGTTGATCTGGCAGAGTATCGCAGAACCCCAACTATCCCGGTGACCTGGCGTCGAGCTGCTCAAAAACGGGCGGCCAGCGTTCCGCTGCCGCGGTGGCGACGCCCGCAGTCTCAGCCGATCGCAGAATGTTTCGGGCACGCACGCGCCCGCCGCGCCGATGGCCCGGTAGATGTGGTTCTTGATGTTGGTATTCGACCGAAAAGTCTGTTCGGCCTCGCTAAACCGGGCTTCGTGCTCATCGGGAGACAGAACTTCGTGCGCGGACTCCGGAGGATGGGGATCAAAGGCGGCGCGCAGCAGCGCCCGCGTCTCTCCGACCGCCGCGGCCATTGGCTCGAGTTGCTCGAAATAGAGTATCCGCCCCGAGAAGATCGCCTCCGAAAGCGCATACTGCGAGAGTCCCGCGGAATGTCTGCAGATCCACTCTGTCATAGTCATATGCTGCAAGCTCCTCCCACCATTCTGGGTCAATCCAGGAACATCAGCAACGCGTTTCGACGGTCGTCACTTTCTGAACTATCCTCCAGGCTCCGTCAACTTTCAGACACGACAACATGTCAGTGAAGTAGCTTGGCGGAATCTGCAATTTCAACTTCAAAAGCGCGAGTTCTCTTACGACGTCTATCGACAATATCTCATCGTGGCGCTCCAGGCCCTGTAGTTTCGGGGCCTTCATGCTCCGGACCCCCGCCAGCCACATCTCAATCGGTGTCACGCTGACGTTACCGTCCGCGCCGGCTTTCGTCACCGAGCAGGAGGGATGAAATATGGAGGCAAACTTGTCGGCATCCATTTCATAGGCAGCGTCGCAATAGGTCTTCGCTATCGCGGCCAAAGCACGAATATCGGTATCCATAGAACTCCGCCGGTACCACCCGCTTGTTGCGTGAAGACTCTACCCCTCGGGGCCGGACCGATTAATATCCTGGCGCTTAGCATCCTTGTAAGCCGGGCTAAGTAATCACCCCATGAGCATGAGCGAGCCCCTCCTCTCCAGCGCCGACTTCGGCCAACTGCGCGCCTTCGCCGCAGTCGCTGAGGCGCTCAATTTCAGTCGAGCGGCCGAGAAGCTCGGCGTCTCCTCTTCGGCCCTGAGCCAGATGGTTCGCGGGCTCGAGGAGCGCGTTGGGATCCGCCTGCTCCACCGGAACACTCGAAGTGTCTCCCTGACCCAAGCCGGCGACCGGCTGTTCCAGCGGGTCAGGCCGGCGCTGCAGGAGCTTAGTGTCGCGATCGGACAGACAAGCGAGCTGCGCGCGCGCCCGGCCGGGATCGTTCGCATTCATTGCTTCCGGACGGCCGCGGACCTGTACCTGAGACCGCTCCTGCGACCCTTTCATGACGCATACCCCGAGGTCGTGCTCGACCTCACGTTGGACGATGAGGTCGTGGATATCGTGGCCGGCGGCTATGACGCTGCGATCCGCATCGGCGAAGTCATCGAGCAGGATATGATCGCCATCAAACTCGGTCCGGATCTGCGTCAGATCGCGGTCGCCTCGCCTGACTATCTTGCCCGACGCGGCACGCCGCAACATCCGCATGACCTTGCATCCCACTGCTGCATCGGCTGGCGCTGGCCCGGTCACTCAACACCTTACAGGTGGGAGTTTCTGGAAAACGGCAAGTGGTTCGAGGTCGCTGTCGATGGACCGGTCATTACCAACCTCAAGGACTTTGGGCTGCAGGCGGCCATCGACGGACTCGGCATCGCGTTCAGCACTGAACAGATGATCGCGCCGCATGTGGCTATGGGCCGGCTGGTGCCGTTGCTCGAGCCCTGGTCGGCGCCGTTTCCCGGCTACTATCTTTGCTATCCCGCACAGCGGCAGATGGCTCCGCCGCTGCGGGCATTCATCGATTCGGTTCGCTCGAAGTTGAGGGAACAGGAGCTTGTCGCGCCTCCGCTGCCAGCCATTGGCTGAAACGCAGCACTTCGGGGCGCGCCTCGTCGAGGCGGGAGAGCACGTAGTGCTGCTGGGGTCCGCGCAGGACGCAATTGAATGGCTGCAGAAGCTGGCCGTCCATCAGCAGCGGCGCGAACAGAGTCGGCGATAGCAGCGCGACCGCGGTCCCGCCGACGGCCGCTGAGGCGTCCAGGTCACATGTGGTGTACTCACAATGGTGAAAGCGCGGAGCGGCCGCATCCACACCGGCCTCGTGAAACCATCGCGCCCAGTCCTCGTGCGGCAGCAACGGCAGCCTAAGAAGGTCTTCCGCAGCGGTCAGATCGATTGTCTCGGCAAGACGCGGACATAACATCGGCGTCGCCTCGATGGGCAGCAACGGAACGGCTCTGAACCCAGGCCATTCGCCCAACCCCGTACGGATAGCGATGTCGAATGCGTCGGGCGGCCGCACTTCCATGGAGACATCGACCCGGAGCGGCAGCGCCCGCGGATCGGCACTGTAGCGGCTAAGACGTGGCTGCAGCCAGCGCGAAGCAAAGGTTGGCGGTGCGGTCACGCGCAGTGCCGGCCGCGCATCGCGGGCTTCGTCCACTGCCGACTGCAAGAGCTGAAACCCCTGCGACACTCGCCGGGCGAGTCTCTCTCCAACTTCGGTCGGCGCAACTCTCGGGCCGGCTCTCACGAAGAGAGGCGTGCCGAGCTCGGCCTCGAGATCGCGGATACGCAGACTGATCGCTGCGCTCGTAACCGAGAGCTCTGTCGCGGCTCGCGTAAAGCTCCTGTGGCGTACACAGGCTTCCAGAACGCGCAGCGATTCGAGGGCGGGGAGACGTCTGCGAGAGGCCATGCGCCATGTTAAGCGGAACTTGTCATGAGCTGAAACTTTGTTTTCTTTGCGCGAAGCGCCGGCAGTGCCAGGATGTACTCGAATGAGCTCAACGTGTGGACCGTTCGGCATATTGGAGGCAGACGTGACAAACGCCCCGCAGTCGCAAGTGGAATTCATTTTGTCGATCAACGGCCGGGAACACCAGGTGCGAGTGCCGGCTTCGGCCTCGCTGCTCGATGTACTTCGGGACACGTTGCGACTCACTGGCACCAAGAAGGGCTGCGACATGGGGTCCTGCGGCGCCTGCACCGTGCTCGTCGATCGACGCCGTATCAACAGTTGCCTGGCGCTCGCCGTGATGCAGGAGGGTAAGGCGATCGTGACGATCGAGGGGCTTTCGAAGAACGGCGAGCTCCATCCGCTGCAACGGGCTTTCATCGCGCATGACGCGCTCCAATGCGGATACTGCACGCCGGGCCAAATCATGTCGGGCGTTGGGCTTCTTGCCGAGAACCGACAACTCGAGGAGGCGTCCATCCGCGAGCTGATGAGCGGCAATCTGTGCCGCTGCGGGGCGCAGCCGAACATCGTTGCAGCCATCGCGGAAACCGCCGGAAGGTAGACCATGTCGTTCTCGTACTATCGGGCGCGCGATGCGCGCGACGCAATCTCCATGGCCACAAGCCAGCCGCGCACGGCGTTCATCGCTGGCGGCACGGATCTGATGCAGCTTTTCAGGGCCGGCATTACTGCACCCGGTCTGGTAATCGACATCGGCAGATTTGGACTCGACCGGATCGAGAGTCGCGACTCTGATCACGCGGTTGTCTCGGTTGAGATCGGCGCGCTCGCGCGGATGAGCGATGTGGCTGCACATCCGCTCATTTGCTCAGACTTCCCTGCACTCGCGGAAGCGCTGCTAGCGAGCGCGTCGCCCCAGGTACGGCATATGGGCACGATCGGCGGGAACCTTCTGCAGCGGACACGCTGCACATACTTCCGGAACAGCACTCTTCCCTGCAACAAGCGACAACCCGGCTCGGGCTGTGGCGCGCTGAGCGGCGAGAATCGCCTGCACGCTCTCTTCGGAACGAGCGCTCAGTGTGTGGCTACCCACGCATCGGATGCAGCTGTGGCGCTGAGTGCGTTGGAAGCGAATGTGCAAGTCCTCGGGCGCGATTCCGCAAGAATCGTATCGATCGACAATTTCTTTCTGCCGCCAGGGACAGAGCCTGCACGAGAAACAGTGCTCGCCCCGGGCGAGCTCGTCATGGCAATCGAAATTCCGTGCACGGCGCTTACCCGGCACTCCCGGTATCTGAAAGTGCGGGATCGGGCGTCGTTCGAGTTCGCCGTCGTCTCCGTCGCGGCGGGATTGCAGATTGCAGACGGAAGGATCCTTGCGGCTCGAATCTCGGCTGGCGGCGTGGGCACGACGCCATGGCGCCTGCGCCAATGCGAAGCGTTGCTCGTAGATGTGCCGGTCGACGCAGCCTCCCTGGCTCGAGCGGCAGCTGCGGCAACGGAGGGGGCGCAGCCGCTCAGCGCGAACGGATTCAAGATGGAACTGCTTCGACGGAGCGTCCTGCGTGTCTTACACGACCTTGCTAACGTGCCCCAGAGAGACGCCGTATGACACAAAGACCGGCCGAGGCTCGAAGCCCGGATGACAACAGCGCCGAACGCATCGAAGCGGCACTGAAGGTTACCGGCGCGGCATGCTACGCGGCTGAAATTTCGGTGGACGATTTGCACGACGCGGCGCTCGTGGTTGCGCCCATCGCAAGCGGCAAGGTGCTGCACATCGATAGTGAACGCGCGCGCGCAATGCCGGGCTGTACGGATATTCTGACGCACGAGAATGCGCCGCGTATTTCGCGAAAGGGTGTGCTGATTCCGTTGCAGGATCCAACAGTCCACTTCGCGGGCCAGATCGTCGCTGTCGTCGTTGCGAGAACTCCCGCATCAGCGCGCGAGGCAGCGGGGGCGATATCGGTACGCTACCAAACATCGACGTGTGCCACCTCACTCGGGCATGCCATCGAAACTGCATTCGCACCAAGCACTGCCGGACGAGTTGCTACAGCGAGCCGACGCGGCGATCCCGAGCGCGCGATGGCAGAAGCCGAGGTCGTGGTAGAACGACGCTACACGACACCGACCCACAATCACCTTCCGATGGAACCACACTCAGTTGTCGTGTCGTGGTCCGGCGAGACGCTCCTCGTGCACACCACCTCGCAGGCCGTCTTCGCTCATCGGCAGGCGATTGCCGAATGTCTCGGGCTCCCGCTGCAGCAGGTTCGGGTGCTCTGCCGATATCTCGGGGGCGGATTCGGCTCGAAGGGCGGCGCATGGCTGCCCTGCCTGTTGCTTGCGGTCATGGCCGCTCGGCATGTCGGCCGGCCACTGAGGCTCGAGCTGACACGCGAACAGATGTTCACGCTCGTTGGCCGACGACAGGAGACGATTCAGCACGTGGGGCTGGGGGCTAGCCGGACAGGTCGTCTCACCGCGATCATGCACGATACCGTGGCACAGACGTCGATGTACGGCGAGTACGCGGACCCAAATGGCACTCCCGCCCGCATGCTTTACGAGTGCGCGAACGTTTCCACTTCTCACCGGCTCGTGCGGTTGCATGCTCCACAGCCGAACCCGATGCGGGGGCCGGGAGAAGGCACGGGAAGTTTTGCGCTCGAATCCGCGCTCGATGAGCTGGCATTCGAGCTTGGCGTCGATCCTCTCGAGCTACGCCTTCGCAACTATGCCGCTCATGATCAGCATGCCGGTCTCCCATGGTCGAGCAACAGCCTGCGTGACTGCTACCGCGTTGCTGCCGAGAGTTTCGGATGGCCGAAGAGACCACTCTCGATCGGCACGTTGCGCGAAGGTCGGTATCGCTATGGCTGGGGCATGGCCGCCGCGTGCTACCCGGTGTATCGAATGGCATCGGAGGCCGCAGTTCGCGTCGACAAGCGCGGTGAGGTGCTCGTTCGCTGCGGGACTCAGGACATGGGCACGGGGAGCTACACGGTTCTGGCGCAACTGGCAGCGGCGATTCTCGGTGTGCCGTTGAACCAGGTGAGCGTGGAGCTCGGTGACACCGATCTCCCGGCGGGCCCCTACTCCGGCGGTTCGATGGCGACGGCCAGTTTCACGCCGGCTGTCGAAAACGCCGCGCGCAGTCTCCGGGAGCGTCTCTTTTCACTCGCCTCGGGCGATCCGCAATCGCCATTAGCCGGCATCCCGACCGAGCAGCTCACGATCGGGGCGGGGCGCATTTCGAACCGGAACGACAGTCGGTCGGACCGCCTCGCAGATCTCATCGCACGCACCGCTCCCGACGGGCTCGAGACATTCGCGCGCGCCGCGCCGGACGAACAACCGGAACATAGCTCCTACGGGTACGGCGCAGTGTTCGCGGAAGCGCGCGTCGATGCCGATCTCGGGGAGGTGCGGGTGACGCGTATCACGGCAGCCTACGCGGGCGGGCGCATTCTCAACCCGCTGCTCGCGCGCAGCCAGTACATCGGAGGTCTGATCGGCGGCATCGGCATGGCGTTGCATGAAGAGACCATCATGGACGAACGGCTCGGGCGCATCGTCAACGGCACTCTCGCCGATTATCTGATTCCGGTTCATGCGGACCTGCCACGCTTCGACGTGCGGCTCGTGGATGAGCACGATCCGCATCTCGACGGCGGCGTCAAAGGCATTGGCATGCTCGGCATCGTCGGCACGGCCGCTGCGATCACGAACGCCGTCTTTCACGCCACGGGACGACGCATTCGCAATCTGCCGATCCGACTCGAGGCTCTGCTTTGAGGAGGTTTGTACATCGACCGGCACTCCGAAGGCTCACAACACCAACCCCTCACGATTCTGCAGCGCCTCCTTGGTAAACTCGTCCAACGGGAAAAAGGTCTCCAGCGCCAACTCTTGCAAGGTGATATCGACCGGTGAGCCAAAGATTGTGGTGGTACTGATGAAACTCAGCACGCCTGAATCGCTGCGAAGCTTCAAAGGCACCGCAATATGTAGATGCTCGCCTTGCAAAGGCTCGTCCCCTTCCCTTCCAGGTCCTGGTAAGTTGCGTAATTCCGCCAACAACGCCAGCAACGTTCGGTCCCCTGTCACCGCAATCTGATGATTCAAGCGTTCAAACAAGTGCGCACGCCATTGCGCCAGATTGATAATTTTTGCCGCTAACCCCAGCGGATGCAGCGTCAACCGCAGTACATTTACGGGCGCTTGCAAGAGGGAAGCATCCACGCTCGTGAGTAGATGCGGCAACACGCTATTTGCTGCCACCAGGTTCCAATGGCGATCGATCGCCAGAGCCGGAAACGGCTCGTGTCCTTTCAGGATTAATTCCACCGCGCTCTTTGCGGCTGCCACTGCCGGGTCGTCCAGACGGCTTTCTTTATACAGGGGTGCATAGCCGGCGGTTATTAGGAACACATTACGTTCCCGCAAAGGTACCTGCAGCCTGGCGGTGAGGCGTAGGACCATTTCGCGGCTCGGGTTGGCGCGCCCGGTCTCGATAAAACTCAGATGACGCGTAGAGATGTTGGCCGCGGCGGCGAGTTCCAGCTGACTCAAAGCCCGGCGCCGACGCCACACGCGCAGGTTTTCTCCAAAGGCACCTGTGTTGGGGTCCATGCAATCACCCTTGCTTACCTGCGAGGTAATCGACTCCCGGAGCTCATGCCGTTACATAACACGCTCCCCATCCATGTCTCACGAGGACAGGTCGGTCCTGTTCGACGGGGATCATGTCATGCCACAGCTCGTTT
>Ga0207710_10000273_pt1 | contig 42305 bp, 36 predicted proteins | sample KBSS24metaG_FD_184400 | JGI IMG/M metagenome (GOLD analysis project Ga0207710, IMG submission 184400) | Switchgrass rhizosphere microbial communities from Kellogg Biological Station, Michigan, USA - KBS S2-4 metaG (SPAdes) (version 2) | ecosystem: Host-associated > Plants > Roots > Rhizosphere...
GGCCGCTGCCGGGTGCGGCAGCAGCGGCGGATCCGGGGGCGAAGCCAACGGGAGCGCTGGCGCCGATACCGCGATCCTTGGCACCACCAAGGCGGCGAGCGGCACCCCCGTCAAGATCGGCTTTATGAGCACTGGGCGGACCCAGACCGTCGACAACACCGACGAGATCAAGGCGGCCCAGGCGACGGCCGCCTATGCCAACGCCTATCTCGGCGGCCTGCGCGGGCACCCGATCGAGCTGGTGACCTGCGAGGAGAAGAACGTGCCGGCCACCTCGCAGGCCTGCGGCAACACGTTCGTCCAGGCCCACGTGGCCGCTGTGGACGCCGGAAGCCCCGGCCAGACCGATCCGATGATCCAGGTCGTCCATTCCGCCGGCATCCCCGTCGGACTGAACGTCTCCGCCACCTCGTTGGTGCTGAGCACCCCGGGCGTCTTCGTCTGGGGTAACCCGCTCGCCCCGTTCGGCACCTCGGCTGCCTACGCCCGGGAGCACAAGCTGACCAAGGCCGCCGTCCTGGTGGTCGACGTTCCCGGCGCCATCGGCCCGGCCAAGGCACTCGAGCCAGTCTTCTTCCGCAATGCCGGCGCCACGGCCGAGGTGGTGGCCATCCCACCCGGCACGGCCGACATGACCCCTCAGATCCAGGCCGCCGGGCGTCCGGACGTTTTCCACGTCATCGGCGACCCGACCTTCTGCGCCAGCGCGATCCGCGCGATCCGGACCATCGCCCCGAAGGCGGCGATCACCGCGCTCGACCGCTGCATCGGCACTGACAAGGGCTCGTCCATCCCCGGCGGCTTCAAGGGCGTGACGATCTCGGCGCAGGCCAACGTCGACCCGAACGACAAGGAGTTCCAGCTGTTCAAGGCCGTGATCGGGAAGTACGGAAAGGGTCTCGGCACGACCGCCACCGTGGCCAGCGGCTACCAGGGCATGCTCGGCTTCGTCCGGGCGGTGAATGCCGCGAGCGGCACCGACGTGACGCCGGCCGGGATCACCAAAGCGCTCCAGACCATGCCGGCGACGCCGTACCCACTGGGCGGCGGAGCGACGTTCAAGTGCGACGGGACAGCACTGCCCACCATCTCGAAGAATGTCTGCTCGACGGCGGGCTTCGTCGCCGACGCGGCGGCCGACGGCACCCTGTCGAACTTCAAGACCATCGACGCGACCGGGATCTACAAGCTCGGCTAGGGAAGCCGCTGGCGCTGGTGGTGACCGGGGGCCAGCGTGGTGACGGCCCGCAGTTCACCTGGTGCTGGGCAGGATCCGGGTCCCCCGGGTCGGGTCGGGTCGGGCCGGGACGTCCCCGGACCCGACCCGACCATGTGCTCGCGGACAAGGCGTACAGCTCGAAGGGGAATTATGCATACCTGCCTCAGCGTGGGATCCGCTGCACGATCCCGGTGAAGGCCGACCAGGCCGAGAACCGCAAGCGATGCGGGTGACAGACTTCCCAAACACGCCCTAGCCTGCCCACGTCCAGGTTGATTTTCGGATCAGTCGCGACGCGAGTTGTCCGACAATGTCGTCAAGAACGGTCAGTGCCTGGCTCCCTGCCCTGGAGGTCGATGATGACACCCGCGCCGATCAAGGGTCCTGAAATGGCCGGTTCCTGGGTGCCGCCCGCGCTGACGAGCCGCCCGTCCTGGCCGTGGCTCCTACGGGCCAGGACGATTGACGGGCTCGTCACCGCGCGGGCCCGACAGACGCCGGACGACCTGTTCCTGGTGGACGAGGCCGGTCAGCGGCTCACGTTCGGCGAATTCGACGCACGGGCGACGTGTGTGGCCGCCGCGCTCGCCACGGCGGGCATCGCCGCCGGAACCAGGGTCGCCTGGCAGCTGCCCACCCGGATCTCCACGGTGCTGGTGATGATCGCGCTGCGCCGTCTCGGCGCTGTGCAGGCGCCGATCATCCCGATGTACCGGGAGCGCGAGGTGTCCGCCGCGCTCGCGACCACCGACACGCAGGTGCTGCTGGTACCAGGTACGTGGCGCGGCTTCGACTTCACCGCGATGGCGGCGCGGATCACCGCGGCGGGCGGACCCACGCCGCAGATCGTCGAGATCGGATATGACGCGCCCGAGGCCGAGCCCGTCGGTGACGTGGCGGACCCGGAGTCGGACCCGGAGACGGTGAAGTGGATCTACTTTACTTCTGGCTCCACCGGCGCGCCCAAGGGCGCCCGGCACACCGACTCGACGCTGCTGTCCACTGCCCTTGTGTGGGCCGGCATCGGTGAGTTCGGCAGCAGGCCCGGCGAGTTCGGGTCGATGGCGTACCCGGTCGCGCACGTCGGCGGCATCGAATACCTGATCGCCGCCCTGGCCGGTGGTACTCCGCTGCTCCTGCTGGAGTCCTTCATCCCGGACAAGGCCGTCGAGCTGTACAACCGGTACGGGGTGACCAACACCGGCGGGGGGCCGCCGTTCTATACCGCGCTGCTCGGCGCCGCCCGCGCGGCCGGCCTGCCGGCCGGGCAGCGGCTCGTGCCGACGCTGCGTACGCTCAAGGGCGGCGGAGCGCCCTGCCCGCCGCACCTGGTCGCGGCGGTCGCCGAGACGCTGGGTGCGGTGCTGGCGCACGACTACGGGATGACCGAGGTGCCGATGATCGCGGTCGCTTCGCCCGGCGACCCGCCGGACGTCCTCGCCGAGACCGACGGGCGCCTGGTTCCGGGTAACCGGATCCGGCTGATGGACCCGGCGGACCCCGACGGAACCCGCCATCCGACGCGTGCCGGCTCGCCGCCTGGCGGCGTCGGCGAGGTCCAGGTGACCGGCGCCGGGGTGTGCCTCGGCTACACCGACCCGGCCGCGACCGCGGCGGCCTTCACCACGGATGGATGGTTCCGAACCGGTGACCTGGGCCGGCTGCTGCCGTCCGGCCACATCGAGATCGTCGGGCGGATCAAGGACCTGATCATCCGCAAGGGCGAGAACATCGCCCCGCAGGAGATCGAAGCCCTGCTCGGCCAGCATCCCGACATCGCCGAGGTCGCCGTCCTGGGCCTGCCCGACCCCGAACGCGGCGAACGGATCTGCGCCGTCGTCGCCGCGCGCCCTGGCCACGCGTCACCGACACTGGTCGGGCTCACCGCGTGGCTGTCCGACGCCGGCCTGACGCGCCAGAAACTTCCGGAGCAGGTGGAGATCGTCGACGCGCTGCCGAGGACCGAGTTGGGAAAGATCGCCAAGAACCAGCTCCGGGACCGTCTCGGAACTCGTCCGGCTGCTAGTAGTGTCGATGCCGCGACCCACAAAGGAGGAACCGGTGCCGTCGGGCAGCGACACTGCGGGGGAAATCGGTCAGGCTGGTGACCACCGTCCTTCTCAGGAGGCGGTCGGCCGGCAGTTGCGGCTCCCGAAGATGGCCGAACTCGTCGCTTCCGACCTGCGTCGACGGATCATCCGGGGCGAATTGCCCGAGGGCCAGGCGCTGCCGTCCGAGGCGGTGATGCTGGCGCAGTTCGGCGTGTCTCGATCGACGCTGCGTGAGGCCTTCCGGATCCTGGAGGCGGAGTCGCTGATCACGGTTCGCGGCGGTCCCGGCGGTGGTGCGCGGATACTAAGCCCCAGCATCGAGGTCGCGGTCCGCTACGCGGGACTGGTACTTGAGCACCGCGGCACCATCCTCCAGGACGTCTGGGAGGCCCGCCTGTTTCTGGAGCCGCCCGCCGCCGGCATGCTTGCCCGCCAGCGGACCAGGGCGGACCTGCACACCCTGCGGGACGCGCTCTCCGAGCGCGACGCCGCCAGCGAGCTGGCCGAGGCCATCCGCCTGCACAACGACTTTCATCTCCTGATCGCCCGGCTGGCCGGCAACTACACACTCACCCTCCTGATCAGGATGCTCTCCGAGATCATCGAACGGACCACCTGGCCGCGGCTCGAACCGACCATCGGCAGCCCAGCCCAAGAAGAGGCGGAGCGCAGCACCGTGAAGGTGCACCGGGCTCTCGTCGACCTGATCGAGGCGAAGGACGCCGCCGGCGCCGAGGACCTCTGGTACCGCCACCTCCAGGCAGCCAGCACCTACCTGTGGCAGAGCGACGGCAAGGCCGTCCCCGTCAACCTCTTCGGCTGACCGCCCGACCACCGGCAGGGGCACGATCCGACAAAAGGACTCACGGCCAGCCCAGGCGGAGGGAGTGCTCACCCGCCGGCGGCTCCGGCACCGCCGGCTTGCGTGCTGCGCCGCCGACGGTAGTCCGTCAGCGGGGCATGCCCAGAACACGCTCGGCGAGGATGTTCGAACGACGTCGCGTCGCCCCATTCGGCACGGTGGGCCGCGATCAGGTCCGGCAGATGGCGAGCGAGTTCGGTGGCCGGACCGGAGTCGGGCACCGCCAGCGCCGTCTTGGTGCCCGGCACGTGTTGCGTTGGGTCGAGGCGGCGATGATGCGCCGCCGAGCCCCCGAACAGGGGGGCCATCGCGACCGCCCGCCGCAGGTAGAGGTGGACGTGGCGAGCACCGTCCCAGTGACGTCGCGCAGCGTCAGCGTGCCGAGCGGCCGAGTCGCGTCCATGCTGGCGGCCCGTTCGATGCTGACACCAGCGGCGTCGCCTCGATGGCGACGAGCAGTGGGCTCGACAAGTGGACGTCCCCGGCCGGGGTGTCCGCCAGTACGACGATGCTCGCTGCCTCGGGGGACAGCACGATGCTGACCTCGCCCGTCACACTGACTGCGCCGCTGCCCCCGGCGGTTGTCGCGGTGACGGAGCCTGGCACGCCCCAGCACCGCCCCAACCTGTCCCGGGGCCTGCCTGCCCAGTCGTCGGGTCACGAGCTGGGGCAGGCCAGGCCCGGAGCCAGGCGGCGGCTGGGCCTCGAACGTGGCGCGCAGGATCGCGATGCACTCCCGCCTGTTCTGGAAGCGCACCGCCGCGTTGGCGAACAGCGCGGCGACGATGCCCGCGGCGAGCGCGAACCCGCCGAACACGTCACCGAAGGCCGGGCGCTGCGGCGCGGGCCACTCGCCGTCGCGAGTGATCAGGGAGTCACCGATGCCGCCGCGGGCCCAGTAGGCCGCAAGGTCGAAGCCTCCCCGGCCCGCCTGCTCACCGCGCGGGCCATAGCCGTTGCCACGCGCGTAGATGACCTTCGGATTCCAGACGCGGACGTCCTCGACGTCGATGCCGGCGCGAGCGCGTGAGGCGGGGAGGAGGTTCGTGACGAAGACGTCAGACTGCTCGACGAGCTTCCTTAACACCTCGCGGCCGGCGTCGCTGGCGATGTCGAGCCCGAGACTACGCTTGCCCCGGTTGGGCTGCTCGATGAAGTGGTTCACGGACCCCGCGGCCGTGACCATGCCCGAGCTGACCAGGCCGCGCTGCGGGTCGCCGGTCACCGGGTGCTCGATCCTGATGACGTCGGCGCCCCAGTCGGCGAGCGTTGCGCCGGACGACGGGACGAACGACCATGAGGCGACCTCGACCACCCGAACGCCCTCGAGAATGTCCTGCTTCATCCAATCATCCCCCCTGCCTGATCGTCGGCGACATGATCGTCAAATTTAATGTACGACGGTCTCCCTGACAACAGGTGGTGGAGGCCTCTGGGCCGCCCTGGCGGCCACCTCGATGAGTCTGAACGGCGTCGCCGTCAGATCCGAGGGCTGGTCGGCTGGCCAGTTCATATCGGGTCGGGCGTGGCCGGGCTTGTTGTTGCCGCAGTGCTGGGTCCTTCGCCTCCCCTGATGGCGCGAGCCGGCTCCGCGGGCGGCGTGTTGCCTCAAGCTGGTGACCGGACGATCGCTTTGGGTGGGACGTCCCGACCTCGCTGCGATACATGGTTGACATATCTGTCAAATTTCGTTCCAATGTCTCGCTGGAGACCCGGCGGGCGCGGGGGAGCCAGGTAGTCGGTCGCCCCTCAAACAGCGCGCTGGCGCCATGCCCGTGGTCGACGGCCGCTTCGACTACTCCGCTGGGCCGACCGTGCCGAGCGGCGGGCAACCGGCCATCCGCCGACAGCGGAAGGAGAGAGAACCGCATGACCGATGTCGCCGACGTGACCGAGACCCTCCCACGCCCGCCGGAGGGTGACTGGCTGGGGACGCCGTACCTGCGCTTCGAGCGCCACGGGGTGTTCGCGCATGTCGTCGTGGACCGGCCGGAGGCGCGCCATGCGCTGACGGGCGCGATGTGCTGGGGGATCCGGTACGCGGTCCAGCACGTCGAACGCGACCCCGACCTGGCCGGACTGTTGATCACCGGCGCCGGCGAGGTGTTCATACCGGGCGGTGACCTGAGCCAGCTGGGGGTCGACAACTGGATTAGCTCGGGCTTTATGACCGCATCGCCATGCGGGAGAGCGTCCAGGGCGACGAGGCCCGGGAGGGCTATCTGGCCTTCAAACAGCGCCGCTCACCGGCATGGGTGCATCCCGACCTACGTACCGCCGGCCGACTTTGAAGCAACCCTTCATGTCCGCGGGCCGGCCAGGCAGCAGTTCACCAACACACGGTCAGATGCGTCGAGCATGACGGACACCCGATCCAGGAGGCGCAGGAAGCATGACCGGTCGAGTAGAAGGCAAGGTCGCGTTCATCACCGGGGCGGCGCGCGGGCAGGGGCGCAGCCATGCCGTGCGCCTGGCCGAGGAGGGCGCGGACATCGTCGCGGTCGACATCCTGGAGCAGATCGAGTCGAACCCCTATCCGCTGTCGACGCCCGAGGACCTGGCCGAAACAGTGCGGCTGGTCGAGAAGACTGGCCGGCGCATCGTCGCACTGAAGGGCGACGTACGCGACCGGGTGGGGCTGGGCGGGCGCTCAGAGCGGGCCTCGCCGAGTTCGGTCGAGAACCCGGCGATGGGCCCCGGTAGCGCGGGCTACGGCTGGTCCAAGCGGATTCTCATCCAGTACACCGAGCAGCTCGCCCTCCAGCTCGCGCCCGAGTTCATTCGGGTGAACTGCATTCACCCGACGAACGTCAACACACACCTGCTGCACAACGACGGCCTGTACAGCGTCATCCGGCCGGACCTGGAGAAGCCGACCCGTGAGGACGTGCTGCCGGGGTTCACGCACTTCCAGGCGATGCCGATCCCGTATGTCGAGCCGGTCGACATCTCCAACGCCGTGCTCTTCTTCGCCTCCGACGAGTCCCGCTACGTCACCGGGCAGCAGCTGCGGGTCGACGCCGGCTCGTTGCTGAAGTTCCCCAACGGCCCGACGGGTTGACCGGGCAGACGAGTTGGTTCGCCTCCCTGCATCCGTCCGTGTCTTCACCACCGCGATCCCATCCCCACGCGCGTCCGGATATCGGACAGGACAGGAGTGCCGCAGTGACAACGACGAACGAGGCCTACATTCTCGCGGGCGCCCGCACCGCGATCGGCACGGCGTTCAAGGGCACGCTGGGCCAGACGTCGATATACGATCTGGCCGAGACCGTGGTCGGGCAGGCCGTTGCCCGGGCCGGGGTGGCGGTCGACGAGGTCGATGACGTCATCCTCGGCGAGGTCATGCACGGCGGTGGCGACCTTGCGCGTCACACCGCCGTGCGGCTTGGCATGCTGTCGGTCCCGGGACTGGCACACCAGCGCCAGTGCGCATCCGGAATGGCGGCGGTGACCACCGCCGCGGCCTCGATCATCGCTGGTATGGACCGGGTCGTCGTCGCCGGCGGCGCCGAGTCGTCGTCGACGCGGCCGACGTCGGCTTACCGGGTGCCCGGCACTGACAGCTGGCAGCAGCCGTGGATGCCGCCGACGCACCCAGCCACGCCGGACGCACCGGCCGATGACATGTCGATCACCGTCGGCCACAACACGGCAAAGATCGCCGGCATCGACCGGGTGGCGATGGACGAGTGGGCGCTGCGCTCCCACCAGCGCGCCATCGCCGCCACCGACGCCGGGTGGCTCGCCGAGGAGATCGTCCCGGTCACGGCGAACCGGCCCGACGGGTCGACCGTCGTCTTCGAGGTCGACGAGCATCCGCGCCGGAGCAGCTCGCTGGACAAGCTCGCCGCGCTCAAGCCACTGCACCCGGAGATCGAGGGTTTCGGTGTTACCGCGGGAAACTCGTCCGGCGTCAACGACGGCGCCATCGCGCTGGTGCTCGGTGACGCGGTCGCCGCCGAGCGCGTGGGCGTCGCGCCGCTGGGTGTGATCCGCTCCTGGGCGTCCGTCGGCGTCGACCCGGTCCGCACCGGCCTCGCTCCGACGCTGGCCATTCCGAAGGCACTGGACCGTGCCGGTCTCCGTCTTGCCGACATGGCCCTCGTCGAGATCAACGAGGCGTTCGCGTCGGTCGCCGTCGCCGGTCACCGGATCCTGGGTTTCGACCCGGAGATCCTCAACGTCAATGGCAGCGGCTGCAGCCTCGGTCATCCGGTGGCCATGACGGGCGCCCGCCTGATCCTCACCCTGCTGCACGAGCTGCGCCGCCGTGGCGAGCGCTACGGCGTCGCCGCTCTCTGCGCCGGCGGCGGCATGGCGTCCGCCGTCGTCGTCGAGGCCCGTTGAACACGGGTGGCTGGCCGAGCGCCCTGATCTAGGCGCGCGAGGATCGCGTCGAGCCCGCGGCTGCGGGCTCGACGCGATCCGGGGATCCGGCCGATCGCTGACGGGCGGGATCATCTCCGTAGCTACCCGCCCGCCGTCGTCGTCAGCCCGCCGCCCGGGGCCGGTGCGCGGGCGGCGCGGATGTCGGCGGCGATCGCCGCGTTCTGCTCAACGTTCGGCGCAGGCTGACCCGGTCGAACACGTCGCCAGGGCCGCTGGAACAGCGGGAACGAAATCACGGATGGTTCTTGCGGGCGGGGAGAATGGCCGGGGCCTCGCGCCAGTCGTCGAGGCCGTATTCCGGGGTGCCGGAGATCACCCTGCCGCCGGAAACCTCGCTCCAGTGCGCGTGGTTGAGCTGGTGCAGTGTGAAGCAGGCGTCGAGGGCCGAGCTGAAGCCCATGGCGTCCTGTGTCTGGTTCACTGATTCTTTGATGAGTAGTGCCGCCATGGAGGGGATCCTCGCGATCCTGGCCGCGAAATCCACGGTTCTCTCGGCGATCTCCTCGGCAGGGAAGACCTTGGACACCATGCCAAGCCCATAGGCCTCGTGTGCGTCCAGCGAGTCTCCTGTGAGCAACAGCTCCTTGGCCTTACGAGGGCCAAACTCCCAAGGGTGTCCGAAGTACTCGACGCCGCACATCCCCAGCCGGGTGCCAACGACGTCGGCGAACACTGTGCCCTCGGCCGCGACAATCAGATCGCAGCACCATGCCAGCATCAGCCCGGCGGACAGCACATTGCCGTGCACCTGTGCAATTGTGATTTTGCGCAGGTTCCGCCAGCGCCGGGTGTTCTGGAAGTAGTAGTGCCATTCCTGCCGAGTCCGGTTCTCCGCGCCGCCGAGTGTCCCGCCACTGCACAGGAACGTCGGGTGCTGGTCTGGGCCCGGCGCGCTCTCGGCCGCCATCTCGGCGGTGCCGAGGTCATGACCAGCGGAGAACGACGGTCCCGCGCCGCGCAGGATTACCACACGCACTGCGTCGTCGGCCTCGGCCCGGTCGAATGCTGCTCCCAGCTCGACGAGCAGGCCCCGGTTCTGCGCGTTGCGCGCCCTTGGCCGGTTGAGCGTGATCCGCGCGATTCGACCGTGGACGTCGAGCGTCTCGTACTCGATATACCGGTACCCGGTGCTCTGCGCATCGGGGGCGTCTTCAGTGGATGCCTCGCTCGCGACGGTCATGTTCTCTCCATCTGTCCGCTCATGGTGAGCTGGATACGTAGCCTTTTCTTGTCGATCTTTCCGGTGGGGAGTACCGGCAGTGCCTCGATGACGACCACTGACCGCGGTGCCTTGTAGCGGGCGATCCGGGTGGCGACGTGTTCACGAAGCTCGGCGGCGCCGAGCTTCGTGCCGGTCGCTACCGCCGCGGGGTGAGTTCGACGACGGCGCACACCGCTTCACCGAATCGTTCGTCCGGTATGCCGACGACGGCGCAGCGGGCGACCGCCGGGTGGGTCGCGAGCGCGTCCTCGACCTCGAGGGAGTACACGTTCTCGCCGCCGGAGATGATGACGTCCTTCTTCCGGTCAACGAGGTGCAGCAGGCCCTCCTCGTCGACGAGCCCGATGTCGCCGGTGTGGCACCAGCCGTCGACGAGGGTGGCGGTGGTCGCCGCGGAGTCGTTCCAGTAACCGCGGAACATCGCGGGTGATGCGACCAGGATCTCGCCTGGGATCCCGGGCGGGCAGTCGCGGTCGTCGTCGACGATGCGTATGTCGGTGTCCGGGAAGGGGTGCCCGACGGAGGCGAGCCGGCGGTCACGCCCCGGGCCGTCGCCGCGGTGCAGTTCCCGGGGAAGCCCCGAGGTCATCACCTCGGTCTGGCCGTAGAGATTGAGGAATCCGGCGTCGGGCATGGCCGCCAGGGCGGCCCGCAACGTCGTCGCGGTGATCGGCGCCGCCGAGTAGACGACCGTACGCACGCCGCTGAGCGGGCCGGGCGTGCCGAACAAGGCCATCGATGCCGCCTCGGTGAGCAACGCCTGCAGCATCACCGGCGCGAGGTGCAGCACTGTGACCTGCTCGGTCGGCACGTCGGCGAGCACCGCCGCCGGGTCGAACTGAGGATGCAGTACGGCCGTCCCACCGCGGGCATGTACGCCCAGGGCCATCGCCATCGCGCCGATGTGGAACAGCGGCATGGTCAGCAGAATCCGGTCGTCGCTGCCGGTGCGCATCTCCACGTTCATCATGTGCGCGCCGGCGAACAGCTCCCGTTGGCCAAGGATGACGCCTTTCGGCCGGCCGGTGGTGCCGCTGGTGAAGATCAGACAGGCGATGTCGTCTGGGCGGGCGGCGAACGGCAGGTCGGCCCCGGCGGCCGACGCGACGAACTCCTTGTAGTCGACAATGCCGGCGGATGTGACGTCCGGGCTGGATTCGGTGGCGACCGGGACGGGGCTGCCGCTGCTCCGGCCGGGCGGCGCGTCGATCCGGAAGATCAGCTCGAGGTCGAGGTCGGCGCGGATGGCTTCGACGACTGGCAGGAACTCGGCGTCGACGAACAGTGCCCGGGGCCGTGATTCGGCGAGGATCTGGGCGATCTCGGGCGGGGCAAGGCGGAAGTTGACGGTCGTGACGATGATCCCGGACAGCTGCCCGGCGGCCAGGACTTCGCCGAACGCGATGCTGTTGCGGCCGAACAGCGCGATCCTGTCGGCGCGGCGCAGCCCGGCGGCCGCGAGTGCCGCGGCCAGGGCCGTTGCCCGGCAGTACAGCTCGTGATGGGTGATGCTGTCGCCGTGGGCACGGTACGCCGGCACATCGGCGAATCGCTCCGCGTTGCGCCGGACGATGTCCCCAAGACAGTGATCGGTGCGGTGATCTGCCATCACGAGCTACTCCGTTGAGGCTCTGCGTGCCATGAGTTGGCGATGATGTCAAATCAGTCGGCCGCGAGCAAGCCCGACCGGCCACCGCTGATCGTCGAGCCGCGCACCACCGCCGTTGTCCGCATCGAGTGCCAGGAGGTAGGAGGTCGTGCTCGGTGGGGTCGTCGGTGCTGCCGGTGCTCGCCGCCAACGCCGAGGGCGTCCTGGCCGCTGCCTGGTCGCGAGCCAGGGCCGAGGGATGAGCCAGCTAGAACTTGGCGATACTGTCAAGTACAGTAGAGTCGGGAGCGGGTCAGGGCGGTGCGGAGGCGGTGACGGACCGTTGAGCCTCTTCGTCGCCCAAGGCACCTCGTCAGCATCAGCGTCGCCAGGAGAACGGGAGCTGGCGCGGCGTCCCGTGGCGTGATACCGCGCCTTTTGCGTCGGCCCCACGCGGGAAGCGCGCCTCCTGTGCCCGAAACCGCGCGAGAAGCATGCCGTCCGCGCAGCGCCCCGCCGACTTGTAGGGAACCACGGAAGGCAGGCACTTCATGAACACCCGCATCAATGCCGGCCAGCCCGGTGCTGAGGCGTCGACGTCCGACCGACCGACGCATCACGCGCACGCGATGATGCACTGCAACCTGAATACGGTCGACGTCGAGCGGTCCGCCGAGTTCCACATGGCGGTCTTCGGTCTCGAGCCGCGGATGCGCTCGGTCAGCGTCGGCCATGACGCCACCCCGATGGGCCTGCTCGACGATACCGCGAGCGTCACGACATTCCTCTACGACCTGCGCGGGCCTCGCTCGGCGCCGGCGCTGGAGCTCGTCGGATGGAGCCGGCCGCCGACCGAGCCGGTCCGGCCGGAGCACCGGCCCTCCGGGTTCACCGCGCTCGGCTACCGGGTAGCCTCCCTCGGCATCGTGATGGCCCGCCTCGCCGCTCTGGGGATCACGTCGACGCCGGTGCCCGGCGGCCTGTCCGTGCGCGGCGAGGCTCGTCAGGCCCTGCGGTTCACCGACCCGGACGGCGTTGTCTTCGAGGTCGTCGAGATCGCGCCGGCCGCCGACGATCCTCGGCGGGCAGCGCTGCTCTCGCACGAGCGGATGCGCTGCACCGATCTCGAGCGCACCGTCGCCTGGTACGAGCGGATCGGCTGGCGGCCGCGCGACCGAGGAGTCGGACCGGGCAGGGTGCCGACGGCGTCGCTGGTGCTGCCCGAGGATCCGACCTTCTCCTTGGAGATCGAACAGCACCCGCTGCCCGCTGGGGCGACGCTGACCCCGGCGGCGAACAGCCAGGGCCTCTACCGGATCGCGCTCGCGGTCGACGATGTCCTCGCCACGCACGCCTCGCTCAAGGCCGGGGGTGCGGTCGCCGGCGCATTCGGCCGCGCCCCGGAGCCGGTGGCGATACCGATGCCGGACACCCCCACCGGCGGCTTCACCGTCCTGTTCCTCGCTGACCCGGACGGCGCCGTTGTCGAGCTGGTCGAACGACCGCGTTCAGCCGTGCGGCGCCCAGTGGAGCCGAGCTGAGCTCGCGGCCCTTTCTCCAGCCGAAGAGAACGACGATGAGGCCCGGAGAATGGGCCAGACCAGCGGGAGCTGGCGACGCTGGCGCCGGCGTAGCCACGGTGGTGCCGGCGTCGCCACGGTCGAGGAACAGTGCCCTCGCGGACACGACGATCGTCGCTCGGGTACGCGCCACCCGCGGGCCATGCGTCCCGGCCGCGAGGTCGTGCCGGCCCGCTCCGGACCGTTGGTGTCGACGGACACGTCCGACCAGGCCTCGGGCCGGCACGGAGGGCTGTCGGGTGTTCGGTTAGTTCAGATCTCGACGACCCGGTCGAAGTCGGCGCCGGCGAGCAACTCGGTGCCAAGCTGCTCGGTGAGCGCGCGGTGTCCGCCCAGCAGCGCGTCGAGCGCCGCGGCGCGGGACACGTGCCGATGCAGCTGGTGCTCCAGAGACAGCCCCATGGCTCCGCAGACCTGCAGTGCGTGCCGCATAACCTCGGCCTGTGCCCAGCCGGCCCGCAGCTTGGCCAGTCGTGCCGCGCCCACGCCGCCGTCCGGATGGTCCTGCGCGGCCCAGGCCACCGCCAGCACTGAGCGCGCCGACTCGGTCGCGACGTGCGCCTCGGACAGCCGGTGCCGCACCGCCTGGAAGGTCGCGATCTGGCGGCCGTACTGTACGCGTGCGCTGGTGTGCTCGACCGCGATGGCGAGTGCGGCGGCGCACACGCCGATGATCTCCGCCGCGAGTGCGAGCCGACCGGCGGCGACCGCGCGCTCCCAGGCACCGCCGTCGGGCAGGGTGTGCTCGGCGAGTCCGTCGACAGCACCCTCCACAACGAGCCAGCGGGAGGCTGGGTCGAAGCCCCCGGCCGGCCGGGCGATGGCGGTGACCAGGCCGGCGGGCACGAGCGCGAGCTCGACCCGCCCGTCGAGCGCGACCGGGACCACCACCTCGGTGACGCCGTCCAACCCGCCGAGCAGCAGGCCGGCCAGCGGTGCGCCGGGCGTCACGGGCGCAGCCGTACCGAGCGGGTAGAAGGGGACACGGGTCCCGGCACCCGGCGCCGGGAGGCTCGGCGCCAGCTCGGCGAGCAGCACGTCGTCGAGCACCCGGGAGGCGGCCAGAGCCCGGCCGTGCTCGACGAACAGCAACGTGGTCGCGCCCGCTCGGTCGTCGGCGAGGACCTCGTCCCAACCGAGCTCCTCAAGGACGGAGCCGAGGCCAGAGCCGTCGAGGTTCGTGGTCAGCACCTCCCGCAGCGAGCCGGCAAGCAGCTCCGCGGTCGCCGCGTCGAGGCCGGTTTCCGAGGGTGAGGAGATCACCGCTTCGTCTCCTTGGGAAGGCCGAGTACATGGTCGGCGAGGATCGTGCGCTGGACCTCAGCGGAGCCGCCGAGGATCGTCGCCGACCGGCTGAACCACCAGTCCGTCCGCCACTGCGCGACCTCCCCGAAGCAACCGGCCGCGACGGCCGCCGCCGCGGCCGGCGCGGTGACGCCTGGTGCGTCTTCGGCGGCGAAAAGGAACTCGTCGCTGAGAAGGTCGCGGGCGGTGTCGTGCAGGCAGATCTCGGCGGTCGCGAGCAGCACCTTGTCGACGCTCGCCTCTGGGCCTACGGTGTCGCCGGCCGCGAGCCGGCGCACGGTGTCGGCGCTGCGCGCTCGCAGCGCGGCGAGGTGCGCGTACGCTTCGCCGAGGCGGGCCGCCGCGTCGGCGGGCAGGGTCCGGCCGGCGGCCGCGCGAGCGGCCAGCTGGCCGCGTAGCTCGCGCAGCCGGCGCAGCGCCTCGGCCGCTGACAGCCATGCGTACATCGCCCGCTCGAACTGCAGCAGGTACATCGCGACGGCCCAGCCCTGCCCCTCGGCGCCGATCAGCCGGGATGCGGGAACGACGACGTCGTCGAAGAACACCTCGGCGAGTTCGTTGTCACCGTTGGCCATCGCGACCGGCCGGATGGTGACACCAGCGGCGTCGACATCGATCATGATCATTGACAGGCCGCGGTGGCGGGACTCCGGGGTGCCGGTGCGGACCAGGCAGACCAGCCGGGTCGCGGTCGCGCCGTGGCTGGTCCACAGCTTCTGGCCGGTCACGACATAGGTGTCGCCATCGCGGCGCGCACGGCAGCGCAGCGACGCGAGGTCGCTGCCGGCCTCCGGCTCCGAGAAGCCCTGTCCCCACCACTCCTCGCCGCGTAGGTAGGCCGGCAGATGCGCGGCGGCCAGGTCTTGGGCGAACCGTACGACCGGCGGGCCAAGCGTCTCCAGCAGCATGTGCTGCCCGGGGACCGGCAGCCCGGCGGCGGCCAGCTCGTCGTAGAGCACGGCGCGATGGCGTTCGTCGCCGCCCAGCCCGCCGGCGGCCGACGGCCAGCCGTAGCGGTTCCACCCGCCGTCATACAGCAGGCGTTCCAACCCGGCGTGGTCGGCCATCCTGGCCTCGGTGCTCGGGTAGCGGCGGTTGCGGAAGCGCTGCAGCGCCCGCTCGGCTCTGAGGTGGTCACGCAGCGCCAGGCGATAGGCGTCGAGATCCTCGGCGAACGGGCCGTCGGCACACGCCTCGCCCGCCGGGCCAGCAAGGGTAGGTGCACCGACCGGCCCGGTCATGACGCGGTGCCCGCGACGGCCGCTGAGGTGCCATCGGCCTCCGCCTTGGCGGCCCGGCGCCGCGAGCGGGCCAGGAAGGCGTTCACGATCTCGCGGTGTTCGGGGGTGTCGAACGAGGCGAACTCCTCCTGCAGCGCGTACTCGAGCACCCCGGCGACGGCTCGCTTGATGTGCATGTTCAGCGCCCGCTTGGTGCTCTGCACGGCCTGCGGCGGCTGGGCGGCGATCTTCTCCGCGAGCCTGACCGCCGCGTCCACCAGGTCGGCGTCCGCGACGACCCGGCTGGCCAGCCCCAGCTCGACCGCCTTGTGCGCTGGGATCCGCTCGCTGGTCAGCAGGTATTCCTTGGCCCGCAGCATGCCCATCAGCAGCGGCCAGGTCGGCGCGCCGCCGTCGGCGGCGGTGAGCCCCACCGAGATGTGCGGGTCGGCGATGTAGGCGCTCTCGGCGATGAGCACGATGTCGCTGCAGACGGCGATGTTGCAGCCGAGCCCGACCGCCGGTCCATTGACCGCGGCGACGACCGGTAGTGGGAAGTCGACCATCTCGGTGAGCAGCCGGCGGGCGCCCTCGATCTCCCTACGGCGCCTCGGCCGGTCGTCCCAGAGCTCGACGAAGTGCTCGAAGTCGCCACCGGCGCTGAAGGCACGGCCCGCCCCGGTGATCACGACTGCGCGCGCCGACGGATCGTCGGCCAGGTGGCGCCAGACGGCGATCAGCGCCGCGTGCAGCCGGTCGTTCGCCGCGTTCAGCGCCTCCGGGCGGTTCAGCGTGACGATACGGACCGGCCCTCGCTCCTCAAGGAGCAGCTCCGGCGCGAACGGGTTCTGCATCGACCCTCCTGGGTGCGCTGCATGGGGTGGGTACAGCCAACGTCGACCTGAACGTCAACCAGCCGACTACCCCTGCCGGGGCGACTGTAGGTGCACGACTCGGCCCACAAGACCGTAGTTTGACGTGTATGTCAAGTCTGCCTACGGTGCTGTCTGCCGCGTCGCGACGCCGCGGACATCGAGCACGCGGGCCGGTGGTCGGTGTTCGCCAGGCGAAGCGAGGGGCAGATGGCCGAAACGGCACGGGCGGTGTCGGGAAGTTCCGGTTCCGCGACCTATACGCGCCCGGCGGCGCGGCTGTTGCCAAGCCCGACGCCGGAGTCCAGGGCGTTCTGGACCGGCGGTCGTGAGGGGCAGTTGTTGATCTATCGCTGTCGAGGTTGTGGCCACTTCTTCCACCCACCGGGTCCGGTCTGCTGGCGCTGCCGGAGCACCGACGTCGGCCCCGAGGCCGCCTGCGGGCAGGCGACGGTGGCCGCCGTCACCGTGAACCGGCAGCCCTGGATCCCGACCTTCCGCCGCCCTACGCGGTCGCCATGGTGGAGCTCGCTGAGGAGCCGGACGTGCGGCTCGTCACCAACGTTGTCGGCATCGCGCCCGAGGAGGATCGACGGCATCGCCAGCTACCCGGGGCCCGGCATACCTGGCAAGGGTTTCTCCGGTGCCGACACCCATGAGGTGCGTAATGCGCTCGGTCTGCGCAGCCGCTGGTATCTCTCGGCGATGGAGACCGCCGGGCAGATCGGCCCGGCGATCGAGGCCTGCACGGCCGTCACCCTGGGACTGGCCAACCACGTCGTCGTCTTTCGCTTGGTCTGGGAGTCGACGGCGCAGGCCAGCGCCGGCCGGGCGTCGGTGCTGTTCGGCGGCGGCGAGCTGCCGCCCTATCTGGAGTACGTCGCGCCGTTCGGCGCCTTGTCGGCGGCGAACGGGCTGGCCCTGCCGGCACAGCGCTACATGCACGACTTCGGGCTCACCCGGGAGCAGCTGGGCGCGATCGCGATCAACGCCCGACGCAACGCCGGCCTCGGCTTCTGCGGGCACGGCAAGGTCGGTGAGTTCATCGAGGGCGGGGAACGGATCGCGCTGACCGGCTCGCTGCCGCTCAACACCAGCGGCGGGCAGCTGTCGGGTCGCCGGCTGCACGGTTTGGGCTTCCTGCATGAGGCCTGCGTGCAGCTGTGGGGCGAGGGCGGCGAGCGGCAGGCCCCCGGCAGCCCCGAGATCGCCGTGGTCGGCGTCGGTGGCGGTCCCGTCGGCGGCGCGATGCTGCTCAGCACGCGTTGACCGGACAGTTCGTCGCCGCCGCGCGCGACGTGTATGGCCGCCGCGCTCGCCACGGCGAGCATCGCCGGCGGAGGGCTTCGCGCCGGCGCAACTTGACCGGCTCGGAGGGCGAACATATGCTTCTGACGCTTTCGTCAAATATGGTCACCAATGGTCGGCGGTCTCCGGCCACATGGCCAGTCGGTGTGCCCGGAGGAGACGGATGATTGCTGACGCCGACGGGCTCGACACGCTGCGCCGGGAGGTCCGAGAGTTCGCCGTGGCCGCCGGCCTGACAGCGCGCTGCGACAGCTGGATGCGGGGGTACGACCCCAAGTTCAGCCGGCAGCTGGGCGAGCGTGGCTGGATCGGGATGACGTGGCCACGTGAGTATGGCGGCGGAGCTCGGTCCAACGTGGAGCGCTTCGTCGTCACCGAGGAGCTGCTGCGCGTCGGCGCTCCGGTGATGGGCCATTGGACGGCCGACCGTCAGATCGGCCCATCGATCCTGCGTCACGGCACGGAAGAGCTGCGTGCGGAGTTCCTACCGGCGATCTGCCGCGGCGAGCTGGTCTTCGGACTGGGGCTGAGCGAGACCGAGGCCGGCTCGGACCTCGCGGCGGTGCGTACCCGGGCGGTGCAGGTCGACGGCGGCTGGTTGATCACGGGTACCAAGATCTGGACAACGTCCGCGCACGTCGCCACGCACCTCTACGTGCTCGCGCGTACCGGTGAGCCGGCGAGCACCGGGGCCGCCCGTCATGCCGGGCTCACCGAGTTCCTCGTCGACAGCGACACCCCGGGCATCACCGTCCGCCCGATCGTCGATCTGGTCGGGGAGCACCATTTCAACGAGGTCGTCTTTGACGCGGTGTTCGTCCCCGACGGGCGGGTGCTCGGCGCCGTCGGTGCCGGCTGGAAGCAGGTCACCGAGCAGCTCGCGTTCGAACGCGGTGGCGCCGAGCGGTTCCTGTCGACCTACCCGCTGTTCGCCGCGGTGGTGCGGGCGGCCCGGCGCGCCCCGGACCGGGGCGTGACCGAGCGGGTCGGAGCGCTCGCCGCCCGCCTCGCCGGGCTGCGCGAGCTGGGCGTCCAGCTCGCCGTCGCGATCGACGCCGGCGAGGTGCCGGTGAGCCTCGCCGCTGAGTCCAAGCTGCTGGGCACCGCGTTCGAGAAGGCCGTCGTCGAGACGGCTCGCTACGTGTTCGACGTCTGCGGCGCGGATGCCGACGACCGCCGGCTGCTCGCAGAGGGGCTGGCCGCCGTGCCCGGCACCACCATCCGCGGCGGCTCGTCGGAGGTCCTGCAGACGATCATCAGTCGGGAAGAGGTGCCGAAGTGATCCTGGACGCGGACCTGCGTGGCGTCGTCGACGACGTCTTCGGGGACGCGTCGGTGGCTGACGCCGCCGCCGCGGACCCGCTCTGGGCGTTGGTGAGCGAGCTGGGCTGGCCACTTGTCGGCGTCGCGGAGGAGCTCGGTGGGGCGGGTGGTGACCTTGCCGCCGCCGCGGAGCTGGCCGCCGGGACCGGACGGCACGCCGTACCCGTCCCGCTGGTCGAGACCGGGCTCGCCGCGTGGGCGTTGGCCGAGGCAGGCCTGCCCGTCGCGGCCGCCGCCGGCCGGGCGACCGTGGTGCATGCGTCCCTCGGGCAGGTCGAGGCACGCCCCGCCGGCGCGGGCGGCGCCTGGCGGCTGGATGGAACGGCTCCCGACGTGCGATGGCTGTCAGCCGTTGACCGGATCGTCGTGGTCGCCCGGCCCGCCGCCGGCGGGACCGTCGTCGCGGTGCTCGACCCGCGCGGTACCCCTGGGCTGGACGTGGAGGCGGGGCACAGCTTCGCGGACGAGCCGCTCGGGACGCTGCGCCTCGACGGGGTGGTCGTGCCCGCGGCGGCGGTCGCGGTGGCGCCGGCCGGACTCGCCCGTGACGTGCTGGACCGGGCGGCAGTTCTGCGCGCGGCGGCGATCGCCGGCGCCGTCGAGCGGGCCTGCGCGTTGACGAAGGAGCACGTCGGCACCCGCCACCAGTTCGGCCGGCCGCTGGCGGCGCTGCCGCCGGTGCGCCAGCTCATCGCCGGCATGGCCGTCGAGCGTGACCTCCTGGACGCCGCGCTCGCCGTCGCGTTGGCCCGGCCGGGGCACGCGACCGCCGCTGCCGCGCGGGCGGTTGCGGCGGCGTGCGCGGGCGCCGTCGCGACCGGCGCCCACCAGCTGCACGGCGCGATCGGCGTCACCCAGGAGTACCCGCTGCATCGGCTGACCCGCCGGCTGTGGGCGTGGCGAGACGAGGACGGCTCGCAGCGTCGCTGGGAGGAGATCGTCGGCGCCGAGGTGCTCTTGGGTGATGGCGACGACGGGCTGTGGTCGCTTGTCGCCGGCGCGGAGGGCGCGGCGACCGCCGTCCCCGTCTGAACCGTGCAAACAGCGGCGGCGCCCCGCGCGGGTGGCCGCCGAGGTGTCGACTGGAGGAGAGCCGTGATGGCACAGCAGGTGCCGATCGCCGAGAACCTGTTCACCTGGCCGTCGGACAACCCGGCGTTGATCGGTGGCCGATCGTCGGATGGGCGGGTGGTCTTCCCGTACCGGGCTCACCGGCTGGTCGGCGGCGTGCGCGAGGAGCTGGAGAGGGTCGAACTGCCGCGCCGCGGCACGCTGTGGACCTTCACCACCCAGCGGTTCCGCCCGCCGGCCCCGCCGTACGCGGGCGACGACGAGCAGAGCTTCGAGCCGTTCGCGGTCGGCTACGTCGAGCTCCCCGGCGTGCTGCGGGTCGAGGCCCGGCTGACCGAGCCGGACCCCGCGAAGCTGCGCATCGGCCAGGAGATGGAGCTGCGGATCGTTCCGTTCGGCACCGACGCCGACGGCAACCAGACCATGATCTACGCGTTCGCCCCGGCGGACGGCGGGAAGGGGGCCGACCATGGCTCCGAGTGACGTCGATGTCGCGATCATCGGGGTTGGCCTGCATCCCTTTGGCCGATACCCCGGCAAGTCCGCCCTGGAGATGGGTGAGGACGCCGTCATCGAGGCGCTGTCCGACGCGGGCGTCGACTGGCCCGCCATCCAGGTGCTCTATGCCGGCAGCATGGAGGTCAAGAACCCGGAGGCGATCACCGGGCTGCTCGGCATGACCGGGATCCCGGCCCGGGCCGTGTTCACCGGCTGCGCGACCGGTGGGACCACGCTCGCGATGGCGGCCAACGCCATCAGGCTTGGCGAGGCCGACGTCGCGCTGGCTGTCGGCCTCGACAAGCACGGGCGGGGCGCGTTCTCCGACCACCCGTCGGTGTCGGGGCTGCCAGACTGGTACGGCGAGGCGGGACTGTTTCTCACCACCCACTTCTTCGGCATGAAGATCAACCGCTACATGCACGACTTCGGGATCACCCCGATCACACTCGCGCGGGCAGCCGCGAAGGCGTTCCGCAACGGAGCGGCGAACCCGAACGCCTGGCGTCGCAAGCCGCTGACCGAGGAGCAGATCCTCGAGTCGCAGTACCTGAACTACCCGCTCACCCAGTACATGTACTGCGGCCCGGACGAGGGCGCCGCGGCGGCGGTCGTCTGCCGGGCCGACCTCGCCAACCGTTACACGGACAAGCCGATCTACCTGCGGGCGAGCCAGATGTTCTCCCGGCGGGAGGGCGCGCTGGAGGTGCTGACCCCGTCGCTGCAGCTGGACACCGCGCCCAGCCCCACCGTGTTCGCGTCGAAGGCCGCCTACGCGCAGGCCGGTATCGGCCCGGACGACGTCGACGTCGCGCAGTTGCAGGACACCGACGCGGGCTCGGAGGTCATCCACATGGCCGAGAACGGGTTCTGCGGGGACGGCGAGCAGGAGAAGCTGCTGGCCGAGGGGGCGACCGAGATCGGCGGGCGGATCCCGGTCAACACCGACGGCGGGCTGCTGGCCAACGGGGAGCCGGTTGGTGCTTCCGGCCTGCGCCAGGTCTACGAGCTCGCCAACCAGCTGCGCGGCCGGTGCGGTGACCGGCAGGTGGCGAACGCGCGGGTCGGCTACGCCCAGCTCTACGGCGCCCCGGGTACCGCGGCCGTCACCATCCTGACGACGTGACGGCCGAGTCGTCGCTGACGGAACTGGTCCGGCCCGGCAGCCGGGTGGCGGTCGGGGACGGGATCGGGGCGCCGCGGGCGCTGTCCGCCGCGCTGTCCGCAGCGGCCGCGACGGCCGGCGGGGTGCGGCTGCTGCTCGGCTGGCTACCGACCGCGGACCCCGACCTGGACTACGGCGCGTTCGCCGACGTTCGGGCCGTGATGAGCGGCTGGGGGCTGCGCCGGCCGGTAGAGGACGGCCGGGTGCGGGCGTTGCCCGTCCGGCTGTCGACCGTGCCGGCGCTGCTGCGCGGGCCGCTGCGCCCCGACCTGCTGGTCGCCAGCGTGGTTGCGGCGCCAGACGGCGAGGGCTATGTGTTCGCGACCGAGATCTCCTGGATGCGGGCGGCCGTCGACGCGGGTGCCCGCGTCGCGGCCATCGTCCTGCGTAACGCGCCGCGCGGCTGCGACCCAGGGCCGCCGCTGCTGGCGGACCGGCTGGTGATCGTGGGGGAAAGCGACACCCCGCTGGTGTCGCTCGCCTTCTCCTCGCCCTGCGACGTCCACCGGGCGATCGCCGAGCGAGTCGCGGTGCTCGTGCCGGTCGGTGCCCGGGTGCAGGTTGGACCGGGCGCGATGGGCCTGGCGGTCCTGGAGGCGCTGCGCGAGCCGGTGCGGATCGACACCGGCCTGCTGCCCGAGGGCGTTGTCGGCCTCGACCGGCGCGGCCTGCTGCTCGGTACACCGGTGACGACCTACCTGGCTGGTGGGCCGGAGCTGCTGGCGTGGGCGGACGGCAGGCCGCTGCTGCGTCGGATGGAATACACCCACGACCTGACCCGGCTCTCGACGGGTGAGCCGTTCGTCGCCGTCAACACGGCGATCGAGATCGACGAGCAGGGCCAGGTCAACGTCGAGGGCCTGCCGGGAGCCGCCGTCGGTGGCATCGGTGGGCACAGCGACTACGCGGTCGCCGCCGCCCGTTCGGCCGCCGGGCTCAGCATCGTTGCCCTCCCGTCGACCCACCGCGGGCGCCCGACCCTCGTCGAGCGGCTCTCGGCACCGGTGAGCACGGTAGGTCACGACGTCGACGTTATCGTGACCGAACACGGCACCGCCGACCTGCGCGGCCTCGACCGCTCCGAACGCGCCGCAGCGCTCCACCGCCTCTGGTCCCGCGCCAGCGTCACCTGATGACTGCCGCGTCGTTGGGCGGCCCGCTCGAGGGCTGCATCACCCAGGCCCCAGCACGGAAGAAGCCCACCCCCGCCGAGCCCGACTGGACCTCTTCAAGAAGACGATTGACGCGATGCTTTGTTCGACGATGACCCGGCGCCGGCCGTCGGCGTCGGGCACGGCATCGCGGCGTTACCCGGCGCGGGCCCGCTGGTCGAGATATCCCTGGGCCAGCAGCTGCCCTCCGTTGCCACGTCTTGCATGCTTGGACGAAGGATCATGTGACGAAATCATCAAAATTCGCCATCACCTGTCGGAATGGCCGATTGCGGAGTGGCTGAGTGGCTGAGTGTGCCGGATAGTCACTGAAGCCCCAAGAGCCACTCTGACGCGTCCTGTCAGTGATCATGAAGGTCAGCCTCATATACTGGGACCACCATGAACGACGCAGCCCCCATACCGACCCGGGACGGGATCTCCGCCGAGAGCGATCCGGACCCGCGCCGAGCCGACGACACGAACAGCGCCGATGACGGGGGTGCCAAGCTGGGCCTGCGGGCGGCCCGCACCCGCGCTGCGATCCTGGCGGCATCGAAGACGCTCTTCCTCGAGCGCGGCTACGCCGGCACCCGGATCAACAACATCACCGACGCCTGCGGTATCTCCCGAGCCGGCTTCTACACCTATTTCAAAGACAAGGAGGAGATCTTCAAAGCCCTCGGCGGGCAGGCCTACCGGGAGATCCTAGCGGTCGTCGAGGCATGGGAGCAGGTCCCACGGCCATGTACCCGCGCGGACGTCGAGGCATGGATCTGGAAGTACTTCGAGTTCATGGATCAGCACGGCGCCTTTGTCCTGTCCGCGCAGTCCAATCCTGCCGACGAGGTCATCGGCGCGACGAGGAGCCGGACGACGATGCGGGTGGCCTGGCTCCTCGGCGTGCACCTGCGCGGCCGCCAGCGCACCCCGACCGACGCACCCGAAGCCCTGGGCCTGGCGTTCCAGTCCATGCTGGACCGCGCCTGGCACCACTGCCACATCCAGCACCTTCCGATCCATGACGCGGACATGGTCCGCGTCATGGCCGACTTCCTCATGGCCGTCCTCGAGGTCTGACAGTGCCAGCGCCCTGCTGACGGTTCTCGACGGCGGGAGCCGCGGGCCGCCCGGTCAGCCGACCGGAGATCCGACACGGTCCCGGAGACCGTCCTTGATGACTTTGTCGGAATATGCTCACTGAGCGGGACCGTCACGAGCTGTGTACCTGCAGGTCTCGAACCTATGCCGTCCTGAGCGGTCCCACACCGGCGCGATGCAGGAGCCGTTCGTAGTAGACGGCTGGACCCCCGAACAGGAGTTGGGAGGCTTTGGCTCGGCGATAGTAGAGGTGGGCGGAGTGCTCCCAGGTGAAGCCGATGCCGCCGTGGACCTGGATGTTTTCGGCGGCGACGGCCATGAACGCCTCGGAGCAGACGGCGTGGGCGACGGCGGCGGCCACGCCCGGGTCCGGCGAGGCCGGCACGCCGTCGACCGCCCGGGCCGCTTCATTCGCCGCCGCGTCGGCGACCTGGACGCGGGTGAGCATGTCCGCGCACTTGTGCTTGACGGCCTGGAAGGAACCGATCGGCCGGCCGAACTGCATGCGCTCCTTGGCGTAGGCCGTGGCCGTCTCCAGGCACGCGCGGGCTCCGCCCACCTGCTCGGCGGCCAGGGCCGTGGTCGCGACGTCAAGGACCCGGGCGACGACGGGGGCCGCCCCGCCCGGCTCGCCGACGAGGCGGGCCGGTACGTCCCGGAAGTCCACTCGGGCGATCCGGCGGGTCAGGTCGAGGCCGCGCAGCGTCGTCCGGGAGACCCCGGCGGTCGTCATGTCGACCTCGTAGAGAGTCGGTCCTGCCGGGCTGTCGGCGACGATCAGTGCCACATCAGCGGTGCCGCCCTCCACGACCAGCGGCGCGGTGCCCTCGAGAACGACCTCCGCGCCGGAGCCGTTGACATGGACGCCGAGCGTGCCCGCGTCCGGCTCCCAGGACCCGGCCCGGTTGGGGACGGTGAACGTGGCCGTCGTCGCGCCGGCGGCGATGCCGGGCAGCAGGCGCTCCGCAGCGCCCGCGTCCCCGGAGGCGACGATCGCCGTCGCCGCGAGCACGACGGTCGAGAAGAACGGCGAGGGCAGCAGTACCCGGCCCATCTCGCCGATCACGACGGACAGCTCCACCAGGCCGTAGCCGTCGCCGCCGTAGGCGGTCGGCAGCGCCAGCGCCGGCAACCCGAGCTCCGCAGCGATCTGGGCCCACACCTTGTCGTCGTAGCCGCGCTCGGAGCCGACCGCGGCGCGTACCGCTGCCTCGTCGGCCTTGCTGGACAGGAAGTCACGCACCGCGGTGCGTAGCTCGGTCAGCTCCGCGTCGCTGGCCTCCGCCCGCGTCACGTCGGCGTCCGTCGTCGTGCCCGTGCTCATGCTTCGGCCCTTCCCGATCGACGCAGCTCGCGAAACGGCGACTTCGTGTCGATGCTGGGCTCCTTGGGCAGGCCGAGGACCCGTTCCGCGAGAATGTTCTTCATGATCTCCTCGGTGCCGCCGAGGATGCGCAGCGCGGGGGTGGCGAGCAGCAGCTCCGTCCAGGCGAACGTGCCCCATTCGCCGGTGTCGGCGACCAGTCGCGGGCCGACGATCTCGGCTGCGAGGTGGGCGCCGCGGGTGAGGTTCTGGGCGTACATGAGCTTGGAGACGCTCGCCTCGGGGCCGGGCTGCTGGCCGGCGCGGTACCGGCGCAGTGCTTGGTGGTTGAGGTACTCGGTGGCGGCCTGGTCGGCGTAGAGCTCCGCGAGCCGGCGGCGCGCAGCCGCGTCGTCAAGACGGCCGTTGGCGCGCAGCAGCTCGGTCAGGAACGGCAGCGCGACCGCTCGCGCCGCGGGCCCAGCGCCCTCGCCGCCGACGCTGGCACGTTCGTTCATCAGGGTGGTCAGCGCGACCCCCCACCCACCGTCGACCGGGCCGAGGCGGTGGTCGTCGGGGACGCGCACATCGGTCAGGAACACCTCGTTGAACTCGGCGCCGCCGGTCATCTGCTGCAGCGGGCGGATGTCGACGCCGGGCGCGGACATGTCGACGACGAAGGCGGTGATGCCCTTGTGCTTGGGCTTGTCCGGATCGGTGCGGCACAGCGCCAGACCGATCGCCGCGTGGTGCGCGACCGACGTCCACACCTTCTGCCCGCTCAGAAGCCAGCCGTCGCCGTCGCGGACCGCCCGGGTCGTGACACCGGCCAGATCCGAGCCGGCGCCCGGCTCGCTGAACAGCTGGCAGGCGATGATGTCGCCGGCGTACATCGCCGGTAGGTAGCGCCGCTTGAGCTCCTCGGAGCCATGCGCCAGGATCGTCGGCCCGATCATCCCGAGCCCGATCAGGGAGAGCACCGCGGTGTCCGGGACGTCGTACTCGGTCTCGAGGCCGTCGTAGACGAGGTCGTGGAGGCTGGACAGACCCCGGCCGCCGAACTCGGACGGGCCGGTGATCCACCCGAAGCCGTTGCTGTAGCGGACCTTCTGCCACGCCTTCGCCGCGGCCACCTTCGCGGCCTCGACCTCCGGGGGATCGGTGCTGAAGTAGGTGATCCGGTCCTCGCCCTCGCCCCAGACGACCTCGTCGCTGGTGTGGGCGCGGCGGGTGGCGTTCGCGTCGAGGAAGGCGCGGGCCTCGGCGACGAACTGGTCCATCCCGCTGTCGTCCGGTTCGCTCGGCATCGGCGGTCTCCTCGGCGGTGGTCGGTGGTCGGTGGTCGGAGGTCGGTGGGCGGCTGGCACGCTGACGGAATCATTCGCCCGCGGTCGCACCGGCCAGGGGCGAAGGCTGGACGCCGGCGGCCGCTCCCTGAGACCGGCGACGCGCTCCCTGCGATTGGGCCGGCTGGGCCGTCACGCGGCTGGGACGTCAAGTTGGTTCCCGATCCTTACCCGCCATGCGCAGCGGCGCCGCCCATGGCGGTTCAGTGGCTCCCATCAGAACGATGTTTGACGAATATGTCAAGTCGGCTTAGGGTCGGATGACGGCTTGGTCCAGGATGCGGTCCATGCCGGTCTGGCGGTCGATCCGACGAGGGAGCCGACGGGTGCAGGCACAGAAGAAGCGGATGCTCGACGGGCGGGTCGTCATCGTGACGGGCGGCGGCCGCGGGATCGGACGGGCCCACTGCCTGGAGCTCGCGAGCCAGGGCGCCACGGTCGTGGTGAACGACCTGGGCGTGGGTGTGCGCGGTGAGACGGCCGACGGCGCGGCCCAGGAACCGGCGGACGCGGTGGTGGCCGAGATCGAGGCCGTCGGCGGTGTCGCTGTCCGGGACACCGGTTCCGTGTCCGACTGGGCGGCGGTCGGCGCGCTGGTGGCGCGGACCGCCGAACGGTTCGGACGGATCGACGCGGTCGTCAACAACGCCGGGATCCTGCGTGACGCGACGATCACGTCGCTGACCGAGCAGGACTGGGACGCGGTGATCGCGGTGCACCTCAAGGGGACTTTCGCGCTGACCAAGCACGCCTGCGACTACTGGCGGGCGCAGTACAAGGCGGGCCGACGGGTCGTCGGCCGGATCGTGAACACCACGTCGGGCACGGGGCTCGTCGGCAACGTCGGCCAGGCCGCTTACGGCGCGGCGAAGGCCGCCATCGCCAACCTCACCAGAACCACCGCGATGGAGGGCGCCCGGTACGGGGTTACCGCCAACTGCATCTCGCCGGTCGCGGCGACCCGGATGTCCGCCGGCACGGGCCTCACCCCGTCCACCGGCTCTGAAGGCTTCGACCCCTTCGACCCGGCCAACTCCTCGCCGGTGGTCGCCTGGCTGTGCTCGGAGGAGTCCGGCTGGCTCACTGGCCGGGTCCTGCGTATCGACGGAAACACCGTTCACCCCGTCGACCCGTGGACTGTTCGCCCCGGCTACACGGCCGCCGACGGCGGACGCCTGTCCGCCAGTGAGATCGATGCCGGGCTGCGGGTGGCTATGGGTGTCTCGCCGGCGGGTCTCGCCTCCCTCCGGGTGTCCTGACCCGGCCCGCTCCGACGGTCACCGAGCCAGCGGCCAGCTGATCGCACGGCCGGCACCGAGCCTGGATCGGCGGCAACAGACCTACGAGAGGAGACGCCCGATGGTGACACTCGCTGCTTTGGGCACCTATCTTCCCCCTTGGGGATCCGCGCGGGGACGGGTCGTGGGTCCCGATGAGGACGCGCTGACCCTGGGGGTCGCCGCCGCGCGCGCGGCGCTGTCGGCCGCGGGCCGCACATCGCCCGCCGGACCGCCTGCCGCCGAGGCGGCCGCGGCGACGGGCGTGCGTCGGGTGGTGTTCGTGACCCGGGAGTTGCCGTTGCTTGTCGGCAGCAACGCGGCCGCGCTGCTGGCCGGGATCGGGCTCGCGGCGGACATCGCCGTGGTCGAGCAGGTTGGCGGCGCGCCGGCGGTGCTGGACGCGCTCGCCGACGCCAGCCCTGGGACGCTGATCGTCGCCGCGGACGCCCCGGACTCGGGCGAGCCGGCCGGCGCCGCCGCCGCGCTGGTCACCGCCGCCGACACGGCTGGTACAGCCGGCGGGGTCGGCGTGGAGCTGGTGGGCCGGGTGGTCCGCAGCCTGCCGGTCCACAGCCAGGCCGCCGGTGAGGCCGCCGTCCGGGACTACTCGGACACGCGGCTGGAGCGGGAGCGTGGCCTGGGCGTCGCGGTCGAACGCCTGAGCCTGACGGAGAAGCCTGTTGTGGTCGCGGGCGTGGCCCCGAAGCAGGCCGCCACGCTGTGCGCGGGAGCACCCCCGGCGCTGCCGACGCTCGGTGCCAGCTCCGCGCTGTTCGCGATCGCGGCACTGCGCGATGTCGGTTCCAGCGGGGTGGTGCTCGCCGCCGAGCAGGCGTCGGCCACCGCGGTGCGTCTCGACGGTGTGCCCGGGGCGGTGCGCCGCGACGAGCCCGCGCCGCTCGCGCCCGAGAAGGCGACCAGGACCGCGGGCCCGGACATCGCGGTCTCGCTGTCCGCCTACGAGCGCGCGTTCGACGCCAAGCTGCGCTGGGAGGCCGGCCGTTGCGACGCCTGCGGGACGCTCGCGCTGCCACCACGGCGCCGCTGCCTGTCCTGCGGCTCGGAGGCGGGCTGGACGCTGGCCCCGCTGCCGCGCACCGGCGAGGTCTACTCGGCGGTCACCGTGCGTGTACCGGTTCCCGGCCTGCCCACGCCGTACTCGCTCGCCATCGTCGAACTCGACGGCGGCGTCGACGTGCGGGCGCTGGTGAAGGTCACGGGGGTGAAGGCGGGGACGACCCGGATTGGTGACCGCGGGCGCATGGTCCTGCGCCGGGTCGCGGTCCGTTCCGGTGTCCCGGACTACGGCTACGCACTCTTTCCGGACGGCTCGGCCGTGGCCGCTGCTGAGCCGACCACGACCGACACGCTCGAGGGAGTGGCGCGATGAGGCGGGTGGCTGTCGTCGGCGCGGGCATGACCGCGTTCGGCGAGCATTTCGGGTTGGGTATCAAGGACCTGCTGCCGATGGCGGTCTCCGAGATGGCCGCGCACGTCGACAAGGGACTGGACCGGGCCGACATCCAGGCCGCCTGGTTCGGTGAGCTGACCACGACCGACGGCTTCCCGTCCGGCATCCTCGCCGACACCTGCGGCCTGCTGGACATCCCGGTCACCAGGGTGGAGAACGCCTGCGCGACCGGTAATGACGCGGTCCGCAACGCGACGTTCGCCGTGGCCTCGGGCGCGTTTGACGTGGTGCTGGTCGTCGGCGCGGACAAGGTACGGGAGTCCTCGGCCCGCGCCACCTTCTGGGAGTGGGCGGGGCTTACCCGGGACATGGCCTGGGACTACCCGCTGGGGCTGGTCGCGCCGGCGAACTTCGCCCTGCACGTCGCCCGCTACCTCCATGAGTCGCCCGCGACCCGGGAGCACCTTGCCATGGTGGCGGTGAAGAACCATCGGCATGCCCTCCCGAACCCGAAGGCGCAGCTGCGCTACGAGATCACCGTCGAGCAGGCGCTGAACGCGCCGGTCGTCGTCGAGCCGTTCGGGCTCTACGACTGCACCCCGCAGAGTGACGGCGCGGCGGCCCTGCTGCTGGTCGCCGAGGACGTCGCCGACCGGTACACCGACCGGCCGGTGTGGGTGCGCGGCGTCGGGCTGGGCCTGGACCGAGTGATGCACCAGCACAAGCGGGATATGACCACCTTCCCACCGACCGTGAAAGCCGCGAAGGCGTCCTACGCGATGGCCGGCCTCGGCCCGGCTGACATCGACGTGGCCGAGGTACACGACTGCTTCACCGGCGTTGAGCTGATCAGTTACGAGGACCTCGGCTTCGCCGAGCGGTTCGGCGCCTACAAGCTGATCGAGGACGGCACCACCGCGGTCGGCGGCTCGAAACCGGTCAACCCCAGTGGCGGGCTCAAGGCGAAGGGACACCCCCCGGGCGCCACCGGCGTCGCGCAGTGCGTCGAGCTGTTCGAGCAGCTGCGCGGCGAGGCGGCCAACCAGATCGACGGCGCCCGTACGGGGCTGGCGCACAACATCGGCGGCCCGACCGCGGTCTCCGCGGTCACGATCCTCTCGGCGGACCGGGGCTAGCCGGCCGGACAGCGCCTACTGATATCGGGACGGGAACCCTGGCCGCTGCCGTCGAGCGACCAGGCCGAATGACCGGCAACCGCATCTGCTTCAGTCTAGAAGGGTAGGTCTGATGGAACTGGCCGGAAACACCGCGCTGGTCACCGGCGGAGCAGGTGGGCTAGGCGAGGCCACCGTCCGGGCGATCGTCGCCGCCGGCGGGTCGGTCGTCATCGCCGACCTCAACGACGAGAAGGGCGAGAAGCTCGCGGCCGAGCTCGGCCCGTCGGTCCGCTATGCCCGGACGAACGTTCTGGACGACGAGTCGGTGAACGCGGCGATCGCGACCGCCGGTGAGCTGGGCACGTTCCGGTTCGCGGTCGCGGCCCACGGCGGGTTTGGAGTGGCGCAGAAGGTCGTGCAGCGCGACGGGTCGCCGGCCGACATGGAGGGCTTCCGCAAGACTGTCGACCTCTACCTCAACGGCACCTACAACGTCCTGCGGCTTGCCGCCGCGGCGATCGCGACGACGGAGCCGGGCGAGGACGGTGAACGCGGCGCGGTGGTGACGACAGCGAGTATCGCGGCGTTCGAGGGTCAGATAGGCCAGTCGGCCTATTCGGCGGCCAAGGGTGGCGTCGTCGGGGTGACCCTGGCCGCGGCCCGCGATCTCGGGTCGCTCGGTATCAGGGTGGTCTGCGTCGCGCCCGGCACCATGCGCACTCCGATCATGGAGTCGGTCGGTGAGGAGGCGTTGAAGAAGTTTGGCGCGGCGGTTCCGTTCCCGCGCCGCCTAGGTCACCCGTCCGAGTACGGGGCGCTGGTCGTGCACATCCTGACTAACCCGTACCTGAACGGCGAGACCATCCGCCTCGACGGCGCCCAACGCTTCCAGCCCAGGTAGGCCCGCGACAAACGAGGCCTGACTCGCGGAGCCGCGCCCGACTTCGGCATGACTCCTTACGATCGAATGACGCTAGGTTCAAGTTTGTGCTAGCCGAGGGAGGGGCGGGGTGGACGTCGAAGACCTCATCCTGATCAGCGTGGATGATCATGTTGTCGAGCCGCCGAACGTCTTCGACGCGCACATTCCGGAGCGCCACCGGGACCGGGCGCCGCACGTCGTCAAGGGACCGGACGGCGGTGACCTCTGGGCGTTCGAGGACGGGTTCGCGCCCAACGTGGGGCTGAATGCCGTCGCCGGTTGCCCGCCGGAGGAGTACGGGCTCGACCCGACCGAGTACGCGCAGATGCGACCCGGTTGTTACGACGCGGACGAGCGGGTCAGGGACATGAGCGCCGGCGGTGTGCTCGCCGGGTTGAACTTCCCGACGTTTCCGCACTTCTGCGGTCAGCTGTTCCTGCGCGCCAAGGACAAGGATCTGGCGCTGGCCTGCGTGCGCGCCTACAACGACTGGCACATCGACGAATGGGCCGGCAGCCACCCGGACCGGTTCATCCCGCTGTCGCTGCCCGTCCTGTGGGATCCGGAGCTCGCCGCGGCCGAGGTCCGCCGGGTCGCCGCGAAGGGCTGCCACACGGTCACCTTCTCGGAGAACCCGTCCAAGCTCGGCCTGCCCGACTACCACACCGACCACTGGGACCCGTTCCTGCGCGCCTGCGCCGAGGAGAACGTCACCGTCTGCCTGCACATCGGCTCATCGTCGAGCCTGCCGATGACCTCACCGGGGGCGCCACCCGAGGTGATGATGTCACTGACGCCAACGAACAGCCTGATGGCCGTCACCGACCTGGTGTACTCCGGCATCTTCAGGCGGATCCCCGACCTGCAGATTGCGATCTCGGAGGGCGGCATCGGCTGGATCCCCTATGCGCTGGAGCGCGCCGACTACGTCTACCAGCACCACCGCGCCTGGACGCACACCGACCTCGGCGGCCGGCTCCCCAGCCAGGTCTTCCGCGATCACATGTGGACGTGCTTCATCGACGACTCGGCAGGTATCCAGCTCCGGGAGAAGGTCGGCGTCGACAGGATGATGTGGGAGCTGGACTACCCGCACTCCGACTCCACCTGGCCGCACGGCCCGGAGAAGCTGTGGAAGGACCTCGAGGACCTGCCCGACGACGAGATCAACAAGATCACCCACGAGAACGCGATGCGCTGCTTCTCGTTCGACCCGTTCGCGCATCGGCCGAAGGAGCGGGCCACCGTCCGCGCCCTGCGCGCCGAGGCAGCCGACGTCGATGTCGAGCCCAAGACCATGGGCCGGCGTAAGGCCGAGGCCGCCGGCAACCTGTCGGCCGCCCTCCTGGCCCAGGCCGGCACGGGAGCCGCGGACGGCTGAGCCGGGCTGACCTCCGGCCGAGGGGCCGGGGACCGAGGCGCTGCCCTCGGTCCCCGGCCCCTCGTGGTCCCGTCCCGCCGACGGATGGCCCCCGCCGGCCGGCCGGCTCAGCGGGGGAGCAGGAAGTCGGCACCGCCGCTGACGGCGACACCGCCGGTCTGGCGGGTACAGGTGAGGTCGACGGTCACCAGGACGCCCTCGGGCCGTTCCTCGACGGCGGTGACCACACCGGCGCAGGTCAGCACGTCGCCCGGCCAGACCTGCTCGTGGAAGCGGACCTGGAAGCGGCGGACGTTGCTCGGTCCGAGCCAGTCGGTGGCGAACGTGGCGAGCAGCGCCGCCTGGTGCATGCCCTGGGAGAAGACCGACGGGTAGCCGGCCGCCGTAGCGACGAACTCGTCGTAGTGCATCGGGTTCATGTCGCCGGACGCGCCCGCGTAGCGGACGAACATCTGCCTGGTCAGTGGTCCAAAGACACGCGGTGCGGGAGAGAATCCGACCGCTGGCGCGTCGAGGCTCGATCGGACGTCGACGTCCGTCGCGGTGGACCTCGACGAGGGGACGGTGCCGGTCATCGGGACTCCTCGCCGGTCATCGGGACTCCTCGGTGGGCGCCGTAGCGGGCTTGGCGGTCTCGATCACAGTGGCACGGGATTCGGCCACCAGGGCGCCGGACGCGTCGCGGAAGTCGGTGACGATCACGGCGAAGCGCATGGTGCCGCCGCGCCGGCCCGCCTTCTCGTAACGGCCGGCGAGCCGCTCGGTCGCGTACAGCATGGCGCCCGCGCGCGGTAGCGGGCCGTGGAACACGTACTCCTGGTCGCCGTGCAGCGTCCGGGACTGCTCGAATCCGACCCGCACCCGGGCGCCCTCCGGCGCCCACCGGGACGCGGTCGTCAGGAACGTGGGCGGGATGACCGCGCCCGGGCCGAAGTACTCAGGAGCCTCGGACTGCGCCGCGATCGCGAACTCGCGGATCTTCCCGCGCTCGACCGGGTACTCGTACGGCGTGCCCACCGTCCCCATGGGTGCGCTCACAGTGCCTCCTCAGGTGGTCTACCGGACGGTCCTGACGACCGCCCTGACCAGTGGTACCGCAAGTCTGACAGAAGTGTCATCCAGGGGTTGTCGATGGGTGCCTGCTGGCTCGAGCCACCTGTCCGGCGGCCTGGTGCTGGGCGACGTGTGGGCGTTCCGGAGGGGGAACATTCCGTCACCGCGGAGCTGTCCGTGGACGTGGTGGCCCCGCCCTCGTGGCCGAGACCCGAGCTGGTCGTACGCGCGAGGCTGGCGCGGCCCTGGTGGTTGGCCATCGTTTGACATATTCGTCAACACTGCGATCCAATGGCGATGCTACTCATGATCGTCCGTGTGGGGGGCAGTCGAGGCCGCCCCATGATCCTTCAGGGGGAGTCCACTGAGGCGCTCCCGCTCCGGCTCCACCCCTCGGCGTTCAAGCGGCCGGGACCAGAAACAGCCGAACGTGCACTGATACCTCGATTGGATGGTCGTCTCGTGGCCACAGCCGTGATTGTTGACATCGTCCGTACGGCCTCAGGCAAGGGGAAGCCCGGAGGCGCGCTGTCGGGTGTCCACCCGGTCGACCTGCTCGCTACGGTGATCAAGGCGCTGGTCGAGCGCAACAGCCTGGACGCGGCGCTGGTCGACGACGTGATCGCTGGGTGCGTTGGGCAGTACGGCGACCAGGCGCTGAACATCGGCCGTACCGCGCTGCTTGCGGCGGGCCTTCCGGAGGGCGTCCCTGGCACGACCGTCGACCGGCAGTGCGGCTCGTCCCAGCAGGCAGCGCACTTCGCCGCGCAGGGTGTGATCGCCGGCGCCTACGACGTCGCGATCGCGTGCGGCGTGGAGTCGATGAGCCGGGTGCCGATGGGCTCGGCGGTCGGCACCGGCGACCCGCATGGCCCGTTGGTCGCGCGGTTCCCGAGCCTGCCGAACCAGGGGATCGGCGCGGAGCTGATCGCTTCCCGGTGGAAGCTCGACCGCGAGAGGCTGGACGCCTACTCGGCCCGTTCGCATGCCCGGGCAGCGGCCTATGCCGCTGATGGGGGCTTCGATAAGGACATCGTTCCGCGGGTGCTGCCGGACGGGTCGTCGCACACCGCGGACGAAACTGTACGACCGTCGACGACCGTCGCTGGTCTTGCCGATCTGAAGCCATCCTTCTACAGCGAGAAGATGGCGGCCCGCTACCCGGAGATCGGCTGGGTGATCACACCGGGGAACTCCTCGCCGCTGACCGACGGCGCCTCCGCCGCGCTGATCATGAGCGAGGACAAGGCGGTGGCGCTCGGGCTGACCCCTCGCGCCCGGTTCCACACCTTCGCCGTAGCCGGGAGCGATCCTGAGATCATGCTCACCGGTCCGATTCCGGCCACCCACAAGGTGCTCCAGCGCAGCGGCCTTTCCCTGACAGATATCGACGCCTATGAGGTGAACGAGGCGTTCGCGTCAGTGCCGCTGGCGTGGGCGGCCGAGTTCGACGCGGACGAGGAGCGGCTCAACCCGTGCGGCGGCGCGATCGCCCTGGGTCACCCGCTGGGCGGCTCCGGGACCCGGTTGATGTCGACGCTGCTGAACTACCTCGAGGCCACCGGCGGCCGTTACGGCCTGCAGACGATGTGCGAGGGCGGCGGCATGGCCAACGCCACCATTATCGAGCGCCTCTGACCGCCTTTACCGGCGGCCGGTTGAGGGTGACGGTCGCCACGGTGTCGATGATCTCGACCCGGACGAACTCCGGTTGCTCCATGGTGAACCCCTTCGTCCGTCGGTGCGGGTCAGAACGGGTGGTTGGCGTTGCCCTGGTCGACGGGGAGCACGACGCCGGTGATCCAGCGAGCCTCGTCGCTGGCGAGGAACAGTACGGCGCGGGAGATCTCGTCGGGCTCAAGCCAGGGTCGGCCCATCGGATTCATCCGGGTGAAGCCATCCGCGCAGTCCTCGAGACGCGGGTTGGCCAAATCCGGCCGGAACAGCCGGAACTGTGGCTCGTTCGCCGTGACCATCGGTGTGTTGACCGTCCCGGGCGCGATCACGTTGACCCGGATCTGCCTGTGCGCGACCTCGTTGGCCAGTGACTTCGCCATCCCGATGACACCGGCTTTGGTGGTCACGTAGTCGGACAGGTTGGGCACGTTGATCATCGCCGCGCCCGAGCTGATCACGATGATCGACCCGCCGCGTCTGCCGGCCAGCAGATGCGGCACGGACGCTGCCAGCGTGTGGAACACGCCGGTGAGATTGATGCCGATGACGTCGTCCCACTGCTCGGTGGGAATCTCCCACAATTTGTGGGCGGGTGGTGAGATCCCGGCACTGGCGACGACCACGTCGAGCCGGCCGAGTTCGGCGACGCCCTCGGCGAGTAACTCCTCGACGCCCTTGCGGTCCCGGACGTCGCCCTTGCGAGCAACGATCCGCCGCCCGGTCGCCTGGACGAGCGCGACCGTCTCGGCGAGCTCGGCCTCGGTCCCCAGCGGGTAGCCCATAGTGGCGACATCGGTCGCTCGGTCAATCCCGATGATGTCCGCGCCCGCCCGGGCGAGGGCGAGCGCGTGCGCGCGGCCCTGCCCGCGGGCGATCCCGGTGATGAAGGCGACCTTGCCGTGGAGTTCGCCTGCCGCGCTGTCCGCCGCTGGTGTGGCCATGACTGTCCTCCGTGTGGTTGTTTTGCTTGCGCGTGGTGGCGATGAGTTCGTCGGCTACAACGCCACGTTGTGTCTCAACGGCAACCACTGGGCCCAGACAGACCCAGGGCCTACGGCCGGTTGCGCGTGCCCTGATCGATCGTCACAGTGATGCCGGTCACGTAGCGTCCCTCGTCGCTGACCAGCCAGAGAAGTGCGTTGGTCACGTCGATCGGTTCGATCCAGGGCCGTCCCAGCGGTGACACCTTCTTGAGAGCCGCCATGGTGTCCGTCAGGCTCGGGGCTTCGAGGTCCGGCCGGAAGAAGCTGTGCTGGGACCGGTTCCCGGTGACCATCGGGGTGCACACCGTCCCCGGGCACAGGGCGTTCACGCGGATGTCGTGGCGGGCCAGCTCGTTGGCGAGGGTAAGGGCCAGACCGACGACGCCGTGCTTGCTCGCGTTGTACGCGCCCAGATGCGGAATCCCGGCGAGGCCCGCTCCTGAACTGGTGAACACGATGGCTCCTCCGCGGCCACCGGCGATCATCGGGGGCACGACCACGCGGATCGTGTTGAAGGCACCGGTCAGATTGACGGCGATCTGCTCGTCCCACTCCTGCGGCGTGATCTCCCAGATCTTCGCGAGCCGCGGTGAGATGCCGGCGTTGGCCGACACGATGTCCAGCGCTCCGAGTTCACCCACCCCACGGGTCACGAGCTCCTGGAGCGCGTCGGCGTCGCGGACGTCAGCCTGACCCCACACCACCCGCCGGTCCAGGGCCTCGACCGCCGCCACCGTCTCGGCGAGGTCGGTCTCGGTCCCGAGGCTGTACTCGAGCGTCGGCAGGTCCTCGAGCACATCCAGCAGGATCAGATCCGCGCCCTCCTGCGCCAGCCGTATCGCATGTGACCTTCCCTGCCCGCGGGCCGCACCCGTGACCAGTGCGACCTTGCCCTCGACCCGACCCATCAGACTGCCTTCTCTCGACGCAACGTGGCGATCTCGGACTGAGTGAACCCCGCCTGGGTCAGAACGACCTCGGTGTGTTCACCGCGGGCGGGCGCGGGTGCGGGCGAGCCGGCCGACGCGTCGTCGTCCGGCCCGGCCAGTCGCACGGGGCTTCGCAGCACCGTCGCCCCGTCCTCGAGCTCCAGCAGGTTCCCACGCGCCCGGACATGCGGATCGCGCAGGAGATCGGACACGGTGCTGACCGGCCCGACCGCGGCCTCCGGGAGAAGTTCGACCCATGCGGCCATCGGCCGGGACGCGAACAGCGCCGCCAGCCGCTCTGCCATGGCAGTCTGCTCCGCGGCCGGGGCGTACAGCCGATCCACAAGATCGGGTAGATCGAGCGCGGCGCAGAGCGCCCGCCACGGACGCGGCTCCGCCGCGGCCAGCGTCAGCAGCCGGCCATCCGCGCACCGGTAGGCCCGGCGGCTCGCGCTCACGCCCCAGCCCGCCGCTCCCCCCTCGCTCACCCTGGCGACATGTTCCGAGAGCAGCCAGCTCGCCGCGTCGAGGATGCCTCGGGTCGTGCGCGAGGCCCGCTCCGCGAAGACGGACGACATCCCCGGTTCCCGCGGGGTCCTGCGCGTTCATGAGCGGTCTCCTCGCCTGTGCCCGGCCTCGCGGTCGCCGCTCGGAGGCTACCCAGCCACACGGGCGCGGTCAACGGACATCAAGATCTGTCGTTTGTCGTCCGGTCTGGCTCTATCCACCGGCTGTCTGCTCCTGATGCGGGCTCGACAAGGCAACAAACTATGTAATCTGTCGTGTGTAGGGGCCACAGTGGTGCGGCATAACAGAAGGAAGCAGGCGATCGATATGGGCGATGCGGCTCATCGGATGCTGATCGACGGCCAGCTCGTGGCGGCGCAGGACGGCCGCGAGTTCGACAACATCAACCCCGCCACCGAGGCGATCATCGGTACAGCGCCGGAAGCGTCGGCGAGCGATGTCGAGCGGGCGATCGCGGCCGCACGCCGCGCGTTCGACACGAGCCGCTGGTCGACCGACGTCGACCTGCGCATCACGTGCATCGGTCAGTTGCAGGCCGCACTGCGCAAGCAGGTCGACGTGTTGCGACCGGTGCTGACGGCGGAGTCGGGCATGCCGCTGGCGATGGCGTTCATGATAGGTGTCGACCCGGCGATCGAGGCGATGTCCTACTACCCGGACATGCTGCCCACTGTGGAGTTCGACGAGGAACTGCCCAAGAAGGAGATCTTCGGGACTCCCGTGCGTCGGGTCGTGCGCCGCGAAGCCGCCGGCGTCGTCTCCGCGATCACCCCGTGGAACGTCCCGTTCGAGATCAACCTCCGCAAGTCCATCGCGGCACTGGCGGCGGGCTGCACCGTGGTACTCAAGCCGGCCCCGGAAACGCCCTGGTCGGCGACGTTGATCGCGGCGGCCGCCGCCGAGACCGACCTCCCCCCCGGCGTCCTGAACATCGTCACGACCTCGGACAACAGCGTCGCCGAGATCCTGACCAGGCACCCCGACGTCGACCAGGTCGCCTTCACCGGCTCGACCGCGACCGGACGCCTGATCATGGCGAACGGTGCGCCGACCGTGAAGCGGGTGTCGCTGGAACTCGGCGGGAAGTCCGCCCTCATCGTGCTCGACGAGGAGTCGTTGCAGGCCGGCGTGGCCACCGCCGCGGGCACCATCTGCGTGCACAGCGGCCAGGGGTGCACGCACTACACCCGGCTTCTCGTCCCCGCGCGTCTGATCGCCACGGCGACCGAACTGGCCAAGGGCGCGATGGAGGCGACGCCCTACGGCGATCCGCTGGACATGAACCACATGATGGGACCGCTGATCAGCCAGCGCCAGCTCGATCGGGTCCTGGGCTACATGGACCTGGGCAGGACAGAGGGGCAACTGGTCACCGGCGGCGGTCGCGCCACCCAGTTCGACCGCGGCTACTTCGTACAGCCGACCGTCTTCACGAACGTCTCGAACTCCGCGCGGATCGCCCGCGAGGAGATCTTCGGCCCGGTGCTCTCGATCATCCCGTTCACCGACGACGACGACGCCGTGGCGATCGCGAACGACTCGACCTTCGGGTTGAGCGGCGGGGTCTTCAGCATCGACACCGCCCGTGCCACCGGCGTGGCACAACGGCTGCGTACCGGCACCGTGTCGGTCAACGGCGCCCCGTGGTTCGCTGTCGACTCGCCGTTCGGCGGCTACAAGCAGAGTGGGCTCGGCCGGGAGTTCGGACGCGAGGGCCTGGAGGACTTCATGGAGATCAAGACAATGAGCTTCCCCGCCTAGATGGCCCGTACCCAGCCGGCCCGGTGGGGCGCACAGGCCCCGACCACCGAGGACGAGGCCCGTGAACGCATTCTGCTCGCGGCGATGCGCTGCTACCTGCGGCACGGTGTTCCACGGACGACCGTGGAGGACATCGCCCGCGAGGCGATGATCCACCGGACCACCGTCTACGCCTATTTCAAAAGCCGGGACGAGATTCTCGCCGGGGTGGTTCTCCTCGAGGCCCGAGGCCTCGTGACCACGTCCGATCGGATCATGAGCGGCGCGGGCCGGTTCGAGGACCGCCTGGTCGACGCCTTCCTCGCCGCCCGGCGGGCGATCGTGCAGTCACCGTTCCTCTCCCTGCTGTTCGACCGTGACAACGCCGCCCAGACGTTCGGCGCCACCTACGCCTCGGACCTGATACAGCAGCGGACCCTGCCGGCGCTCACCGGCTATATCGCCACGGCCCAGGAGAGCGGCGAGCTACGGGACGATGCCAGCGCCCTCGCGATGGCCCGCTGGCTGCTACGCGTCCAGTACATGCTCATGACCGACCCACCCGAGGAGAACGACGCAGTCGAGGCGACTCTGCGGACTTTCGTCGTCGCCTCCATCGCACCCCGACCAGCCCACGATCCTGTTGACTGAACAATGGCGCACAAGGGAGAAAGCGGACATGACTGTTCCCACCCTCCGTTACGATTTCCGACACCCTCCGTCCGCGCCGTCGTCTCCGGCGGCGCGCTATCAGACCTGCCTTGAGCAGTGCGCCTGGGCCGAGCAGCACGGATTCGGTCGCGTGATCTTCTCCGAGCACCACGCGCTGGCCGACGGATTTCTTCCGTCGCCCCTGGTGGCCGCCGCCGCGGTGACCGGAGCGACCCGGAGTCTGACCGTGCTGGTGGCCGCCGCGCTGCTGCCGCTGTACGACACCGTCCGACTCGCCGAGGACCTCGCCGTGCTCGACCTGGTCAGCGGCGGGCGGGTCCAGATCGTGGCGGGCATCGGTTACCGGGACATCGAGTTCGACATGTTCGGCATCGACCGCGGGGGACGTGGCCGGTACATGGAGCAGCAGATCCATGATCTGCTGGCGGCCTGGGCCGGCCGGCCGATCACGGCGCACGGCAGGGATGTGGTCATCACTCCCCGGCCGGCGAGCGACCCGCGTTCGCTGATCTACGTGGGCGGTGCCAGTGAGATCGGGGCGCGTCGGGCGGCGGCTCTCGACCTCGGCTTCGCCCCGGCGCTGCCCGACCCCACCCTGTACACGGCCTACACCGTGGAGTGCGCCCGGCTCGGCCGCGCCCCACGGCGCATCATCCCGGGTGCGACGCACGGCTTCCTCTTCGTGACCGAGGATCCCGAGAAGGCGTGGGAGGCACTGGGCGGATACGCCCTGTACGAGGCTGTCACATACTCCTCCGACAAGCCGGAGTCGGAACGCTCCAGCACGACCGTGACAGGTGTGGATCTTGCCGCGGTGCGCGCCTCCGGCGTCTACCAGGTCGTCACCCCGGACGAGTGCGTCGAACTTGCCAAGGCGCTGGAACCCGACCAGCCGCTGGTGTTCCACCCGCTGATGGGCGGGATGCCACCGGACCTCGGCTGGGCCAGTCTGGAACTGTTCGCGTCGAAGGTGCTCCCACGGCTGTCCGCTCGGTAGCGCCGGACGGCGCCGAGCCCCGCCCCGCACTCACCCGTGCCGAGCCCCGCCCCGCACTCACCCGTGCCGAGGCCCGCCCAGGAGCTCGGCAAGCGGCCCGGCCGGCGCGCGGATCAGGGCGGGCGCGGACAGACCCGCCGACCCCGGCACCGCTACGCAAAGCGGACGCCCTGTAGTACTAGTACTCCAGTCGTAGTGGTCCTTATGTGGCTGCCGCAAGTCGGTTCCTTCCCTGGGCGGCGCGGATACGAGATCGGAAGTGGTAATGGCGGGCGCGTGCCTGGTGCCTCCGGCGCCAGGCTGACCATCGGGAGATGAGCGCGTGAGGGATGACCGCCGGCCTGAACAGATTGACGATACGACGGATCTCGTTCGATGTGATTGGTGCCATCACAGGCCGGTCGGGCTCCGCCGGCGCGATGATCGGCAAGCCGCTGGAAAGACGCTGATATCCCACGGCGGTCGCCTGTGGTGGTGGCTCCGGCGGGTTCTCATCCCGGCTTTCCGACGCCGAGACAGCGAGCCAGGCCTGGGCGAGGATCGCCAGGGTGACATGCCGGTACCAGCCATGGTAGAGCCGAACCTGATAGTGATCGAGACCCACCTCGTTCTTACCGGTCTGGAAACACTCCTCGACTCCCCACCGCCGTCCCGCGACCATGACCAGAACCGACAGTGGCTCCGGGCGCGGGCTGTGCGTGAGGAAAAACGCAAGCTCCGCCTTCGCCGTGCGTGAGCGGCGGACCAGGACCTGCTGGGCCCGGTTATCGGGGCCGGCGTACTCGGTCGTGTCCACCAGCGCCCAGTCGTACAGGCCCGGTCCCTTTGCCCCGTCCGCGCAGGAATACGTCTCCCACGCCGAGGCGGGCACCAGACCGGCGAGGGCATCGACACGCCGCCGGCCGATCGCCGTGGCCACCGTCGTGTCGCGCGCGATGCCCAGTACATAGCCGACCCGGTGTTCCTCCAGCCAGTCACGCAGTTCAGGGTCGGCGCCGTACACCTCGTCGCCCGCGACCCAGCGCAGATCCTGGTGG